>Ga0065711_1026166_pt1 | contig 111151 bp, 53 predicted proteins | sample Hoacrofraction12_FD_59098 | JGI IMG/M metagenome (GOLD analysis project Ga0065711, IMG submission 59098) | Hoatzin crop microbial communities from Cojedes, Venezuela - Epithelial fraction 12 v2 (version 2) | ecosystem: Host-associated > Birds > Digestive system > Esophagus > Crop | place... | reverse complement strand
AACAAGGTGGGGGCGGACACGGGGAGGCAGAAAACATTCCATAAAAGACTACAACCATAGTTTTGCATCACTGCAGCAGAAAGGAAAAAATGTACATTGAACCTGGTAGGCAATCAGATGGTGTCAACATTTTTGAGGTAGAATAAATTATTAACTTGGTGTCACATCATTGCGTATGCTATGCATGGTCACTACCCAGATCTTTAAAACTCCACAGTTTAACACTTCTGACCTTCTGTGATAATGAATTCCACAGGTGAACTTCAGACAGCATAAACATGTCTTTGTTTCTTTGTTTGCTTGATATTTATAGCGTTTTAATTTCGGTGTCTGTTGTATATTAAATATCAAGAAAATAATGAGCTCCTGGATAGTTTTCACCACATTTTTCACTTATTCTTGCTAATAGATTTTTTTTTTTTTTTAATTTTTGCTTTCCCAAGCTTGAATGCCACGTCTTTTAAGTCACTAAACCCAGTCCTGTAGATCCGTGTACAGTGATCAAGGACTAGCCGGGCAACTGTAAGAAGCTCAGATAACGTTGCGATTTACCGTTCCTCAAGCCAGACATGCTTCTTGCAGCACTGACACTGACTCCTTGTGTTTCCCTAGTCCTAATCTCTTGCGAATACAAAAGAAACAGGTTGGTTCTAACCACTTTCCCATCTTCTCCTGACCATACGCCTGGTCTGCTGGACCACTGGAGGAGTGGTGGTTTGCCAGGTGGATCCCAATGACTGCACGCAGCCCTGCATTGCAGTCGTTTCTCTGGACTGTTTTGTTCTTTGTTGTTGTCCTTCTTTCAACGAGGCTCCCTAAATTGGAAAAAAAAGGTTATTCCAGCAAATCTGAATGCCTTATTCCATCATGGGTTTGTTAGGTGTTTTAGCCCCTTCTAGAAATTATGAAGAAAAGTCAGTGATGGCTTGGTTGCTTGTTTCGTAAGCCACATGAGGAACTACTCCATTTCTGCCTATTCCATAGATGTTTTAAGGTGAAAGAGGTTCCGTTGTGAGGTACAAAAGAACAAAGTAGCAAAATTTGCATCAAAGCTTGCTGATTTTGTGGAAACATTATGAAATCTGCTTGGTTTTTCTTAGCTTACTGTCTGAACCTCTCAGCTGCTTCCCAAGCAGGGAGCCTGGAACTGCAAATTCTTTCTCTGTTTCAGTGGTGAAAGTCAGGAAATTAAGGTAATCAGAAAATAGTAATAACATTTTTAGTTTGTCCTTGAAACAGTTGTGCTTATTCATTAATAGTGTAGTTTCTCTTAACAAACTGGAATTTCTGTCTTCATGTCCTGGCTGAAGTTTAGAATTTATTTCAAAAAGTGGTCTGGAAATTCAAGTTTCCAGTCAACTACCATGCTAGCTATTCCTCTGCTGCTCTGTGTCCATGTGAGCTGTTCCAAATAACACCATTTTTCTTCAAGAAATAGCGATTACTTCTGAATTGAATAATCTTGACATCATCGTCCTCCCCCATTTTTACCTCTGATGCCTTGTCCACATCTTTTTAGCCTACGGATGGGAAAAAAATCATCTCATTTCGATTTAAACTCATACTGAAACAGATATTTTCAAAGCTGTCACACACCTCTGAATTTCCTACCTCTCCTAGTTTCAGAGGTATTAAAATATCACAAGAACAGCTGTTGTTATGTTGCTTCTGGAGTCAATAATTACAGAATTGTGTTGTGAAAGTAACAGGCTAAAGGGAGGCAGCTGAGTTTCACATACATCTAGTTTATGTATGCTCAGCTGAACCGAACCTTTGCATTTCAGGGTTCACTCCTTACTCACTGCAAACTACAAGGAAACTCTACTGTTAAGAATGACAGTAAGGGAGTCCATCACCTCAGCATTACCAATGTCTGAATGATCGTTCCTCACAGAAGCATAAAAATGTGAGCATAACAAATAAGACATGTAAATAGCAGCTAATGTCTCGGGCGTTTCATTGCCTCAACAGGTTTATGAAGTTATAATTGCTCTAACCAACACTCCCACAAGTAGTGAGCACTTCTACTTTCCATAGCAGAGGCCTGAAAGGACAGAAACATCTTCCATCCAAAACACCATAGAGATCAAATACATCACAACCAGTATGGTCTTTAAAACCAAAAGCTGGCATCACTTGGGTAAGTGAGGAGCCAACACACATCTGCATGCATGGGATAGCACCAAAAGGAAAATCCGATTCTATCCCTCTAGCTGAATAATCGTTGTACAATAAAATCAGTTCATGACCAAATTCCCCTGTAAGTTATTTGGCTACAGTCAGAACCTGGATAACTTCCTTGTAACTGATAAGAAATGTTATCAGTGATCCTCTGATGCTGCTGTTTTAGGAGTTCTTAGTCGTGGGCACTAGTCTGAATCCATAGATGTTACTCCTTTCCATGTGCTATATTATTCAGTAAAATTAGAAGGCAATGACATTTTGCCAGCTCTGTCAAAGTTTTGGGTGCTTTGGGAATATTTTACAAAGTGCACAGAAGTATTTTTCAAGAATTTCTTCATTTTCTGAAAAACCTGTCTTTAATTTATTGCAGAATCTGTGCAACTCTTCTGCAGGGTTGCATTTGCTATCAAAATGGACCACTTTGGCCATGAAACCTATTATTCATTTGTGTGAACCTAGCATTCTTACCAGTCCCCTGTCTGTTTTTATCCACCAATTCTCTCTTCTCTTAGGGCTCAAATTTTCAGTGTAAGTTACCGTCGTTTAACCAGTTCCTCCTCACTGCCTGAGCCACAGTAACTGTCTGTGTGTATTCTCAAATGGCAGAGAACACCATGTAATTTGACTTTATCAATCCCTTCTCACAGTGGACTGGGCTAAAAAGAATTATTTTCCATTTGTTCCTGCCTAAGAGTGCCTATATGAACAGTTACTATGCTTCAGCTGATGTAGGCTGCTCGCTGTGCAGTAATAACTTGCTTGTGAGCCTGACATGAACATACTTTATATTTTAATAACCTCCGGAGAATTGACTGTCTTTTCTGCCTGTGCTTGCACAGCACCTAGCACAATGGGAGAAAAGCACTAAAAAAGTCACGCAAATAATTAATACATCAAAATCACAGTGCATTTTTTCAGTAGTACACACACGCACACATCCATTTGCAGACTGCCTGGCCCAGAGGGTTTATCACCTAAATAGAGCTGGAAGGCAAATACTGAAAAGGAAAATGAAGAGATGAAGTGAGTTAAGCTTCACGCAGCAGGTCGGTTTAGATCTGGGGATAAAATCCAGACCCGATTCCTACTCCACTCTAGCTCACACCAGTGTCTTATCCTCTTATTCACAGTGCCTGCCACCTCTGGTTCCTACCAAAGGTTTCAGTCCAGGCATATCTTTCTCACTTCTCAGATAAGCATTACTGAGAACCACAGGTCATTCCTTCCCCCGCAAGCTGATCAATTCCTCCTTCTCAGGATTATGACTTAGTCCAAATCTTGACCTTTCCTATGGGTGTCAGTGTCACCTATGGGTGACATTGGGAATACAGTCCCTAACGATGCGGCAGCTTGCTGGAGGTTGCCGTGAAGAGCAAAGGAAATATCGAAACTGCATAGTGCAGCTGGTTACTCAGCCTGGTATTAATATAATTCTGGGTCTTTTTTCTTTAAATGAAGAGAAACATTCTCTCCTCTGTAAAGCGTTTCCAGGCAGAAAGAGAAGCAGCAACCTTTTATTTTGCATTTAATGAGAATAGCCCCCACTCGAAAAGAGCATATTGTCAGGGCCCTTTTTATTTACTTTCTCAATTAGTAGCAAACTGTGATAGTAATTCACAAGAGAATTAACACACTGATTTCTGCATTTCACTGTCTCCTCTTCCTGTAGCTATTTTAGGAACTGCAAGGCTGTGGGTTATACCTAGTTCCCATTAATAGGTACTGTACTGAAAAGGAGAGAGCTAAACATCCTCTACTTGATCCTCTTTCTAATCCCTTATTCAGTGGGCCTTCTAGCAGAGTGGGAAACGTTTTAGCAGGAATTAGAGCGATGCAAGTGGGCTTTTGTAAGAAAAGACCATCTTATAGTTGGTTGAGCAAAAAGAAGTAGACTAGCAAGCACTCATGATAAAACAGGGGAAGACAGTAGCTGCTCTTGGATTCCTGTTGGAAATGTTAGTTTATTGACCTTGGTTGTAGCTCTGCAAGTTAATTAGAAACAGGCTGAACTTAGGGCACCTGAGTAGTCCCCCCAAGGCAGGAAAGGCTGTCTTACATCTTCATCGAAACAGGGCTTGGGGTGCTATGGGGATTAGCACTACAGTAAGCCCCTTGCGCACTATGAAGAGTTAAAAAATCCTGTTTACATCTTCTCCTTCAATTGGGTGAAGAAATGTTTCCTGAATTCATGGGGTTTGTTTCACACTTGAAATACTGTATAGCCTATTTGAATATTTTTCTAGTGCTTAACATTAGCATCTCTCACACAGTTTACATTACTTTGACTTATGGAGGTCCCACTGTGGAGCACTGGGAAAAACTGAAGTTCTGTATTAGTAAGCCTGTGACAGAAAAAGAGGCAATTATCTCTTATTTTAAAAGCTCCAAAGTGTAATTCGCGCAATTAATTACTACAAGGTTCAGAGAACCTAGGCTGGATTTGGTTTGTGGTAGATATTTACATTCTCTTCAGATCAACTATATATTTATATATAAGAACAGTAACAATCTGCTACTTGAACTTGCAAATCAAATAGACCCTATGGGGCATCTGATGTAAATTAGTGAACTGTTGTTACAGGTCCAGCTGAGTATCTGATGCTATGGATTAAAATAGGTTTCTTGGCATGTCTTTGACACAAAAAAAAAAAAAAAAAAAAGTTTGTAAGGCTCTTTCTTGCCTCTTAATTCCCTCTTCTGTTTTCTCCCATATGATTAGTTATGTATTAACTAAGCACCACGGTAGGGAAAATACCCAACAACTATTTGGACACATAAAAGAAACCTAATATAACACACACCCGACAGGAACATAATCCATAGGAGCGGTTGGGTTGGGACCTTAAGAAAGAGCCATAATTTATAATTGGCTGCTGTGCATCTGATAAAAAAGAGAGAAATTCTGAGTTCAAAAGGGACTTCAAAACGTGAACCTGCCAGAGCCTGAGCATTGTATTTGCTTTGGATAGTGCATTAACATCTCTAGCAAAGCTTATGCTATTTTGAGTGATGGAGGTCCTACTGTGTAGGGCTGTGGAAAAAAAAAAATAAAGTTCTGTATTAGTAAGCATGTGACTGGAAAAAAAGGCAATTATCTCTTTCTTCAAGAGCTACAAAGTACAGTGGTGGTAGCTTCTGACAAGAGTAAACTAGATGTGCACAGCTTAAAGGCAAACTGAGGACATGCAGATGAAAAGTTCAGCCATCTATTCCTTTCCCCCTCCTTTCTTTACCCAACCTTGTGATCTCTTTGCTACAGTTTGAGAGAAAATCTGGGGCACTTGTTTCTTTTATTTCTTCCAGATTGTTATTTTATCTTCATTTTTGGTAGAGCGGTAATGATATCCAGTGGCTGCTTAGATGAATCACTGATAGATATTCCTCAGGGATATTCCAGAAAAATGCATCCCAGTCAGGACTTATTTCCTAAGTCACAGCATGAATTTGAAACCTACACAGTCTGCCAACAATAATCAGCTCCTGTCACTGGTCAGGTTTCCATTATTTTTTCCCTGGCACTCTTCATCAACCTTTCTATTTTCTCCACCCCCACCAGCAATGAAAGGCTGCAATGAATCTCTTAGGTGTGTAAGAACGCAAGAACACACACAGGATCCTTTTTTACCTTTGCATTTTATCTCCAGAATATTACAGCTTTTTTTCTCCCTTTGCACTCACTAGCTTATGCTGCCTTGGTTTGGGATTTACAAGATACTTCCATTTCTTTTCTTGGGCACTTTGCAAAAGGAACATTGGCTGTGCATTCCTCCTCTTGGAAATCTGCAAGGAGTAGAGGCATAATCAACAGAAAAGGAAAGTATCAGGAGTGTTATAATGAAAAGACAGGTGAGCTTTCCTCAGGGATCCAAAATCTTAAAATGAAAAATGACGTGCAAAGGCTCCGCATCAGTTAAGGAGGTGAACACTGACGCTGTGTTCAGTGGTCGCTTCTGAAAGTGCAAAGTAATCTCCCCAAAGTGCAGGCTCTGTCACGAAGTGACCTAACGGCCACAGAGGAGGTTTGTCTGTTGCTGCTGAACCAGTCATCTGAACTTGGACCATGCTGGTAGTGACCAGGATTAGTTTGAGACTGGGAACCGATTGTCGCAGAAGCTGCTCCGGGCATGTTACAACATCTCCCTGCAAAATCTCCTAGCTACAGCGTTACCTTTTATGGAAAAGTTCCTCTCCTGGTACGACTTTTGGAGAGTCAGAGCACAGCAGCTCTCCCTCCTCAGGAAGGCTTTTCCAGTTGGCCTTCACCGGTTGCGTCTCCTGCCTGTTAGAAAGAAATTAGTCACTACTTTCACTCTGTCATGCAGTGGGCAAATGTCTAAAGAAAAACACTTTTAGAGCTGGACAAAAAGAATTTCTGAAACTTGGATGCTGATTTATCTGTTACCTTACCAGCACGAAGAGCTCGGTCGGGGAAGCTGACGTGATGTAGAGCGAACGCTGCTGGCTTCCTCGTGCGCGCCCACCCTGCCACCGCGGCCACTGCTGGCACAGGGCTGGGGCGGAGGGAGGGAGGATGCCTTCACAGCAGCACTGCCCAACCTGTCATTCTGCCCTCCCGAGAGGCCGATCTGTGCGGCTGGATGGCTGCACAACTGGCATCTGGCCTGGATCAAGGACAGCCTCACGGCTGCACTTCTTTTTGTGGTTGAACCGGAGCGCGGGTTCATCGTAATGGATGATGGTGTGTTGGTACAGCGGCTGTGTATTTGCGACAGGGCAACAGACAACGGCTGATACAGCCAACTGGCAAAAATTCCCTTGTCACAACTGGCAGAGTGCGTTGACACCCAGCTGACTCTCTACATCCAAGACCTATGATGAACTCTGAAGCCGAATGTACTCTGTTGCTGAAGCACAGCCTTATTAGTTGTGGGATTCTTGGTGAAAAGCGTACAGCTTCTAGGGCTGCGGAGGCTGAGAAGGGTGTAATTGCATGTTACATTTGGGAACGATGCTTGGGAAGTGCTGAAGACTGCATTGCAGTTGGCTGTCCCAGCTCCCCCAGCTGTGCTGACACAGCTCGATGAGAGCTGAACCGGTGAGCTGGGTCACTGAAGTTATTTTGCTGCTACTTTTCAGGGATATTTTAACCCCGAGCATTTGAGTATCTGGTTTACAGAGCGGTCAGATAAACAGTTGCTGAGGCACACCAGGGAGGGTAAGACTGCAGTGTGAGGTGAAAGGCGGAGCGGGTAACTATGCTGACCCAACCACTCTGTTTTGAGCTCTCTGGCAATCGCTCCATGTCAGAGTTGAAGAATACGGTGTATATTTTGCAGCATTGCTCCCAGAGGTATGAGTATCTTAGGAACAGCATACTATTACACTGGCACTTCTCACCGTACGGTCGTATTCTTAAAATAGACAGAGCAGACTAAAAGACGTTTGTTTACAGTAAAACAAAAGCTCTAGATGGAGCAAATTAATCTTGTGGTACTTAATTTGTGATTCAGGCTCATCTGTGACTCTTCCTGTTTCTCTGCAATGAAAAGAGGCAGTAACTGCACATAAACATTTCGCCTAGTCAGAATTGGGTGTCAAACTTCTCTAGCTTTTCAGTGACATTTGGGTTTTAAACTGTTATTTCTTCCTTTAAAAGCAACCCCAGGATTCAAGGTGGGTATTTTTTCCCTTTTTTTGTGCCTAGTTGTTATATTTCAGGGATCAAGTAAATATTATACAATTCTCCCACTAGTATTGCAATAACAACTCCATATAATATTGGCATTTCTGTAACAAAAAAAAGACACACTCATATACATAAATTTTTCAGCAGATCCTCGCTAACTAGTATATTTGCAGGGTGCCATGTCATGATCAAAAACTTGTGATATTGTCTTTGTAGGAAAGCCCCAGTGAGGTCACATCACATTACCCCCTGCTGGGGATTATATCTCTCATGTCTCCTGCTTGGGGCTAAAAAGATTGTAAGCTTGGTGTTCAGTGTCCCACAGAATTAGCCAAAATGTCAGACTAGAAAGCAGTGGTTTCTGCTTATTTTAATCAACTTTGTATGAGTTTGGTTCATCATGCCTTCAACAAAAGTATTGTTTATCCCATTTTTGTTATTAGATCTCAAATTAGTGTCTTCCAGGGGAGGCACAGAAACTAATTGGAATAATAAATGTACTTATATTTGCTGATACATTTTAGCATATTACAATTCAGATACAATGCATATGAATAAAACTTTAATAAAAGTTTGCCTAATGGGACAGATACTAAAATAATTCTTTTTTTCTTTGGATCTGACTATAGTGATGTGATTTCTCATGTTGTATTTTCCTCTGTCTTTCTAGGCCTTTATACTACTGATGAGCAGAAGGCAGAGGAGATAAGGTCACTCTTTTCCTGTATCACTCTCATCAGCAGCAACTGATGTAGCTGCAACAGAAATAATACTGTTCTTGTTTGTTCTCTCCTCTGAGACCATAGAGAAACTCTTCTGACTGTTAACAAAGGGTTTGAAGTGTCTGTCTGGTCTGTAAAGAAAGGCCTCTGTCATCCTGTTCCCTCCTCCTTAATACTGAAAGTAGCTGCCGGAATCATGAGTCCAGCATGTTGGCAGTCGCCTTGCACGGTGACTTAGTTTATTTTGTTTGCAAGGAGCCTTGAAGTCTGGTCCTCATTGTCTTTTAATCAGGAGGAGTCCACTGAATTTCTAGACTTCACCTTCAAGCACTGAGTTATCCAAGCTGTGGGATCAAAGACATGATGTGGAGCAGGCAAAAGCCGAAAAACACAAATGTGATGTTTCCTAATGGGATGTTTGGATGAAAAGAAAGTTGAGAAGTAGACAAATGTCCTTTTTCTTTCCTCATCAGTGCTTTGTCTCCTGCTACTGTGTAGTTTGCAGATACTTTGCAAGCCATCCATGCCTATGATGTATCATTCTGGCCACCTAGAAGGCATTCTTGGGCTGCAAGACACTCGCGTTATTGGCTTTCTAATCACAGGATATAAAATTGTCATGACTGCTTTGAAGTGGGGAACATAATGTTTTTCTTCCTGTGCTTTCTCTGGAACAGACTCACTGATGAGGAGCAAATCCACCTCACTGCTTTGTGTCTGTCAGTTCCTACTGATATTATATAGATGCCCTCAACTCTAAAATAAAAACCATCCCAAACCCAGGCTTGTTTCGTAAATGTAGTTACCATACTTCCTTTATATACAGTTCTGATGTAGTTTGAAAGACTGTCGCCTGCATCAGTTACCACTGTTGCATCTTGGCTGTGGCCGACAACCAAGGGCCACGCGGTCGCTCTATTGCCTCTCCCCCCACTGGGGTGGGGAGGAGAACGGGAAGAAAAAGGCAAAAACTCATGGGTCAGGGTAAGGGCAGTTTAACAGAACAGCAAACGAAACAAAGAGTAACAACAACAATATTGATAAGAGAATATACAAAACAAACAGCAAAATGCACAGAGCAGCTCTCACTGCCCGGTGCCCCACACGTTCCCAGGCCGCCACCGACTTCCCCCTGTCCAGCTCCCCCACCGGAACCCAGCATGGCAGCTCATGGTATCGAATACCCAGTTCTGTTTGGCCAGTTTGGGTCAGCTCACCCAGCTGTGTCCCCTCCTGGCTTCTGGTGAAAATTAACCCTGTCCTGGCCGAATCCAGGACAACCACCGATCCCATTTTTGCGGCTCAGGGCTCTTCCCCCTTAATATGCTCATGGGAAAATACCTGTGTACTGTTTTGCTTTACTTTTTTTCATCTCCACCTGTCAATTGAAACAAAGTTCAAGTATATCAACATATTTTTCTGATATTGGTATGTATGAGCGGAAATAATGACTGGCCTGGTAGATGAGGGGAGAGCAGCAGATAATTTTCTGCTTGAACTTCAGTAGGGTCTTTGACAAAGTATCCTATAAGTTCCTCGTAGAGAAGCTGTTGATGTACAAGCTTGATGAGCAGTGAGGTGGATTGAAAACTGACTGAATGGACAGGCTCAGAAGGTGGTGATCAAGGGAACAAAGTCTAGTTGAAGGCTGGTATCTAGAAGTGTACCCCAGGGGTCAATAATGGGTCCAGTCCTGTTTAACAAGTATGCTGATGACACAAAGTTGGGAGGAGTTGCTGATAGGCCAGAGGGTTGTGCTGCCATCCGGAGGGACCTTGACAGGCTGGAGAAATGGCCTGACACGAATCTCATGAAGTTCAACAAGGGGAAGTACAAAGTCCTGCACAAGGGGAGGAAGAACACCATGCACGAATATCTGCTGGGGGCCACTCAGCTGGAAAGCAGCTTTGCAGAAAAAGAGCTATGGGTCCTGGTGAACACCGAGTTCAACAAAATCCAGCAGTATGCCCTTGCAGCAAAGAAGGCTAATGGTTTCCTGGGCTCCATTAAGCAAAGTATTGCCAGCAGGAGTTGCACCTGGAGTGCTCTGTTCAGTCCTAGGCTCCTCAGTTAAAGAGTTGCATGGACCTATTGGAAAGAGTCTAACAAAAGGCCACGAAGATGTTTAAGGGATGGGAACATTTCTCCTACGAGGAGAGGTTGAAAGAGCTGGGACCGTTCGGCCTGGAGAAGAGCAGGCTAAGAGGGGGTCTTATTGATGTGCATAAGTACCTGAAGGTAAGGTGCTCAGAAGAAGCCAGGCTCTTTTCAGTGGTGCCCAATAACAGCACAGAATCAAAGGGCACAAACTGAAACACAGAGTCTCTGTCTGAAAATCAGGAAACACTTTTTTCACTCTAAGGGTAACCGAGCGCTGACACAGGTTACCCAGAGAAATAGAGGAGTCTCCGTCCTAGCAGATACTCAAAAGCCATCTAAACATGGTCCTGGGTAACTGGGTGTAGGTAGCCCTGCATTGGACCAGATGACATCCACAAGGCCCTTCCAACCTCAACCATTCTGTAATTCTGTGATTCTTTGAATTGGTTATTCTCCTAGAAGGTCTACATACATACTGTTTAACCAGACATGAACAATCTGTAGTTATGCAAATTAGCCTCTTCCAAAACATTGCTCCTGAAAGACCATCACCTACGAAATGTTTCTGTCATTTGCCAGGACAGCTCTGTGTCTTCACTTCTGTCCTGCCACTGCATGCAAATAAAGGGCATTTGATTTCTGCAATAAAGCTTTAATGAACATCAAGACTTTTCCAGTCCCATGGGCCATTATCTGTTCCAGTTCAGGCCATTACTGGTAGTTGAGGTGTATGAACAAAGCGTGAAGTTGCACATTAAAACAGAAAACATTAATGTCAAGAAGATGCAATTCTACAGAGCCCACAGGGCAGTGGAGTGGAGACAAGGTTACCCAGGTCCCTTTGCTACTCACTGTGCTGCAGGAAAGGTTGCTCCACAGTACAAATAGGAACTAGCAATGCCTCTGTGGCAGGAGTGTTCAGCCTGGAGAAGAGCAGGCTCTGGGGAGACCTTCGAGCAGCCTTCCAGTACCTGAAGGGGGTCTACAAGAAAGCTGGAGAAGGGACTTTTTACAAGACCATGTAGCAATAGGACAAGGGGCAATGGCTTTAAACTGGAAGAGGATGAATTTGTACTAGACAGAAGAAAGAAATTCTTTAGTGTGAGGGAGGCGAGGTACTGAAAGAAGTTGCCCAGAGAAGCTGTGGCTGCCCTCTCCCTGGAAGTGTTCAAGGCCAGGTTGGATGGGGCTTTGGGCAAGCTGATCTAATGGAAGGTGTCTCTTCCCATGGCAGGGAGGTTGGAACTAGATGGTCTTTAATGTCTCTTCCAATGCATACCGTTCTATGATTCTATGATTCTATGAACATTATGAGAATGTTAGCAGACAAACACCTACGAGCAGTGGTGATGGAACGAAAAGAGTATGAAAATACTCCACCCACATTTATAATCTTTTTAATTCTTTTTCTCAACAGAGTCAGTGCAACTGTGTCTTAGAGCACTTTTACCCCATAGGATCAATATCTGGACTACAAAAGCTAGAATGTGGAGTGTTTGCTTTATGTTAGGTCACGGTCCTGTATGAAAAGATTTCTGGGGCTAGAGGAAACCCTTGGCAGAGGGAGCAGGAAATTGCTTCTTTCCTATGAGCATCTGAGGCTATTTAGAGGGAGGAGACTCTGGAGAGTGGGGCAGGTACAAGGGAGGGGGATGCTCCTGAAGAGGAGCAGGGGCAAACAGAGGCCCAGGCCTCAGAGGTCCCAGAAAGAAAAAGACTTTTCCTCGGGACCAGAGGGCATGATACAACATTTTCTGCATCTGTGAAGGGTGAACTGAAAGCAAGCCTGGAGTCATGGAGCTCTCTTTAAGGATGCAGTCAGTGAGATGGAGATTTGACTGTAGCTCACTCTTGTTTCTCTTCTTTTGGTAACTGCCATTGACATGTTCAAATTTATACCATGTTTCCTATATTTTAGAAAGTTGTTTGTCTTAGTTTACACTCTAATCAAAATCACTTTTTAAGCTTACAGGACATCTTGATTTTGGGGGAGTTCACCTTATGTTAAAGGTGTAGGTGGAGCACACTCAAAGCTCTTGCTTGATATGAGTTTCCTCCTCTTTTTCCATGATGTAGGTATTTAAAACACACTTTTTCATAAACTGCATTAATATGTATAAAACAGGAGAAAATTTAAAATTTGAAGGTAATTGCACAGGTGTGATACAAGTTTGTGAGCACTCCTATAGTAAGAACCACATTTTCCAGATAAATGGTTCTGTACAAACAGTGCTACTTCCGTACATGTCTGTCAGTTTGTAGTGATTCACAAACTTCTGCACTTTCAGCCAGGAAGCAATTTCCTTTCTGTTCGTGAGCTTTTTCCCTACATTATGTGTTCAAGTACTTTGAACCAAGCAAATTCTGGGTACCAATTTATTATGCATCAGAAATGAGAAAAGGCAAAAAGTGTTTATACAGTGCTTGGACTCTTGCTACTCCCAGTAGTTTCAAATGCAGAAACATAAAGCAGCTGAAAGGGAGAGAGAAAAAGCACCAGTGGTGGAGATGGGAGGATGCAGTGGGTAGTCTGGCAGTGCCGCTGGAGGTTAGAAGGCATCACTGATGTTTCTGCAATGCTGTTGCAGGTGTGCAGATTTTGAGCGTTGCAGGTATGATTAATATAGAGTGTGGCCACCTGATCTGAACAGAGTATCCAGAACCCGGAGCAGGTGGGAAGCATGATTCACTGAATCCTATCTGGTTGTATTTTCCTAGCTCGTAGTATGCTGGCTGGACTATGTAGGGATGGATATGTGTGCTGCAGTTGCGCATCTCTGTATCGCCAAGCTCTGCAAGGAGGACTGGGATTAGAAAGAATGGATGAGAGACAGAGAGGATGAAAGTAAGTGGATTTACATTCAGGCTTTATTCAGGAATTCTAGTCCACTGGTACTGATGCATTGACTACACCTGATACATTATCACGAAAGGACTAATTTGGGTTGGGGTCAATTCAGTGTGGATGAATAACCTACGCTGACCTCCCTGTTGTTGTGTCAAGTTTATTACTTCTGGTATTCGTACTAGTTGGCTGGAAGCTAGGTTAAGTATCTTCATGCTGTGCTGAAGCCATGTCTGAAGCTGCAATGTCAAGCCGTATCTGAAGCTCCCCTAATGCCAAGGGGAGGGACTTCAGTGAAACAAGTTCTTGTTCTGCAGTGAGCAGTGTAGGGGCCCAGTGCTGGCCATAGTGTTTGGTACCTACAAAATCTCAAAGCTTTAGGAACACCTTCTAGGAATTTTTTGAATGTACTTCAGAAGACTATGTTTTGAACTAGTTACAAAGGCATCATGATGCTACCTCAGATCCGGGAATCTTAACTGTTGTTTCTCAGCTGGCAGTTATAGTCTCTTTAAAAAAGACATATGAACATTTCACTGTTCTGGAAGGAAGGTCCATGAGCACTGGAAGTAAACCTGCTTTCCTAGGAGTAGATGATTTGAGGTTGGAGAACCGTATCTTACGTTTAGTCCTTCAGTGATCTTTTCAGTAGTAGAATCTCCTTACTCTGTCATTTCTTTTCATCAAGCTCACAGGAAATAAAGACTTTTCCAGCCTCTGCCCTTTTGTCAAATTTGTCTAAATTTGGCCTGTGAGTTCAAAAGTCATGGTGAGGACAAGGTCTTAGAGGCATGAATATCCACACAAACAGCAAAATCACTTTGGAAAACAGATTTGAAAACAATACCACACTAGAAGAGAAAAGGCTACCTTGGACGTGGAGCAAACATGTGCCTGAACATGTGATCTGTCAGGGCAACAGTTTCACTGCAGCAGGATTTTATGGAATTTTACGGAGATAGAGTGCATTTATCTGTGATTGGTATGATAACTGGGGCATTTGTTTTAAATTTCCAGAAACTATAATTCCTAGATATACAAAATCACCTGGCAGTTAGAACAGCTATTGGAAATCCCACCAAAGGCCTGTTCTTTTTAATCCAGTATCCAGGAAAGAACCCAAACTCTTCAGCAGTTTGGTCACTGAGTTTGTGAGCCTAAGAATTGAGTCTATGCCGTGTCCAAATAAGTAGTCTGTTGCTGCTGTCATTTTATATGGTCAGCTTTAACTCTGTGTTGCAGTCTCCAAGCCCCACAGCTGCTCATTTTGGTGGTACCAGTGCTGACTCATCAACAGTGGGAATGAAGCAGTCCTGCCTTTGTAACAAGGCAAGTAAGCATACAGGCAGGAGGAATGAGTGTAAAGCAGTTTAATCCACTTTAATCAACAGTGTCCACCAAACTGTACATTATTAAGAAATGATGGGAACATCCCAGCCAAATCTAAGGAAAGAATCTAGCAAAAAGGCTCCCAAAGGCTCTTGTGAGTGCTGTGAAATTGTACTTGTATCAATGAATGGCCTGGGGTGGTCTGACCAAAGCTGACATGTAATGAATCAGACCTGATTTACGTGAATAATTTGAGTAATAACTTCTTCCAACTGATGACTAAGGCTCTGGCAAGAATGACCATGTCATAATTTATCAAACAAATGGGCTTCCAACATGCAGAGTCAGCAGGATCTTTTCCTTAGCCTGGGTAACAGATATAGTTACCTCTTGCTTGGTCAGAGGTGAGATACTGCTCTTTTGGCCTCATTAAGCTTATCAGAGAGCCTGTGGGTTATTTAGTTAGAGTTTAAATAAAACTCAACTGGAAATCCATTGCTGCTTTGGGACTTAGCGTTTTTCTCACAGTTAGGTCTATTTCTGTGAAATGCAGTCAGGTTCCCAGGTGTTCTTTCCAGGCTTTTTTATGTGCAAAACCATGAAGGAATTAAGCAAAGCTGACCATAAGTTTTTGTTTTAGTCTATGTACTTCCAGTTTATCCGTCTGCTTCTCTATGCTCTTTATAATTTTTTGTTAAGACAAAATAAAACAGTCAATTAATTTTCTACCGTGTTTTCTAAGCTACTACCTCATTTGTTTCAGGATTTTTAGTTTGTAGTGTTTTGACATGATCTTGGTATAAATTTAAATGTTTCAAGTATAGATGCAACTTTTTAAATAGCCTTTATGAAGATTTTTTTCTGTTACTGAGGAGTATGCTATAATTCTGTCACATAAGCCTTTGCTATACCTTAGAATACTGCAGTTGCCAGGGATGTAAAACTGTTTAGTTTAATAGTCTCCCATTCATTAACGCTGAAAGTCACAAAGGCCACAAACAAAAGAAGGAGCTTAGCTCCCTTGCCTGCCTGGGAAACTCACCTCCCAAGTAAGCAACGTTCAAATTGCTGTTCTTGCAGTCTGATCTTGAAATTATCTTCATTGCTGCATCATTTGCAATTTCAGCTAACTAGTGATATGTTAGAAGATAATCTCTTCTCAGAGGTTTAAATAAGCCCCCAGATAGAAAAGGTTTTCTTTCTGGTAGTAGAATATGTAACTCTTCTTGTGCCTACCCAGTTGCTTGGTAGGATTGACTATGGCTTCATTTGGCTCATAGAGTCAAATAAATATTTGAGCTATTAATTTCTCCCTGACCAAGCAACCATTTGTGATCCCAAAGACATCCGTTTGCACTGCAGCTCCAAAGATGTAGAGTGATTTGGAGTGTTTCTTTTTACTTCAACCCAGCATAAGAGCTAAAATGAGAAAAATGTGTAGTTAGGGGTACTTTTTTACGCACGGCTTTTATATGCTGGTGGGAAGGACCAGCCTCCTTCATATTTTGTATAGCTCTGGTAATTAGGAGACAGTGGGATTGTGCCAGTAAACACCATATAAAGCCTAACCACTGTCGGTCTTTAGGGACATACTCAACAGATGAAAGGAAACAATGGACGAAAAGAAGACAAACCCAATATTGTAGATGGTACTTGGCTATACAGTGTAGAGTTTTGCAGGAGGAGGGTTTTTTCTTGCATTAAGGATACAAAATACACAGCCAGGATAAACACATTTGGGAGCCGTATCTTCTGACGTCATTAATCATGCAGGCTGTAAGACTTTCCTAATTGACTTCATTATCACCTGAGCTTGCCAAAAAAAACAACCAAAAAAATCCACCTGAAGACATCCCATCTTTACTGAAACATTTCCAGTAATGGAGATTCTACCCTGTGATTCTTCTAACACTCTGGTGTTTAATTACCCTCACTGTTAAAAATGTCTGCCTTGTGGCCAGCTTGAATTTTTTCTAGTTCTAACTTTCAGACTTTGGCTTTCCTTATGCTTTTGTTTGCTAAGCTGAGATAACAAAGAGATATTTATAAATAATCCTCAGGTAGTGCTGCCTTGCCTTTGATCAAATCATACTCAAGTGCTTCTACATCAATGCACACAGCATGGGCAACAAACAGGAGGAGCTGGAAGCCATTGTACAGCAGGACAGCTATGACTTGGTTGCCATCACAGAAATGTGGCGGGATGACTCTCATGGGTGGAGTGCTGTGATGGATGGCTATAAGCTCTTCAGAAGGGACAGGCGAGGAAAGAGAGGTGGTGGGGTGGCGCTGGATGTTAGGGACTGCTTCAATTGTATAGACCTTAACGATTGTGATGACAAGGTCGAATGCTTATGGGTGAAGATGAGGGGGAAAGCCAACAAGGCAGACATCCTGCTGGGAGTCTGTTATAGACCACCCAACCAGGATGAAGAGGTAGATGAAGTTTTCTACAAGAGGCTGGCAGAAGTCTCAAAATCGCTAGCACTTGTTCTCGTGGGGGACTTTAACTTACCGGACATCTGCTTGAAATACAACATAGCAGAGAGGAAACAGTCTAGGAGGTTCCTGGAGAGTGTGGCAGATAACTTCCTGATGCAGCTGGTAAAGCAGCCTACCAGGAGAGGTGCCTCACTAAACCTGCTGTTTACTAACAGAGCAGGACTGGTGGGAGATGTGGTGGTCGGAGGCCATCTTGGGCTTAGCGACCATAAAATGATAGAGTTCTCAGTTCTTGGTGAGGTAAAAAGGGGGTCAGCGAAACCACCACCATGGACTTTCGGAGGGCAGACTTTGGCCTGTTCAGAATGCTGGCTGAGAGGGTCCCTTGGGAAGGAGTCCTGAAGGGCAAAGGGGTCCAGGCAGGCTGGACATTCTTCAAGAAGGAAGTCTTAAAGGCACAGGAGCAGGCTGTCCCGATGTGCTGCAAGATGAACCGGCGGGGAAGATGACCAGGCTGGCTGAACAGGGAGCTCTTGCTGGGGCTCAGGAAAAAAAGGAGGGTCTACCACCTATGGTAGAAAGGGCAGGCGACTCAGGAGGAGTACAGGGGTCTCATTAGGTCATGCAGAGAGGAAATTAGAAAGGCAACAGCCCAACTAGAATTCAGGCTCGCCACTGTTGTAAGGGAGAAAAAAAATGTTGTTACAAACACAACAACAACAAAAAGAGGGCCAAGGAGAGTCTCCATCCCTTATTGGATGGGAGGCGGAATATTGCCAACAAGGATGAGGAAAAGGCTGAGGTACTTAATGCCTAGTTTGCCTCAGTCTTTATTAGCCACACTGGTTATTCCCAGGGTAGTCAGTCCTCACTGCTGGAAGATAGGGAAGAAGAGCAGAATAAACTTCCCATAATCCAGGAGGAAGCAGATAATGGCCTGCTGTGCCACCTGGATGCTTACAAGTCTATGGGGCCGGATGGGATCCACCCAAGAGTACTGAGGGAACCAGTGGAGGAGCTGGCCAAGCCACTCTCCATCATCTGTCAGCAGTCCTGGCTAACAGGCGAGGTCCCAGATGACTGGAGGATCGCCAGTGTAACACCCATCTACAAGAAGGGCTGGAAGGAGGATCCCGGGAACTACAGGTCTGTCAGCCTGAGCTTGGTGCCAGGCAAGATTATGGAGCCGTTCATCCTGAGTGCACTCACCGAGCATGTGAAGGACAACCAGGGGATCAAGCCCAGCTAGCATGTGTTCATGAAAGGCAGGTCCTGCTAGATCAGCCTGATCTCTTTCTATGACCAGGTGACCCAACTAGTAGGTGAGGCAAAGGCCATGGATGTCATCTACCTGGACTTTAGTAAGGCCTTTTACGCTGTTTCCCACAGCATCCTCCTGGAGAAACTGGTTGCCCATGGTTTGGATGGGGGTATTCTTTGCTGGATAAAGAACTGGCTGAATGGCCGAGTGCAGAGAGTGGTGGTGAATGGAGTTAAATCTAGCTGACAGCCGGTCACGAGGGGTGTTTCCCAGGGCTCAGTTTTGGGTCTGGCCTTGTTTATCATCTTTATCAATGACCTGGATGAGGGCATTGAGTGCTTCCTCAGTAAGTCTGCAGATGACACCAGGTTGGGCGGGAGTGTTGATCTGCTTGAGGGTAGGAAGGATCTGCACAGGGATCTGGACAGGCTGGATCAATGGGCCAAGGCCAGCTGCATGAGATTCAATAGGGCCTAATGCCAGGTCCTGCACTTGGGTCACAACCACCCTGAGCAACACTACAGGCTTGGGGAAGAGTGGGTGGAAAGCTGCCCGGCGGAAAAAGATCTTGGGATGTTGATTGACAGCCGGCTGAACATGAGCCAGCAGTGTGCCCGGGTGGCCAAGAAGGCCAATGGTATCCTGGCTTGTATCAGGAATGGTGTGGCCAGCAGGAGTAGGGAGGTGGTTGTGCCCCTGTACTTGGCACTGGTGAGGCTGCCCCTCGGGTACTGTGTTCAGTTTTGGGCCCCTCACTACGAGCATGACATTAAGTTGCTGGAGCATGTCCAGAGAAGGGCAACGAGGCTAGTGAGGGGTCTGGAGAACAGTCTTATGAGGGATGGCTGAAGGAACTGGGGCAGTTTAGTTTGGAGAAGAGGGGGCTGAGGGGAGACCTTATCGCTCTCTACAACTACCTGAAAGGAGGTTGTAGTGAGGCAGGTGTTGGTCTCTTCTCCCAGGGAACTAGTGGTAGGATGAGAGGCAATGGCCTCAAGTTGCATCAGGGGAGGTTTAGATTAGATATTAGGAAAAATTTCTTTACTGAAAGTGTGGTCGGACATTGGAACAGGCTGCCCAGGGAGGTGGTGGAGTCATCATCCCTGGAGGTGTTCAAAAAATGTGTGGATGTGGCACTTTGGGATATGGTTTCATAGGCATGGTGGTGTTGGGTAGATGGTTGGACTTGACTATCTTAGAGGTCTTTTCCAATCTATGATTCTATGATTGTATGATATCTCCATCCCCTTGTACTTAGGCTAAGAAATGCCACCATAGGGCATGAGTTTTAGTGCATTTAATCATCCAAGCAGCTCTTCTTGACATAACCTTTGTCAGTTTATTATCTTCCCCCCTGTAGCATGGACATCTGAACAGGAGAGTATTCTGGATGTAGTTGCACACCGTGCAAAATGCCAATATCCTATACCTTAATCTCAGTTGTGATTCTTCTTCTTATTTTCCCAACAACAGCAGGAAGAACAGAATTCATTTAACAGAGGCTTTTGTCAGAGTTGGATCTTGGAAACTTTTAATGTCTACCACGCAGCTTGCACAGTGTAGCTAGACAATTCATAAGGCATTTCGTGGTTCATATTTTGTTGTGGCCAGTGCCATGAATACTATGTGTTTGCTTTTCAACACTCTTCGGACAGTTCTGTACAGAAATATGTCTTCCCTTTCTAGCTTGCCACATGTTCCAGCTCTCCTGATCAATTCTTGTACAGTTTTACATTTAAGTATGTTAGTAATAGTTGTCCTAGGTCAATCACCTTGCAGAAGCTCACAGGTGCTCTTCCCACTCCCCCCTCAGTGCTATTAATCTTAAGGTCTACTTCAAGAGCTTCAGGCTTGAGATGTCTTCCCCTTTCTACTCTTCACGAATATCAACAATTCAACAATTCTAATGGTATCTTTTCCTTATTTGTTTTATAACCTTGTCCTACAAGGTTTTAATTTCTTTGGAATTATCCTCTGCTTTGTCTCTGTCTTGTTAGCTTTCACATGAAAGTGAGACATTAATTCCTCTGACTCAGTAATGTTGTTTTTAAGTCCAAGTTTGTGTGTTTTGGAATAAGAGATGCAGATACAGAAGGATGGCTTTTATTCATTTAAGCTTTGTTTTATCAATAGTCAGTCATCCAGTCCACTCTCCAAGTTAGCTGAGCTCCAGGACAAGGTAGCAGTGGGGTTTCCTATGGGTGACACCTATTCTGCCCAGGGGTGTTTGAGCCCCTTTTCTTTGGGAAAAGGAGGACCACAAGGGAAGTCCTTTCTCTTTTTGTGGTAAACCTGAGGGCTGCATGGTATATGGACTTGGGTCTTTCTGCATCTAGAGGGCTCTGCATCATCATCTGGGTAGGGACTGTTAATGTCTTGATGAAGAAAAAAGATTATACATGTTAGGCTGAGGGAAGTTAGACAAGACAATTGAATGCACCAGTAACTTGCCTTTCTTCCTCTGCTTTCCATTACGAGTTTTGCAAAGTTTCTTTGAACTACCATTGTGCCCTTGGGGAGTATAAAATTGGTCTGGAAATCTCTACGCCTTTTTTTGTTTTTTTGGAGAGATTTCTAGTACTTTCTCTTCCAGCTGAGCGTAACAGCAGCTTTTGTCTTCGTATTTTGGCATCTCCACTTCTAGTCCCAGCTGGAAGTGGGAAATGCACTAGCAAACAAAATTGAACAGTAACAAGGACAAAAAGGAGAAAAAAAATAATAAAATAAAAAGAGTCACAGAGGGTTCATATGTTGTGTGCTGTGTCTTCCTCCCGAGGTGGGTCTTGATCCTGCCAACTGTTCCCCCTGTAAGAAAGTTTATGCCTGTGGGTACTCCTGCTGAGTTCAAAGTTACTCACATGAATAATTGATTGCAGGGTCTGGGACATAGTTTGCAATTCCTTTTTCAAGATAACTTCATTATCATCGGATCTCATCTTTCTCTGAACGTTGCTGGGTTAGGGACAAGTAGGTCAAATGGATACCTGATTTTTTCTGTTGTAGGAAGAGCAAGCAAACAGCGACCTGAACCGGTGATTTCATAATAATAATGGAAAAAAAAAAAAGTCACTCTCACTCTTTTGTTGGGATAGGTTTTTACCAGTGGTGAGCTTTGAACAGCTTGTTCAACAAGAGTTCGAGTCCCAGGGGAAGGAGAAGAGCTCAGAAAAACTTTACATTTTACAAACATTTAAGTGGTATTATTCATGGCATAATGCACTACCCCAGTGTGTGCTTCAGAGCTCTGCTGCTGCATCTTCTGCCATATAATTTTCCAGAAGTCATACATCTTCAAATTTATATTCAAGGTAATCTGTGTAACATAGAAAAATTAAGTAATAATTGAAGTGGATACTAGCTGCTTCAGCACAAAGGGTCTTATTTGGGTATATTTTTAGCAGTTGATGTACCACATTGATACAATAACACCAACTCACTGAAGGGAGTGAGGGAAAAAAAAAGCACGGAGTTGTAGAGGATGTGAGAAGGAAGAAAAGAACAAAGAGGACTTTTCTCCAATCAAATGCAAATGGAAATGACCCTAAAGATTCTGGGAACACAGGCTTTCTCCTGACAATGAACATTTTCATGCAGTGAAATACATTTTTGAGACTCATTAGCAAATGCTGTGATCTAGCTTATTTTCTATAGCAGTGTCTAGTTATTTCAAATTGATTAGGAAACCTCTGATGTGAGAGAATGAATCATGCGCTATTCCAGGTATTTCTGTAATTGGTTATCATGCTTAATTACAAATTTATGAGTACAACTAGTTTGTTCTGAACTTGATTTTTCCTGCTTTTCTGTTGCTGCTGAGTGTACGTGTTAGTTAAAAAAAAAAAAAAAAAAAAATTCAACTTCCAGAATGCTTTTGTTCTGAAAGAGCTGAAGATTTACAGAATGATGGATAAATTTTAGATGTACTATCAATAATGATTGAAAAACAAAAGATCTAGACTATCTATTGATCACCTATCTATCTCAAGGGCATCTGTCACTGTCAGTGTTACCAGTCTGTTTTGGGTCTAATTACAGTTCCTTTCACACGGCAAATTCTATTTGCCACTTACTGTGCTGAAAACAAAAGTCTTGAATCTCTTCTCAGTTACACTGACATGCCAGTTTTGCTCTGCTCTGCATGCTAAGCTGCATAATCCAGAAACTGGAAACAGCAGTAACCTACCATGCTTGTGGGAACTTCATAAAGAAAAATGGCTATCAATCAGGATTGTGGCACGTCAAAAAAAAAAGCAAATATCTTGAAGGGAGACAGGAGATACTTTGAAGAATGGTGTTGTCACTCAGTGTGGGCATCTGTTTGTTTTGCAAGACTACAGGAGCCATTGACAGCACTCAGAACAAGAGAAACGAGCAAAGCACCAGGACAACAAAGAACACTTACTGTGACACAAAGTCACTGTTTATCACAGGCTGGAGCAAGTTGCTTGATCAAGATGTTCATGTCCTTAACTGGTTGCAGTACCCCTATTCACTGGATGCAAAGACCCGTTTAGCTTTTCCTCCTCTAGAAGGGACAACAGATCAGGGAACTATCAGTTATGGGTTTTCATCTACATCATGAATGTTCTGTGGTTTGTAATAAACTTAAGATTCTAAAAAATGAAAAAATACCTATCAGCCAGCTCTGTCAGGAGACTAAATATTGCTAATAAGGAGACTGCGTACCAAATGTTGCTTCCAAAACTTACTTAGTACTCTTTATCATCTCAGTCATAGCTTTAGGCATCATCACCTGTTCTGCAGAGCTGGGTAGTACTGCACCATAAGAGCTTTTCATTTTCACTTTCGTAGCAGTGACTGGTAGCAGAAAGGATCTCTGAAGAATGAATGAGATTTAAAGACCTAATAGCAGAAGTGTGGTTAACTTCATCCAGAATACCTTGCAACATCTGCATCATCACAAACGCTTCTGTGTGCTTGGATGTCCTCTCATTAAATGAGCCATTTAACTGTGTGTGTTTGGGTTGTAATTCATTGCTCAAAAGGAGCTCTGTGGGGCTGTTATTTGGGAGAAGATACTCTCCTCTACCTTCTCTTGAAGGCTTGATTCAAGGGGGCCAGACAAATGAGAAGCTGATATGGTCCTGTCAGGTTGCATCTCTGGTGCTATCCTCAGTTTCCTATTTTGGATGAAGGATATACAAGCAAAGTGTCTAAAGTCCAAGCTTGTCCTTTGTCCTACAGCAATCACTACTTGCTCTGTGGTGCTGAGACTTTCTGGTGTAACCTCATAGAAAGCTGACTAATTTCTAGCAAACAGTAATCTTCCACATTTGCACATTTCCAAAGTTTGTAAGAATTCAAATGTCAGTTAAATCTGAAGAGACACTAAATATTTTTCCATTTGATAATTGGTGTTATATGAAAGGAACATGGGACTTCTGAATTAAAGGGGGAAAATTCTGTTCTAGTTCATGCAGGCTTTTTTTCATCATGGAGTGTGAAGCAGAAGAAACTGTTAGCTTTCACATTTGATATTGATGTAGTCACACCAGCGTTACTTGCAGACTAGAGAGAACCAAAAACCTTTTAAAAATCAAAACTTTAATTTAAGTCTTAACTAAATGAAAATTTTCATGCGTGCTTTTGAAGCATAAAAGGCAAGCTCTGAAGGCTTTTTCTCTCTGTAGCACAACTATCAGTTCTTGTTGTCCAAAGTATTCTCTATCAGCACTTCAGTTAAGCCTCTGTGCTTCTGCTGGCACTAACATTTTTCTTTAGATTTCCCAGCATTTGCACAGCACTGATTCACATCTCTTGGTGATAACAACAGTCAGAGGGGCTAACAGGGACTAGCTGCCGGCGTTTTAATCTTGCTCAGAGCAGGAAAGAGAGAAAATCCTGTCACTGCCTAGCCTGTGCTTGTACTCCATGTGGTGAATCCGCGCTGTTGGCGCTAGTGCTGCGGAAGTTTTGGGAAATGGCTTGTGATGTGAAAACCTGTTGGCACTATGAGAAAGGGAGACGCCTTCATTTGACAGGTAAAAATGCTTGTAAGAGAACACAGGTATAGGTGAGGGAATAAGTAGACCTTGAAGCAGCCTTAACAAGGACAAAGGAGAGTTTCCTAGTTATTCCAGCAAAGAACGTATCTGCAAAGTCTCAACTTCGATATTTGGCTTGAGAGTTGAATAGATATTTAAATGAGATAATTTGGCTTTATGGATTTACTGGAGCATAAGCTAACTGTTTGTCACCTTTCTTATTAAAAAAATACAATTTCCGTGGAGATAAAAAAAAAACTGAAACACTTCAGAAGTCTTGAATGAGTATACTTTGCTGGGATTAGTGAAGACTAAAGCACAAATGTGATAAGAATGGAATTGCTGGAGTCTGCTCTTTTCTCAGTGGGGGTCTATTCTCTTTTTTCCCTCAATATGCATACCCCCATAAATGTTAATGGGAGCTATTCACAGACAAGGAGAGGCCCAGAGACTCCAACATATGCAGCTCCCATTCACCATAATAAGCAGGGAGGTTTGATTCTCTTGGTGCCAGCCTCAGGTCTCTCTGAGAACTTGTGCAAATAAGCTGTGTATATGGATACCCAAAGAAGTTTCTACAGAGGAAGTGAAGCTGTGAATTCACAGAGTTTCAGCAGCTCCATGGTAACTTTTTTGCATGCATACTCTTACCCCATGGTAATTGTAAAGTAATATCTGAAGTATTTCATCCTTCTGTGAAAGAAGGCAAAGTACAAGACACATTGCATTAATCATAGGTTTAAGTATGTGGAGAAGGGAGGGTGATACACTGTAGATTTATACTTTATTTTACCTTGCAAAAAGCTCTTTGGGTGTCCATAGACTGAGAAGAGGTCTTGGAAAGCTTTACTAAGCTACTGAGATGGAAGGAGGGTCATAGTGAAGGGGATGATTAGATCATGGGGAGGCCCATTTTTTGGTGGTGTGAAGTTTCAGCAGCTTGTAGATATCAAAACACTTGTTACAGACTGACTAGTGACTGGAAAATAAGTGTGCTGGCAGTGTGAAGCGTGAAGGTAGCTGATGCAGATGGTGCGATTGTAGGGTCTTGGAGAACTGAGTTTTTCAATTCATCTTTCCATGACAGGTGAGTCAAGAGGGCCATGGACGCTGTTGGGAAAGGATACGGACTGCTAGAAACCATGGTGAGCATGGGACTCTGGGGTGCAGCACATGGCATGTCCCTTTGGCTGGCCCTAATACTGGGTTTTGAAATTATTAGAGTCAAGTGCAGGGATCAGGTGAGGTGAGATCCCTCTGCCTCTGTGTGCAGAGTGCTCTGACACTGGATTTGTCGGAGAAGCACAACGCATTAAACATGGCTCTTGTTAGGAGAGAAGATGTCACAGTAGCTACAGCAGCAATTTGAGCAGCAGGAGACTGGGGTATATTCCTAGCTCTGCCAAGGAGCAATGGCTTTGCTCCATTACCTCAGGCAAGTTGCTGAAAACTGTCATCGATTTTTGGGTCCCTGGGTCTTTGGATGCCTATCTCAAATAATCTGGGGTCTGACTTTCAGAGGTGCTTAGCTACTGCAGTTTTTATTGACCATGACTGATACCTAGGCACATTTGTCACATCTGGTATATAAGCCTTACCTGGCTCACCTGAGGTATTTGGAGTCCTCTCCAAAAATTTTGTCATGATCTTACAGTGCCTAAGCTCGCAATACAAAATTAATTGTGCTGATGATATCTACCAAATATAGGTGTCCCAATAGGAAACATAAATAATTATGCTATGATTGTAAAGTATTAGTTTCTTGTTTACAGTCTTTAGGTAATTTTTCGAAGAAAGACAGTCTACTTAAAAACCGAATTTTGTTTAGTGGAGTGCCTTGATGGTGTCCTGTTACAGTTTTTAATAACATTGCAAACGGCACTGAGGGGAGAAAAGGATGGGAAGCCAAATGTCATTAATAATAGCTGCAATATTCTTAGTGTTAACAAATTATCAGCTGTATAAATTTTTAATTAATAGGAGTATGAACAGCAATTTGACTGTCAACAGGCATCAGTATTGATGTGTGCGAGTGAAGCATGGCAAGGCAAAGATCAAGGGGGAGGATAACAGAAAACATGCAGCTGTGAATGACAAGTCAGTATTTTCTGAACGAACTTCTAAGCACCACGACTTCCGGTGTAGCCCTCTATAATGAGAAGAAAAATGAATCTTGGTGAGAGCAAGAGAATCTTTTCATAGCAAAGGTGGATTCATTTTGTTTGGAGTTTTCCTGTGTTTTAGCTGAACGGGCTGTTAACTGCAACAGCAAAGAGGCATTGAAGAATTTGGATGGGAATATGGAGAAAGCGGAGTAGACTGGGTACCTCAGGCTAGAGACAACTATTCTTCTCAGACTTTTATTAATAAAAGCCACAAGACACCTTGCAAGCGGGTAGGGTACTGTAGTGTAAAATTGTGGTTCTTTCTGTTCCTTTCACTGAATTTTAGGAGTTTCTAACAAACTGCTTGAAAAAAAAAACCCCAAGCCTGTTGATTAGGTCAAAGCCCGGCATAATGAATCAGAGCCTGCAACAGTATTATTTGGTTTAAATGAAATCAGAATATTTTAAACTTTTAAAAATATCAGTAACAACTTTAAACCTCCCTTTCCCACCCAACTTGTCAGTTTCAAAGTTTTCTTTTTCTGTAACTTTCAAAGTGGCTTTGATTTCTAAAGGTTAGATCTCTTATCTGAATTGTAGTGTGCAGCATTTTTCATCCTTTTTTGCATTCTTGTGCTGTGAATCCACAGAAACAACTTATTTCTTTGGGCATCCTAAGGAAAAAGTGTATGGTTTGCTTTTTTTTTTTTTTTTTTGTATTTTAAGGAGAAGAATTCAGACGTAGAAATAGGGAGGATAAAGCAATTTATGTGTCTAAAAACACTGCTTTCTCCATTTTTTTCAGATTGGAAGCCTTTGAAGGCATTTTTGGGCTTTTTCTGGAATGTATTTTTGCCTTGGTTAGTAGTAGCTGTTTATGAATCTGTGAAAGATTCAATATCTAAGTATATGGACAATAAAAACGCACCAATTATAGATAAAAATATTAATATTAGAGTAACTCTTTCTGGCTTGGTTGATTATAACAGATTTTCTGTTGTATCAGTAATAATCTAAAGAGTAAAGCTTTATTTCACTTTTCCCTTAAGGAGATCAAAATGCTTTAAAGACATTAGCTAATTCTTCTACTAATCTGGGAGATTGGACAGTGTTATGATAATCCTTTCACAGATGAGTAAATGGAGATAAGAGGGAAGCTAAGTGACTTTTCAAAGTCACAGGTGTAATCAGTGGCAGGGTTGGATATATAACCTTGGGGTTCTGATTGCTGTTTTTCTCTTACAGACAATATACGTATATATACTCTTTTCTTTCTGCATTGCTAAGAATACACAGTGAAAAACTATTACCATCAGTTATGTTTACAATAATAATGATTTTATTTATTTAGTGCCTCCCTGCCAAGACAGTCAGGGTGCTGCTCCAAAGACAATTAAAATGCAATTACTGTAATAAATAAACAACAATAATTAAAACATCATAAAATAAACAATATCAAAAGCAATCAAAAACACTAAGTAGCCAAAGTTAGTGCAATTAGTAATGGATCTGAGTGACTCATTTAAAACAAATTGCATATTTAGTGATTCTTCTTGTTTTGTTACAAGATTTTTTTAATTGCAAGATTACTATTTTTCAGCTGCAGTTTTATATTGAGGTGTTGAATGAAAGTTTTTTCCTTCTTTTTTTTTAATATACAGCTATTTGCAGTTTTAGGATGGTCAGTAGGAATGACAAAGCACAGAGGTACATTCGAAATTTAGACCACTTTGATGTGGCCTATTCTCCTTGATCTACATTCAAAGTGCATTTAAATTGAAAGGCTAGTTGCTTGTTTTCATATTGACTTCAATATAACACTCTACCACTCTATCTGCAGCAGCTTTTAGTGTACGCGTGTTTGATGGCATTACTCAATTTTAGGGTTGACCAACCCTTTCCCTAGTCTGTCATTTAGCAGCAGTCACTGAGCATTGCAATGATTTCTGTTTATTGTCTTACAGCAAGAGGCCAAATTTTTGTAGCATTGAGATGGCTCATCTGCTTTGGAGAAAGGAGCTTGTTAGAAACAGTTTGTTTAGACCATGCTGAAATAATTTTAGAAAGCTCGAAGATTTCAAGCTTTGATATTCACTGGGGATACAGCCTTTGTATCAGGTATGGCTTCTACCCTCTTTTTGCAGAAAATAGATAGAAATCTGCAAAGCTGTGAAAACTGTGGTTTGTGTAAACTAGTCTGAGAAATGGTGGTGGAAAGCAGGACAAGGAGCAAAAGTGAGGCTGGGCTGGGGCTGGAAAACTGGGACTGGGGCTGGGGATGGTGAAGAAGACCTGGGTGTAGTGGAGGAAGATGGAGCTGCATGGGTTGGGAGGGCAGGATGTGGATCCCGTGAAGCTGAGGGAAGCAGGGGAGGCAGAAGGGAGGACAGATCTGGCTGAGAGAGTGAAGAAAACAGCTGAGTCATGATGCCAAGGCTCTGCGGAGAGAGACCTGGGTGTCCTGGTGAACAACAGGTTGACCATGAGCCCCAGCAGTGTGCCCTGGTTGCCAAGAAAGCTAATGGGATCCTGGGGTCCATTAAGAGGAGTGTGGCCAGCAGGTCAAGGGAGGTTCTCCTTCCCCTCTACACTGCCCTAGTGAGGCCCCATCTGGAACACTCTGTCCAGTTCTGGGCTCCCCAGTTCAAGAAACATGAGGAGCTACTGGAGAGAGTCCAGCGGAGGGCTATGAGGATGAAGAGGGGACTGGAGCATCTCTCCTACGAGGAGAGGCTGATGGAGCTGGGCTTGTTCAGCCTGAAGAAGAGAAGGCTGAGAGAGGACCTTTTAAGTGCTTATAAATATCTGCAGGGTGGGTGTCAGGAGGATGGGGCCAAGCTCTTCTCAGTGGTGCCCAGCAACAGGACAAGGGGCAAAGGGCAGAAACTGAGGCACAGGAAGTTCCGTCTGAACATGAGGAAGAACTTCTTCCCTCTGAGGGTGACAGAGCACTGGCACAGGCTGCCCAGGGAGGCTGTGGAGTATCCTTCTCTGGAGATATTCAAGACCCTCCTGGACAAGGTCCTGTGGAGCCTGCTGTAGGTGACCCTGCTTCGACAGGGGGGTTGGAGGACATGACCCATAGAGGTCCCTTCCAACCCCTACCATTCTGTGATTCTGTGATTCTGTGAGGTGGAAGGCCTTGTGGAGAGCACATGTGGTGCTGAGTGATGGAGGTCAGGGAATAGGCTGGATGTGGGGAGGCTGGGTACAGCACAGGAAAAGCAGCAAGGCACTGGCTCTGGTAATCAGAGGGCACATAAAGATGCACATCCAGGGAGATGAAGACTTGGTTGCCAAGAAGAATGAGAGGGGAGAGAAAACCCTGTAAGGTATGTGACTAGCTGAGGAGTCAAGGACAAGGAAGAGGCAAGATCAGGTTTCTGTTGGTCAGTTTAATGAGGAAAGAAACCAAGCTTATGAGTAGTAGTAGATGTGTCTAAGCTGCTCTGGCACATTCCCTTCCTGAGCTGGATAGCTTATGAGCAGACATCTTGAGCCCAAGGTCCCTGAATGACACTGCTCTGCTCTGGAACCATCTGCCAGAATGGGGTGTTCCACCCCCCTTCAGCATCTGTCCATGAGGAGGACACCAGTCTATTGATGTAAACAGCTGTTCCATTAGCTCAGCAGCAAAATCTGCTTGTTGGCAGTAAAGCTTTGAACTCCGCTGATGACCTGCATGTGTTTTCGGAAGATGCCAAATAATGAAAATTGCGCCTGTGTATGTTTTGTTGTGTTTTGTTGTCTTCTGTTTATTTATTTTTAGATGAATTCGAGAGAATACACGTGCAAAATGATACCAAATTTTTTTTATTGAGCCTGTGAAGAACAGTACTCAAACATTACTAAATGTCTGCATTTAAACCTTCTATATGTAGGATAAGCATTTCCATCAGTTCTATGTTTAGAACATCGACATGGTAATGTCGTGTAAGTTCAGGTTTCCTTTCCACCACTCACCATAAAGTCCTGCTCCTATTTAATCTCTCCCTAGTACCTTCTTTCACTTCTATATCCCCTTGTATCCTGCACTAACTCCATGTCAGATTTCTCTCTTCCCCTTCTCCCCGATCTTCCAGTGGGACAGCTATATTCCCCATGCTGCTAGGATGCCAGCAGAAGGGGCACCAACAGCACAGGAAAAACAATCCTGTTTGTTTTTAGTACTGATGTCTGAATCAAAGCAGTCCTTAGAGCAGAAAACCATACCTGTAACCCTTGGCTTGAACACCCTGCCTTGTTCTCTGCTTAGTAGTACAGGCACCGTTTCCTCAAGCACAGGAGCTGTGAAAATCTCCAGTATATCCTGTGAAGGCTCTTCAGGGAATGCAGTTGCTAAAATCAAAGCAGCCTGTCATAGATCTGCACAAACAGCAATTATTCAAAGGCTTCTAATTTGGCTACGTTTGGACTAATTTTCATATAGGGCAAAAGGCACAACCCTGATTCATTCCTTTCTCTCCCAAGACAAATTTCTGGTCTTTGCCTAATGCTCAGTTGTAGGAGATCATTCCAAATAAAGGATTGTCATGAAGAGGATAATGTATTTTCTCATTAGCCTCTTTCTTGGAAATGACTGAAAAGCATTGGCTGAAATTTTCCAGGAAGAGATATAAATAACTGCACAGATAATGGGCAAGTAAAATTTCTGCCAAACAAGTTAAATTGGGTAAAGTTAGGAAGCAGCTGAACAGAGGGACTCAGAGGAGGATATGCAACTAGGCAGTATTAATGAGTATAATAAGTGGTGCCAGCTCGATCACCTGTTAGAAAAGCGCAGACATATCTCTTTGGATGAGTGGAGAACAACGCAGGGATTTCCAGGCTGGCTCTGGACCAAGCTGGTAATTTCACCAAGTGATATGTGGATGGATCACTTCTGGTCCTGAAAGCTGGTTAGCGATGTTTCCGCAGTACTATGCACCGTGGTCAAGCAGATTGGCTTGGGCTCAGTGCTGTACGCTCACTGACGGTTTCAGCTACGAGCAGAACTAGCTCGGTTACCGTGTGATGTACATGTGCCCTTAGTGACTGGACTAAAGTCAGATGGGACACATGCAGCAGAGCTGAGAAATTAACCCAGCCCTCCCGAGCCCTAGTTTAGTTCATTAACTACGGAAGCTAAATCATCTCCCTCCAGAGCAGGGACTAGAACGCCGTACGCAACACCGTCGCAGATTAGCTTTCTGAGAGTGAAATCTGGCCCATCTGATGTGAACTCTTAACCTCCTTGGTATATATATCTACTCTTCTTCAGTGGGGCATCACAAAAGGGTTATACCAAGTTGGGGGGAATAAAAGGTACTTCATGGACCTTGCACTGCTTTGCCATACCTCCCAGCCCACACAGAAGCTCTTTCAGGCAATCCATAGGAGAATACTAGCAAAGACCTGATGCCAGATACTGTTTTTGTACTGTGACCGGGGAGGCAAGTAAGCCAAGCTCTGCAAGCCCATGCTGTAGGGCACCCAGGCTCTTCTTTTAGTGTTACCTTAATCTAATTTTCCTTTGTATTTAACAAAAATCGATGGGTCTTGGGTTTTTTATTTCCTTTCAAGACGCAAGAGAGAAAAGCTCTCCTATTTGATCCTGCTGATGTTAGCTTTCCGACACCTGCCACCAGCACTGCTCGGACACATCCCTTTTATTTCCCATTCTCTTTTAAGTGTCTAGGCAACTTTGATATATTTCTGTCTCTGTCTGTAATGGCAACAGGGTAGGGTGTTATTCTCAACCTGGGCTTGGCATGATGAGCCTTTTATTTCATTAAAGTCACATTCCTCTTCAGGAACTGTAGTCTGAATTGGAGTTGTTTTGCTAGTCTAAGAATGAGTGTACTAAGGACAGCAGTATAAAGTGCAAGCATCTATAAATGCAGCTTTGATTGGATTTGACCCATCTTCTTTAAAATTCATATATGATAATCAAAATGGTGAGTGGGTAGAGAGCATTGCATCCTCTTCAGTTTACTGCACTCTTGTAAAATCTCGAAATAAGGACTGTAACCAGCATAATTCCAGCATTTATATTTCATGAGAGGATTGTCCTTGTGTAAATATTGGTTTCTTTAATGCATACACTTCCATCTCTTTTTAAAAACTCCCAACTCAACAACATCTGACAGCATTACATGTCTCTTTCTGGAGGCAGCAATGAAAATGTGCTGATAATTTGAGCCCTGGGAAGAAGTCTGTTCCCCTGTGAATTTCTCCACAGTCGCACTGCTCTGCCATTGTATTAGCTCTCTGCTGCCGCACAAGAATAGCAGCTCTCTCCACATTGTAATAGCACCTCTCTCAGATCACGTCTTACTGTCAAATAATCACCCATTCCCAAATGTCTGGAAATTAATGATGGCTGAACCCGTCAGTGCGAGGCTTATGCTAGTTACACAATCCAGGTCCTGAAAAGCCTTGTTGCAGGGAATGGCTCTAGCTAAACTCCTGCAGGCTTCCTTGGAGAGTCTGAACTGTTCCTTATCCTCTCCCTGTGACTGTCACTGGCCACCCATGGTTCAAAGGATTCTTCCTGTTTGCCTTAGCCTTTGGAATTAGACCTAGAGATTACAAAGTGTAGAAGATACCTTTTGTGTAGCATCAATCATGAGAGGCAAGATTTTTCTTTCTTGCCCTGGAGACCCCTAAATCTTTTCCCTTCTTCCTCCAGATCTTCTAAAAAACATAGAAAAGTTTTCTATCCCAGGCAGTGCCTCTGAAAAAGAAATAGAAATAACTACCAAGATATCACACCTTGTACCGTTGAGGGAGTTTGACAACCAGGAGAGCAACAAGTGGATATATCTTTTTTTCCATCTATGAAGGAATATAGATAGCTGAGGAGAGACCCTAGGATCATCTGCTACTTACAAAATATCAAGACCTGCGTACAATTTCTGTACCTCAACTCAGTTCAGAAATGTTCGGCAAACTGATGATAAGGAAAATCTCATGACTGCTTTTTGTACGGTCCTACTCATCACTTCCAACAAGCAAAAGTTTAGCATCCAGACTACTGTTACTCTCCTTCTGGCAGTTGAATTTTGGGACATGAACTTAGTTAACATCAGACTGAAAAAGCACTTTGATTATTGAATAATTTACCGATTTTATTCTTTTATCCACTGAATATTCAGTGAATTATTCCCATTGTCCTCCTGTGTTTTAATCACATCCTGGTAGACACTTTTCTATAAATATGATTTCAGGCTTGTATGAATTGTAACACATTGAATGCAGACTATGGGAAAGAAGTGGTATTGGGGTACACCAAAAGTGCAAATTCAACCTGATCTTTACATGTTTCTGGAGTTAAATGCTGAACCATAGTTTTTGAATAGTAATTATACCATATGCAGTTTTTTGCATACTTTGAGCCATAAATATACAGACATATATAGTGTCATTTTATCATTTATTTATCTATTTATTATACACTGCTGATGAATTATATGATGGCTGAATGCCTTTATTACAGCTGATGAAAGATGTAGCATATGGTCAGCTCAAAAGGCTCTGGAAATGACTCTTTGGCACCTGTCACAAAGTGATCTCAGATCTGTGTAAATGGTTCCTTCTACTCTGGAAATTAAGTACTAGATGCTGTGTTTTGCAAATAAAAACAGAATAAGAAGTTAGATGAACACACTGGCCGATCTGCAGTGAGTGCAAGAGAACTTGCACTCTACCATGCCTCTTTCACAAGCGGAAATCTCATTGTGTGGTGTATACCGAGTGGAGGAAAAGGCCTGAGAAAGTCTTTTCTGGAGTGATTTTCCAAAGTCCAGTTTTGTCTATATTTAAACAACATCTGAGGCTGTACTTAAAGGCTTGTTTGCAAAAGTGGGCATCAGTCTTGGTTCAAAACAATGGCATTTCTTCCTCGTATTTTTCTGTCTGAAACTATACTAAAGAAAGGAGGTGATTTCAATTTATGGTAGTTTTTAGCATCTTAACCTATATTTACTCTAAGCCCTGCAGACTGTATGTCCTGATTCTTACTTTTTCCAGTATAACTAAATGAAGGCTGAAATTCTGAGAGCTTTCACTCTGTCTGGTATTAAGCCTGATTATTTGGCTGTCTACAGTAATATTCAGACTTCAGGCACGCAAGTTAACGATTGTTTGGACTGTTGTTCTAGAGGGACCTGTACGAAGAAGTTCTTATGCTTTGGCTCATGGACTATAATCTTAGAAGGACGATTGTACAGCTGAACTTGGGTCATATGCTGTGGGAAAGTGTCCCATGCTGACCTGTGTTTGTGGGGAAACTAATGCTTTTGTGGCTTCCCTCCGAACTTGCACCTTGAGACTTCTGTCATCCTGTCATTCTGCCTAACAGAAGTATTCCTCAGATGCAGGACTGCATGATTTCCCTGGTAGGTCTATCAGGTAGGTGAGACAGTTTTGGGCACTGTCAATGATTCCTAATTTTGCCTTTTTTTTTTTTTTTGCTACTCCCCATACTCATTAGATCTGTCTGTGCTTCTGAGAGCAGCTTGAAGTGAGGAAAGTCCTGCCAGGTGGGAAGCGACATCCATTCCCTGATGCCTTGTGCATTACCAGCCATTTATTTCTCTGTCTTGAGCATCAGCAAAAGAGTATCCCAGCCCTGAGGAGAAAATGTAATGGCGGGTTGATGTGTTTATGCAGTCAGAGAAACAGGACTGCTGAAAGCAATACTCTCTGGAACATGCTAGCAGAGAACTGTGTGGTTGAGGAAGAAAACATTTGAGAAATTAATAACGATTAATAATAATGTAAATGTGGGGAAAAAAATTCTGTGAAAACGAAAGAAGAGAGGTGGTGGGGAAAGGGTGATTGTGAGGAAGATTGTGAATTCAAGGTGGGATGGGAGAAAGGAAGAGTTAACGCTCAGGAATGGCTGTGGGTTGCCTGGCATACTCATGAGCTATGCTCTGTCACCACAGTCAGCACATCTTTCTTTACATTGCCTTACTTTCCCCTTGATAATGTAGGGACAGAGGATATTCCTTTTTTTTTCTGCAGGGTAGTGAAGCAGTTCAGATGGAGGAAGTTATGTAAGTGTCATGTATAATCACTAATATATTATTCCTAGACAAGGAGACAGGTCAAACCAAAAAAGCACTTGTTCTTCTCACTTTCTAGCACCCTTGAAAAATGTCACTCGAGCTACACAGAACTTTGCAGAGGTGCCAGAGAATAACCCACATGCTGGTTCCCACACACATTGCCCTAGACAGTACGGTAAAACATGTCACACAGCAGCAAGGTGTACCAAGTACTTATAATGGGGTGCAGTGTTCCCTGCCTCAGGCTATCCAAGGCTTGGAGAGGTCTATGGGCAGGAGCTTTCTGGGGCTGTAAAAGCCCCAGTACCAGTCACTGAAGTACTTGCCCTTGGCTGTTTTGGAGCTACTGCTCCAAGCTGTCCCCTCAAGTTCTGGTTATGGAGCAGGAGCTGGTGGCTCCAGAGCAGTAATTCTGAGGGAAGTCATGCAATACAACATTCCGTGAGGCCATGCCTCCCCAGATGCCCAACTGGCTTATACTGGGAGAAATGTGAGCTCCCAGGATCAGGATTGTGAAAGGGGGATTGCTTAGCTGTTGTTCCTCTGTTCATTATTTTTATTGTCATCAATGTTTTGCCTAACTGCTGCTTTGCCAAGGTGATAAGTGTGACGTCCTGACTTCCCCAAGGCTCATAACAGACTCTCAGCTTTTGTCCACCCAGCACTGTAATGCCCTGTTTTCTCGCTCAAATCGGAAGCAGGAGGGGAGGTTTCAAAGACTGGGTGTAAATTGTACCAGCAGTGCAGTATACCTAACCTTTTGCACTGTGGTTTTGTGCGATGCTGGGTAATGGTTACTGCTGCAAAAGTCAGTGTGTCAATGAAGGGGAAGGAATGATCACAGACCAGCCTTTTAGCATCACTCAGTCAGTGATTGCTAGCTGGGCTACAGCACTGCAGGTGTAGTCGGAAGGTGCCTCCGTAGGAAGCACGTGCCGTGCAGCATTGGATCTCTCTGTGCAAAAAGCTGTGTAACTTGGTAGCAGTGTGTCTGTGCACCTTGTCAGTCAAGCAGAGCAAACTGGAGCATGAGAGCATAAAATCTGTGCATTTTATGTTCCGGCAAAACCCAACACAAACTATAATTTTCTTCTTGTCACTTTGCCCTGCAGGCAGCAAACATACTTTGCTCAAGTACCTGGATTTATCTATCTGTCACATTGCTTTCTTGTACACACAGTTCATGAAGCTCATGCTTTTCCATAGTCCCTAGCTACAGGTAGACCAAGGAGGTTAAATAAACTGGGATCTGATAATTAGCTGAGTCGATGCTGCAGTGCCTAGCTATTTTCCTTCCCATCGTCACGAGATGGAACACCCTGATTTCCATCCTCAGAGCTGTACTGTGTGCACTGCAATCCATGAGGCTCAATACCCCTTTATCTTGCTTGACCTACCCTCCCCTAGCTGTTCTTAAGGCAGAACTGTGAATTGGCTGCTCCAGTAGCACTGCTGAGACTAAAGGTGGGGTTAGAGCAGTATGCTCTGGTCAGACTTGTCTTCTTGGTATCTATCTATACTGCATAGGACTAATTGAATTTTGTTTAGACTGGCTTGAGTTTACCTTTGAACCAGTTTGTCTTGACAGCAATAGCAGGGATTTCAGGGTAGCAGAGAACTCAGGTTTGCTCACACCATGCAGGCAAAACAGCTGAATTGCTCAGAGCTGCAGAGGAATTCCTTCTTCACCCCTTCCTGCTTTTCTTTCCTTTACTCCTGCCCTTGGGGTCCCATGCCTTCCCTGTGCTGGGTCTTCTTCTGCCTCAATTCCCTAGTAAGCACATTTAAAAAATACTTCTCCCTCTTCCTTCCCTACACCTTTTTTTTCCCCATTTTTTTTTTTTAGCCTGTGTTAGTTTAGCATGCTGTCTCAGCACAGGGAGCAGTGAGAAGGATTGTGCTGAATCAGCTGAGAGCAGAGGGTGAGGAGGGAGCCCGAATCTCCCAAGCTGTTAGATCGGCACAGGGACTGTGACTGCAGTCCCCAACCAGGCTGGCCACGCGCCCTGGGAAGGTGCCCAGGCAAGCAACTCACAGTGAAACCTCTGCTGCATTAGCTCCAAATCCTCCTGGTACCCAGCTCAGGTCAGTTCCCAGCTCAGACTTTCATGAAAAAACAACCTTGCGCTCGACTTTAGCTGCAGTGCAGGCAGCCTGCAGCACAGAGTTCAGCTTGCTAACTTCTGTGGTCTGAAAATTAGATGTGTCATCTAAGCATCCCATTTGGGCATGCTCTGCAAATCAGTGGAGTGTGTCAGACAGCCCATTAGTAGACAAACATTGATGTCCAAAGTAGATAAGAAGAATCCCCCACTGGATTTACTTAACTGTCTCTGTTGGCTACAGAGAGACCCTAGGTTAATTTTTGGAACAGTCAATGTTAGATGGGCTTAATCCCACCCTTAAAGATGTGCCACTTCATCCATATCAGAGCATTCTGCATCTCAGATTTGGTGGAACACTTGTCCTTAGTAAGTGCATTATAACTGCCTCCATGAGCTGGAAATGCATGGGCGTATTTACAATGACTTCCATGCAGAACTGTATCCCCAGAATCTGATTAAAGTGGCAAACAGAAGGTAACCAAAAGCCCCTCCTCCTATTTACTTCATGGAGCTATAAATTATGTTAGAATGCTATGGGATTTTTTGTTGTATTTGATACAAATTGACTAGCTTCTAAATGACACAGTTCTAGACTGAAAAATACAAGTTGTTTAATTCATCCTAGACTCCGAAGTATATTATTTGCTACTGGGACACAGAATTATTTTTCAAATGTCATTAGTCCCAAAAGCCACATATTATTATTTTTTCCACCTTTCAATTTTTTTTGTAAAAAATGAAAAGAATACAACTACGGTTCCCTCACACAAGCTTACATTAAACTTCGGAACTGAGAGACTATTATAGATCTTGACTGCTTTTCAGAACTAAGGGAGTGTATAAAATGTTGGTTACTTTTTCCCTGAGGACTCAAATTAATTATACAAATGTAAATGAAAACAGAACAATGAAGAGAGTATGTGTAAGTAATGAATCTTCCTATGTTTTTTCTTTGAGTTTAAAAGAGCTTTCAATTAGTGAATAAATATTTCTTATCACCCCTGCATCTTTTTTTTTTTCTAGTGCCTTTAATTTTAATGTTTTTCTGTATTATAGTGACGTTCTAAAATGTGAGACCTTCTAATGTATATCTCTGTGTGGCTGGAGTGTAAAATTGACATGGGGATGAGAAGAGATGAAGAAAAGGGAAGAGTGGTGACGTTTTGCTCATTTGAAGAACCTGAGCCAGTTTCTGTGTTTAGTGTTGGGTTCTGGGGTGGGGATATAAAGCATTTAAGAAGGTGTTGATCCTCTGTTCTAGTTCAGATTAGGAAAAAAAAAAAGGATTGTGTAAAAGATTTTTAAGCATGGTGACTGGAAGGCTCCATTTTAACGTAACCCTATAAGTGGAAGGTCTTTTACAGGTAAACAGTGAAGTTTTAAGGTTAAAATCAACTACTTTTTAAGGACTTTAGTAGTATTTAATTAATAGCCAGTTGAAGGTATGCTGCTTTGTGATAACAGCTGTTTCAAAGAGAAGCGAGAACAGTCCTAGCTGCCTTTAATCCTCATAACTCCTCTTAATGCTAAGCCTAATGCTCTTCAAAGGAAGGGCAAAAGAAAATGATAGACAGTGTGTCTTCCTGTTAACTCTCCCCACTGCAAATCTAGACACATTTACAATGAGGCTGCTTCTTAAAAGTAGTACTATTCCCTTGTTCCCCCAAAACGTATTACTCTTTTTGAATCTCTGGGGGTGAAGGGATTTGCCCTGGGGTCATGTGCCTTTGTTTGCATAACACATTCCCTGTGTGTTTATTAACATACTGTTAAACTATGTTCTCAGCATGAGCAGGCGTCCTCTCAGGCCATTGCCTGGGTCCAGGCATGGTCACACAGCAGAGATAATCACTGGAACTGAGCTGACTTCTCACTGGGAATGTGACTCCGCTCACAGCAAGGGAGCAAATAGGAAATGACTCGGGGCAAGTCTCACTAAGCCGGAAAAATGAATTAGACACACTCCTCAACAGAATCCGAAAACACTACATTCAGTGAAAAGAGAGAAAAGGTTACAGCAAGAGGTTGCTTGCCATTCCCACTTCGGAATTGAAATGCGTTTATAGGTACATTATACCTCCTTACGATGTGAGGTTTGTCTTTCAATCATATTAGCCAGAAAAGAACCCTTTCTTTGAGCAGTCCTTTCAATTTTTATATACATTTCAAGTTTCGAGCGAAGTAGGTTGTGTCAGAGGTAAATCTCAACATTATCCTTTGAAAAACTTAAAAAAAAAATTTGGAAGCAAAATTGTGGAAATTGCTATGACCTTTGAGGCACCATCCTTTACAATATGAAGTAAAAAAATTGGGCTGCTCAGGCTTACGTCAAGTTTACAGGAACATAAATTGCCACAATTGAGCTGCAAGCTTTATGTTCTTAAATCGCATCATTATTTTTCAGGATATTGGAAGGGAAGGTAGAAACTAGCAGATTTCCATCCATCTCAAGAAATAATAACAGTCTTACTGATTGCCTTCAGTATTTTGCTACAGTATATTAGGTGCTTTTTAACCCCCCTCATTTTAAAGAAATCTTCTTTAGGAAACATCTGCTATTCAGAATAAATCATGACATTGACAATTTATTTGTCTGATAAGGTGAATCTAGCGCACTAGTTTATTTTCGTCTGGAGTATAACATACAAAGGCACATATAGTGGAGCTAAACCTAGAGAAGCCCATAAAATTGCAGAATTGTGTCAATTTATACCAGTTGAGGATCTAATCAAAACACCTTAATGTCAGAAAGCAAAAGCTAGCGTTTGATTTGAAATAAAAGTGAAAAAAACTTTGATAAAGCAAAAAGAAGAACAGCTGTAGGAGTCAAACAAAAGGAAGAAAAACAATTCTGTCAACATTAAAATGTACTTTGCCATCTTAACACAGTTACTGGTTTAAAAGCAAACAGACCAACCCCAGGATCACGAGAAGGAGCAGTCTTTTCCAAATAATTATTAATGCTGTGATACTGCCGATGAATGATAACGAGTATTTTTTGGTTTTAGAAGAAGGGAAAGGTATAAACAAAATGGGAACTTTAGCCTATATCTGCTAGTTTACCAATGAACTGAATTAAAAGTACCAAAACCAAGTATTGCTACAAAATCCCCCAATATGTATGAGGTCTCTGCACCCCCTGGGCATTGTGTTTAAGTAGGGACTAAGTGGTACCAGCTGGCCTTCATGCCTAAGTGCTGATGAGGATTCATTCCTTAATGAGCCAGAGAGAGCAAAGGGTTCTCCTGAGAAGTGCAGGCTTGGGTTTGTGCTCCTTGTGTGCTGCTCACAGTGAGTATCTTGCTCTCTTCACCTTATTCTGTGAGATACATTTGCTAATTTAATAAGAGAAAGCAGAGCAAGATGCTAATAAATAACGTGGCACAGATAGCAAAAGATTATGCAAACAATAGAAACTGTAGGAGGAAAACGTATGTTCCCTAGAGGAGAATATGTTGAAAGCTGAGGTGTAACAAGAAGAGGCTACACGCATGAAACTCTGAAGGCAGCTTTGCACTGCTTCAGCAGTGCAGAGCACCTTAAATCCAGCTTAAATTTCCAGTGCAGTATGATTTGTGTAACTGACTCCTCTGGCTTCATAAGGGTACCATCGGGCGCATGGCAAAGGACGAGCTGTGGCCCAGGTGACCTGTTCCTCGTCATTCATGCAGATAGTTTTGAACCCTCCGCTTGAGTTACCGCAAACACAGTTCAGATGTGGCGCGGGATTACAGGGCAAAGTTTGTTATCGTTGTTTTCTGTGTTTTCTTGATGAGAGAAAGGAGAGGAGAGAAACTCCAGATAGTCTACCTGTGCATACACACAGGTCATGCTAAGAAACAGGTTGGTTTCTAGCGCTGATTTTGTTTTGACTAGATGTGTTTTCCTGAGTGAGTGTCTCAAAAATGTTGCTCAAAGTACACGAGTCAGACTGTCTGGGCAAATGAACCCTGTGTTAGATAAAATCTTCAAGGCACAGAGTTTGAGCTGTTTTCTGTTGTCGCTCCTTATGAAGGATTTGTGTGTGCCCTGAACTACCACAGTGTCTAAATACCTCGGAGTTTTTAATATGTTTCTGTGCCTGGCATTAGTATGACATGAGTACAGTAACACATAATGAGTTGTGACACTGTCTATGGATGTAGAGCAAGGTCAGCAGAGATTAGAACTCTAATCAGAAGTGTTAGAACCAGCAGAAAACTTAGGTGCTTTGAAGTAAGGTGATGCGTTGCCTTGCGTTTGGATGTTGAGTGCCTACAAAAGGCACCAGGCATGTACAATATTTGACAGGCTCTCACAGTTGGAATACTTGCTGCCCGGAGCTTCTCCTCTTCTTCTTGTCCTCTGTCTTTCCTCAGCCGAAGGAGTGTGGTTTCGGCTTCTCACTTTCATTGCTGCTGGAAGCGGACAGAAAAAGGGAGAGGAAGTGGTGAATGAATCCTCTTCCCACTCTTACAGTTCAGTGCTTGTAGGTAGCAAGAGAGAGATTTAACTTCTTTGTGGGAGAGGATTCAAAACCTCGTCTCCCGGGAGACTGACTTAGCTACAAAAATCCAGATTGTTTGACTTTGGGGAACTATCCTTTTCTCCTATTGAAAATATTTCATTGCTGGGGAGAGGGGAAAGAAAGGAGTACGATGCTAGATAATTGATTAGGTGTGGGTTGAAGTTGCTCTTTGTTATGGCTAATACAATATCCAGAAACATTTTTACGAGTAAGAACTGGACTCCACATCTCCCTGCTCCTGGCTGAACATTCTTAGCCACTGGATTATGTGGGTGTGGGAGGGGATGAGAGAAGGGGAGGAGAGGACTGTTCAGGATGCCAGCTGAAGGTTTTGAATGTTTCTCTTCAGTCTCTTTCACAAGGCTGAGTGATTTGCCTACAGCACAGCAGCCTGTGGTGAAGTAGATGCTTGAACCTACTTCTCCAAGGTCTAGGCTGACAGTTTAACTGCTTCTTCTGGATTCCCTGTTTGAGTGTACCTACTCTTCCCTTTGCTAGTTGTTGGCCTAATTTACATAGATAGAGTTTCTCTGAACAACAGATGGACTGCATGTGTGTTACAGCTTTGCACTGCAGTATGTTTCTTTAGACAATCATTTATTTCCTTTTTTGCAACTAAATCAGACTGGTAATACCAAAATGAGAACCTATCAAAACTTGTGGTATGACTGAACTAAACGTGATCAGCTTTGGATATCTTCACAGTCGGGTGTCTTTGCTAAAGGTAAATCGTAGCAACACGAGACTACATAGAGTGTGTACCTCTACACCACTTTCCACAGAGATGGCTCTAACAAGTGGGCAAGCTGCCTTGCAGAGCTTCAGGAAGGGTAGCATCTTTTTGCATATATCATTAACAATAATCATTCTATCTCAGAAGTTACAGGGTGTGAGTCCTGACTCATACCAATAGCACTAACATAACTCATGCCAATACCATAACATAACTCATACCAAACATGAGTCATATTTCTGTAGAAAGAATAACTGTAGATAATATAAGGTTGGAAAAAAAGTGAAGAAACATTTTTGACACACGTTTACTTCTGGAATCTGCATGCTGGCAGAAACCCCAAAACTATTATAAAGGAAAAAATCGCTTTCATTTCCACTTGCAGGGGCCAGTGAGATGTTCTGTGTTCTGAATGAAGCTGAAATGAACAATGTTGGTTATTTGTTTAACAAGAGCTGTATATGTAGTGTGCCTTGCCTTTTCCCCTGCATATTGGTGCTACCTACCTGAATTTGCGGGCCTGGCAAAAACTGGTATATTTTGAGAACGGTAACGAAAGAGCAAGGAAGAGGTAGGGGAAAGAAAAGAGGGAAAGAGTTGTTTTGTTTATTTTCTGTTTAAACTTCTGGTGATACACTGAAGAATTTTAAAACACAATTTCATCATGAGCAGTAGCTGCAAAAAGCCTCATTTTGAGGGTTTGTGCATTATCACAATAATTTCTATATTGACTCTACAAACTACTCAAGCAAAATCAATGTGTACATACAATTTAAAATATTGATTAACCATGTAACTATATCCTGGCATCTGAGGTTGAGCCAGGTAGATTATTTTTTCTCTATTACCACCAGCAGTAGTAATGGTTCTGTAGATTAGCACTTGATTCAAATATACCAAATCCGGGACTATCTACAGCTGTAAGTGACTAACTGAAATTGAACTCTGTAATATGTGTGACTATTTATATTGTCTTAGCTTGATTGTCTCTGCAGCACTAACGGATATTTAAAATAAAATTAGAAAGTAAAGCATTACACACACAAATCAGAAGATAGAAATACCCTCACTGAAAGGCAGTCAGCAGTTAAATGCTTAAATAATTTTGGAAAAGAAGTTACAGGGTGCTGCGAGTCCCTTTATATTTTTTTTTCTTTTGAAGCTATTAGCTATTAGATGCTTTACAGATTAATTTGCATATGAAGTTCAGGGTCCTGAAGGCCACCTGCTAATATGTCCCTTCCAATTCAGGAATTCAGAATATTTACTCTATCCAGTTCATATGTTTCTGAAAGAAAACTGCAGCTTGTCTACAGCAGCATCTCTTCAGTACTGTCAGGAATTATTTCTAAATACTTGATGTGTTTTTAGTTTCAGGTGTGGTGATCTCTAAAGCTTCATTCTTCATCAGTTGTTCTTTGGAATTAAATGACAGAGCATTCTGTTACTACATTAACTCTTGCTTTAGGGGATTTTACTTTCCTAACAATAAAATTGTCGATGAGGAGACAAGGCCTCTGTCCTGGCACATGAAGGAACACAAGGGAATGTGCTCACTTCTTTTTTTTTTCCCGTTAATCATACTTTGATTCAAAAAAAACAGCCTCATCTAGCCAGGAGAGAACCACAAACGGTATTTTCAGTTAATAGGCTAGATATAGAAATAGGAAAAACAAAAAAAAAAGAGCAAAAAACCCATTGTGTGAGTAGTGTGATAAATAGCTATCAAATTAACACTGTACATGTAGGAATATAGAATATATTAACATTTAATAGTACCTAACTTGATCTTCACTATGTAATTGTTTGTTGCACAGAGTGATTTTCTTGGGTTTTTAGGCTTGGCCTTAAACCGGGAGCTTCAGTATTAAACACATAACTGGCAGGCTGAGTTCTGTGCTGCTGACATTGCCCTACTGGGAGAGCCTGAATTCTCAAGTCCCAATACATCCAACATTCATATTGATCATGTGCAAGTGTTTGCTCAGCATAGGGTTTTCTGAAGTGTTCTTGAGGAGGAGAGCCCTCAAGGTTTCCGCTAGGTAAACTGGGAAGGTCTGCCAGAGGCAAGGCTAAGAGCAAAACAGCCCAGTCTTGAGCAGCAATTGTCCCTAGCCTCGGTCGCTCTTAATATTTCAGTGTTGACGTAGCTCCTGACTCCCAAAAGACTCCAGTCCTCAGTGCATTCCTGCATGAGGCTGAGGTGCAGTTTTTCTTCTTTTTTCTTTGTTTGAGGGGAACAGTTCAGGCGGTCTCTGTAAGCTGTGTTTTTCTACCTCCCTGCTTCCATACTACGTAATTATTGAAGGTCCTTGTTATGTTTTCTCTGGACAACTCGCAAGTGACTGGCAAAGTCTTGTAGAATAACCATTCTTTATCCTAGAGACTTGCTCAATCCCTTCTCAAAAGAGCATTGTCTGCGTTGACTGTTTGCATTTTATCTTTCAAATAGTGGATATGTCATCTTCATTACTAGCGGCCTGGTCTATCTGCTCATGGTTTTGACATGGATTTTGGGTGTGTGAGAATCCCTGTGATGTACCTTTACAGTAAGGTCCTCTGCCTTGGCAGCGAAGTCTTTCCACAATGCAGCAGCCCAGACGGGTTTACCTCTGCGCTGCCTGTTGATCTGTTTCTATTGCTGTAGCCACCCCGACAACCATTTGCCACCATCCATGAGTCCATACAGAGATAGAGTACTGGCCACGTTTCTCATGCGGCAATATCCGGAGCCAGCTGGATGGCTTTCACTTCTGCAAACTGACTCAATCTGCCTTTTCCTTCAACAGCTGTTGAGATGTGTCATGTGGGACTCTACAGAGCAGTTTTCCACTCCAGCTGATTTTCCAAAATATGATGGAACAGATCAGTAAACAAAACGTATTGATCCCCATTTTCTGGAAATTTATTATACAATGAGACCTTTTTGGCACAAGTCACCTCCGTGACCAATGCTCCAAAATCTCTTCCTTCGGATGATCTGTCCATGATCTCTTCAGGGATTTCTGGGTGGTAGGGGTTCCCCAGTCAAACACATCACATGATCAGTGCTACCCACTTACTCCAGGTAGCATAGGTTAGAATGCAAAAGCCAAAACCACCCATTAATGAGTCCTGAAATTTAGTGTACAGCAAGAAAGGGAGCAGGTAAGCGAACAAAGAAACCACTGTTGATAACAAGAACGTCAACACTGCAACTAGCAACAAGAAGTAGCAACTTGCCAATCAACAACTAAACAGGCATAATAACTGTAAAATCAGTCTAGCACATCCTGATCAAATCTATATTTATCTCAAGCCCAAAGTTGGTGGCAAAGAGGACTGTTGTGGGTTGACACCAGCTGACAGGTTAAGTCCCCAGCAGGTGTTGTGTGTGTGTGTGTGTCCCAGCTCCTCTGCAGTGGGATGTGGGAGATAATTGGAAAGGCAGAAGTGAGAGGGGAGGAAAACCTCATTGGTCAAGACAAACAGTTTAATAAGGGGAGGGGTGTTTGTGTGCTAAAAACAAACAAGAGTTGCAAAAGCAGTCTCTCACTACTGACAGACCCATAACTAGATGGTGCCCAAGCAATGGCAACTTGGGAACACAGTTGAGCATGACATTGTATGGTATGGAATATCCCATTGGACAATCTGGGTCATCTGTCCTGGCTGCATTGCCTCCGAACACTTTGTCCACCATTAACTTACTTGTTGGGGAGGGCAGAGTAAGAAGCAGAGAAGATCTTGACACTAGGCAAGCACTTTTGAGCAACAGCTAAAGCACTAATGTATTACCAACATTGGTTTGGCCACAAATCCAAAACACAGCACTACACAGACTGCTATGAGGAAAGTTAAGTTCATCCCAGCCAGACCTAGTGCAGACTAGTAATGTCTTGTAGAATAACCTCTCTTTATCCTAAACACTTGTTCACATCCCCTTTCAAAACACCATCGCCTCTTCTGACAACCTGTCTTTTATACTTCGAACTGTGGAAATGTTTATGGTCAAACTAAACTCCTCTAGAGAGGAGTTTCCTGTTTTGCAAGAAACAGACAGCAGATCTATGTGATACGGGTGGAAGAAATTTAGATCAAGCCTATGCAATTATTGTACAACGTGCTGTCAGTGGCTCCAACTGCAGACCATGACTATTGTGTGAGGTGCTGTATAAACACGGGATCAAAACGTGGTTTCTGCCATGAGAAGAATCACCATTTCCAGACCAGAACTGATGACAAAGCTATCTGTCTGAATCCAAGCAAACAGTGAGACAACATCAGTGTGGTAGGCAACAATTTCATCATGTCAGGAGCTGAACGGCTGTTAATAGGCATTCCTCCAAAAATAGGGCAGGCTTGATTACAGAGAGCAGGATTTTGTTTTCTGGATTTATACTGGAACTGGGATGGAGAACTCTGCTTCACTCCGTGGTCAAGAGTTGGCTTGACCCTGAGTATGCTTGTGGAGAGGGAAGCTGCTGGTCCTTTCACAGACCTAAGGATGTGATTCACTTGCATGGTACTGAGTGCACCTCAACTTCCAAGCATTTCTCCATGCAAGTGAGAACATGGGCACTCTGCACCTTTCATAAAGTCCTTAAATGTGGCAGAATTAAGATCCTTCCAAAACGTTTGAAGTCTGTGATAGACATGGTACAAATCCGAATATCCCCTATAGACAGATTCAATTTCTAGTTTAGCAAAACTAAAGTCCTTCTTTACTGAGGATATGCAAATTATATATATGGTCTACTTTATCCTTAGACACAATTTGCAAACAGGTACACAAACTTTTAAGCCCCTAATGATCATTTTGGAGACAAGTCTTATATGACACTGGAATGGAAATCACAACCTTGTGAAGAGGGGCTTGTCTTGTACCAGTAAGTCCCCGTTTGCTTTTCTGTAGAAGTATCTTTTACCTTTAAATAAAAACATTTGAAATCCAAGAATGACTTTGAAGCAAAAGACTAAAGTGTTAGGAAACGCCATATCAGCAGATCTCATGCCTCCAAACCAAATAAGTGCAAGGTGTTCCTCTGTCTTAAATTCCTCTGATATTTTGGCTGTTTTTTAATATATTTTTAAACTGAGATATAAATATAATCTCTCTGAACTTGACTGCAAAGGCTTACTGCCAGCTGCAAAAAGAAAGAGATCAGACAAACAAGTTGTTATTGATGGTCACTGAAAGAATGGTCTGTCTTTCTCTTCTGATGTATTATGAAATTCTCATGAAACCCCTTTTCCCTTTAATGCTAAAGCAATGCTTCTGTTAATAATGTAACGCTGACGGCACCAGTCACCTCTAATCAGGAGAGAAGCAAGCTGGCTCAAGCAATATGCTACTTGAGGGATTTGTTCAAGCAAATTTCCCCCTTACTGCTGCACGCCAGAAGCTGCTAAAGACAAGAAATGTGATGATACCTTAACATGTTGCACAGCGGCTGCATGTTCTTTATTTCATCCGCAGAAGAAAGAGAATTTGATTTGTAAGTTAGGATAGCACACCTTGTATAGTGCTATGTAGGTGTAGGAAAGGCTACTTTGACAGAAGTGAGCTATTTATTAGAAGAGTTTTTGACACTACTACCTTTTAAAAAGGGAGTCGGAGGTTAGAAGTACGTGCAGCAATAAATATGTGATAGACTCTTCTCCACTGGAGGCTTTGATGATTAAAGAAACATGCTGTCTTGATCTCATCCTTGTGTGTGGGTCTGGATGGGAGGATGTTCTGAGATGCCTTTCCACCCTTTCTTTCTGTCGCCTTGTATTAGCGTGACTGTTCCAGGCCACATTTCACCAAGTCAAAAGTAGCTGTTCCTCTTTCACACTTCGCATTGAAAATGTGCAACTTTTAAGTGCTACCTTAACTCCTCAGTGAACTACAGAGATGAGGCAGCAATGCTGAATTGGAAAGGGTGGGGACTGCAAACAATCAGTTACTTGTCTTAGTCTACTTTTAACTTTACAGCTGAGATCACGAATGAGGGTGCTGCTTAGCATTTGCACTTCACAAAATGCTCACAGAAGTTAAATAGATGAGAGAGCACTTCTGTGGCTGCACATAGTTGCTGGGACAAATATATGCTCCACTACCTGACCTCAGCGCTCAGTGCTGCCATGTGTCCTACTACTAGATGTGTGGGGACAGGGTCCCTGTGCAAGAAGACTGGAGGCCAGTTCTGTAGATCCAAAACAGGTTACATAGGCTCTTCTGCAAACTGAGGACAGGGGTTAGGGGGTGAACGCCACAGATGCACAGGGAATTTTATTCGGTCTTCTTAAAGCAAAGGCCTCACTTAAACATAATGATACGTAGGACACTGGCTATTTAACCCCATTTCTGAAGCTTGAGATGGGCTGTTTTTGCTGTTATTGATGTGCATGGGTTTCCTGGCTGTTATGGAATAACTTTTGCAAACTAATGTTGAACTGGCCTGTTGGTGCTCCATTGATTGGACACTTCACCCCCTGGCAGAACTAGTAATGAATGGCCCAACAGATTCAGTACATGCAGTTGTGTATTTTTTTCCAGGTACTTCTAAATACAAGAGAGTATCAGTGTAACAGCTGCATAGTACCCTGAGTAAGGTTTATGCCTTATTCATATGGTTGCAGTGTGAGCTGGAAGCTGAGTAGGTGTGGTGGGACAGAAAGATCAGCTGAGAGTTTCGTCTGTGGGACGTGCTCAGGTTCAAGTGAGAAATGCCTGAGCTGTGAGGTGGAAGAGTGCCAGAAGAGCTGATGTGAGTAGGAGACAGGAGGAGACACACATGTCAGTGGGATCTTTTCATAAGGGTGAGAAGGTCTGCCGCATGATGTTGTTCTTGAATACAACGAGAGGAAACAGAAAGCAGAGAAACACGCAGATAAATGAGTGAAGGACCTGTGTGGAGTGTGCTGGGAGGGAAATGTGATGCTTGTGTAGCGCTCAGCACAGGGTTCTTACAGCTATGTGTTTGTGGGAGAAAGGCTTCTCAACAGTGCTATTTCATAAGGAAGCATTCACATCCAGCAGTGTGAAGGATACAATGTCCGTGGTTTTAATCACAAGTTTATGATAGCTGTGCTTCACTAGTTCTTCAGTGAAACAGTTACATGTCCTGTGGTGATTTCATGTTTCTTAATGGAGACTTAGCTAACATACAAATAGTGCAGAAAATTGTTGGCTTACTGAATTCGGGGACAGAAATCCTCATGCAGCTCCATGTCAGCACCTAATTCTCAGAGGGATTTTTGAAAAATCTCAACAGCAGGTACTCCAGCTGCTAGCTTTTCCCCTGTAGTGTACAAGGGTGCATTGAAGCATCTTCATGGGAAATTTCTGATTAGGAATGTGGTCACTTAATTAAGGAGTAAATGATTTATTTGCTTTGTTGCTGACTTTTTTTTTTAGAGAGATGACACAGCCTTCAGGCCCTGTCTTCGGATAGTGTGAATTGGTCCACAACAGTTTATATAGCTGTGCTGGTTAATTTTCACCAGCTGAGAATCTAACCTCCTTAACTACAAGATCACTGCGGGGGAAGTGAGGGAATACTGCCTGGTATTCTGGGAGAGTGATTAAGATTCAGTCCTGGATCACTGAATTCTGTGAGAGTTTTGCAATTTGACTTCAATCAGGTCAAGATCAGAAGCCCTTCATCAGAATGTAAGGCTCTGAACAAGGGCATCCTGAAAATATGACTTTTGCTCTGGGACTGAAGCTGTTGACATGGCAATTGGGAGAAGCAGGAAGAATTCTTCTGCGGCATTACCTATTGATATCAATAATTTAATGAAAAAAAAAATCAAAGATATTTGAAAGGAAGATCAGACCCTTTGCTTAGAACAGGAGAAAAAGGGAAATATACATATTTGTTTGCTGATATTGAATGGGATCTGTGGCTGGTAGTTTTGATAAATTCAGAAACAGAAGCCTGGAATAATTGTTTGCTTATTAATACCTTCTTTCTTCAGCACCTGAAGAAACCCTTTGCACTGGGCATTACGCAAACACGCATCATGGAATATTCCTTTGCCTTGTACAGTTCTCAGCTGAAAAAAAACCCAAAACAGCCAGGCTAGGAAAATAGAAATCTAGATGTACTCAGAGGCTTCCTGTTTTTACAATTGCTGTAATGGGATAAAGTGAATTTTTAGGTGTATGACAGCACTTGGTTCAAATGCTTGGATTATTTAAGAGCTGTAGTCCCTTTAAGAGCTGTGTGGTGTGGTGAGGACTGCCCAGTACATCTGACTTCATCTTACTCTCTTTAGGGAGGAAGGAATGGAGGAATAGGGGAGAGAAGGGACAGAGTTGCTGTTACCTTCAAAGGACAGAAAAGATTTTTTTTTCTTATATAAATAAGGCAAAACACACATCTTCTGTCCATGAGCACTGCTTGTCTTGTTTGGGCTGTCCATGTTCTCCAGCTGGAAAGCTTGAAATAATTTCATGTGTTCTCCTCTTTGTAATTTTTTAGAGTTATTTCATAGTTGCTAATGAGTAGATGCAGAGACCTTCGTGGAATTGGAATATTATACGAATGGCTCTGTATTCATCAGTGTGGCTGTGACACTATATCAAGATGTGAATATGTCCTCAGGAGTAAGCATTATTCACCTATCTTGCATTCTTAAAACGGATGTTGTATCATAGATTTCAGGGGAACTAGGGCTTAAGCTTAAGATTATTGACTGTAGGTAGAATAATTTCAGAGATAAAGGTTGTATTATTGCTGGAGTAACAGGTAAAACTGAGCAAAGAAAATGAGTGAGGACTTCGTAGTGTATTTAGTGAAGAGTAAGCAGAATCAAGCAGGGACTTGACGATATTGGTGGAAGATATTAAATTTGTAACGAGGAGTCTTAGAAAATATATTATCTGACATGGCCAAGGACAGTCTCTGTAGAACTTGGAAGCAGAGGAGGGAACTTGGTGATTTTTGGAACAGCCAACATTAATGTAAAGTTAGGGGACAGGGAAATGCTTGCTTAAATTACAGAGGCATGTAGGAAGGCCAGAAAATTGATCATGAAGGATTTTAATTACGGAGATATTGATTAAGATAATAACAATGCACAAATTAAGAAAGGGTACATAGTGCAGGACTGCTTCCTGAAGCTGTTTCTGAGCTTGCACAGTCACACGCTTTCAGGGGTGCACCCTGGGGAATGGAGCCTACTGTGACAAATGAGGTGTGGAGGATCTGTGGAGCACCCTGGTGTCGGGCTGGGAAGAATGAGGACTGCTTAAGGAAGAAGCACAGAGGGTTGGTAGGGTGGTGTTTGTTTTTTTGTTTGGTTTTTGTTTTTTTTTTTTTCAAGTTGGTAAAGGCTAATTTTGAGGAAATGTGCCCAAGGAATTTCTTTTGGTTATGGAAATCTACATCTGTACAACTGAAAAATAACTGTGATTTCCTCAGAGAGACTGTAATTAAAATGTGTCCTAGTTAAATCTACACAGGTTAAGGGCTGATGAGGGTAAAGTCAGTATGAAATTAACTTAGCGTATTAAGCAGGTACGCACTTAAGCTACAGCGTAGTTGGCGCAGTAAGGAGCGGGTTAGGGTGATACACAAAAATGAAAAAAGACTATAAAACTAAATTCCTTTTAAACTTAGCCAAATAATTTTTTTGTATGCTATTTCTTCTTTACTCCTTTTTCTAGATCATGCTTTTAGAGCTAGGAATGTTTTGTCTGCTTAACAGGATAGGTGAAAGTGGTTACAACAGGATACGTTGGGGATATATAACAAAATTTTATAGGCTGTGCTGTGTAGTCTATGGATGCCTTTTTTTCATGAGAATCACTTTGCTTTCTTTTCTGACTCTTGCAATGGTCCAGCGCAGAGGTGTTGGAGAAGTGAGGTGAATTATAGAGAAATAAGAAACAGCCTTGGTTTTACCACCCACTAGCAATAATAACTCGCCAGACTTGAAGTAAGGAAGCAAGCCACGTCCTTTTAGCAGATAAACTATTGTGCTCTTTAAGGAGCATACGAAGAATTCCTACTCACAACATCTCCTGAAAGAAACAAGGTACAAAGAACAGTCATCTTATTAGAGGCATTTATTTTGAGGCAGAGAAAAAGATATAAACATCACTACTCCCCCCTCCCCCCATATTTCTAGTGCAGAAAGGGCCAGGGAAAGCAGTTCCAAGAAAAATGAAGTGGATTAGAAAGAGCTAGGACAGATCTGTTCAGTAATGATTTTATTATCTATTTTCCATGATGAAAGAATGGAAATAAGCTTTATTTAGATAATCTTTTACTTAAGTTGCTGGAATAATCAGATAATTTACAGTAAAGCATGAAATGGCCTGGCCTGCTTCAGATAAACAAACCACGGCTATTCAACATAAGCAACGTACAAGCCCATGTTTAGTAAGAAACAAAGTTTGAGTTATTGATGTCTTTGTTCTAAGGGATGCCTTTTTTTATATAAATTCTTTAGGTCTCCTGATAGGTGAAATGTGGTGAATGGGAAGCTGTAAGACAGGGGCTATGTATTGTGTTTAAAAAATATTATTTAGCTTAAAGACAATTTTTGAGGAAAACAAAATGGGGCTTTTTATATAGTACCCATATTTGTGGCAGAACCTTAATATAACCTTAATATAAGTTTAATCTCTTTTTAAGGAATATATTTTGGTTTTATTTGCCAAATAACTTGGTCAAAATAAAAATAACCTCCCAGCTGGTGGCTGTGGAGTGAGGTGGGGATCAGGAAGCAGACCTTCCCCCTGAAGTGCTGTGGTGGATGACATTTTAATTCTGTCATCTGCTGAATGGATTTGAACTCAGATTTCTCCATCTCCATAAAGTGCTCTCCTTATTATGTTCCCATATGGTTGCTCTTACTCTCCCCTATCAAAGCCATTTCAATTTATATAAAGTACTCTATCCACTCATTGGATTGCTGCCTGAACCCTAAGAGTGTTACCTCCTGTGAGAGCACCCGGGCGCTCTGGATACCCGTATGATCAATCTCCTCGTGCTTTACTCCTGTGTGCAGACACGTAGACAAAACACCTTATCCTCATACTCAATGACACAACTTTCCACTTCAATCCAGTCCCATGCACCCCCTGCGCAGAAAAGGAGAGTAGTGAAGAGTGTTCCTGCAAATCCATCCACTTCTTCCTTCCAAGACTGAACACCTCAGGCTGGGTCACCATCTGCCTCCCGAAAGCAGAGGTTAAAAAAAGTTGCAGAGGAGCGGGAGAGGGTACTGTACACTGATGCCTTTCTCTGCTTGCCTTGGCTGGCAGCAGTGATCTGTGGCTTGTTGTCCTGAGCTCTTCATTTGGCCATGGCACTTGCTTCTGCAGCAACCTGACAAGCTCGTGAGGCTGGCCAAATTGAGCACCGTTTCTTTTTGTTGTCCAGGTGGTACAAAGTAAAACCTTAAAGGGGAGATGTTATCGTTTCTTAGTGGTCCTCAACCGATCCTTCTTCCTCAGTATGCTTTCTGATTTCATAACTGGCAGGAGTTGCTCCTCTGTCTTTCCTAGCCTCCTTTCCCCACACCTGCCAGTCTGTAATGTGCTTCCCTGCCTTCCATCTCCTGGTGAACAGCTGATACGCTGGGACTTCCCATTTACAATGTGGGGCCACCTTCACTTACAGCTCTGGTACTAGCTCTTCATTTCACAAATCTGGGTTGCTGCTGATGAGGACTGGTTCTGTATATCATCTCTCAGCCCTGCGATGCTAAGTGAAGGTTTTTCAATCTTTCTCTCCAGAAAATTGTAAAGGAACAGGGGAAATTGCTTTAAGAGAGTGGATAGATATTCAGGGCAGGAATACTAAAATGAAGTAGAGAAAAATATTTAGTGGATATGCATCATCTTTTTGCTATATGAGCCCATTCCTACCCATCAGTTATTTCTGTTAGACAGCGAATATAAACCAGAATAAGTATTTTGAAGTTAGGAAAGAGCTGGCAATTCAAACCAGTCAAGGATCCACTCTCAGTTTTACAACCAACAAAATGTTAACTTGGTGCAGATACAGTTGCTAACCACCTCAGCTTTCAATCTGAAGTTCTTGCTGTGGCAGATAATGGCTGGAAGTTTGTGCTGGCTGCCATAAGTGAGCAGGGGTAGTTCTCCTGATCTTATAAACTTAGCAGAGATTCACAGAAGCAGCAGGGTTCAAAGTTATGAAACGTTTCTAATATCTAGCAGCCATGTAATTTTTTTCTTATTAAAGACATTTGCCTAATTTTTATGTAAATGTCCACAGCCTGGTGGCCACTCTAATCCAACAGCATTACTGCTGGCAAACAAGGGATTAAGAAGAAAATGGTGTATTGAAATTAAAGCCGAAGGGCCTGATAGAGCCGCGTGTTACCATTACATTCTATAGATACTGTATCCCGCTTGCCAGGTCCATTGCGCTTTAATCCAGTGCTCAGGGTTTTCTATCACTAAAAAGTACTTATTCAATCCCTTTTTCACACACTGTAATACAAACCTTGATGCTGAATAATCCACCGAGGTTTGCACATTTGTTAGATCTCTGTTTCATTAAATTACCAAATTTTACTGGCAGCAGAGCAGGGTGGCAAAATGTCAACATGGCTTTGCAAAGCCAGCGGTTGCTTATTTCTAAAGATGAATGTGATCTCTATTAATGCCTGTTTACTACATTTCAGCACTAACCTTTATAAAATGATATAGGGCTGTGAGGAACTCCAGGGCAGGCTTTTAAAGTGCAATAACATGTATTTTTCTCAATCAACGCTTGATTGAATCAAGAAATCAGGGGGTATGGGTTTACAAGGACATGAAGTCTGAACTCTGTTGCCAGACATTTTGGGTTTTGTTCGGTTTGCACTGTGTTAATGATATCATATGGTCTTTGAACATTCATCAGTATTGTGGCATTTGATACTGCAAACACATGCCAAAAAATCCAAGAAGTCCGACATGAAATAGCGGGATCAAGTTGCATATGTTTTCTAGTGGCTGATGAAAGCCACCGATAAAACGTCTTCCCCCAGACATTTGAGTGTCTGATCTGCAGATGCTAATCTCTGGAATTTGTGGTGATGCTCCTGATCACTAATCAGTGTTATATTTCATGTACATTGTGCTGGGACTTTCTTGGGTTAAGGAGGAAGGAAACTATTATTCAGTGAAATATGATGTCAATAGCAGTGTCGAGGATGCTGATATTTATTTAGATTTAGCCCTGAGGGGCGTTGGTGTAATTCCAACACTGGATGTAGATCATCTGAATTCTTGATTCAAAGCGTTTGCCACTTTTTCTGGCTGAAATGCCTTAAAGTTTATGCCCACTGTTTCAGTGCGATACACAGTTGGTCATGTCAAAAGGACTCTGACCTGAGGAAGGAAAACAGACATTTTTCCTTAGGGCAAACAGCCCCCACAACGGATTGTACTAAACAAAACCGCATGCTGGGAAGTACAAAAGACAAGAGTTATTAAGGTGTCCATTAAAATCAATACGAGACCTAACCCCCCATGTTGAGACAAGATTTTTCTGTCGCTAGAATAACTAAAGGCAGTCTAATTTTTAACTGTGCTGGAGAGGTGCTGGAGACAAGGATTTAGTCACACTTCACTTGGATTCCTCAGGAATGTCTTTGTTTAATTTAATACAACTGATTTCAGTTGTGAAGAGGCAGAACCCATACCTGAATGGGACAAAAGAAGTCTCAACAGCAACCTGAAACACGCTTTACATTTTACGGTTTTTGACCTTATGGCTCCTAGGAAGAATGAATCATGCTCCTGTGGGGAATGACCTAAGCTGATCTCTTCTTTGACTGTAACTGCAGAGCTGGAAAGGTATGCTGTGGATGCAAAACATAGTCTTTTCAAGTGTATTTTTTAAAAAATCTATATACATAGATGTAAAACTGTATATAGAGTTTTCTTTGAGCTTTTTTCTTGAACAGTTTATTCCCCGTTTACCAGCGCTCCAGTGCCGCTGTTTGGTGAGAGCTACTAGACTGATCTACCATTTTCAAATGCCAATGTGTAAGTAAAGAGCAGCATACAGAGCTGGGGAAACGCACAGAAGACTGCTGTGCAAATTGGCATCAGCTGTGCGGAGATATTCAAGATAAATTCTGTAAACTGTATGTTGGCAGGATAAACACCAGGAATGTGAACTGTTAGGTGTGGGTTAAAAAGGAGTTTCTGCTAGAAGGAAAATTGGGTGAATGGATGCTTTCAATATTAAGATGATTATTTTTAATAGTGATGTATGATAGACTGTAGATTCCTAGAGACTTAGGCTACATAAGTTATGACACATACATAAAATGCCACTATAATGAGGGACAGTACTGCACAAATGGAAGGATAGATTAGGTGACCTAAATTATGTATAATTCATCTTACCTTGGAAGGAGATATGAACTAGATGAGTTTTTGAAGTCCAAACTATTTCTGTCTTTAGTGAGCCTATGAATATCCATTATTTTAGGTGTTTTTTTATGGGGAAGGATAGAAAAGTGCTTTAACTGCAAACTTCTATTTTTGACTGTGCATATTATCTCTGAGGAAACCTAATGCTTTCACTGGAGATAACATCTATCATCTGTTGTTGCTAATACTTTATGAAGTTCTGAACATCAATGACACTAATGAGATTGCATGGGATATTATTCATTAATAAATTCAGTAGTAAAGTGGGTATCACAACTTTATATAGTGAAAATAACATAACTTCAACAAGGCAAGATAAATGTAGTGGTACTTTTATCCAGTTCGGTGTGATCCAAATGCAATGTCCCTATTCCTGGTCACACCTTGTTAAATCTGGAAGACTTCTACTCAAGACTCTTAAATTATCTGTGTGACTCCCTCCATTTCACAAGTGGATCTCATCTAAAACCACATGGGATTTTCCTGCATTCTGTTTTTCTTTTTTTATTAGAAGTCAGGAGGGTAGTTCACCAGAAAACTGTACCAAGGTGCAAGTAATAGAGGTGAATTATCTTGGGCAATTTCAATGTTTTTAAATGTCAATACAAAACACAATGTTACTACATTTGACATTGTCTTTCCAGGCAGCGTGTGGTTCCATCTCCGCAGTGTCCCATTCATACCTATAAGAAGGCATGGTCTCTGGGCCAAAAAAACCCCAAGGTCTGAAGAGCTCTACAGCTGAGACAGTGAATTTAGTACCACAGAAATGAGGATTCAGCGTTGGATGTGACAAATAGAAATATCTTCCGTTTTGCTAGTTAGGGTAAAAATTCATAAGGGAGACGAGTCCATTAGCTCCAAGGGCATAAGTCAGTCACTGGCTGGCCGAAATTGGCAAAAGATTGCCCACAGTGGGATAGTTCTGCCTAATTATCCACTGAAGGGCTTTCATCCTTTCCTTGGAAGCACTAAATTCTGTTTACTCTCCGAGTTGGGATAGAAGTCTGTGCTGACCATTGATTTCATCCGCTCTGGCAACTTTTGTGTGGGAGCCATATCTGCTAAAACAATGACACTGTGTTTTCAGAGCACGTCAGCTGATATATGATTTGACTGTGGGAGCTGAGAAGTACCCTGAGTGATTCATACAAGATCGGACAGTAAGCTGTAAAAATAGCCAGGGCTGGGAATAGCCCTAACAAGGAGCAGTTTCTGGATATGGAGTCACAGGGCACAAACCACAAACTCATGGCAGGTGAGGGGTACGTGTAGGACTCTTAGCTCCTCTGTCCCATGTTTTCCTTCCACTTAACCATGCATGCATATAACTCCTAGTACTTTGACCATTGGAACAGGTTGGCCCAAGAGATGGTGGAGTCTCTGTCCTTCAAGATATTCAAAAACTATCTGGTTGATTGTTGAGGATAGGCAACCAGTTCTAGGTGACCCTGCTGGAGCCAGGGAGGGCTGGACAAGATGATCTCTGGACATCCCTTCCAACTTGAACCAGTCTGTGATTCTGTGCTTACATCCAGCCCAGCACAGCAATAGAAGGTGAAATTTGGAACACAGTAGAAATTCAGAGCTGGCTTTCATTTACAGCCTCTCAAATTTAAAAATAGTCATCAGAAATCTTAACGTGGTAAGTTCCCCTACTAGTAAGGGATCTGGCATTAAAACTGACTCCAATTAAGGGGTATTTACCTAATCACATCCTCCTGGGAGTAGAAAAGAGACAAAACTGGGAAACTTGGGTTTGCTTCCCAATATCATCACAGTCTGTGGAGACAGTATGCAGCTTGAGGTCAAAATCAGCAGCTGGCTCTATGCTGGCTCACTTGTGGTGGCTGATCACCAAGTGTGCAAAGAGGTGGGATCACATATGTGTTCCATTGTCCTGTGCTTTTGTTTCTCGTGGCCTCTGTCAATTTAGAACTGCTCCCTTTTGGAGGCTTCCTCTGTGACAGGAGAAGGTATCTCAGGTCCTCTGCCACCACCCCTGCCTCCCAGCTTATCCCTGCTTGGCAGAGGGCATGAATCCTGCTCTAAAGTGGGGTCTCTTGTCCAGAGATAAATTTAGCTCCTGCCCTTCTGTGCACTGTTTATTAAACTCTCTACAGCCTGATCTTGTCTCTGGATTTACATCAGTAAAAAAACAGTGCTAAGTGATATCAGATCAGGACAAACCATGCTGTATGCTTGGGAGTCATAGACGGAAGGGACCTTAAAACAATTGTTATCATGGGAAAGAATAAAGTAAAATAAATATGTGCTTGCACTACTGTTAGATGCTTTTGGTTTCATGGTGTTTGGGGTGGGGTGTTTTTTTCTAGTTTTACTGTCATAAGAGACAAGGTGCTGGGTTGGCTGGATTTTTTGGTCTGACATGATTCTAACCATTTTCAGTAATGTTCGTAATATTGCAAAAATACAGGGATACAAAGAAAAAATAGTGTTTGGTTCAGCAGTAGCATTTCCTAGCTGTGGTGATCAGCGCTAGACAATTTATAGTTCACAGATTTCTAAAATCTTAGAGGCAATTTCACATTGTTTGTGGCGGTAGGAGATGCTCCCCGTTTTCAGGGGAAGAGGGGAATACATGGGCCCAGCTCTTGATTGCTCTTGTGCTAATGTGGGCTTGGAAAAAAACTTTACACATAAATCTTAGGTGAAGATTTGATCACTAGAAGGAAATTATGCACGTTTACTGCTGTCCAGGTTTAAACTGATGGTTTTATTTGTGTGTGTGAGGTTAAATACACATGCTACTGCCAAGGTTTAAATTTACTCCACTTAATATGCATGTGGGGTATTACATGCATGTATATATACATTTATGGTCTCGTAGATATGTAGTGTGTGTATCTGTACTGTATATATGCGTGCATACATTTCTACAATCTACATATACAGACCCTATATATGCATGTGTGTGTAAAGCAATAAACTGTCACTGCAAGCATATGCAATGCTTAAAAACACATCCATCAATACAGGTATTTGACTTTTTTTATCAGTCCTGCCACAGACCTCTTTCCTGGGTGGGAGGAATAATGAGGGAGAAAAAGGTGCTATTCATAGAAAATGGCTCACCAAAATGATGTTTCATAAGACATTTTTTCCCACTTTTCATTAAACTTCTACCATTTTAAAATATACACATTTTTTTCCCCAGAAAAAGGTGTATATTTCTAAAAGTCCTTTCCAAGCTTCTTAAATGCTACTCTTTCTTATTCCACTCTTCAAAGAGCAGCAGCTACGCTGTCCCTCTTTTCAACTTCAAACTGTGCTGCTCCGTTGGTCCAGCACAGCGAGGGTGCTTTGAACCGGAGAAGAGAATCTAGCTCCTTTTTTTGGAACCTTGAGAAGGACTTTTTGAGACTGCTGCAATTAGCATTTCCCTTTTGGCCATATTATCTTTCTTGATTTTTGTAAAAGTAAAGCAAATAATAATAAAGCTGTATTTATACATATGTGGTTGCCTAGGGACCAGCAGAGATACCCTTTGTTCATACTTTCCAGGGTTTTTTGGATCCTGTTATATGGACGTTTAGACAGACATTGTGATATCTGTGAAACTCTGCACAGGCTGCTGACTTTGAGTGGAACAAGCATGAATTTACTTTGGTTTCCTCTCAGGGGTAACTTTATTCTGCACAGAGTGAAAAGATTCACTGAATGTCAAAGGCAGGAGCCACAAGTCATTGATCTTGCTCGCTAGACAACTAACCCCTCAGTGGCTTTTACTCTTGGTGGCCCACCTTGGCTGCAGCAGTATGAACTCTGAATGCCAACAAGGCAACGTATGAATTCAAGCAAAGTTGAGCTCTACAGCTGCTTCCTGCTCTATACTTGCACTTTGCCCCGGGTGATTTGATGGTGAGGGATCAATGGCTGTAATCTGGATATGTTCCTAAATGAGGCCTGAAAGGATGTATGTGTTGGAGTGGAAAGCAGAGGAAGTGTGCTGCTGCTTTGACTATAAATAGACAGGTCATCAGTACAAACGCTGTGGCTGTCTGACATCAGCATTTCTAACTGATTTTGTGGAACACACCACTGAGCATCCCTAAGAGCGCTATTTTTTCTTTTTTTTTTGTGCTAGAAATTCACCCATGCCAGCTCCATGTGAAATGTGGCACACCTTGCAGGCAACTTCAACGCCACTGTATTGGTTTCAATTATCTGAAGTATTTGGTGGTCAGAGCTTCTGCTCACAGAGAAGCCCTTGCACTGCCTCTATGGGAGGGGAGCCCTGGGGGCTACAATGACTGTTTGGCGGGTGTGGGAAACCACTGCTGAGGTCTCATGTGTGTCCTGTGGGATGCTTAGACCCGGAACCACTGGGACAGCAGAAGGAAGGAGGTGCTGCTTTTGGTGTAAGCGTGGATGTCTGACACCAGTCAGCCTAAATGGGATGAGGATGTGCTGTGATATTGTGGTGCCCCTGTGACTTGTGGCAACATCTGTAGGAAAGAAAGTCACTTAAAATGACAATGTCAAGGGAATGTCTGTAAATGTAAAAGCCTTAAGGAACAGACAATTGTAAAGTAAACATCACCTTCACTTTCCTTGAAACTGTATCTTTTTATCTGTGTTTCTCCCAGCAATTAAATATTTCCTGGTCTATAAACACCTTTGTGTTTACAACACACTTTTTAAGCAGTAACTTGTCCACATATCCTTTGGTAAGAGAAAACCCTACGAGCGTAAAGGATTTGTTCACAGAAATTCGTCCAGTAAAGCTTTCCTTTCCACTCTTGTCTCCCTCCCCCACAGCACGTGCACCGACAAAGCAGAGGCTTGCTGCGTCTCTGTAGTAATGTGGATTGGAGTTGTTGATAAATAGAAGCAGGTGAACAACTAATATCAAAGTTTTACCAGATTAAAGTCAAAGGAAGATGAGATTTTCAAGGGCTTGGGTAAATAACAAGGTTGAGATTCTCAATTACCTTTAAAAGCTCTTTAATACAGGCCTCAAGAGGCTTAAATGAACAGAGGAACAAACGTGTCCGTGCTGTGTGCTAACCACAACGCTACTGCCTTGCTTACTGTAACTCAGTTAAAGGCTACATAAGGAAGAAGAGATAAGACAAATAAGTTTGCCCGTAGAATGAGATCGTTAAGAAAAGGTGGCTGTTGTGTTTTATGTAGTGAGAGGGGGGAGGGAAAACAAGCCATAGCTTAATGTGCATAGCAGATTCTGAGACGTACATGGCAGCTATTTGTCATAATATTTGAATCCAAAAGGGCACTGGTTCAAAGGACTGCTTAGAGAGGCTCAGGCTGGGGAGAGGAAACTATTAAATCAGCTCTGCTTCTCTGAATATGTGGGTATATGTTTTTTTGTTTTTTTTTTTTTTTGTTTTTTCACCTTTTCCTGAAAATCTGAGGATACTTCTGGAGAAGAGGAGAAGGATAAAAGTTCACAGGTGTTGCAAGAAGGATAAGATTTGTATGTATTATTGTTTTAGAGATTTTTTTTAAGTCCTCTTTAAAAAGCCTAATTAACCTGCTGTTAGTATGGTCAGATTGACAATAGGACTAATGTACCACATGCTTCTATGAGATTAAGATAGTTTAAACAAAACCACACAGAATGTGTCCTAGATATTTATGAAGTGCATAATTTCCAATCTTCTATCCACTGCTGTGCTGCCTCTGAGTAACACAAAGAGTAGCCATAAGAAATTAGAGATGAAGTCAAAAAAGCCGAAGTCCTGAATTTAACCCATCATGACACATTGCCCATACTTGAGTTGAAAACACTAAATGAGGAAAACTGTAATTGTCTTTGCAATTATACATAAGGTGTAAAATACATAGATACCTTTTAAAAAAAAACCACAATGAAACAAAACAAGAAAGCTCTTCTTCAGTTCAAGTTCTGAGTCCTTCATCTAGTTTCTGTGACTGAAAGGGTAACTAGAAATTTCTTTTTTTATGAATCCTTCATACTTCTTGTGTTAAGAATACCCAAGGACATCTTTTATTTCTGTGTCAATGGAATAAGTGCATGTTGGGTGCAAGCTTAGTGTGTATACTCATAAAAAAAATTAATAAATATTTAAAGTCACATACCATTCAAGATGTAATGCTCTATTGTTACAGAATAGTTAGAAGTAAACAGGTGTGAGCACCTAATATTGACTGTGTTATCACAGAACATAAAGAAGTTATTTTATTGAGATAAAATGGCTTTCACTGGCACTGTCTTTATTGTACGTGAGGTCAGTGGAATTCAGTATAAATTGAATGTGGAATGGTGTAAGTACTGGGTATAAAGCAATTGCTTTGAAGCAAAAATTTCAAGTTTTTCCACTTCCAAGTGTCTCGCATGTTACTGAGGTATTTCACTTACCTGCTCAGAGCTGTACTTAGTTTGTTTTATGATATTACATTTATTTTCATTTTTTTCCCCCCACTCTTTAATTTGTTTGAGTTTTGATTTGGTCATCATATTGCTGCCTGTCTCCCCAGTTAGTTGAGCATGATGAGGGATCTCATACCACTGTGATGGACTGATCTGTTCAGTGACTTAACATTCTGTATCAGTTTATGGTACGATCTTACAGTGTTATGGGTTCTGAAAGTATATTTTAAGGCATACAGTTTTATAAAAAATAGCACTTTGTTACTGAGGAATAGAAAAAGGGTTTTTTTGGGGGTGAGACAGAGAGGGTAGAATGTTCTGAGTACTAAATATTTAAAGTGACAGCCTGGTACCATTCCAGTGTAAAGGGCTTGTAACCTGGAATTTCTTCCAGATTTTATATTCACTTTGTTCAAGTGGTGTAAACAGGGTTCCATGATTATGTCCGTGTGAGAGCACACAACCTCGGAGACAGATGTGCACCATGCAAAATGGAGCATGCAGATGAATGTAACGAAGCATACAATCTTCTGAGATATTTCATAGAGGACTAGATTTTGGCCAGCTTCTATTTTGTACTGCCATCCTCCATATTAGTATGAAATCAACTTTTCCATAGCTTTGCTTTCATTCGTAAGGCTTTTTTTGGTTTATCATCTTCATAGATTCTACCCTAAATAACAGTAAGTAACAGCTCACTATGAGCTCTGTTACCTAGGTCTCTGGCTGCTTTTGGAGCTAATAAAATGTATTAACTTCTTTTTCTTGATTCTCTATTTTACATCTTAAGAAAATACAGGACTCCACAATTTATTGGTCTCATAACAGACTGCAGTACTATCTCCAGTTAGGATTTTGAAATGCTAAATATTTCACCTCGAGGGCAACTGTAGCACTCTTGAGAGCTGCAAGAACGTGTTGTGTACTTCTCTTGGGTAGTTAGAGGACACTGCCGCATACCACATCTTCTTGACTTTTATCTTTTGCTAATCTTGCACTGACCACTAGCGAAGTTCTACATGCAACAAATGCAAACTGTAAGCTGTTGTCTGCTTCTTCTACCATCCTCAACACATGGTCTGCTTTACCAGGCTGTTTTCACTCCTTTGCCATTCTATCGTTGTTGCTATGGCGAGTTAGGAAAATGCTGGCTATTAATTTGATGCTGAAAGAGGCATACTCTTATCTCGAAGAGTGAAGATTTACCCACATAACTTCTAATAATGTGAAGGTATAGACTTCTTTTTCTCCATGCAGAAAGCTCTGTAGTTTCCAGCAGCCTTTGAAACATCTGTTGAGAGATTCTGTGTCACTGTCATGCAAAGCAAACAGAAGATTTTTTTAGTTAACGAGGAGAAATAATTCAGAGACTTGCCCACTTGGAAGAGGAGCGAAAAATTCTGTATTTTCATGGTCGCTGGGGTTCCATACAATTACTAATGAGAAATGAAATAAAATTACAAAATAAACAAGTAAAGTGGCAGCAATTTGGTTTCCATATGAGCCTATTTCTTTAGCATTTCCATTGCCAAATCAGTAAAATAAAGCTAAAACCCCCCCTAGCCTTTTTTCCACTTCTCATGGAGAACTCTTGAAAGTACCTAGAATTTCATGTCAGTCACGTGCTAATGAGGGCAGCATGCAAGCAGTGACGAAATGTGAGGATTCTTTCACAATTTTTGCAGATAAGCCATCCTTCCACATGTGCCTCTGTGTTTTGTGGAAAAGCAGCTCAGTTATTTCTACACCTCTGTTCTTTGCTTACTGCTGATCACAGGACTCTGGGCATGAAAAGGAGGAGACAACTGGATAGATGGGTGCTATTCCACTTCCTGGGAGAAGGAAATCGTGAAGAGATGATGTAGCCCAAGATCATGTTGTATTTTCAGAGGAGCCTTGCCTACAAGGGGCAGAATATGACTGGGACAGTGGAGACCAGCTGTGACAGAAATAGGTTTTGGGACACACTTGGGAATCCAGGCTGGGCAGAAGGGGCAGCTTTTTGTCCATGGGTTTTTTTGAAGTTTGGGGAATGTGACGGTGGAATCTACATTCAGCAGCTCTGTGCAAGGGCTCAGACGTGATCCTCCACTATATTTCTGAGTGTGCATCTCCATAGAGGGACAATCACAGCAATCCTCTCATTTTGCAAGAGAAGGGATGATCTATTCTGAAAGAAAGAGTTTTATCTGTTGCAGTGGTTACAACGTCTGTTATGACCCACACACTTCAGATAAGAGCTGTGATAAGCTGAGTGTGTTTAACAGTAACGACTAATAATATTTGGAGGAAAGCTACCAATAAACAAAGTTAAAACAGAAGAGAAGACGCTGTCTGTTTCTACACAAGTCCAGCGTGTAAACTGTGAGTATTAATTATGTCTGCCAATATGACTATTGCCCAAGTTAACAGGAGGTGGAAGGAGCATCTGCCTATCTTGCTCTAACTGACACAATGGATATGTTACACTGCAAAAAAGACACTGCAGATGCTTGAAGTTACAGAGCAGAATCTGCCACTCAGACAGATGTCACCCTTCAGGAAAAGAGAAACTTCATACGTGCCTTTTCTTATAATTGAAAAGCATTGTCAGCCTGGCAGCTTCTGGGACACTGTATGTGTAAATGACAGATACTCATACTAGTTGAAAATGTACCCTGCTCAGCAGACATTGGCAATGTTTTGTTATTTCCCTCTTTCTCATTTCTAAAAGACTAGTAGATCATTTCTGTTCATTAGACTTGATAGGAATTAGGCATGGAAAAGAAATTCCCTCAGCCTCTTTTCATCTCGGAACCGTCCCAGGTTTTCTACCTTGGAGGTCCTCAGTTACACCAACAGCAGTATGTGAATGCCGTACTGAAAAGTGAAAGTAAAAAAAGCAAGTTTTACCCTAGGAATGCAAGAACTATCTTTGCCCGTTTCTCTTGCTGACATCTTATTCTTTTTGGTTGTGCCTATCCAGCACCTGGGACCATTCACAGTAATCCAGACAAAATGAAAGTTAGAGTAGCCCTGAAAACTTAGGCTGTTCAAATTGTGCTTCTCTCTGGTAGAGGAATGTGCACAGTTACAATTGCCTGTCTTTTGAGGACCAAGAAGCCAAAAGCTTTTTGTTATCATAAAGCAAAGAAATACTTTCTCCCACTCTGTTTCCACATTTACTTGCCTCTGGCATCACCAGGTAGATTGCTTTTACCAATACGCATGACTTCATGAGTAATACTTTCATGCTACAGTCTGCTCAATAAGGAATCAGTGCAAAGCACCATCTTGCTAGTACGTGTCGTTCAGAAATACGCTTTCACACCAGTGTGAGAATTTGTTTCAGTTTTGAGTCCCTTGCTATCTCAAGAGGCAGTGACCTGCAGCATGGTTTTCTGATGAATGATGCTGTGTGAAAATGCAAAATGAGATAAAACATTTTTGTCATATGAAGTTGAACTGTTGTGTGTTTCGATTAACAGTAATTTTTTCCTGTTCTGGAATGTGTAAATCTTTAAAGTATTTAGAAGGCAGATTTCTTCACCTGCTTTCTGAACATCAAGGATAAAATGATACTGATCTGCTGTCTATGTTGTTACTTGACAGCAAACAGTTTAACAACAAGGTGAGGCAAGTCTCAATTACTTCAAGATCATTGTGTAAATTTAGTAAAAATCATTACAAAGTTAAGCTTCTTGTTTTAGTTGTGTAACTTAATTACATCAATAATATTAAATACCTTTACTGCAAATCTCAAAGTCTAAATCCAGAACATTGTCTTCTTGGATATCTATGTACATCCAGAAGAGATCAAACTTGCAAATATTGATGACATCATTCAGTAAAGCAGTTACTAATGTGTCTTTTTTAGGGCTTTTCATTCTCAGATTCTAGAGAATGACGTCTTTTTCACCTCACAGTTTAGCAAGTTATGGACTAATTTGCACAAGGTGATGTACCCACATTCTATTCCAACAAAATGCATGAAATATGAAGAAACTGTGGACAGGAAAAGGTCTTTTATTTTGGTCTTGAGAAAACAGGTGCAGTGAACAATGTGTGCGCTATGGAAAGGCAGTTTTAACAGCTAGACAATGTTTGTCTCTAAATTCCTGCCACTTTGAAGGGATCACGCTGTAGTGTAAAGGTGTAGCTGTGTCGTTACATATAAATGGAAAGTTGGAGTTGACCGTAGGTAAGTGCAGCTCGTGTCTGAGAAGGGTGAGCCCTGAAAGAAGGTGTCCTAGGAATCAACAGGCTTGAAGATGAGGCATTAGGTTTGCATTTTGTGTGATTATTTCTACAAAACCATTTTCATGATAAAATTAGCATCAGAAATGATATTTTTCTGACTCTATTTTGTTGAGAACAGGATGAGGACAGCAATATTGTTACAAGTTACGGCAATGTAAATGTGTGTATTACCAACCTTAAGCTTCAAAAAGCATGAGCCAAGCATCATAAAATCCTGACACTGCTTCAAACATTCTCAGCTTTTTAAAAAATTCACACATGTTCTGTTCTTAACACTTGCTGTCTGCTGAAAAATTTCTCTTGACTCTGGTATCTAAGACTTTAGGAAAGCTACCAAGAAACATTACAAATATTCTTGTGGGAACTGGTAGAGTGGTGTGTAAAAAAACAGCGGTGACTGTAGCTAAATAAATTAGGTTATTTTTCCTTTATTTTGTTTTTAACTATTATGTTAGGTCAGAAACTAGCAAAAGGGAAGGTACTATGGCAAAAGGTTTTTAATTCTGAGAAGTTACTGAAAAATCTTAAAACTGTGTAGTATTACAAGGTAACGTCTAGAAACAGAAATGGCTGGGACTGCAAACCCTGTTGCTGCCAGCCTCTGGAAGAGAAAAGTGCATATATTCTGGAAAGAAACTCTGAGATAACACAGTTCTGATTTTGGCCGTTTGAAATCATAGGCTATACTTGGCACCACTCCACGATTTCCACCTGCAGAACTCGATCAAAGGACTCTGCAAAGCACAGTAACTGTTTAACTTCTAAGTCTTATTGAACAGTGTTGAGATTTGCTTTAAACTCCAGCATGCAGAAATGATTGTGACAGAGAATGACAAAAAAAAATGCAAGTTCTTAGTATATGAAAGTATCCTGCAGCCTACTTTTAAATTTTCAGATCCCCAGGAGTTTTTGTTAAAGCCAAGGCAGATTATATGGAAGGACATTGGCTAAAGATGTTGCTTTGTTATATGAGGGCCTCTCGTTGTTTTAGCCAATTTGATGTCTTCATAATTCCCTTGCAGTAAATAATTGTTCTTAGAAATAATCCCAGATGACTAAATGAGACACGGTGGCAAGAAAAGCATTTCCTAGACGAAAATGTTTGCAATCAGAAGATTGGTATTCAGACATTCCTAGGTGTAAGATAAACTTTCAGCAGGGAACTTTCGTGTCACCTGTTCTTGTCATAAACACTATCTGTGTTTATAAATAATCTAAATGAACTCAAAGGAATTCTTCAGCTATAATAAAATTTAAACATGGGACAGGATGTAGCCTTTGGAACTCACGCAACTTTTTGAACATTGTAATATTGTTGGGGAGGCGGAAGGATAAAATCCTGGCTTCAGAAAGGTTCATAAGGGTTTTACTTCTGGCTGTAGTGAAATGAAGACTTTTCTCAAGAAATTCTGAAAGATCTTCACATCCTTTCTCCACTCCCTCCTCCCCCAAAGTAGTTCAAAATAGTGTAATTTGCTTTCTTCTAGTTTTTGCAGAGCAATGATTTGTAGCTCAAAATATGGAGTGTTGGAAGGTAGGTTGTGAACAGTCATGTGGATCATGTGACTAGTTGAAGATTTTTCTGCAGACTGAGCTTTAACCAGAGACTCCTAATGATCTCATAGGAAGAAGGATAAGGCCCACGTTATCCGCTACCTAATGATGCTATTAAACTGCCTTATAAAGGTAGCTGGACAATGAACTTACATCTGGTTTTATGGCTTGTAGATAAGTATTATTGTCTTGTAAGCCTGTATCTTATTATTATCCTGTATGGCCTGTAGCTAGGTATAATACCTATTACTATTATTATTACTATGACCTTCAACAGCAGCCTGAGCTGCAGCGACAATACAATTGTAGAATTTAACATCTTAAGAGGCAGAGGAAGGTAAGTAGCAGAATAGAGACCCAGAACTTCATGGGAGCAGGTTTCAACTTGACTTGTGGAGCAATTAGGAAGGATCCCAGAAGAACCTGCTTTGCAAGCCAAAAGATTTTGAGAGTGTTGAAAGACTTTCGGAGACTGCCTTCAACATATGTCAAGAAAACAATGAAGGCTCATATAGGTATGCTAGTAGCAACCAGAAGTATCAGGAAGATTCAGGCTTGCTGCTGAATTTGGTGGACAAGTTAGGTCACAAAGGACACAGAAAGGGCTGACATGGTCAATACTTTCTTTGCCTTGGTCTTGGCAAAGTGAATGGCAAACCACTAACAGTACATCAGGGTCAAATTAGGCACCTTCTGTAAAAACTGAACATGTACAAATCTATAAGATATGACAGAGTACACCCAAGAGTGTCATGTCTGCTGACGTCTTTGCAAAGCTCTTTTCTATCCTTTCAGAAAGGTCCTGGAAATTGTGGGAGTCCCAGATGATAGAAAAAGAGAAAATATTACACCCACCTACAAAATAGGCAAAAAGATGATATGGGAAAAAAGACCAGTCAGCCTCACTTCAGTTCCTGGAAAAAAACATAGCATGGGTCCTCACAGAAGCTCTTTGTGGGCACATGAAGGACAAGAAGGTGACTGGGAAAAGCCAACACAGATTTATCAAGGGTAGACAGTGCCCCATTGTCTTGTGTTACGAAACAACTTGGTCAATGCAGGATGGTAGTACTTCAGACATCATCTACCTTATATTTAACAAGATATTTGGCATGGTCTCCCGTAACAAAGTTGTTGACAGCCTGGTAAACTAAGGATTAGATAAGGGCCAAAAGTTGCATGGACAACTGGCTAGACTGCTGAGCTCAAAGTTGTTGGTGGCTAATGGCTCAAAGTTAAATTTGCAGCTGGTGATGTGTGGAATTCCTCAGCAGCTGACACTGGGTTTGATACTATTCAGTATCTTTATAAAGACAAAGGCTCGAATGCGTTTGTGCCAACCTTGCAGATCATACATTCTACCTCTCCTCTCAGTCCTGTGAGGAGGAAAAGCCACTGTACAGAGTGCCTGACAGGCTGAAAGGCTGGGCCAATAAAGTTTTAAAAAAGATAAATGCGAAGTTCTGCACCTGGTAAGGAGTAATTCAAGCAGCAATACAGACTGGGCCTCTGGCTGGCTGGAATGTAGTGCAGCTGTGAAAGACCTGGGAGCCTCAGCAGATAGCAAGCTGGGCATGACCTAGCAGCACAGCTTTGCAGTAATGAACACAAACTGTCTATTGGGCTGCAGTCTAGCCAGGAGGATCAAGGGGTGTGATTATTTCATGCTACTTGACATTTGATCGGCCACAGCTGGAATGTTGTGTCCAGTTTTGATCCTCCAGTTCAGCAGAGATTGAAAAAATAGAGTTCAATGGAGGTGTCACCAAGATGACTAGAGCATTAGAGAACCTGATACATGAAGGAAGGATGAAGAAATAGGGTTTGTTCAACCTAGAGAAGTGAAAGCTTTGTGGGGCACTAAGCAGTTTTCCACTCTCTAAAAGGTGACTATAGAGAAGATGGAAGTGCTCTGTTCATAAGTGTGTGGTAACAGGACAAATGTAACAGACATGAACCGTGTCAGGGAACCTCCATGTGAATATAGCCGAAAAAGAAAATCTAAACCAAGAGAACCAACTGGAATGTGTTGCACAGAGAAGTGATAGGATCCTGTTTACTGGATATATTAGAGACTCTGATTGACAGGTACATGAACAACCTGATATAAGAACCTGATTTCAACAGAAGTTTGGATCAGATGATCTCCAGATGTCTCTCCCCACCTAGATTTTTTTGTGGTTCTGTGACTATAAAAAAAACAAAACCAAACAGTTTAACTCCTGGAAAAATGTCTATGGACTGAATTTAAGCATGACATAAGCAGGCTCAGCATCACTCAAACCAGATGAGTTGCGCGTACACACATATACATAAGTAAGAGCTGAATTTAGTCTTAATACTTTGGGATTATAGTCAAAGTAAATGTGTAATACGGGTGTATTATAGCTTGAGCTGTGCAAGACCGATATTAAAGCTTCTGAAAAGCTGGCTAAGGCCATTTATAAGCTGGGCTGGTAAAATTATCTGCTTTATAACAGCCACTGTTTTCATACTATTTTTTATCATTAGCGATATTTGGAACTGTAATGTAATATAGTGAAAATATCTCTCATATCCAGGATCCTACAGGAAATTGTAGACTGTGGGATTGAACTTGTTGGATTCCACTGATGTTATTGTCAGAAAGACCCACCTTGTCATCACTGGAAGAGAAGAAACCGGTGAGAGACAAAATCCACCATGTTGATGCCCACTAATGAAACAAATTTAGAGATCCAGTACAGAAAAGACTTTGAGGGACACAGAAGTTGTCTTGTCCCAAAGAGGTGAGTGGATCAGCGGCTGTCAGAGATGGCTATGAACTAAAAGGGTGGCCCCATTTTTCTGACATTGTGACAGACATAGTTTACAGTGGCCTTATCTTGTTCTTTGGGCACTCAGAAGCAGTGAAAATAAACCTTTATTGCATAGGTGGTTTTGTACAGGAAGTAAAAATTTTTTTTGTAACTTGCTTGCAGCAAATTGTAACATGTGAAGAAAACAAATGTGGGTGGAAATTGTTTCGCATAGTCTAATAATTCAGTACCTGGGTCACGGGAGTGGAGAGCTGGGTTTTTGTGTGGCAGGTTTTTTTTGTTTGTTGCTTTTTTTTTTTTAAGACTACGTTTGAAACATCTATCTCTGCACACGGGTTCAGAGCGTTTATCTTTAAGTATGGTATTGATATGTCCTGACCCAGATGAAAGCTTCTTAAGCCAGTTTTTTCCTCAATCCTGTTACTGCACATTAACTATGAACAAGATTATTCCTTAGTCTGCCAGTCAAGCTGTTCAGAGAAAGCAAAAAAAAAAAAAAAAAGTGGAGAAGAGGGGGGAGAACAGATTCTGAATTTGTCTGTCTGCCATGGGACTAGCAGGACAATGATCCAAACTTCCCATGTCATTCGGAACTGCAACTACTTCTGATATATATTGCAGAGCAGCCAGCTGACATACTAGAAAACAGCAAAAACATTTTTGATATTTTTTTCCCCTTTGGGGAGAATTAAAATACCCATAAGAGCATAATTGCAGCATTATATTTGAAGGCAGCTTCTAGAGGAATGCTACCACTGAAGTCCCTTACTCTGGTCCTGCTTCCTCGGGAGGATGCCTGGTAGGCTGGTGTGAAAGGGCTTTCCTAACTCAGCTGGTGAGTACCTAGGCTTTTCCAGCAAAAAGAGCATCAAGTATTGCTGTGAAGCGACGGATCAAAGCTCTGGAGAGCAGAGACAAGCCTCTGTTTACCCCTGGGATGTACTGGGTGCTGGTCCTGGCAGGCCAGATTTTCATCTGATGTGTCAGTTTGGCTTGGTGATCCTCCCGAGATTTCCTTCCCGAAGGGTAAAGGTAGAGCTTAGTCATCTTTAATTTTGGTTTGTGTGTGGGGACTGGGAGATGTAGTGAGTGAGAATTAGAGCCAGCTGAAGCAATGGCTTTTATGCTGGTAATGGTAATTTAAGGCTCAGCTCTTCTCTATAGCTGGGGCTTTGAGTTAGGATGAGAGATGAAATTTTGGGGGTGTACTGTACCTGTTGTACCGTGACTCAACTTGCTGCATCATCAGCAGGGACGGCAAAAGGTGTGTCTTGGCCTCCGTTTCCCTGTTATGGGCTGCATCTGGTTCCCTCTCACGGAAAAACCTTCACAGAGACTTAATGGTAGGGCTCTATCATTAGGCCACTGAAATCAGACCATCCCAGTCTGGTACAAAGCCAGCTTCTCTTGCCTTGCAATGATGTCAAATGCATTTTTATTCTGGAAATAGAATTTATTAATTCCTATTCAGATCTTCAAGATCTGAAGAGCAACAGAGCCTACTCATAAATCTCTGTTTACCTCACTTTTCCTGCACTGACCTCTTAGTACAGGCCTGCAAACTAGTTTATGGGTTTGGTTTCCCACCCACAACCTCGTCCCCGAGTCCTAAAATGAAAAATACCAAGATTGGTGGTTCTTCAAAATAATGCAGTCATTTCTGGCTTAGAAGTGCTTAGCAGAGGTGCTCATCGAAACGATGCTGCCCACAGGCAGCTCTGTCTTGAAAGCCTCATACAGCTGATGCCGAGGAGAGGAGCCGTGTGACTCAGCACTGGCAGTGCCAGATGGAGATGGATGTCCTTCGAGTGCTGTGAAATCAAATGCTGCCAGATCAAGCCCATCCCCTGGCTGCGTGGAGGCTCAAGTTATGAGTCCCTTGAAGGATGCATTATAAACATGTAATCTGTCTACCGATTGTCATCCAGGAGTCACTTAGGGCTGGTGGCAGGGAGACAGAAACGCTTTGCTGTTTGATAGGCTAGGTCTCTCTAGAAAATCAAAAGTCAGTTGAAGGAGCTCGGAGATTTAAGTTATGGATGTTCAGAGGTGAAACAAACGTAAGCAACGTCCCAGCATCCTTAAAGATCCAGTAAATATGGCTGAGCACTGAAATAATGATATATATACAAGCCCTTTTAAGCACCCTCACTTCTTTTCTGCCATGAATTTCTCCATCTCCTTTCTATTATCCATTTCTTTTCAGTTGCTTCTGTTTCCTGTTTAGCTGGATGATTTCTGCTTATCTGTTGTTGTCTGCCTTTATAAGTAGCATCACGTGCAACCTGTAGTATCTTTTTCTGTCTTATTTTTCTCCTTGCTGACAAGTGTGTAGAAATGAAAACTCTTGCTGTCATTTGCAATCAGACTTTTATTTGGAAATCAACTCAATGTAAATATATTAATGTTTCAACAGTTACAACAATATCACAAAGAAGTGGAAAATAATGTGATAAGAGAACACTGGAAAGCAGATGCAGTTTTGAAGCTTTAAACAGCTTAGCATTTGTTTAAGAACAAGCATAGTTCCATGTGCTGACATAAAGTAGCTCCAGTTAAGACAGTGAGTGTCTGAGAGTATTTGGAAGTCTACCCAGTAATTGCTAGATTGACCCTTTAAGTATCTGTTACTGGTATGCATGTTGTGGTAGGAGGAACTTCTATCACTTGTGACTAATCAGGTCTTTCTGCTATTCCATCCTAGATAACATTCTTTTAGAGGGTATTTTTCTTTTTGCATTGAACCTAGTATCTCTGATATCAGATATTTATCATTGCTGCATTTCACTTGCCCTGCAGTGACTTGAGGGTGTTTTTCAGTGTTAACATATGCTGCTACGTTGGCTCTGCAAATGCAAACCTGTATTTTCTTTGCAGAAAAAAATATTTTTTCTCTCAAAAATAAAAATCAAGTAATATCTGATACTGAGAAAATTTATCTTGCGACATAAAAAGATCAGAACACTGTATTTTCTTCAGCAGACTGGACTTTCCCCATCTCATTTTTCTCAGTGCAGAGAATTTGTTTTCTTCCTCTTTTGTCTCCAGCACTGATCTCTTTCATCCTCATAAACAGGATGGAAGTATGCATCCTGATTTGTTCTGCTGAAGTAACAGGGGAATTCAGCATCCTCGTTTTGAAATGTATTATGCCTGACTTTTGTTTGGATTTGCGGAAGAGGATGTGGCACAAGGGCTCTCTTCCCACCAGGATACTCCGTACAGGTTTTGGTGTAATTGTAGCTCTTGCATTTCCCTGAGAACAAAGGTTTTTAGTTTCTTCCCCAAATATTCTGTTAGAAGATAAACTTAGGGCAAATTTTCTCACTGCATCAACTAAAAGAATTGTTTGGCTGTGGAAAGAGCCTTGCGTAGCACTCCTGAATATATCGGTCTCTTCTTTTTTTACCCTTATTCTGCATGGTTTTGCCTTTGAATTTTGGGTAAGATGAAGCAAATCTTTGTTGTTCCAACTCAGGGCAGAATATCATGGGCTGAATTAATGTCATTCTGAGTGATTCTGGCATTATATGAAGTACTCAAGCATAATCATTCATCTTGGTGTGTCTTCACAACTTTGAATTCCTACACGGAAGTAACAACAATATTAGTGTCTTTTCCCCTCATTTATTTTGAGGTATGGAAAATGTGTTTGTTTTAAAATGGTTCAAAATTTTAATCTCAAATTGTAGAACTAAAATTTTTTTAATTTTCAAATTCTTCATTTGAAGAATTTGATTTGATTTGAGTTGGAAAAAAAACATCCAAAACAAATTTCTCTGACCTTATGCTTTCAGTGAATCAACTTCTTCCCATGAAAACACTTGCTGAAAGGTTTGTAGACTGTTTTAGAAATGATGTTTCCAAGTAACTAATTCTAGAAATCTATGCTATTGCGGTAAAAGTATAATATTCTCTATTATCTTAGCAGAACAAAAATTAGTTTTGCACCAAAGTTCTATGAATGACTTAAATACAATACAGAATAATTTATAAATAGTATCTTGCAGGGAACTGAAATCCCACCACATCCTGGTATTTAGGTTTTCTTTTATTCATCTAACCACTGTCTAATCACTTGCAGGCAAAATTTCAAAGCGTTGTATGAGCAGGTAGTGGGAGTCTTTCAGTCACATTCCCTTCAAGCAGTTTGGAAGCTTTTCATAATAGGTCAGAAGAATCTTGTCCAACAGCATCAGATCTAGAAAGATCATTAATGTCTTTTTCTTTCAGCAAGAAAATTATATAGTGGGGAATCAGGTGCAGAGGTGAACTGGAAAGTTACTTAAAAGAAGATCAGACACCAAGATCCGAACTCAATGTCAGTAATGTGATTTGGGGCTGATTTTGGAAAATGCTGAGCATCTGCAGAGCTGTTGGATTTCAGCTGACATTTTGCTTGTTACTTTTAAAAACTGCAGAAAGTCTGTTAGGTCACACAAATAGAAAGCAAGGCACATAAGATCAGTTTTTAAGGTCATCATTTCAGAAGGACTCACTAGTAGATCCCAGCATCCAAGTCCTCTTTTTATGCCAATAATCAATAAATAAGGCTATGTTTTGCACAGTGTAACACAAAGCCAGAGCGTTAGCTGTATAGGTGATAAGGGAATGCAAAACAAAAAAACCTTCAGTGACACTTGCCTTAAAGTATGCTACTGTTTCCCCAGATTGGTAGGAAAAAAAAAAATCAAACCAGAAAAACACTCCAACCCCAAAACAAACAACTAAAACCCTACAACTCTTTCATAGCATTCATATCACAGGCATCACAACTCGGTTTTAAGCGGAGATACATGGTCTGACATCCTTCTTTTATTAATGTCTTCTTCAATAGTGTAAGCCGTCAACTACAATTTTTTTTTTCAAAATGTATCAAATTATTTCAGCCCTGGCTTAGTATGAAATGGTACAGTTATCATTGAGATAAAGGACAAATCTCCAACAAGAACGTCTGGGAAATTGCAAAATGACAGAAAATATGTCAATTCTGAGGAAATATGGGAACCTGTCAGAACACAAACCATTTTGCTTGTTTGTATTCCTGTCATGCTTTTTTCCATACCTATGCCTAAAGAAAAGAGTATGTAGCAGTTTCATAAAGTTCCAATACAAGGAAGGGTGAGAGATGAAACGCAAATCTTAACTCCAAAATTCCCTGCTTTTCTGCATTTATGTTGGGCTTTTAACTTTATTATGAAGTCATTACAGTTTATCATGCCAATAGGTGTACAGGGAGTGTTAACCACAGACGGTTGACAGAATAAACCATGCATTCACAGTAAGTAGGCACACAAAAGAAGACTATGAAAAATTGAATACATGTGAAGTGCTTGCTTCTTTAAAGAGCAATTCCTGCTTCTTCAGGCTTCTGTACCCAAAGGCACGTGTACAGGTATGCACTAGGCTGAATACCTTACAGACATGCTGGAAAGAGAATCGTAGAAAGCAGTTACAAATAACTAGCTCCGAAGTGCTTCTCTCTCAGCTTATTTTGAGAGATGACAGTGATCAAAATAGCATTAAATTAGAGAAAGGCTATGTCCATGTTAGCAAGTGAATTTACAGAGCAAAACCCTGTGTACTCCCTGTAAACGTTTGCAGGGAGCTTCCTTCACACCAGCTCTGAAGTGTGTTTCCTGGCTTAATTTCACCTGGAATGGATACAGATCATCTGCTCTGAGGCTGTCCTGCAATGCAAACAAAAGTGAGGTAAACAGGGAAGGATGGAGAGGTTAACTTCAAAATTACATCCTGATCCCCACAGAATCACTGATGTAGACTGACCCGAACTGCAGCTGACCCAAAGACTTACATTCAAAGCAGTAATTGAATAGAATAACTTATTTCAAAAATTACGACTCCTTACAATGGCATTGACAGAATTTAAGGTTAGTATGAATACCATATAGCCACTAGGACAGGTTTGCAAGACAGATGAGCTAGGTTAAAGCAGCTGATGTTGTATCTGCTAAATGCAGCAGCCATAGCAGTGTAGACATTGATTTGCTGCAATGAGCTGGTACATTCCCTGACGTGGTTAAAGTCTTGTCCAGTGAAAAGTGGTTTCCCAGGAAATTGCCATACATTTAGCACACAGTTATTGCAGTGTCTTGCAAAGTGCAATGGAAGAAATTGCCACACATTCAGCACACGGTTATTATGATGTCTTGCAAAATGTAATGGAAATGAAGCTAAATAACTGGTCTGTAAAACTACTTCTGAAACATTCAGCTTTTTATAGAGACTGAAATCTTTTTTACAGAAAGATGAGAAGTGCTATATTGTATAGGGCAATTAGTATGTCTCCTGTAGGCTTTGTAACACATACTTCGGAAGACTAGTTACTATAATAGCAACAGATACTTTATTTTTCTTTTTTTTTGCAACTGTTGTACCTCCCTATTAAATCAGATTTGTGCTTGGATCATGATGATTTATACCCTTTCTATTGTTCTTGGAACTAGAGCCTCAGCTGGTGTAGCATGTTATGGTTCTACTGGAGTTGTTGGAGCGCCTTTTACTTCAATGTGCTGATCATCTTGTTTTTAAACATGCTTTCTGCTTTGTTCACTGTCTTGAAGAATTGAGAAATTACAGGATCATAGGATAATTCAATCTGGGAGGGTGCCCTGACGGTCCAACCTCCTGCTATGTTAGCAGTGATTTTTATAGTGTGATTTAAAAACAAAGATGGAAGCATGACATTTATTCTGTGAAACTTACCTAGCTGTATCATAATGTTTGAGAGAACTTCTGTGAAGTAGTACCTTCTCTCTTCTAAAGAAAACCACACTTTTCCAGTGTGGGACGTTCAGAAAATCAATCTGCTTAGCTTATCAAAGGTAAGAGGTGACTGGGTCGTGATCTGAAAATACTGTGTGGAGAAAACCATGGTTCTTCAATCTTAGTGGAAAAAGGTATAGCAAGATCAAGTGTCTAGAAGCTGAAACCAGATAAATTCAAATTTTAAAAAGGTAAATTTTAAGCTTTAAGGTATTTAATCCTCTAGCAAATTATAATTCAAAGTATTATTTAATATATCAGTTGGAGTTTGTAAATTAAGAATGAGTGTGTTCTGAAAATTATGTACTCTAATTCAAAAGCTATGGACTGATTTATAAACTTATGCACTAAAAATCTAAGGCCTGTGTGAAGAGATCAGACTGAATAATCACAATTCTCATGTCTACATCAGTGTTCCATATTTGTGACATTTCTGTTTAAAGCCCATCTTGTTCCCTAACTGGAAGCTCATTTTAGTGTCTTGACAATCATTATGGAATAGTTGCAAACATAGCTGAAATGGTGGGTGTGACAAGTAAGGATACGTGAACCACCAGAGACGTAGAAGTTAATTTTCTAGTTTTTGACAACTTCAGCAGAGTAGAAGAGCTCTGAGCAGAATTCTGATGATCGTGGCCATATTTTTAATCTTAGGCTGGGTAGTTTCCTTGTATTCCTACCTCTGGAGCTGTCAACGTACACCCGGGTTAGCAACAGTAGGAGAAAACAGCTATTTCATTCAACAAAGCACAGAAGACTGCATTTTCATAGGGGCTGTGGCAGTGCAGAACGGATGTTTTAAGTAGTGTGGGCTTAGCAAGACACCGGCTTTCTTCCTTTTGTCTTTTTGCATTAGAAGAGGGTGATAGAAGGCTGCTGAGGAGAGAATTAGGCTCATGGTGCATCATGGGGCATTTTGGAAACGGTAAGAGTACTCTAGGCTCTGCCCAGTCACGTTTTCTGCTTTGTGAAATAAGAGCAGTCAAAGCCGGAATAGTAATAACTTATTCAAACCTCTCTGTTTGAAGAAGGAATCAAAACTCTGGTCAATTTGATGAATCCTTAAATTGACCTGGGTTATTTTTTGCGTATAACAAAATATAACACAATATGTTCTTTGTAAACTGTAATGGTACTAGTCTTGATGTGTTCAGGTGATTCATAAACCAGGCTGTTTTTAAAGTCCATTGTAAGGAGGAAGGTGTGAGTATGAATGAAGTCTGGTGGCAATAGTCAACCATGCTGTGGTTACTAATAGTCCAAATAATAGATGCTTTTAAGTCAGAATTCTTCAGAAATTTCTGATATTGGCTTGTACCATAGTATAGGCTTTGTCCTGCCAATATTTCTCACGTGATGTGTTGCTGTCAGATCAATGGGAAAATAATGGATTCAGCTTTGTGCCAATCCCCTTTCCCTGTCAACACAGGAAAAGATCCTGACTTCAGGTTATCTGACAAAGTGAAAAAATTGAAAATTCTTAACTTAGGATAATAGGATTAAATTAGAAGAAGACTATGCCTGCTTTCACAAGTGGCATGGCCCAGTAGAAAGGAATCAGCAGAGTAAAACCTTGTGCTCACCCTACAAGTATTTGCAGGGAGGTTCCTTCATAATGGTTTTTATGGAGTGCATTGGTAGTGGTTTTGAAGTGCATCACCTGGCTTAATTTCATCTAAAAGGAATTGCATTATTTTGATGTCATCAAATGTTTTTTAAAACCACATACACATATTTGAGAAAAATATCAGAAGGATGAATTCAGAATTAGTCTGGTCTCTTCCTACGCACTAGTGACGTGGACTATAAGGAAAGGTAAGATGAGCTCGCCTAGGAGAAGTTCTTTAACAGAAATAGATAACATTGCTGATGTGTTAAATTACGGCTCTGTGTGAGCCTGGATGGGACCACTTGGCTGTGGCAGGTTGTTGGGCCAAGTGGTAGAGCTTTTAGTAGCAGTGTCTGCCAAGCACTTGCCCTCCGTTCGGATCTGAGCAGGGGACACTCTTAAAATTCTAGGGACTGGGTTAGAAATAGGGTTAGTGCAACAATTTGAAATGCCACGTGCTGCTAATGCTAGACCAAACCATCAAACTACATTTTGTGCTGTCATGAACGTTTGCTTAAATCTGTGTTTGGAAAGGGTTTTGTATAACCTTAGAGATAGATTCATGACTACGCTTAAAATTCGGGGTCAAGTTGACATGGACCAGAATGGGTTTTAATGGAAGGGGCCTTAGAACTAGGTTTCACTCCGTTATTGTAGGAGTTATTTTGATTTTGTTTCTGTGCAGAAAAGCTATACTTCAGTGGTTTTAGTGTCTGCTTAATAAATAATAACAAAACCAGAAGTTCTGTCTTTGGAGGGACGAAAGGAAGGGAGCAAATAAATGGTATTTTTCTCACGTGGCTGATAATGACTTGTGTTTGTCATTGCTATTCCCTGTTTATCTGACCTATTAATGGAGGGCAAAATTCCAAAGAAATGTTTAATTAACATTTGTAATTAGTATTACAAAAGACCCTGCTTTATAGAACAGGCAGCCTAGAGAGGAGGGCCAGGAAAAGACAAGCTCTTCACCCTGTAATTATTGCAGCTCTCCGTAGTGCTCTCATTCATCTCATTAACATCACAGTGGGATGGTGCCACTGCAGGCTACTGGCAGGTGTCTAATTGCCTTCCTCCTGGGGAGACTTTTACAGGAGAGGTCCTGATCTGCAAATAAGTTTGAAAGCTTGCCAGTGGAGTACCTCATTCAAACTTTGCAGTCTCCTGCTTCTAAAATACACTGAAAACTTTCAACTTCAATCGATAATGATGCTCTGGGGATGTGGTTGCTTTGTAATGGTGGGAGGGAGAGGAGAAAAGAGGGGATAAATCAAGGTTTGTCTAACAAAATTATCTATTTCATTAACAAGCTGCATTAAAAAAAAATAGCTAGAAGGGAACTGTGGATGGATAAACAAAAGGAAAACCTGAATCATCACTTGAAAAACACTGAAATGCAATCAACCCATAAAAAATGCATGTGCAAATTTTCTGTATGTGAGTAAAGCTTTGCTTCTTCTGGACTGCCTTTCTTCTTCAAATTAAATTGAAACAAATATCATATAATCTAATTCAGCAAATGGTAGTAGATCTCTTATGGAAGAAAAAAAGAATTTGTGTTTGCTTCTCTATAAAATGCTTTAAAACATGACATTATACATACTCCTCCCTGTGATATTCAAGTTTTTCTTAAATCCCCAACTCCTCTATTTACACAACACCCTTGCCTTTAAATGGGAAATAATTAGTGAGTTTCTAGCCATAAAAGCATATAATAAATATGGAGATTACATAAAGAGAAAAAGATCCATTAGCTTTTTCTTTTATGTTAAAGATAATACAGAATTTAAAGCTATTCTCATGGTTTTGAAGACACATTTTATTCTATTTTTTTGGATATGGTGGAACTGAGCTTTTTCGTTACAGCTCTAAGTAATAAACATTTGCAATATATGCCATGAATGGTGTCAGCAAATGCTCAATGTTTAGAAAAGTCCTAAATCAGGTGCACATTCCACTGACTTTCCTGGAATTGCTCTTGTAACAGAATTTGTCAGCCTTGGTCTATTGTTTACAATGATGATTAAAGCACCATTATAAATACATGTAAGAGCTAATGTAAAGCTACCTCTACTAAAGAGCTTGTATATGAAAGGACTCTGAAGGTGATGTCTGGAATTGCAGTGCAAGAGTTAGAAAATGCTCATTTGAATCTTGCTGGCTAGATTACCCTGTAGTGATTCAGCAAAATCAGATGACCTGCGATTTTAAGAACGTGTTGTTCATTTTAGTGAGAGCAATCAATGCTGCATTTATTTATTGCTGACAGAGCATGTATTGCAGTATTTTTAAGACCTCTAATCACAGCCAAGTAGATTTTGCAGGAGTCTGTTCAAATATTGAATAGAAAGGTGGTCTCTGCCTCAAAGTGGTGAAGACAGGAGGCAGTGGACAGATACAGACGGGAAACAAGGAAATAATCAGTGGGCATAGGTTCACAAAAATAATAAGAAACATATATATGAATGGGTGTTATGCTTTAGGAACATTTTAAAGACATCTATGAAATAAAATAATGGAGTATTTACAGATACTTCTTTTTAAAGTAAAACTATTGGATGATGAAATTTCACATCATTGATTGATTGAAGGCATTTGTAAACTTTCTGGCCGTTAGTAAGAGATGATTGTGGTAACTAGCATGGCAGAGACTGTAATGCTCTAATGCACATTTAAGAAGACAAAATTTAGTACTCTGGCTAGCAATATGAACCTTTAAAGGCTACTTCATGAAATCGAGAGATTTGCTATTCAGAGTCTGGATGTCCATCCCTTTAAGTAAGGGAGCCTGAGCCCAGGAGTGAATGTTGTAAAAAGAGGCATGTCCATGAAATCCTGCACCAGACTGCAAATAATTAGAAGGTCTGATTTACTGGTGAGACACACACTGAGTATACAGCTCCTAAACTCGCCATCTGACCTCTGTCCTTTTACAGACCTGCCTCCAGGGAACAGCTCTCCCAGTGTGAAAAATCTGTTACATGGATAATACACTTGCAGTCCAGTGTTTGCTTCTGAGCAAGAACAGGGAAGCTGAGGGGAGGTGTCTCACGCGTTTGTGTGAAAGAAACTTTGCATTTGTCTAAAAGTCCTTAAAAGACCAGGTGCATAATGCTAACCCTATTTCTCACTGAGTATAAGCTAATATACTTTACAACTGTGGATCAGAGAATAGTGTGTACTGTATAATTTGTGCTAGTTACAGCTTCTTTTGTAAAAATGGGGGCAATGCTACTTGCTTCCATAGAAGTTTTTATAAAGTTTAATTTAAAAGCATAGAGTGCTTTGAGGTTTATTTGTCACAAAGGGAGCTAAATAAAATGATCACAGTCTCCATTTGTATTAATTGTGTTTTATTCTTAAAGAATTCATAGCCTTTTTCTCAAATAGCTCTTAGATTTTATGTCCAGCTTGGTTTGCAGGTTTAATTGTCCTTACCTCCCAATGCTCCTGGAAAAATCAGGGACCCTTTTGGATGTACTTATTCTCAGATTAATTTTTCTACCTTTCCCCAAGATGTTAGATCCGTATGGCTTGAAGTCTGTCAGCCACAGGCAAAGGGTGAGGAGAGGCAAAAATAAAAACATGAGAAGAAAATGTTATGGTTCTCTACTTCAAAATTCCGGGCAAAGGAGGAAGAAACTCATATTCATATAGTTGAAGAGTATGTGAGAAGGTTCTTTTAACAGGGCACATAGAAAGACTTCTGTATGGAGGAGGATTTTAAAGAGAGGATAGAAGATTTCTGTTTATTTTTGTCCATATACTAATTTGTTGTCGTTGTTTTCTGTGCATGTGGATTAATAGCTTCTCCTAAACATCAAACTCGAGCCATTTTTCTTTCCTCTTTTTTTATTTTTTAATTTCTTATCAGGACTTTGTGGTTTTTTTTTTCTCTAGGTCACCAGAGATCTAACAAAGTGCTCAGGCCACTAAACCCAGTGTCGTAACAGCAGACCTCGTAATTGATCCTGGCAAGATGGAAGGATGAGCCCAAAAGTTCAGAGTGAACATGCACGGCGCCTTGGCAACGCCCAGGAGCTGAAAGATGACCTGGAAACAGTAAGATATATAGCATAGCGGTGACAGCTTTTCTACAGGCTATACCTAGAAACCATTCATACGCATGGGGAGAGAGCAGAAGTATGGAAATAGTTAAACAGAAAAATAAATTTTAAAAAATCATAGAAAGCACTAACAATGCTAGTAAGTATGGAATATAGGCTAAAACAGGCTCTCTTTTTTGAACTTTTCAAATTGCTTTCCTTAGGCTAATGTGAAAGTATCCATTCTCCCTTAGTATGTATTGTTTTCAGATATGATAACAATATAATTAGCCTTGAACTCAAGGTCAATATATAGCTGAGTGTAAAAACAAAAACACCCCCGCCCCAAACCCCTCAAAGCTACAGTAGCAATCAGGTACATCCGACGACAAATCCATATGATCAGTGCACCAGCTCCTTACCTGCAAAGGCTAGAGCTAAAATCCTTTGTTACGACATCAATAAAAATGAAATTGGTGATCTACTGTATGTTGTAAAAGTACAATGTTATCTTCACTTTCTACTGGCTGAAAGCTCCATCAGGGAAAGGCTTATTTCTTTCTATTTTTTGCGAGTCCTTGAACCAAATACAGATAGTGTATAAATAAGTGTAACCCACTGACCCTCTGTCCCACCCTGTGTCCTATATATTTGAGCTTTGCTGTGCTGAAAGGAAGGAATTATGTTCCCAGAGGGATGAGCAGGAAGCTTGATGCCTTTTTTTTTTTCCTCTTTTTTTCTTCTTTTGTCCTTCATATGATAGCATGGCATTCGCTTTCAAAGGATCCTTCTTCAGGTTACCTTTGTGTAATTTCATGCATAGTCTAATCCATAGATAATTAGTGACTATCCCCAGTGGTGATTTGGCTACTAGCTAAGCTGTTTGTACTGCTGCGCAGCTGGGTCTGCGTCACAGGTAGATGTACCTGAACAGGATTTCAGGAGGCTAACATGGATTTCAGTATGAACATAATCATGAAAGCACAAGTTTTACTTCAGTCTTCATAAGCCATAAGTAATTATTTCAGCAACCAAATCCCACATTTATACGATTGTGCTGTGGCCTAATTCCAACCTAATGTTAGCTTGAGTTCATCCACCAACCTGCAAGCAGACTTCTGGCTCTCAAAGGGGGGGGGGACAATGTAAAGTAAGATGTACCCTGGTTTTGTAGTATCTGATGAGGGACTGCAAAGGTGATAACTTGTTTAAAGTGGGTGAGAGGCACACTGTCCCCAGGCTCAAAGTGATCTCTTCTCCTTACCTTCACTTCAGGATTGGAAGTCTGTAACTGCCAGCTTGGGCAAGCTGTGCTTTTGCGGAGTGTACCTCTGGGATCTGTATTTGATGTATGATATTTGCCAGTTGCAGTTTTTTAATGTCTGTATTTTTCAGACACGTGCAAATACAAAGTGAAAAACACTCAGTTGAACCCATTGCCAAATGGTAGCTGCTCTCAGTTTGGATCAGTGCCCCAGTTTACAGCTGCCATGATCTTCAGCGGAAAGACTGTGGAAACAGACTGACCTTATAGCACACCTGGAAGGCCAAGAGACTCTGTCTTTGCCAAGCTATACACAGTTAGGAGGGTTAAGTTACACAGCCAGGTAAATGGTAATGCTAGCTGTTGTCATACTTCATTTGGCTGAATGTGTCTGTTAAGGCAGTCCTTTAGGGACATTCCTTTGCAGCTGGCAACTTCGGCATCCTAAAAATAATCACTGCTGAACAGAGTCAGTGACCAAGGGAAACAGTAATCTCAAGATATTAAAGCCTCGTATCTTCCAGATTTAACTTGTGTAGTTAGGGCTAGACCTGTCAACATCTACATGATATGGATGCTTGGTGGATGATCTCTACTAGAAAGGTGGGATTTCTAAGTTGTTTTTTTTCTTCTTTATGTAGTCAGTCAAAATGCAGGGCTCTGCATTATAAACTGGGTGATTCAACAGCAGCAATACAGAAAGCAGTTGCCAATCAGTCATTCCTTACAGACATCCCCTCTAGCGTATGCATGCTGGCCTTTTTAAGAGGTAAACGTCATTAACCTTTCTTTTTTTAGTTTGAATTCCAAGGTTTTTTTTTTAAATTCAGTTCACACTTGCAACATGCTCTCCTTTTGGACAGCAAGTGCTGTGCAGTATGCAGATCACTCCATCTTCTGCTCCTTGTTGCTTGCTGCTGCAGAGCCAGAACTTTCCAGCCAACCGCTACTGCAGTGATCTGCCTCCAAGGGCTCTGATGGAAAAAGCCATCAGCGAGGACGATTCTTACTGGAGAGGGATATGAATGTGTCCTTCAAGGAGAAATGCCTGGTGATCCTCTCGAGCACAGTATCAGGCAAAATGCCTTTCTTCCTGCTGCTCCTGAAGTGGGAAATATGTAGTGGTTTTAGACTGAGGCCAAGGTTTAAATGAAAAGACAGCGACTGTAATTACTGCTGATTTTGATAGTACAGAGAAAGCTACTATTTGGCCCTTGGTCTAGACATGCTCTCTTCCCAGCAGTGAATTAGGTGATGCTGTGCTTCTGTTTTAAATGTTGCAGGATGGTTGGAGATCTGTTTAACCCCCTGCCTCCTACATCGCCACTTCCAGTTCACTGGTTAAAGGACTGGGAGGAAAAAAAACAAAACAACACAACTGTAGCCACAGATAAGTTAGGGATTATGGGTACGGGTAAGAAGGAGGGTTTGGTAGAAATCTGAACCTTATTTGTCTCTACAAACAGTCTGCAAAAAATCTAGTGTGGAAGCATAGAAGTATTATGCAAAACACTTCCAAAATTTCTAAGTGTATACAGATTTGAATTTAATTTCTAACCTGAAATTTAATAGAAGCCAATGTCAATGTCTTGGCAATTGGGTATCCAGTCTTTCTTTCACTGAATTCAGTCCTAAAGCTTCTATGGCCATCGGCATGGACAGGACTGAACTCGAGGACTAGAAATTGCACTCCCAAATATATGTAAATGGTGCTATGTATGAAGTATACGCAACTAAAATGAATCTGGTAGAACTGCAGTGAGGTTATTGCCAACTCTTGTACCAGGGGCTATTCTTGCTGTCTAATATTTGTAGTTGTTACTTTTCGGATTGACATTTCCTGGCACAGCAGTAAACTCCCCATACAAAACACTAGCGTCCGTGACTGCATTACTTTGACAATTGGCATCTAACAGTCACAAGGGAAGCCTTGAAGCTTTACTTAGCTCTTTCTCCTGCAATGAGCAGGAGAACCTCTGTGAGAGGTTCTTTTTTCGGTGTTTCACCCAAATATCTTCTCTGAGAGAAAAGTGTGGAGTTCATTACCCTAAGGAGAATTTTTTCCAATCCCTTACTCCAACAAGGATCTCTTATGTCCTGACCTTCAGGGAGTCATCCCTGAAGGAACTCTAAACTGTCTCTTTGCCAGATAAAACCAGGATTTCAAGCTTTTTTTGATAATTAGATGACCCACCCTTATTCAAAGAATAGTTTCTCCCAGGTATTGATTCCATAAATCAGAAGCAAAACCTCATGCTATACAGACGAATTGCGTTAATAGCTAGAACATTACTTCCCCCAAGAAACCATGTGACCTTCCCCTGGAAAATCTTGCAGATTTGGGCTGCGTGGGTGAGAAGAAGAAAGTGATGATAATTTTCTTAAGATTCTCTACAAAATTCTCTGCCCCTGAGTTCTCTTAGTTCCTCAAATCCTGTTCCCTAAAGGAATATACAGTTATATTCTGTTTTGATTGTATCTATTTTTATGTTCCTTCTGCAATTTTTCTCTAGTCCCTTCTCTGCCTACTACACTTAACTACTTATATACATTGATATAAAAGCAACTACTTCTGCATCTTCAGTTATCTAAAGAATCTTCCATAGCTAGCTAACAGTCTTGCTGCTCGCCCTCAAGATATTTTTTTTTCCCCAAGTGGGACTGGAGCACCACTGAAGTTTTGATATAATTTGTAAAAGATTCAGTGTAGCTGGGTGACACCAAAGAATAATGAATTATTACTGAGGTCAAGTAATCATTGATCAACGGCTACACTGATGTTACTACAATTTGGAACTGTGATGGCCTGATCCATTCCCTGGCCTCTCTGTCCTGGAGGACAGCTGAAGTTCATGGTAACTTCTCATTTCTTTTAAAGAGATCTTTGTACCAGCAACAAATGAGAGTGATAATTCTCTAAACCATGAGTAGTCATTGGCTTTGTAAGTTGTCTGAGCCAGTTTCTTGTCAAGCTGCCAGAGGTTTCTTTCTGCTCATTGAGCCTTGAATTGTTCTACAATGTTGATGTACTTGCAAGGTCTGGGTTTTGTGTAGATTCACTGAGATTGCTTGTAAATACATACTGCTCACTGAATTTTTTATTAATAATAAATAATGATATTGAAATGATAATAATTGTGAGTGAACCTGACTTACCACTTGATTGCTTCCACTTTTCTTTGGGAACATTAAGAATGGGAGTTAATTTAAATTGTATGTATTATTCAGGGCATGTCTTTTAAGCATCTGATGGCATCATTAGTATACATGTAGAGGACAATTTTGGAGACACGTTTGATATAGAAGGATTTGGAATGTGTAACAAGTAATGATTCTTTCTTTTGTGAACTTGTAATTAAGTTATTAAAAATTCATCCTTCAAAATATGAAAATACATTTTCTTATGCTTCAATTTATTTTAAATATGATGCATATTTTTAAATTTGCATAGAAGATACTGTGGTTTGCCTTATGGATCCTACCAGTAACTGTGTTGATATGGTGAACAGGAGAGACACGATTTGATTTCAGGAACCAACCAAATTATGAAGATCTAGAATACCATTGCCAGGGATTATATGATGCTCTGCTTCTCTCTGACTCTGGAAATGCTGTGGCTGATCTTACATATTTCATAAAATATTAAGGGTATATCAGCCCCCAGCAAAGGTGTAGACTCTGATGTCTCTGGTACTTCTACCTGTCCCACTGAACTGCTGAACACTGCAGAGGATGGGGCTGATCTGGACAAAGGACTCCAAATCAATTTTAGGGAAGAGATTTCTCTCACCCTGTTGTTGAGTGTACTGTGTACAGGTGCAATATGCGTTGTCTTTCCATCAAAATGAGACCCCTAGAGGGCTTTTAGCAATATACGTAGAGCATAAAAGAAAGATAAAAGGGAGCCGATGCACCTGACGCAAACTGTGACATCTCGTATTGCCACCTGCAGTTTTCCAGACAGGCAGTTAGTCACTCATGTTGAGCAAGGTCCACGCATTAACAGACCTTTGTTTCCTAGTTTTTGAAGTTTACATGGCTTCATATTTATTGAGTTTTGTTTTGATTTCTGGACTTGAGTTTATTTAAATTCTCCAAAGTGACGTTCATTGAAGTTGCCAAGTTTCACTTGGGTTTGTGTAGAAAGTGACAGTATTCTGGCAATTTTTCCGGATTAGTAAAAGGATTAAGGTCTGATAACTCATCAGTATTAGAGGCAGGAGATTCATACTGTTAGAAAGCTGCAAAGACTACTTTTTCCTGTCCAATAGGAGGACACTTCTGTTTCTAGAAGTGATAGGTCATATGACGTCAAATGCTAATCCTGGAATGTTATTCAATATGGAAAACTTTATTTCTGGTAGTCTTTAGACCTTTCCAAAATGCATAAGCTCTTTTCTCTCCTTCTGAGGTTTTTAAAATGGGACTTAGAGTATTAAGGAAATCCTGTTTCTTTGTGAGCAATATATGACATGCAACACCAATATAATTTCTCAGCTTTCAAATGCCGCTAAATGAATGTGCCTGCAACCTTTGGTCTTTCACTGCACAGAAATATACTGTGGCATGACATAAAGCTTTTACCTAGACTGTATGAAATAATTTGCCTAATGCAATTATGGTATTGCTACTCATGGGTAATACAGATATCTTAAATTCGTGGTTGTGGAAAACTTACTTATTTTCTGTCTCTGAAGTGGAGCAGCTGAACAGCAGGAACTTCTGCAGAGGTTTGTCCTGACGCAGCCATCTCCAGCAGAGATTTCTGCTGGAGAAGTTTCTTCCATGAGCCTTACAGAATAAGAGGGGGCCTTGAAGCAATCTTTGTGAGCAGTTAAAAACAAAAAAAACCCAGCTTTGCAGCAAGTATTACTGTTTAATAAACACATCTGCTAGAATCTTGTGGCTGAACAAACAAAGAATAATAATAAGGTGACAGAATAAATTTGTTTAAAATTGCTAGTGAATTTGTGCTGGGAAGGAAATATTTACGAAATATTTACCTCCTCTCTTTCTCACTTCTCCACTTCTACCACGTCTAGTGTTGATGCCATTGGCCTCTGAGCATTGTTGGTAAATGCTTTTAATAAAAATAAGTCATCACCTATAAATATTTTTGCATTTCTCTTTTTAAGGGGGAAGTTCCCTCACAGAATTGCCTGTCAGTCTGCTGCATAGCACTGAAACAGATGTAGTGTCCAATAATCTGTGCAAACACTGGAGTTAGAGATATTTGTTTTGTAAGCAGAAATTTCCCATGCTCTCTGTTGGTCCCATTATACGTGAGACCACAGGTTATAAGAAAGAACACTTTTTTTTAAAAAATAAAAGGTGCTTGGTCAGCTCAATTTCCATTAAATTCAATCATTTCCTAGAAGATAATACATTAGATCATTTTAGACTTTTGTAAAATATGGCATTTATAATTTTCATACCTCAAAGAAATTGAGAAGTTTCTCTAAGGGCTTGATTTTAAAGACAGAAAGATGGGTGATTCCTGTGTTGAAAAAATAATGTAAAGAACAGATGAAATGATAAGCTCCAAAAGTTTTTATTATTTTGGTTGAGATCATCTCTCCAACATACACACGCACAAACGATTTGTCACCAACGACAAGCCTAGACATGTGAAAGCCATGTTTGTAGCACATAGCCTCTTCATACCATGTCAAAATACTTTCTTCCTACTTTCTAGATTTCACTTCCCTTGGAGACAGCACAGTTAGGTGTTCCAGGTCAGTTTCTTGACGGGCTCTCTCAATGAAGCAGCACATGTGTGGATATGTTCAGGGCTGCAGAACTCTTTTGACACGGGAAAATTTTGCTTAATATCATTATGGCAATTAAAAGCTGGTTTCGGGTAGCAAATATATTTGTTTTGATTTTTTTTAATACAAATTCAGGAGCGTTGTGCTTGTTGAGAACAAGGAGTCTTAGTCTAATGACAATGTATGCTGAATATTACTTGGAACACAATATTATGAATATTTCAGTGAGGTCTGCAGTCAAATATCCTAAAACATGTTCCATGACCCAATATGCAAATAAGCTGTGGGACGCGAGAGGGCTGTTGGGGCTTACTCTACATAGATTTAGACTGTTTTAACAAAGGTTATTTATTAAATATTATTGACATTGTTTTTTTCACCACCTTCAAAATTCAGGAAGGTATTTTATTTTCTTTAGGAAAACAGCTAAGAAGTAGGTCAGGAAACATGACTGTGAAGAGGCCACTCCAGGGAAGGGAAAGGTTAAGTTCAATTCTAGCAAGTAAAATAAAAAGGTTGGGAGGCTGCTTTCATTTGTGAAAGAACCAGCTTTTCTGAGTTACTGTTTTACATTGAACTATTTAATATGTCTTGTTTGTTGTTCTTTGACAATATTGAGGTTAACGAAGGAAATTCCTGCTGTTACGTGTCTCATGGAGTTAAATTGGAGGCTATTGGAGGAATTATAATTTATATTACATAGACCAGAAGCATATTCCATGGATAAAAATGTCATGTAACAATCAATATTGCCAAAATAGTATGATGCAAATTTGGTGACTGTGAAATCACAAAATCTACAGTAATATTAATCCATATTGAGCAATGTTGACAACTGCCATAATAAAAAATTGATGCATACACTGGACCATACTCTATCCTGCTTTGAACTCGGTGAAATTCCTGCTGGAAATAGGAAATATATTAGATTAAATCTGAACCAAACCATGTTGCAAACCTATACAAATTTTAAAGACTTAAGCTTCCCCAGGCAGCAACTCGTATTCACAAAAAGTAAGGATGTGTCTGCAAAAGCGTGTCTTTTTTTCAGGTGAGAAGAGCAGAGTTTGGGACACTTTTATTTTTATCTTTCTCCTTCAAATATTATTGAACTCCCACAGAAATGGGGAAAACCCTGTAGACTTAAAATAGAGCAACGGGCAAATCAAGTAACAGTGAACAGACAGACACAAAGTACTGATGTTGTTTACTTCAGTTTGCAGCCAGCAGGCTCTGTGAGAACGGGGAGCTGCTGGCCCCTGCGACAGAGGACACGCACGAGGTACCACAGTTGCAGCACGTCGTCTCGCACGGTTGAAGTGTGTGGTGAGAGGATAGTTTAAATACCCTTTATTTTGCAAAGGAAAAGATGGACTAGTGAAGCCAGAGTGCTCCCTCCATCTTGAGGGCTGTCTCTGTTCTGCAGGGTCTTGAGCTGTGGCTGTGTGCGTGAAAGGAATCTACTCTTACAGGAGTGCAGGAGTCAGCAGGTTTCCTCTGCAAAATCTGGGCAATTGCAGACGAAAGGTTCGGGCTAACGAAGCAGTGTTATTTTACACCGGCAGAAAATTGGCACGTCTCTCTCCTTCTCTCAAGCGCAGCAGTTTAGTGCTGACCTCCGCTCAAAATGAAACGTGGTGAACATAGAATTAGGACAAGTTCAAGTGACTTGCACAACAGAAAAATGAGAGCTGTGGGGTTCGCTTACACAGTACTCTCTTAGGCTGTTGTTGAAGCCTCCTGTCATTTCCGTCTTACTCTGTCTTCTTGCATCTCTCCTCAGCTTTTGCCCTTAAAATCCTCGAGCTCAAAGTCATAGTTTTATTTTGACCTCCAGTTTTCACTAAGGAAGAAAAGTGAGTTCCTAGTCCTAAAAGCTGCAGAGGTAAGTTTGAAAGCATACTCTCTGAAGCCTCACGAATAAGAAAACTCATAATTTTAAAATATTTGTGAGTAGCAGTTTTGCTCCAAACAGGAAGCCACCAGATGCCTGTATCGGCACGCTGCTGAATTAGGCAGTAGGCCTGCACTCAAGGTATAGCTATTTCACAATAGTGTTCATCTGCTTCCTCTTGTAGGCACCTTATTCTTTTCTGTGTAAACAACTTCTAACAGCTTCTTTCTCATCCTTATTCAAACAAATGCTAGCTTTTGCAACCAGAGAGAAAATGAGTAGCAGGTGAAGACGTTTTTAATAACATTGAGAACAAGTGATTATTTAACTAAAGATCTCAGCAAATGTGTTCTACTAATCTCTATAATTCCTCACAAATATTAACAATAGTTTATAAAATCTAGAACTTTGAAATGCTCGTTTTTCTGAAAAAGTGACCGTTTGCCATCTCTATTTATTATTAATGTCTTTGTATGTGTACATGCGAGTCTGGGAAACATATGCATATAAGTACATATGCAAGTATACCTGCATGCATTAATTGTCAAATCATAGTTGTTACACATTGAAGATGTTTTATGCAATACATACAGCATGCAAATCGATATTTGAATATACATTAGTATACAAGGGACAGTCTGGCCAGCCAGAGGACACAGCAAAATTTATACAACATTCTCAGAAAGCTCTGCAGTTCAGGCTTGCAACACCTATTTCAATTGAAGTGTCTCTTCCACAGAGAGATCCAGACAATGCTCAAGCACAGAGTAGTGCACCAAGTTTGGGTTTTTCAAGCTGTACGTACCAATCTCCTTTAAGAAGCACTGTGATGTAATGTGTCATGAGAGAGGTTTTGGGACCATGGGCTGGTGCAAACCTTAGCCTAGGGGAGAGAGAGACCTCTGGAAGGCCTGTGCTTGTTCTGGTGAGCAGGTGATGATGTGGTCAGAGCACAGAGGTGGAGAAGCTCTGTCTCGTGACACTGCAGACCTGACTGGAAGAATGAACCAGTGTGGGTGAGGATATAATTCTGAACCAATTAAGGAAAGGAAAAGGTAATGACTATGGAGCACAAAAGAAGTATAATGGTAAGGGAAGTAACAGTGTATCCTATCAGTAGCTCTTGGAATGAGATCCTGATGTGGGACAAATGTTAAATTTACAAGAAAGGTCTTGTTCTGTGTTTATTGTTGTTCAGATATTAATTTCTGCGGATGTCTGCTTGCTGCTTCAGTTCTGTGCAAGTTTTTTTTCTATATAGTGTTTTAGCTTGAATACCAAGTATCTCTCAAACACAAATCCTTCAGTGGAGTGGCTTCCAGTCCATTTCCTAGAAGCCGTTACAAACAATGTGCTTTTCAGGCATTCAACATTTTCACAATAGGTTTTGTTATTCTTGTCTGGTTTCACAAGTAAATCAGACTGACAGCATTGAGAACACCCACGGTACAAGCTACTCTGTGTGACAAGCAGGCCCTCTCAGAGGAAATCTGAAGACTGGTGAACGCCAAGAAGAGGGTACGCCAATGGCTTGAACTCTCGATTCAGCTAAGTGGCCGATCACTCTGGCGATACCGGAGTGCGGTGAGTGAGGTGTGACTTAGGTCATCTCTCTTTTCCTAGATTAAAGCACAGCAGTTATGGCTGTTACACCTGTCCGCTTTGACTGCCTTGCAGGTTTGTAAATCTTTGGCTTTGTGGAGTACTCGAAGACAAACATCAGCACTTGGCAGGGTCAGAGTTGTGGGGGGTGCTGTGGTCATGGAAGGAGGTGGGACATGGGGACAGTGGGAGAAGCCACTTTAGCAGGTAAAATATGTTTGTTTTTCCTAGAAGTTGGAACTAGAGTTTGCATTTTTCTATCTTTTTTTCCTTTCTGTCGTTTAATAAATTTGAGAAAAAAATGATTTTCAGATTTTTTTCAGGGACAAACATTTTGACATTTTATTTGCAATTATTTTTTTGTGTAATAAGTCCTAACATGGAAACAGGTATTAGGTATCAGTGCAGAAAACAATACATTTTCATTATTTGCATGAGCTGTCATGCAATTTTATACCTTAGTTTTGGTGTTAGAAGAAGCAGAGGGTTATTTTCCACCCATCTTCTCAATATCTTTCCCGATTTCATAATTCTTCAGTATGTGACCTTTTCTTCAGTCTATTAATTCTGTTATTTGTTGATTAGGGTTTTTTTCCTCTATCACTTTGTCCTGAATGAAAGCCAAAACTGGATCCTCCTGAGATTTGCATAACCAGATGGTACTGTGTTTGGCAGCTTTCATTCCTCTGATACCAAGGTTTGATCACACGCTACTCTTAGCAGTTCATCAATTTCACTTCTGAACCATGTTCTTTAGCAATCCTGTGTGAATATTGCTTTGTCATTGTAATTTATTATTGCTCATTTGTTAATATATTCTAAAAGATTTCCTATCAATATTCCAGTTAGAGGCATTTCTAGGACTTTCCTCTGTAAATAAGGACTCTGGTATGAAAACATAATTTCCTCCAGTGTTAGCTTTATGCAAAAAATATGCTTAGCTCTTCTGCTATTACCGCTCCAAAAGAGATCTCTGTCTTTCCTTCTCTCATTTGGGAGTATGTTAGCTCTGCATTCAAGTCTGTCTCAAAAAATTGCACATGCTCTGGGTCTTGAATAGACACAAATAGATGCTTAATGTAACACATTAGTGTATAAAAGATGGTCCAGTGTACAGACTGCTTTTACTGAGAAACTGTCTGTATGGGAAATCTCACATTCAATACAGGAGTGTTCCTTTATATCATAAAACTACTTGCTGTCTCCCTTGTCTGCAGAATGTAGTACTTATCAACGGTGACTTTACGTGACGTGGTTAATTCTGTTCTAAGTGAGTCTGCTCTGAAAATACTTGCGATACATGGGGCCATGTGTGTAATGCTTACACATCAACAAAAGGCTACGTTTTATTTCAAACACAGAACTTGTAGTAGGGTGGGCTACAAAAAATCCCTTCTCAGTATATGGTAAGAACATCCATGAGGAAGCTTGAGGTATGGTAACTCCTGAGCTGTGAACTCCTCTGCTAGTCTGAAGTGTACGGACTTCTCTGAGTAAACAAGCCTGGAACAGGCTGGAGCTGAGATAGAAAGCCTGAAATTAGTAGCATTTTTAAAAAAAACACCTTGTGATATGAATGAAAGTGTTGGAAAATGCCTTGTAGGAGGCAAGACATATAAACATGGCTGGGGGGAGGGGGCGGGCACGAAACTAACTGAAAGCCTCCTGAGGTTTTATAAAAATGCCATTTAGATATTTCTCAGTAGTGCTGATGCTGAGATGTCATTTCACCATTTTTCTGCTGGCTGCGTCAGCAAGGCATTGGGACACTTACAATGAAAGCCTTTCAGCATATTTCTTGAGCTAGAATCTCCTTTTTATTCCAGTCAGGACAGAATAAAACTCATCTGAAAATATCCAAGAGGGGGACTGAAATGCTGACACTTCATATGCCTGGTTCAAAAAATCTGATGCCCATGCTACTTTTCATTCCCATAACTCCTGAAGACATTAAACACGTTCCCTTTAAGGACAGCTTGTGTATTGCAAAGTGCATTCTTGATGTCCAGTCGCACTGTGCCTGTGTTTGTATAGGGTTTTAATCATTGGTAGTATACCTGAGCATTCATTGCTTTCTTTTTATTTCTTACGGTTGCTTTTTTTTCTGTTGCTATTGGTAAAAATGTTTTGAACGGTTTCTGCTGTGCCCATATTTGCTCTTGAATCAGAAGGGAGTAGTTGCTGAAAATATAATTCAGGGAATGTGTTTTAATTTTTTTCAGTCAAGCTCAACATTTTTTGCAGGATTTTTATACAGTAGAGAAGGGTTACCGCTGAGTAGATTATTACATTCCATTGCTAGCCTGGAAAGAGAAAACACATTCTGTGAGTAAAAGAATAAATTAATTTAAGTGCTGCGAAGTGCAGTAAATTTTATTTTAATTCTAAATGGAATTGTTGTCATTTAACCCTGTGTATGATTTGTGTTCAGAAGTCGAACCATTGCCCCTGGTATGTCTATTAATACTGTAGCAGTATGGTTTTCTCTTCTTCTTCCTTTCATCTCTCCAAGTCTTATACCAATCATTCATTTCTCTTCTATTTTTTTTTTCCTTTCATTGGGATAGGAATAGCAACATATTCTTTTCCTCTTCTAGTGACTGATCCTTTCCTTTTTCAGAATACTATAGTACTGCAATCCATGACACTTTGAAATTACCATGTTTTGAAGCAAATAATACAATCCCTTGGAGAAATTTGAGTCTCCCTTTCTTAGTGCTATAAAACTCCCTTTTCTCCTGGGTAGAAAATAGAGAAACAAGTCCGTGAAACCTGATCTGTTTTCTTCCCTGACCCCTCTGCTAATTACTTGCAAGTTGCATGTTCAGGGCAGAAAACTGTACAGAGACGGATGGTTATCCAAAACTGCTCAGAATTTTAGAACTTTAGGGAATACCCTGTCTGGTGCAGAGTTTGTGGGCAAGGGTTTAGATAAGGCAACTTCTTCTACGGGTTGTCATTTTACTATACAGCGATACTAAATGTGTTAACGCTTCAAATGGTCCTGCAAGACAAGATGTACATCTGGTTGTCTACCAAAGTACACTAAATAAATATTCATAGTGTAAATATGAAGCTTTCAAGAATGTCTTTGTTCCAAAATATATGCCTGTCTCATTCATGTAGTTAATTCAGATAGGCAGCTACTTGGAGAAGACTTTTATAAAGCAACAGCTAGGCTTCTGGGAGGGTTAACTTTCATTCCATTTAATTTCTGTTTTGATGAAATAAAATTCTCTTCAACCAGTAACTCTGTGAAAAAAAGATTGTGCAGATGGAAACCTTAGAACCAGGTTGATTGTCAGTGAAAAATTGTCATTGGGAGTATTCAGCAAGAGTCAGGTAGAGACTAGCCTTTTTCTGCTCTAAAGTAGATATTTGGTACATTTCCCTTTATTTCTTATTGTTAATACTGAGGACTAAATGGTTGCTGCTCATGGCAAGAAATAAAGAGCTACAAGCTCAGCTGAACACAAAATGACAAAGGGTTGGCGGAGTCAGTAAAGCAGTACTGATTTAGACCACTGGAGGATAAATAACTAAACTAAATCACCTAAATTAAATCAGCCACTTGCAAAATCCTACAACTACAGGTCTGAATAATTTTCAGAGATGATGATAGTCATGGGTTCTCTTGCTGTCTAAAGTTGATTTCTTTTCCACACTCAAGAATTCAAGACCTAACTGATTAACTTTCTCTCAAAGGAAATGTGGGTGGCTGATGTGTGGAGGGGAAGATTGTGGGGGCATACGGAAGGGGTCAAGGAGTTCTCCAAAGGGAGTTTTAGGTGCTGTTATTATAAAGAGATTATTTCCTTACCATTTTTTCATTAAAAAATCATGTGTTAGAAGGGAAGAAAGAGACGGAGCAACCATTTAACTAAGCTGCTTTCCCAAGTGGGACTTGCGAACGAGCCAGACCCCTGCAGTGTCACGTCTCACACAAACACCGCTGTCAGAAGCTGGAGCATCGCTTGCCATTGAAGTGACTGCAAGCAGGCAGGATGGTGCATCTTCTGTGAAATGTTTATATTGCCTTTTTCTTACATTTGTACTTATAGAAATTTAGAACGTTTCATACCCTTTTGAATATTAACAGAACCTCAATCCAGGAGACCACATAAATCCAAACCCATTTATTTTTGTCTCAAAACTCTTTTCCTCACTCCCCTTCCATTTTTTTTTCCTAAGCAAGACATAAGACAATCTCAGAAACACAGCACTAAAACAGCCTGTTAAATTCTGATATATCCCAGCACGTGTCATTTCCTCCTCCTTCACTTTAAAGATAATTTTGGAGGTTAATGAACTTAAACGTAATACTTTCAAATAATCACTAGAGATAACAGAAAAAAAATCAAGCGGCTTCCCAGACTAGAAGGAAATGTTTGATTCTAGACTCACAACCTCATTTAAATTCACTACTGTAAGTCCATCACTTTCATCTATTGATCTATGATAAGACATTTTTATTAATTTTTCCTTAGAAAAATTCACTAGCATTGAAGAAGATTCAGCACACAGGGAGGAAGAGTTACTTAATTTGACTGATTTGGCCAATTTACTTAGGCTTTCCTAAAAAATAAAGGGATGCACCGTAAATCTTGGACTTCTTGTCTGAAATGTTTTGTTAATCCCTAGCAATTAATCTGTACCTTGCTTTCTCAGACTGATGTATATCATGCACTGCTCTTTACAAAAATCACTTGTATCTGCATTTTGTTTTCTTATCCATCTGTGACAGATCCAGTTAGCTAATATCTCCCTTGCTCCTTTGCTGCAGCTATGGATACCATGATCATGGATTGGTAGGAGGAGCAGTTCCTATGTATCTTACTCCTCTGGCATGTGGGTGAGACTGGACAAGGTCTGGGCAGAGCTTGATCTGAGGAGATTTCTTCTCACTTTTTGTCCTCCTGTGCAGTCTGTTAGGATGGCAGTACACACACACTGCCTGACATGTAACAAATACATCCTAGAGCAGTAAGAGTTGAGGAGACAAACTGTTGCTTCTAGAGGAAAGGTCTGTATTCTGGCTTGCTTTTTTGAGCTGGACATCCAGGGGACATATGGAAAAGCCAAGATTTAACTCTTTCTATGCTGTCTTTGGAACCACAGCTTCTAAAAATATTGTTTGTATCTTTCCTCAATTACCTTAGACTGCAAGGAGAGTTTTGCTTGAAAAACTGTTGCAAGATCAGGCAGGCTGAAGTTGATTATGACTGTCAAGACATTAGGACACAGGGATACACCAGGTATTCTCCCCTTGTGTAGTTTCGAGACAAAACTGAATATAGTCTGAGGTTTTAATTAATTCATTAACTAATTCAGTTTTTGAAACTCTGGCTTACTAGGGTTCGCATTTTTTAACTCAGGGATTCTATCAGGTCCCAGAACCCCAAATAACATTGCCATAGTTCTTGAAATTTGATTGAGATGCGTGGGTCATGCCACACATGTATTCTCTTATCTTTGCTTTTATTAACTGCTATGATTGTTTTGAAATCAACTCATGAAAGTGCTGTGTGGTATTATATGAAATCATTGCAGTCTTCTGTTCCTTGAACTGCAGGACCAAGCTCTTTTTGTAGGTAGGCAAGCAGCTCAATATGTTTAAATGGAGTTCCTACTCTTTCTCTCTGTTCCCACCACTGACTCAAATGTAACAAGTTTCAAGGCATAATGCATGCTTATTATGGCAGGTTTTTCTCACGGCTTAGTATTTTTGTTAGACTGAATGGAAGCAAATAATTTGTTTGGATTTGAAGATTCAGTTGTTATGTCCTGAATATTACTGCAGCACTTTGTATAGTAGTGTTTTATTGTGATTTTGCTTATTGATGTTCATTCGCTGCAGTAAATGAAATGCATCTGAAATGTAGGAGGTGGATTTCAGTATACCTGAATTCTGCTTTTCTTGCTGTGAGTTTTTAGAAAGAATATTTTGTGTGTCACCCCAATCACTGCTCCCAGGCCCTGATTTGGTCCTTGTGATTCATACCTTTGACTTTTATGCATATCAGATATGTTTACAAATCTTAGAGGTTTCCCACTATTGAAATATAGGATAGCCTCTACCAGTGACAAAAGCTGGGAAAAAATAAGAGATTGTTGGGAAGATGTTAGTTGCACTTGTATTTTATTTGGTTTTTTTTAATTTTTTTGGAACATATCTAGTAGGCTGTTGAATGACTGTGCTTCAAAAATTGCTTGCCCAGCTGTAGAAATTGTGGAGAAAATAATAAGAATTAAGAACATTGAATAATTTATCATAAAAAGTTAAATTTGTCAAATAAATTATTCAGTGATATTATCTGACAACCGTAACTGTAGGGCTTAATTAATGAATGTATGCAAAGCACTTTAATCTTCAGTTGATGACAGGGTTTAGTTGACAAAGTTGCATTCAGGAACAGGGATCTGAATCTAAGGGGTCTAAGAACTCCAAGAGGTAACGTCCTGTAGAGTCATGTAAAAAATTATCTGTAATATAAATTGTAGTAAGTGTCAACTCTTGCCAGCACATTAGATATGTTGATTTTCTGTTATTTGTATTACAAAGAAAAACCTTAAAGTTATTAGATACCACTGGCTGTAGTGTTCATGGTGGACATGAGCTTTTGGTGGTGTCTACCATATAGACATAATCTGATCAGAAAGGCTTAGGTTTTTGCTGGAGTATCTACAGAGTTTCCTTTACCTCCCAGCCCTGGTTTTGTGTATACTCATCTCACCCTGGAAAAGATTGCAATTAACCACATTCACTCACTTCCAACTTCCCTCCAGATATCTCACAATTCATATACATCCTCTTCAAAACAAATCTTGTAGCTGCTATTCCCCTGGAGAAGGACAAGAGGAATCGTCTTCAGAATCCTCTGAATTCAACCAAAAACCTCTCAAAAATTTTGTGGTGTTTTTAGACCAAACTCTAAAATAGCTTTCCCTTCACACAGACTTCTGCTCCCTGTCCATTCTGGCATAAATGGTTCCTTTTTGTGAAGGACACAGTGGACAGGCCAAAGCCTTGAACTAGTATGGATTTTAGTTTGTTTTTCCAAATTGTATTCAGTACAAAAGTCTCACGAGTTCAGAATCTCCACACAATCCTAGGTCTAGTCTGTTTGTTCTTGCATAATACTTACCTGGATAAAGTATGGAATATTCAATCCTAATTCTTGTGGGATCCTTATAGGTGCTCTGTTCACTTAGAAACTCTAAAATAAGTTTTGTTTCTATGAATTTACTGGCAAGCTTTTTGGTTTGCAATTTTCTTTGCAAAATGTGTCACTTGTTACTGAAGATGTATATATGTGCAATGCAAAAATTACTCTGGCAATCACAAATTTTAATTAACAGAAGAATAAACAGGTGCATAGGAACTCTGAAACATCTTCATCCGTTAACAGCTATTGTTCTGATCACATCAATAACTTACACTTTTGAAAGTCAGGAATGCTTTTTACTAAAGTTATTTTCTTTTTATTTTTCATTCATTATGTCAACTTATCATAGCAGTGCCAGAGAAATTATCACCTTTTTACCTTTTTATCTCCTCCAAGCTGCTTCCTTTAACCGTGTTCCTCAGGGAACAGAGAGGTTGTACTAATATCAATTGCACAGAAGACTGCTTTATGCAGAAACGTTACTCTTGCTAAACAAGCTAACATTTACATTGAAATGGCTCCTAGTTAATTATGAGTATGTATGACCCCCAACTGGTCATCTGTCTTAAATGCAAACAAGTATTCCTATGGTCCAGAAAAGAAGACTGGTATCTCTTTTTCTTACAAAGTATGAGGTTATAGCTTTTGGAAATTGCTAAAGCCTGTATATCTGCCAAAATAGCATGAATACAGCTTTCTGTGTATTTTCAGCTTGCAGCAATCAGATATGTACCAAAAGTAGTACATGTCCTCCTTATTGAGCTGATCTCAATTTTGAACTTTTTTTGAAAAAAATAAAAGCTCCTGGGACAGACCTCTTCCCGTCCTCCCCTCCCCCTCCAAAGACAATAAAAGTATAGCCTGAGGTCAGGAAAATTTTGATTCTAAGTGGCCATGTCCAGTCAAGATATTCTAGCACCAATGGCTTGCTGCATAAAAAAGGCACTGGAGAAGCCTGCAGCTTCTGGTTTTCAGTAGTGTTCAGCCAGTCACACAACCTTGGGAGAGTCTATTCACTTTGCTGGTGACATAGCACGGTGATATTTTCTGCAGTGCAATAGAAAAAGAAATAATAGAAGGATTGTGTAGAGTGATTAAAAATAAACAAACAAACAAAACGCCAAACCCCACGCAATCTATTAACAACAGAAAAACAGAGCAAATCAGAAACAAACATATGGATTAATCTCATTAAGGAGAAACAGACTGCTTGAAGCACCCTTTCTTCCCATGTCATCTTCTTCCTTCTGCTGCTATTTTTTCCTTGTCCTTTTCACTGATATCCTTGAGCTTTTTTCTGCTTCTGGAGTAGTTTTTGAAAACTGGTGGCTGCACAGAGGCTTGATGCTTTAGAAGTCGTGTGCAACTTTATCTGTAATAATATATGATAAATGAAGTGATATACAATATGTCTTAAGCTTAGCAAAATTACAGCTGTGAAAAATTTGAAAACTTTGCAAGATAGATGTTCTTTCTTGAATTACACAAAATAACTGGTTCATTCTTAATCGAAAATTTGATGCCTGATGCATTAAAATTTAAAGTGTTTTAAACCCGTATGTTTTTAACAGGGGAGAGACCTTGCTATATCACTAAAGAATGATATACAAGTCCAAGTCCCTCTTAGCTCTTAGTTACCTAGGATGAGGTTTGTTCTAAGAAGAAAAGTATATTTTATTGTTATATCAAGCCCATTTATCATAATTGATGGTGTTGGGTTTAATGTCTTCTTTTTTTCATATATAAAATACTACATAAGACATTAAGACCAGACCTCACTTTTTTAAGTGTTTATGTGAGGCAGAGAGTAAGATCACATATTTTGAAGGTATTCTATAAATGTAGATTGTAACTGACACAAATCAACAGGAACTAGATTATCTAATCAGTTCTCAGCTCATAACCTCCCTCTAAATTTAACTGAAGTGGTAAGGACTATTTTTTTCTGGAGTCTGAATGAGGTGTCATTTTCAATCAACTCTTCTTTTTGTTTATGTATTTTTGAATGTCTGATATAATCTCTTCTTCTGTCAGTGCTGAAATGTAAGTTGGTGTTAAAGGTCTAGCAAACTGTTCTGAGTAATCTAATCATTGCCCAACATGATAACAGTGCCATGGCTTATCCCTTTTGATGGTCATTTTCAGTTGCAAGTCTGCATGCAATAAGAAACAGAGTGAGACACATGATATAATTTATACTAGCTGTGAAAGAATGAAGACCTCCTAACTTTAGCTTAGGGAAGAATTTTGGCAATTGCATATGCCAGAGAATATAATCTAGTGCTTAGACTATGCCAAAAGTTATGAATTGGTGAATTGAGGCCTCAGTCTCCTTGACCTTCACAGGAAATCATCTGGTCAGCAAGAGGTGAAAGTGTCCATAATCAAATCACAAAAATCTTAATAATTTCAATCCCCTTTTAGACACTTCTTTTGTTTCAATTAGCAATCTATCAAAATTGGAAATTAAGGCAAGGGAATAGATGTGTTTAGCTCCTTCTTGGGTCTCAGAAGCTGGTTGCTGAATATGTTACTTTAACAAAACACATGGGAAACTTGGAAGGCTTGGATTTGTTCTGTTGTTATTAAAAGAATGTTTTAGTAGAGTGCACAATTTTGTTTTGTTCTGCTTGCCATTTGATTAAGTAAATTTGATTTCCACACATTCAATTGCCTTTGCCTGTAAAGCTGCTTCACTCCTTTAAAACATAATTTAATTTCTGTTCATTTTTTATGGAGAACATTGGATTCTTTCATGAATTTGAGACCATGGACTAAGGAAAATATAAGGCTTACATGGCTGGGCCTGATTTCCATCAACATTATGGCTTAGTGATGTTAATCAAATTTTATAACAGGAGCATGTATTTGATGTGAATAAAGTTAGGGTCCAGTTTGGGGCTCCTTTGCTCTTCCAGAGCACAGAAGAAGGGCACAGTGCAAACAAGAATCAGATTCTCATGATGCTTTTTGTCTGAAGTAACAATACTAGAAACAGCTGAATATCATCTGAAGGGAGTATCTTCGCTTATTATAGCATCAGCATGCAAGGGAGATGATGCCAAACAGTTGGACAACCCCAAAAGCTTTCTAAATCAAATCAATTTTATAATGAAGGGTCAGGGAAAAGTGACTACTTGCTATATGTTTAAGGACTAATTGTTCAGATCAACATTTGGGCTATTTTACTACTATTTACTGGAAGAAAAATCACAGAATCACAGAATTACAGAATGGTAGGAGTTGGAATGGACCTCTGGAGATCATTATTCCAACCACCATGCTAAAGCATGTTCACCCAGAGCAGGCTGCACAGGACCTTGTGAGGTGGATTTTGAATATCTCCAGAGAAGGAAATTCTCCAGCCTCCCTGGGCAGCCTCTTCAGTGCTCCGTCACCCTGAAGGTAAAGATCTTCTTCATGATCAGCTGGAACTTCCTATGCTGCAGTTTGTGCCTGTTGCCCCTTCTCCTGTCGCTGGGTACCACTGAAAAGAGTCTGGCCCCCTCCTCTTGAAACCCACCCTTAAGATATTTATAAGATCCCCTCTCAGCGTTCTCCAGGCTATACAAGCCCAGCTCGCTCAGCTTTTCCTCACAGGAGAGATTCTCCAGTCCCCTCATCATCTCTGCAGTGCTCCTCAGGACTCTTTCCAGCAGTTCCTCATCATTTTTTGAACTGGGGAGCCCAGAACTGGACATAATACTCCAGATGCAGCCTCACTAGGGCAGAGTGGAGGGAGAGGAGAACCTTCCTCGACCTGCTGGCCACTCTCTTCTTAAGGCATCCCAGGATCCCATTGGCCTTCTTGGCAACAAGGGTACACTGCTGGCTCGTGGCTCACTTGTCATCCACCAGGACACCCAGGTTCCTCTCTGCAGAGCTGCTTTCCAGCAGGTCAGCCCCGAGCTTGTACTGGTGTATTGGGGTACTCCTGCCCAGCTGCAGGAGCCTACACATGTCCTTGTTGAACTTGATCAGGTTCCTCTGTGCCCAACTCTCCAGCTTGTCCAGGTCTCGCTGAATGGCAGCACAGCCTTATGGTGTATCAGCCACTCCTCCCAGTCTTGTGTCATCAGAAAACTTGCTGAGGGTACTTTCTAGCTCTTCATCCAGGTCATTGATGAAGAAGTTGAACAAGACTAAGCCCAGTACTGACCCCTGAGGGACACACCACTAGTTACATGTCTCCAACTAGGCTCAGTGCCGCTGATGACAACCCTCTGAGCTCTGCCATTCAGCCAGTTCTCAATCTACCTCACTGTCCACTCATCTAGTCCACAGTTCCTGAGCTTCCCTATGCGGCTGTTATGGGAGACAGTGTCAAAAGCCTTGCTGAAGTCAAGGTAGACAACATCCACTGCTCTTCCCTCATCTACCCAGCCCATCATACCATCATAGAAGGCTATCAGATTGCTCAAGCAATATAATAATGAAAAACATTTGAGAATAAATTAATCTAGGAGTCATCCATCACTTCATATTTTACATGTTTGGTAATGTGAACACAACAAAATGAGGCACATCCAATGTATTTATTCACTAGGCTGCTAAAAAAATGCAAGACTTGACCTTTAGCTTTACTGCCTCTCCTAAAATCAGAAGGCAGAGGCTGTTAGTCAGCTCTCTGGTGTGTCATTCCAGCTCTACTCCTATTAGTGTGGCTTGGGGCATGCTGAATGGGAAAATACCATAAGAAAAAGATCTCTCTTGTGTTTTCCCATTGAGATATCAGAATTTACATCACACCTGCAAATAGTCCCAGGGTTATTGACTACCTCTAGCGAGCCTTGAGGTTCCTAAGAACTTGCAGTTTTCTTTATTGTGTTTTCCCTGTGGCTTTTGGTCCTGCTGCCACCATGTAGACTCTGTGACAGTATACGTCCATTGCAGTTGTTCTTCCAGGATTCCCCTGTCTTGGTTAGCTCTGTCTTCAGTTCCTGCACCTTTCTAGCATTTTATTTTTAAAGACAGATAGCTCTTTCCAGGTGACTCTTAGTTTTACAACACTCATACCAAACAGCTCCTGTCTGACTTCATTCTCCTTTCTCTGTGTTCCTTTTTGAACAGGCTTTGTCTATTCTTGCAACTTCTGTTGCACTGTTGGTCTGGCATAAATGTTATCAATGGTGCAAATACTTGGGTAAATTAAGCACACATATTTCCACTTTCATCCTCTAAGCCTGTATAATGCAGTAAAGTTAATCGACAAACAGTGGAAAGATTAAATGAAAATGTATGTAACGAAAAAAACACTTTTTCAAGTGCAGTTTAATTGAATGAAATATCCACATTTACAACTTGATCTTTAAACTTGTATCCCAAATTTCCGTACACAAAAAATAACACATGCAATTTTTTATTTTTTTTTTATAACTACAGGAAAACCAGGCATCCCAATTTGCTCGGGGAATACAGGCTGTATTATTTTGGAAGCACATGCTTACATGTGGTAAAAAGTAGGTACGAATTAAAAGTATGTCTTTTAAAAACTGAAATCCAGAATGCTTTATTTTCACATGGAGAGCATAGAAGGTAATCTTGTGAAATGACATTGAAAAGATTAGTAATAAGAGAGAACATTGATAGCGATACATAAAATAATGATTAATTTTAACACACGCTGTGCCACTTTGTCAGAGAGGAACAAAAGGAGATTCAATGGATTTGGAAGGAAACAAATTTAAAACCAATAAAATTAATTTCCTTTTAGTAGAATGACTAACTAGTGTACTCAAGTCATTGCCACAAGATACAATATCAGAAATAAACATTTCTGTGAATAAGGAGAACAGTTATATTAGGCTGGATAGAAAATTTATGTGGGATATAAACCCTCATGATTCAGGACATAAACCAGCTACTAAATAACAGGGGTTGGCAAGACATGCTCCCTAAGGGCAGAGTAATCTTATATGGTGCTTCTCATGCTTTGCTGCGACACATTAGTAAGTCTTGAAGAAAGGGTGTCAGATTAGGTGGAACAGTGATATAATTAAACATGGTAATTCTTTCGCTCAAACATAGCGTTTCTGAGCATGAGCTTTCACAGAATGTATCAGATATCTCTAATCTTTAGATTATGCTCGACATAAAAGAAATTATAGAGCTTTTACCTTAAAGTTCTTTTTTAAAAAAAGATAAAATATAGTTTGATACTCAGCCCTCTACCCCAACAATCCTAGATTCCTGTCTGGTGAGTTGAGTCACTTCATATAGCCCTGATAATTTCCAACATTAAACCACGTCTCTCTTTGCACTTCTTTTTCCTTACTTAACTTCACACCCTGGATATAAAGTAGCGCTTAAGGCAACTGTGCTTGTGGTTTGTCCTGTCAGTTCCTAAATGGGCAAACATGTGATGTGGCAAACTTCTTGTCCTACTTATCTTTATTCAATATATTTTACACTGTTAATCCTACAGGGACATTTTGAAGAAACTTCACACCTTCATGTCACTTTCTGTTTAGGTTCAGGGTTTCCTGAATTGCAATTAATTGACATCTGGACTTTCATTTGAGAAAATGTCACTTCCTGAGAATATTTCCGGATGACACAAAGTTATCTCTTAGGATCTGCTGTTTAATTAGAGATTCCAATTAATTATTCTTCATGTCCCTTCATATTTCTTGTGCTCTGCAGAGGAAATTCCTCCTTACCCTAAGGGTTCAGAGGAGAATTTTGTCAGAATTTTCTGCCTTCTTCCAACTAAGTGGAAAACTGGCCTAGATTAAATGAACTGCTATCAATATAAACTCGTTGTTTCCTTTCATACCATGAGAAGATTTAATTACAGAAATTTGTGTACAAGATTTGGATTTTCTTATTTTATACGCGTTGGTGAACCAAGATCTTAGAACAATCTAACTGAAGGAAAAGATGTGGTCTTGAAACTAGACAAAAAGGTGGATCAGGAGTCTCCTATATTGTTCTGCTTTCTGCTTTTGTTATGTTTTCCATTTTATCCCTACTTGACTCTCTTTAGCTCAGAATTCACCCGCATCTCAGAAAGCACTTGCTTAATCTTACTTTATTTCACAGGGTGATAGTGTGAACATCAGATAAAAAGAACTGTATATTCAACGGTAGGAAAAAATCTCTCATCTTTTCTTGTCTGTAGGAAGGAGTACAGGTAGAGATTTGTATTACTACCACTTGATGTTAAACAAAAGAATAACAAAAAATGATAGTACTCTGAAGTTCATATGTAGTCCATCTACTTATTTTAGAGTGATTTCAGCCAGAAGTATGCCCTCCATGGTAGGTGATTGTTTAAGTTGCTTTTAAAGCCCTACAGTGATGGAGATTCCTCAGCTCTCATGGGCTTGCTATTCCAGGGCTTTCTTTGTCCTACTGGTTCTCCTAGTGGGTCATCAACATCTTCACTGTTCCTGTTCAAGCTCCATAGTTCTTCTGCAAGCAAGGAACACAAAAAGCAGTTGATACCTTTCTTTCTTGCTTATGGCTTTTGCATAGCTGAAGTCTGTTCTGATGTCTCCCCTTCTGCTTGCCTCCTCACCATGGTCTGTCACCACTTTGTTTTCTTCAGCCTGACAGCATCAATTATTTCAGCCTTTCTTGAATAATTTTTTTATGGATTATTTTTGTTTCAGTCTTCTGGATTATTTTTGATGGATCTGCCTCTTTCTTGCTATGTAGTCCCCAAACTGGACACAATTTACTGTTTGAATTGAATGAAAGGACTACTGGGTTGATTAAATATCACATACTAGAGAGCAATCCCAACTCCCACATTGATTGCAAGAAAAGTTCTTGTTTTGCCAGGACTTTTTGGCTTGTGTGGTGTTCTCCTGCAGCCCCTGAACTCTTATCAGAAGGAACACTTCCCGGCTACCTCTTTCCCTGCCTTCTATTTCTGTGGTGGTTCCCCGATTTAATTTCATCTTTTTTTTGGTTTTTTTTTCCTCCAGACTGTTTCTCCTGTTTGGCAGAATCATTTAGAATTATAATCCTGTTCTCCAGTACACTCAATTGTTCCTGCTGGATTTGTGTGGTCAGTAAGTGAAAGAGGCATGCTCTCTATTCCCTCCTCCTGTACGTTAATAAAAACTTTTTGTAGAACCAGAACAGAAGCAGATCCTGCCTGATTTATCTTTACATTTTGACAATTTCCTAGCAGTTGCAGCTGTTCAACTGGGCTTTATCTGTTAAGTCTCTCATATTCTCCTAGCTTGGCTCTGGAGATGTCCTATAAAACTGTGTCAAAAAAGTAAATGATATCAAGGTAAGACATCTAGTGCTTCTCCTTTATTTGGTAACCTAAATACCTGTATAACAAAAATGTAGAACAAAAATTGTGTAACAAAATGAGACTTGTGTGACATGATAAGTTTTCAACAAATTTGTGTGGGCTATCACCTGTTCCCTTGCTGTCTTTGAGCAGTTTCAGGATGCATCTCATGCCTCAGCATTGGGTGCAGGTGCCCAGGGGTTGGCCATGGGGGGCTGCAGGGGCTGGTTCCCGCCGGCCCCAGCCGGTTCCCGCCGGCTCCAGCGGCCCCAGCGCAGGGCCCGGCCCAGCCCCGCAGCCACGGGCGGGCGCCTCGGGGAAAGCCGGGGGGAGAAAGGGCAAAGCGCTGCCCGGCAGCCGGGGCTGAGGGAAAGCGTGTGAGG
>Ga0065711_1026165_pt1 | contig 111340 bp, 94 predicted proteins | sample Hoacrofraction12_FD_59098 | JGI IMG/M metagenome (GOLD analysis project Ga0065711, IMG submission 59098) | Hoatzin crop microbial communities from Cojedes, Venezuela - Epithelial fraction 12 v2 (version 2) | ecosystem: Host-associated > Birds > Digestive system > Esophagus > Crop | place... | reverse complement strand
GGTCTGGTACTCGATAGTGATGATGCGGCGAGCGGATTTGGTGAGCTCATAAAGCTCCTGTCACGTAAGTATAGTACCGGTGTGGTCCTACTGATAGATGAGTACGATAAGCCTCTGCTGGATCATCTGAGAACGCCTGAAGAGGCGGAGGTGTACCGCGACTACATGGACTCCTTCTATCAGGTGATTAAGGGTGCGGATCCGTTCCTTAGGTTTGTGTTTATCACTGGTGTGACGAGATTTGCCAAGGTATCTATATTTTCAAAGTTAAATAACATTTACGATATAAGTATGGATGAGAAGTATGCTGAAATGCTTGGCTATACTGATGCGGAGCTTGGTGAGTATTTCGGTGAGTATATAGATGCTGCGACAGCTAAACTCGGTGTGATGAGGGAGAAACTACTGGAGGATATAAGGACGTGGTACGACGGATTCAACTTCTGTGACGGTGTGGGGACAGTGTATAATCCTGTGTCGATAGGTATGTTTATGAAGGGTGGCTACAGATTCAAAAACTATTGGTTTTCCACCGGTACGCCGACATTTCTGATGAATATACTTAAGAAGAATCGTATAGTTCTAAGCGATTTGAAGGAAGTTATGATGACCGGCAACTCTATAGATACGTTTGATGTGGCGAGACTTGCGTCTGACAGCGTGGACAAGCCGACGATTGTTCAGATGCTATACCAGACGGGATATCTGACGCTGGACAGGGTGATGATTGATACACCTGTTACGTACAGACTGAGGTTTCCGAACTATGAGGTTGAGCAGTCGTTCTCCGAGAATCTTTTGAGTGAGTATGCCGGCAGTGCCGGTACTGATGGCATAGTGATGGGAATCGTGACAGCAGGAAGCATAGGCGATACGGATGAAATGATGGACTATATGAAAAACTTCTTTGCAGGGCTTCCGTATGACATACAGATAAAGAGTGAGAAGTACTATCAGTCGGTAGTGTATACGATATTTAGAATGTGTGGTATGAGGGTTATGACTGAGCTAAGGACGAATACAGGTCGTATAGATGCGGTTATGACTGTTGCAGACCATGTTTACATCATAGAGTTTAAGTTAAACAAATCGGCTGATGAGGCTGTTACCCAGATAGATGAAAAGAAGTATGCGGAACAGTTTATCCTGCCTGCACGTAAGGCGGGTAAGACGGTTCATAAGCTCGGCATAAACTTCTGCTATGATGATAGCGTGAGAAATGTGGTCGAGTGGAAGGAAGAGGTTTGACAGGTCTTATAATAAAATATAACGTGGATTGTAGCGGTAACGTTTGCGTACTTTATGAATAGGCGCGTCGTCTTCGAGAGTAAGGATGAGCGGGTACTGCACGAGGCGAGCAAGTTCTTTGCAGCGCGCGTGGGGATGTTGCTCATGGATATGGGAATCATGTTTTTTGACTGTACGGTGTGAGGATTTAATGATAATATAATGAAACTGGTGGTGCAGGTTATTGTTACGGTGGCGAACTATCTGTTCAGCAAGTTGCTGGTGTTTAGGAAGAGAGACGATGAAGCCGGCGAGGATGAAAATTAGTTGGATATGAGACCGGTTGGAGTGAAATCGTTGTAAAATAAGTAGGAGTGAATATGATTGGGATGAATATTATATTGCTTTCAGGTGGCTCGGGGAAGAGACTGTGGCCGCTCTCAAATGACGTCAGGTCTAAGCAGTTTATCAAGCTGTTCAAGGATGACAGCGGCGAGTATGAGTCGATGGTCCAGCGTGTCTACAGGCAGATAGAGACTGTGGGCAGGGAGACGAACATCGTTATTGCTACGTCGAAGTCTCAGGTATCGTCTATTCATAATCAGGTGGGCGAAAATGTGAATATATGCATAGAGCCGATGCGCAGGGATACATTTCCGGCGATATTTCTTGCTGCACTGTATCTGAGAGATGTGATGGGTGTGCATGAGAATGATTGCGTGGCTGTGTGCCCGGTGGATCCGTATGTTGAGGATGATTACTACCAAGCTGTGCTCGGTATGGAGGAACTTGTGCTGTCGGACAGTGCGAGGCTTACACTTATGGGTATAGAGCCGACTGTTGCATCTGATAAGTACGGATATATCATACCGGAGTCAGCAGATGACGTGTCGCGCGTGAAGGCCTTCAGGGAGAAGCCGGATATAGTTACCGCCGAGGAGTATATACGCGTGGGAGCACTGTGGAATGCGGGTGTATTTGCATTTAGGCTCGGATACATCATAGGTAAGGGTGCTGAGTTGACTGGCTACTCTACATATGATGATTTATACGAGAATTATGAGAAGCTTGAGAAGATAAGCTTTGACTATGCTGTGGCTGAGAAAGAGGCTTCAATTCAGGTTATGAGATACTCCGGTGAGTGGAAGGATGTTGGCACGTGGAATATGATGACCGAGGTGATGGCTGATAATGTGAAGGGTACAGCCATCCTGGATAATGCGTGCAAGAATACGCAAGTCGTAAATGAGTTGGATATTCCGATACTCGTGATGGGTGCGAAGAACATGGTTGTGGCCGCATCAGGAGACGGAATTCTGGTTGCGGATAAGAATCGTAGTGGTTATATGAAGCCTTACGTAGAACAGATTAGCACAGAGGTTAAATATGCAGAAAAGTCCTGGGGGGAATATCAGGTTATAGATGCGGGACCGGGATATATGTCAGTAAAGGTTACACTGACTGCGGGTAATAGGATGTCCTATCATATGCATAAGTATAGAGAAGAGATATGGACAGTGCTGTCCGGTATGGGCAGAGTTATCATAGATGGTAATGAGAAACCGGTAAAGTCAGGTGATGTCATCATGATACGCCCTGAGGAGTATCACACCATCATAGCGGATACGGAGATGATGGTTCAGGAAACCCAGATAGGTGACAATATAAGTGTAAGCGATAAGTTCAAGTCTGAACTGATATAGGGGATCGATATGAGAGCGCTAATCATAGGTGCGGCGGGCTTTGTGGGACCGTACCTTGCTGATGCTATAAGTAAATATACGGACTGTGAGGTTTACGCTACGAAGCTGGAGCATGAGAAGTGTTCTATCTCAGGAGCGAGGATGCTTAACCTTAACATCCTCAGCAGGCAGGAGATAGAGGACGTCTTGCAGGAGGTGAAGCCTGACTATATATATCACCTGGCTGCACAGAGCTCTGTCGCACTGTCATGGAAGAACCCGAACCTTACTGCAGATATAAATATCCGCGGTGCACTAAATCTCTTTGAGGTGCTTAGATATACAGGGTGCTCCGGACGTGTGCTGGTCATAGGCAGTGGTGAGGAGTATGGCAGGGTGAAGGATATACCCATAACTGAGGAGACAAGCCTGAACCCTGGAAATATATATGCTATAACGAAGATATGCCAGAACATGATAGCAGGTACATACGCACGCAGGTATGGAGTAAATGCTGTGATGGTCAGGGCGTTTAACCATATAGGACCTGGGCAGCTGCCTCAGTTTGTAATAGCTGACTTCTGCAGTCAGGCTGTCAGGATAGAGAAGGGGCTGCATGAGCCTGTTATCAGAGTCGGTAATCTGTCAGCAAGACGTGACTTCACGGATGTACGTGACGTGGTAAGGGCATATGTGATGCTTGCTGAGAAGGGTAAGCCCGGTGAGACGTATAATGTTGGCAGTGGACATGCGGTTGAGATACGACAGCTGCTTGATATTATAATTTCTAAGACGGATAAGGATATAAGGGTTGAGGTGGACGAAGGTAAACTCAGACCTGTTGATGTTCCGGTCATTGAAGCTGATATATCCAAGATATTCAGAGATACCGGTTGGGAACCGGAGATAGATATAACAGATACGATAGATGATGTCATGAATTACTGGAGGAGAGTCTTGTAATGAGATATGTAATCATAGGTAAGAACAGTGTATATGTTGAACCGCTCCGGAATTATATCCTAGAAAAAACAGAAAGTGTAGACATAACAGCCATATCCGAGCTCGCTGATTTACTTGACAAATATGATGAGGATGTGGTGTTTTGCCTGAATGATATTAAGACAAGAGATGATGAGTTCGACGAATTGGACAATCTGATAGACGCAAACATAATAGGACTAAATGATATTCTGGATATTGTGCGGGCTAAAAATCGAATGGTAAGGGTTGTTCTCACAAGCGAATCTGGTGAGGAACTATATACTATGACTAAAGAGTATCAGAAAATGCTTAGCAGTCTGTATAGAGATGCATATCATATGGATATAAGGATTGCAGAGTGTTCGCAGGATAATATTGACGAAAGTGTGATTAGGTTATACACTGCAGCGGTTGGATAATGATGAGAGGAGAGTAAGTGATGGGTATTTGTGTAATGCTTCTGGCATATAAGGAAGAGGAAAATCTGAGGGTGCTTCTGCCGAAAATCATAGAGCAGATGGATAAGCTGCCCGAGAGGTACAGTATAACCGTTATAGATACGGAGGAACCGACAGATAACACAAGTGATGTCTGTAGAGAGTACGGTGCGAGATATGTAAATCAGAGATATCCGAAGTTCGGCGGAGCCTTCAGAACCGCTATTGAGGAGGCAAGTGCTGATAAGTTCCTCATACTTGACTCGGATGGCTCGCATGATCCGAAGTATATTCCTGATATATATAAGTTGTTTACAGAGGGCAGATACGATGTGGTGATAGGCTCGAGATATACGAAGGGTGGTTCCACGAATGATGCGAAGTCCTCACAGATCATGTCGCACATGCTGAACTTCGCATACGGAATCGTGCTTGGTATAAATGCGAAGGATCTGTCGACTGACTACAGGATGTACAGGACGAAGCAGCTTAAGAGACTGAACCTAACTTGTCAGAACTATGATGTGCTCGAGGAGACGCTGCTTAAGCTTAAGATAGATAAGAAGAAGTTAAAGGGGAAGAAGCTCCGTGTTGGAGAGGTTCCGATTCACTTCGAGAAGAGAATGTATGGTGAGTCTAAGAGACAGCTTATACCGTTTATCATAGATTATATAAAGACACTCTTCAGACTGCTCGGACTTAGAGTCAAGTCAACATTTGCAAAGTAACTATAGATTACCATTTTTATATAGAGAAAGGATATGGTTAAGAACTATGAAGAAAGCACTAATCACAGGCATAACAGGACAGGATGGCTCATATCTTGCAGAGCTTTTGCTCGAGAAGGGATATGAGGTTCACGGTATAGTAAGGCGGGCATCCGTTCATACAACGACGAGGATAGACCATCTGATGGACAGGATTCAGATACATGAGGGAGATTTATCAGACTCATCTTCTATCATAAGGATAGTCAGAGAGGTAGAGCCGGATGAGATATATAACCTGGCTGCACAGAGCCATGTACAGGTAAGCTTCGATGCTGCAGAGTATACGGGTGAGGTTGACGCACTTGGCGTACTCAGAATACTTGAGGCGGTACATATACTCGGACTTGAGAAGAAGACACGTATATATCAGGCATCTACATCCGAGCTTTACGGTAAAGTTGAGGAAACACCTCAGAGTGAAACAACTCCCTTCCATCCCTTCAGCCCCTATGCTGTGGCTAAGCAGTATGGCTACTGGATCATCAAGGAGTACCGCGAGGCATATGGCATGTATGCATGTAACGGTATCCTCTTCAATCATGAGTCAGAGAGACGTGGAGAGAACTTCGTTACACGTAAGATAACGCTGGCTGCCGGACGTATAGCATGCGGACTTCAGGACCATCTTGAGCTCGGCAACCTGGACTCGAAGAGAGACTGGGGTTATGCGAAGGACTATGTAGAGTGTATGTGGCTTATGCTTCAGCAGGACGAGCCGGATGACTTCGTCATAGCTACGGGTGTACAGCATACCGTACGTGAATTCACGGAGCTTGCATTTAAGTATGATGGAATCGAGATAGAGTGGCGCGGCGAGGGTATCGACGAGAAGGGCTACGACAAGGCTACAGGTAAGATGGTGGTATGCGTAAATGAGAAGTGGTACCGTCCCACCGATGTAGTTGACCTATGGGGAGACCCGACTAAAGCGAAGACTAAGCTTGGATGGAATCCTCAGTCAACAAGCTACGAGGAGCTTTGCAGAATTATGGCTGAGCATGATCTGAAGATAGCTAAGGCAGAGATGTAGGGGACTTACATCGATGTGGAAGCTTATAGAGAGATTAATTAAGTTCATCATGACGCCGATATTTAGGATAATCGGCGTCGAGATGAATGACGAGAAGTGGGATTCCTTTATGCAGTTTGTGAAGTTCTGCTTCGTGGGACTCAGCAGTGCAATAGTTACATATATAGTGAATGTATTGACACTGCTAATCTTGAAGAACACGAATCTCACGTACGACTATGTGATAGCGAATATAGCTGCATTTATAATAAGTGTACTCTGGTCGTACATGCTGAACAGTAAGTTTGTATTCCATGAGCAGGAGGGCGAGCACCGCTCACCCTGGAAGACACTGCTTAAGACGTATATATCGTATGGCATAACGGGGCTTATACTGACAAATATTCTTTCATATCTTTGGATTGATGTGATAGGGATATCAAAGTTTATAGCCCCGGTAATTAATGTAATAATTTGCGTTCCGATTAACTTCGTACTGAATAAGTTGTGGGCGTATAAGACTGATAATGCAACGTATTAAAACTAAAGGAAAAATATGAGTGGATGCAGCGTGACATTGAACGTATTAAGGTGAATACGGGTCTGGCACCCCTGAAGCATTGGAAGACTATACACAATACTATCTGGAAGCAGAGCGAAGCGAAAGAAAGATAGAGGTTTATGTCTTAAAGTACTATCTGATCGAAAGGTTCGGTATCGAGTTCAAGCCGAGGGCGGATGCGTCGAAGCTGTAAAGTTAAGTTATAGGGTGCTATTTGATGAATCTTAAATGCTATATAAAGAAAAATGCGATAATTATCGTCATAGCTGTTATATTTCTTGAGGTGTTTATATATAACTACAGATACTGGGAGTCTTTGACGTTTAATCATAATAGTGACCTTGAAATAACGCTGGCTGATGGCACGGAGAATGATGAAAATAAAAATGTTAATATTACAGAAGATAGTGCAGATATAGAAATAACCGATATCAATGAAGAAGTAAAAAATATATATATCAACCTGTTCACAGATACTGATTCTCACCGAAAGGGTGACAGTATAACTATTCAAATTTATGAAACGGATGCCGCAAGTGCTACATATTCTAAGCTTAGAGAAACGGAAATAGTGTATGGGATAGAGGAAAGCTACTATGTGCGTACACACTTGGTTGGAGAGTCATCAAAGATTAAAATATGTGTCTTAAACTATGAAGGGCATCAGATTTCTATAGAAAGAATAGCTATAAATGCCAATAGACCGTTTATACTGAGAAAGTTTAGAGTATTGTTTTTTCTTGTTCTGTTAACTTTGATTGCTTTGTTTAAACCCGGTTCGCCGATTTATGATACAAGGCTTAGGTGGGAGTCGGGGCGTCAGAAGCTTGTTATACTGGGCATTGTTGCTATTCATGTAATCTTATATTGTTTTATTGGACACATTTTTTCCGAGGGAGATGGATGGAAAAATGCTACGTGGGTGGCGTGGTTGCAATATGACTATATAGCTGAAGCGTTCACAAGAGGGCATGTATATATAGATCAGTTTGAACCACCCGAGGCGCTGGCTGAGATGGATAATCCATATGACCCGGGACTTAGGGGTATGGTTATGGATGAAAGCGGAGAAACATTTATATGGGACTTCGCTTATTACAATGGAAAGTACTACAGCTATTTTGGTGTGGTTCCTGTTATATTGTTTTATCTTCCATATCTGCTTATTACAGGAGAGTGGTTGGCTACATTTAATCTTGTTATACTTCTTACGGCTTTATTTGTCATCACAGTATTTTGGTTCTTATATACATTAGTGAAGAAAAAGTTCCCTGATATATCATTGGGAATATATCTGTTAATTTCAATATTGTTTATTGCAGCAAGTGAAGTTACATATTGTGTTCAGAAACCACAGATATATGTTGTACCAATCATAAGTGGGCTATTGTTTGATTTTGCGGGGCTGACATGCTGGTTGAAGGCGTCTGATGGTGAAGGCAAGGTAAGGAAACGGTGGCTGATAACGGGAGCGTTTTCAATTGCTATGACTATGGGATGCAGACCACAGCTTGCGATTGTTGTTCTGTTTGCATTCCCTATCTTCGCTAAAGAGATTCGTGAGAGATTGTTTTTTAGCAAAATGGGGATGGCAAATACACTGTGTGTTATAATTCCGTTTATTGCTGTCGGAGTAGCATTGATGTGGTACAACTATATAAGGTTCGGAAATCCGACGGATTTCGGTGCGACATATAATCTTACCAGTCTTGACATGAATAATAGGGGATTTATACTTGATAGATTTATACTGGGCATATGGGAGTATTTATTTCAACCATTTATTGTCAGAGCTAAGTTTCCGTATTTTTCTGTGGTTGCAACTCAGGGTGGATTGACAACCGACTATCAGGGACAAGTGATTAATGAATTTCTGATGGCAGGCTTCTTTGCTTATAATACTATAGGATATTCGATTTGTCTTATTCCGCGGTTTAGACGACAGATGAAGGATAGAGGTATATACTGGTTATCGGTTTGTTCAATTCTGTTTGCTATGACTATAATGATGGTTGATACTCAGATGGTCGGCACAAACCTAAGGTACTTGACAGATTTCTCATCAATACTTATGATAGCGGTTGTTTTGATACTGCTTACGTTATTTGATATATATAAATCAGATAATGGTTATAGAACTATACTGTTAGAATCAATTATAATCATGACTGCTATTTGCTTATTTGTTAACTACTTTTCTTTGGTGGCAGAGGGAAGATCAAATGAGCTGAAGGGGTGTGATCCGAAGGTATATTACGCCATAAAGTATCAACTGTTTTCAATATTTTCAATTAGGTGAATGTTTGAGAGAATGAGACACGAAGGAACTTGTGACTACTTATCAGATTATAATATCTGCTATGTGTGTAACAGTAGAGTTTTCACATTCGCTGTTTGGAGAGTATATTAAACTGGTTGATAGATTGTATGATTTGAGCTTTAGAGATGTTTTGGGAAGAACAGATGAAAAAGTATAGAGAGTATATATGCATAGTTATATTGACCATTTGTGCGATATTTGCACTTGCCACCGTGGGGAATGTAACTGAAGATGCAGGTCTATTCAAGATGCTTAGGACGCAGATAAGCGGTTTATCAGCGGCATCATCAGTTGTTTCGATTATTCTTGTGGTGTTTGCTCCTAAGATATGGAGTACTATACGTAGTAAGGGTTGTGTCTTAACTCACGTACTGTCAGCTATTTTTGCAATATTTATGCTTGTAGGAATTAGCTTCACTAAAAATGGTGACATGTCATTCGTGTACTACAGCAAGAAGCAATTTCTTATAGCTCTGATTGTTTTTATAGGATATACGTATATATTTGACTATATCATATGTATATTGTATGGATGGCTGGAGTGTCGGATAAAAGAAATGAAACCCATGGGAGATGTGAAGTGGATTAGCAGACATTTTCAGCTTGCATCGTTTGCTGCCATAATGCTGGCGTGGCTTCCGTACTATATAGTTTTCTGGCCTGGCTCAGTACCTCATGATGGATACTATCAGATAAATATGGCATTTGGAATCAATCCGATGTCTAATCATCATCCGTATCTTCTGTCATACTTTATGGGAGCACTTGTGGCAGTAGGAAGACTAATCAGCGATAACTTTGGTATATTTCTATGCGTAACTGTCATGGGAGTTATAGAAGCTCTGTGTTTTTCGCGAATATGCAGTATCATATCCATGTGGTCATCAAAGCTTGCATATATTTCTACAGTGTTTTTTATGCTTGTGCCGATGTGGGGAGCATATGCAGAAGCAGTTATAAAGGATACTCTGTTCTCAGCATTGTTTGCGGTGTTCGTTGCTGAAACTCTTAGGATATACGCAGATGTAAGGAGAGGTATACCGGTCTCGGGACTAAGGAGTGCGATACTGCTTTTTGTACTTGGCATCTGCTCTTGCATTACCAGAAATAACGGGGTATATATGTGTATACCTCAGCTGATTGTACTTGCTCTGCTGCTGGTAAGGTATAGAGCCAGGACAAAACGTCTATATATGTATATAATAGGCTGCCTGCTAATGGTTGCGGGTGTGTATGCATTTACACAGGGACCGCTTATGGCAAGACTTAATGTATCCCAGACATCGGCGAGGGAGGCGCTGTCCATACCGGTACAGCAAACTGCAAGGTACGTAAAGTACTATGGCGATGACGTGTCAGAGGAGGAAAAGGAAGCGATAAGCAAGGTTCTTCCATATGACCAGCTTGCAGAGCTTTACAATCCTGATTTATCAGATCCTGTGAAGTTCAAGTTTGGAACGGTTCAGAGTGAAACTACCAATGAGGATGTTAAGGAGTACTTTGCTGCATGGTTCAGCATGCTGCAGAAGCATCCCGGTGTATATGTAGAGGCGACTCTGGCCGGAAGCTATGCATACTTCTATCCGTTTACCTGGCGTGATGCACTTGGAACCTATCAGTTTTATATAAAGGGGGGGCCGGTTGCTACGGGTGACTTTGATTTCCACTATGTATTTTCTGATAGTATACGTAATAAGGTTTCTGAGTATGCTGATGCGTGGAAGTATATCCCACTGCTGTGTTTAACTATAACACCGGCATCGTATACGTGGGTACTTCTTCTGTACATCGGATTTTTCTTCTATGTGAGGAGAGGGCGAAGGAGTTCACTGCTTCTCGTGGGAGCAGCGTTAAATGTAGCCGTATGTATGGCGTCACCTGTGAATGGACTGCCGAGATACGCTACTCCGCTTATGGCATGTATACCATGTATTATTGCGTTTGCTATGATTATGGTTAGAAAGGCTGATATGACCGAGAATAAGGACGACATCGTAAGTGATGACCCCATAATATAAAAAAGATTTTATAAGACAGAACATATGTAGGAGGTAAAATATACATGGATAAGATAGCAGTTTTGATACCGTGCTACAACGAAAGTAAGACAGTAGAGAAGGTTGTAAAGGACTGGAAGGCGGCTCTGCCGGAGGCTGTCATATATGTATATGACAACAACTCCACCGACGGTACGGCTGAGATAGCTGAGAAGGCAGGAGCGGTTGTACGCCACGAGTATCATCAGGGCAAGGGAAATGTTATCCGCCGCATGTTCCGTGATATAGATGCTGAGGCTTATATCATGGTAGATGGTGATGATACATATCCTGCTGAGTTCGGTAAGGAGATGGTGGATTGTGTGCTCGAGAGGCACGCCGATATGGTGGTCGGCGACAGACTGTCTTCAACGTACTATGAGGAGAATAAGAGACCGTTCCACAACTTTGGTAACGACCTCGTTCGTTGGAGCATCAACAAGCTCTTTCATTCGGATATCCGTGACATCATGACGGGATACAGAGCCTTCAGCTATCAGTTTGTGAAGACATTTCCTGTTATGTCCAGAGGCTTCGAGATAGAGACTGAGATGTCTATACATGCGGTTGATAAGAACATGCAGGTGGAGAATGTGGTAATCGAGTACCGTGACAGACCGGAGGGCAGTGAGTCGAAGCTTAATACATATTCGGACGGTGCCAAGGTGCTGATGACTATCGCAAGGCTCTACCGTAACTATAAGCCACTCGGCTTCTTCGGACTGCTGTCGGCACTGCTCATACTTATAGCAGCTATCATGGACATACCGATATTTGCTACATACTTCTCGACAGGACTCGTTCCGAGATTCCCGACTCTTATCGTGAGCGGCTTCATATTCCTTGCGGCGCTGCTTGCGTTCTTTGCGGGACTCATCCTCTCCACGCTTGTAGCGAAGGATAAGCAGGAGTTCGAGTTCAGACTCCAGATGGTTGATATGATAAGTAAGGACAGAGACTGATGAATATCCGTGAATTATACCTGAAGTATAAGGAAATAATAAATTACCTGATAGTCGGCGTGCTGACGACGGTCGTGAGTCTTGGTGTATACTATCTCTGCGTGCTGACGTTCCTCGACCCTGAGGACGCACTGCAGCTGCAGGCTGCAAATATAATCTCGTGGATTGCGGCAGTTACATTTGCATACTTTACGAACAGACGGTTTGTGTTTGAGAGTAAGGACGAGAGAGTTTTGAGAGAGGCTGCGAAGTTTTTTGCTGCGCGTGTCGGCACACTACTGATGGATATGGCTATCATGTTCGTGGGCTGCACACTGCTTGGCTTTAATGACAAGATTATGAAGCTCGTGGTACAGGTGGTTGTGACTGTCGCAAACTACGTGTTCAGTAAGCTGCTTGTTTTCAGAGGTGAAGATGAAGATAGATAAACGTTTAGTGAGATGTATAGTTATACTTCTGTTCGCAGTAGTCCTGTGTATGCTGGTAGCGAAGCGACTGTGTGAGGTGATACCGGACTTTACCGATGAGGTCACGCTTACTGCACAGGGGACTCACAGTGATGAGTCAAAGTTGGATGAGATAGTCTATCTCGGGTATTCAGTCGGAGCCGGAGGTATAGCTCCTGCAGAGGACCTCGTATCGGGAAAGTGGTTCTGGCGTGGCGATGACGCTATCATGTGGAGAAATGAGTCGGATTCCCGACAGCCTGAGGGAGTGACAAGAAGTGTGGTGATAGATGTCCCCGTAGGTAAGGACAGAAGCTTGAACTTCGAAAGCAGTGAATGGTGCGGATATGTAGAGATATCAAGTGAGTATGATACCGCGACTATAGATACATACTCTGCTTCGCAGTACAGCCTTCCGGACAGCTCAGGCGGTAGGATGGCTCTGAAGCTCCTTAGAGTGGCCCTTATATATATGGGTGTATTTGTCCTCATGGCACTGCTGATGTGGGCGCTGTATAAGAAATCAAAGGCGCCGGATGAAGAGGCTGCTGAAGAGCTATGGCACAAGCTTGTGTACGCCATGATCGCGATATTTACGGTCTGGTACTTTCAGTCATTTGCAGATATAGACTCCTTCTGGTGTGATGAACTGGCACAGTATGACTTCGTATCAGGGAGCTTCCGGCATAGTGTGACAGCAGATCCTCATACCCCTCCGCTCTATAATATGCTAATGTGGGCATGGCTGAGGCTGACGGCGGCTGATGCCAAGTGGCTGCTGTTTCCGGGTGAGGTATTTGTAGCTATAGGTATATATATTATAGCCAGGACAGGTAAGCTGATGCACGGATTTAGATGTGGACTGCTGGCAGAGCTTTTCTGCTTCGTAAACATAAATGTTGCAGATCAGTGTGCAAACGAGTTTAGAAGCTATGCGCTCCTTTTTATGGCAGCTTCAGTCGTCATATATCACTTCGTGAAATATATGAAGACGAGGGAGAGAAGGCGTGCTGATATCGCGAGCTATGCGGTCTGGCTGTCGGTGCTTGCATATTCACACTACTTCGGACTGTTCATGATAGTTCCGATATTTATATGGGACTTCATATACTTCTGCAGGAGGAAGGTGAAGCTTAGCTTCGTCATACCATATGTTATAGCAGGGATAACATATCTTCCCTGGATATACTTTGTTTTAACCTATGACTCTGAGGTTGTCGGTACATGGCAGGGAACACCGGACATAAATAGCGTATACTCACTGATAAAGTATCTGTGTGGAGGCACTGACTACGTATACTGCTTGGCTGTAATTGGAGCCGGACTATGTATATATGAGATAGTCCGTGCATTTAGGGATAGAGAGGAGCTGTCGGCGGATGTGCTTATGCTATTCGTTATAGGCAGTATCATAGCAGGAGTGTATATATATGCTACCAGGTTTGGATACAAATCCACCTTCTGGTGTGACAGATACTTTGTTTGCCTGGAACCCTGTGCGTATTTACTGTTTGCCGGAGGTGTTGCACGTATAGCGGAGAGTTTTAAGCTGAAACCGGAAATAAAGTATGCGGTGATATTTGCGATGCTCTTTATAGTAGCGGTTCCCGAGGGCTTAAGTACAAAACAAAGAGTGTATCGCACTGAACCCTTTGAAGCAGCGGCTGATATGATATACAATGAATCAAACTACTGCTTCAACTCAGACACGCTGATACTATACTGTGATCCGGCTCACTGGTTCTGTACCGGCTGGCAACAGCTGTATATAACCGATCAGGGTAAGAGAGATAATTTAAATGTTGTCGATAGTATAACAGCTGAGGAGCTGGCGTCATATTCAAGGGTATATGTGATGTATATACACGGCTTCTATCCACCGAGTGATATACAGAGTATACTGGATACGGAGTTTACACTTAAGAGTGATAATGCAGCCATATGTGTGAAGACGTACGATAGGAGTGAGGAGTAGGTACTATGGTGATATAGTCAACCGCAGAGACGGAGTCGCCCGCGTCTGCGGTTGACTTCGTATATTAAAAGCTATAAAATCTATGGGAAGTGTTAATTTGAATATTCTATGGGAGGTTTATATCATGAAGAAACATATGAAGCGTAGACTCCTGGCTGTACTGCTTACGGCTATGATGCTGCTGACGATGGTGATACCGTCAAATGCTGCGGAGCTGGGAAGTGCGGTAGAGGTTGAGGATGAGAGTGAGCTGTACGGTTCATCATCTGACAGTATAACGCTTACTGCCACGGCAACCTTCGAGTCGGCAACGAAGGAGGCTATACTTGCGAGAGTTAACGAGATACGTAAGGAGGCCTATGAAGAGGGACTTGTAAGCAAGTATGTACCTATGAAGTGGTCTACAGAGCTGGAACAGATAGCTATGACGAGAGCCTTCGAGGGCTCCATCTCATGGTCTCACACAAGACCTGACGGTTCGAGCTGCTTCACAGCTACGAGTAACGGTATATCGTCATCAGGCGAGAATATAGCATGGGGAGCTTCAATCCTCGGCGCTATAAATATGTACTACGGTGAGAAGGACGCCTATGTTAATAATACAGGCGGAGTTACCGGTCACTACACAAATATGATAAAACCCGATAAGTGCTACATGGGTACAGCCAGATATGGTTATACCTCAGCGCTTGAGACAGGCTACAGCACGAAGAGTGAAACGAAGCTTGCCACTACAGATGTAGCTGTTAGCTTCGTAGTACCGAAGTCGGATGTGACATTTTCGATAAGCGGTGACAGCAGTGTGGCATCGAACAAGACCTACACCTATAAGCTTAGTGCCGTATATGATGGTAATGAGTATAGTACCTCAGAGACAGCTACATGGTCATCGTCTAACACAAGTGTCGGCACCATCTCAAGTGACGGTAAGTTTAAGGCTATAGAAGAGGGTACGACAACACTTAAGGCTACGGTTGACGGTAAGACCGTATCGAAGCAGGTAACTGTTTATGATGTGGTGCTTAACTACTGCACACATGTACAGGACATAGGCTGGCAGTCATATGTTTCATCAGGTGAGATGTCGGGAACCAGCGGTAAGTCTAAGAGACTTGAGGGTATCAAGATTAAGCTTGAGTCAGGGTATGATCTCGGCATACAGTACACTGTACACGCTCAGGACTATGGATGGATGTCATGGTGCTGTAACGATGAGATGAGCGGTACAGAGGGTGAGTCTAAGAGACTTGAAGCTATCAAGATACAGCTTACGGGTAGTGATGCCGGTAAGTTCGACGTTTACTACAGAGTTCATGCACAGGACTACGGATGGCTTGCGTGGGCGAAGAACGGCGCTCCCGCGGGAACAGCAGGACAGTCTAAGAGACTTGAGGGTATACAGATAGTAGTTGTGAGAAAGACAACAGCTGCTCCGGGTACCACTTATAACGGTATCAAGTCTGATAACAGTAAGGCTTACGTATATAGCACAGGATCGGCTACGGTAAATGTATCCGGCGCAAGTGATGTAAATGTTGCGTATCGCACTCATGTACAGAATCAGGGCTGGCAGGGCTGGAAGTATAACGGAGGCTTCTCCGGAACCAGCGGTCTGTCATACAGACTTGAGGGTATCTATATAAGACTTACCAACAACTCATACGGAGGAAGCATCAAGTATCGTACACATGTTCAGGATATCGGCTGGCAGGACTGGAGATATCAGGGCGTCATGTCGGGAACCAGCGGACAGTCGAAGAGACTTGAGGCTATCCAGATAGAACTGACCGGTACAATAGCCGAGAAGTATGACGTATACTACAGAGTACATGCTCAGAACATTGGCTGGATGGGCTGGGCAAAGAACGGAGAGTCAGCCGGAACAGCCGGACTGTCATACAGGCTGGAGGGTATACAGATAGTCCTCGTGAAGAAGGGCGGCGCAGCACCCTCTGCAAGCTACAGAGGACTGACACAGACGACAAGTAAGTGCTTCGTACAGGGATAGTTATATATAGCTTATATACAGGGAAGCCGGCGAGAGCCGGCTTCCTTTCACGTTATGCTGTTCCTTCATGCTGTACTTCCCTGTTTATGCTGTTCCTTCGTGCTGTGCTTCCCTACTACAATGCCGCCTTGTTTGACATCGCAGTGTACTGAGTGTAAAATTAAAATTTAGTTTATAAGTGAGGTATAACAGGTGAAGAGTACTGTAAGCATAATAGTTCCTGTCTATAACGGCAGGGATTTTATAGGTAGACTGCTGCACTCCATAGTCAGTCAGGACTATCGCCCCATAGAGATTATAGCTGTGGATGACGGCTCCACCGACGGAAGCGGTGACCTGCTGCGTAGGGCGGCTGAGAAGCTGAATTACCGGGCGGCAAACATAGGCGGCGGTGTTGAGTCAGCCGGCGGTTACGCCGGCATAACCATGCGAGTTATCTCTCAGTCAAACGCAGGCATATGTCGTGCCAGAAATGCCGGACTCGATGTGGCAACAGGTGAGTATATAACATTTATGGATCAGGACGACCTGATAGCAAGGCACGGTATAGCTGCCATGTGTGATGCAGCCGATGGCTCCGATATAGTCTATGCAGGCTGTACGCTGACTGACGAGAGAGGCAGGATTAAGGAACACTGGAGGCTTAGTCCTGAGGATATGTGGAGTCGCTTCCGTATATCCGCGCCGTGGGCGAAGCTCTTCAGACGCAGCTTCCTCGATGAGCACGGTATCAGATTCATGGATGCCAAGATAAGCGAGGATTTCTACTTCTGCTTCGTGGCTATGAGCTATGCTGCGAAGACCTCGGTTATAGGAGATGAGGTGTACTGCTGGGTAGTGAGAGGCAGCTCCGAGTCTCATAAGAACATGAGCCGCTACTCTGAGGACAGAGATGTATTTGAAATACTTGACAGGACCATCGCTGATATGAATCCCGACACAACCATCGACCGCGACTGCCTGAACTATGCACTGACTAAGCATGTGTTCTGGTATCTGCTGTATGTGGTAAGGAGTGTGCCTGATGTCAGAGCTCACTACAAGCGCTGTATATCCTGGCTCCGTACAAATGTTCCAGACTACAGGGAGAATCCTCTGATGCGCATGGGACTTCCGCGTGGTGAATTTGCAAAGACCAGATTCTATGTGCATCTTATGATGCTTATGGAGCGTGTCGGTGTGCTCGGACTCTTCGTCCGGTTTATGAGTAAGCTATAGAAAAGCTATAGATAAGCTATGGAAAAGGAATCAAAGCTGTGAAGCAACAGTCAGTTAAGAAGAACTTCATACTAAATACCATTAGAGTACTGCTGTCGATAGTGTTCCCGCTGATTACATATCCGTATGCATCGAGAACTCTCGGTACGGTCGGAGTCGGCAGGGAGTCATATGTGTACTCCATCATAAACTACTTCACGATAATCGCCGGCTTCGGTGTATCCAGCTATGCTATATCCGAGGGAGCTAAGCTTCGTGATGACAGGAAGAGCCTGAACAGGTTTGCATCTGAGATGCTGCTTATAAGTATAATCACCACATTCATAGCATATGTACTCTTCTTTGCTGTGCTCTTCATACCTAAGTTTGATGACTACAGAGAGCTGCTTGTGCTGTCGAGTACGACCATCCTGCTTACTACCATGGGTGTGGACTGGTTGTACCAGATACTCGAGCAGTATACATATATAACTGTAGTAACGATTGCATTTCAGCTCGCAGCACTTATCATGATGTTTGTACTGGTGAGAGATGAGGGTGACGTGATGTGGTATGTACTTGATGTAGCGGTATCTACCACAGGCTTTGGCATAGTGAACTTCGTGCATAGCCGCAGGTTCGTGACCTTCTTCAAGGGACAATCGAACTATCAGCTGAAGCGTCATATAAGACCTATGCTGTACCTCTTCGGAGTGACACTTGCAGCTGTTATATATACAAACTCTGATATATCTATGCTCGGATGGATGAAGGGTGATGTAGATGCAGGCATATACTCCACGGCGTCCAAGCTCGTACAGACTGCAGCTACAGTAATACGTTCGCTGTCTATAGTTGTACTTCCGAGGATTTCGTACTACATGAAGGATGGAGATACTGACAGGGCAAAGGGACTTATTAATCAGACTCTGAAATTCATCATCATGATAGTTGTGCCGTCGGTGGTGGGGATAATACTGATAGCTCCGGAAATTATACACTTCATATCAGGAAATAACTATGACGAGTTTCTGCCTGCTGTAAGGACTCTGAAGATACTTGCACTGTATCTATTCCTGTCGCCTATAAATGGCTTCATAGCTTATCAGATATTTCTTCCGAGGGGCAGACAGAGGACAACATTTTACGCTACGATATCGGGGGCGGTGATGAACATCATCCTAAATGCTGTCTTGATCCCCAAGTTTACATATGATGGTGCAGCGGTTGCCACGCTTATATCCGAGGCTACTGTTATGGCTGTGTGTTGTGTGTCGGGCAGGTCACTCATCCCCTTCAGGGAGTGTCTGGGAAGTATATGGAGGTATCTGCTTGCTACAGTACCGATGATGGTCATATGTATAGGTCTGAGACAGCTTGAGTGGTCAGGCTATCTGAGCTTCATGCTGGTTATGGTTGTGCTTGCTGTCATATCTTATTTTGTAATGCTTTTACTCCTCGGAGATGATATAATCAAGCACGAGGTGTCAAACATCATAGGGAAGCTTCCCGGTCGGAGGTCATAATGTCAGATATCAAGCGTTTACTTAAGAATAAATACGTAAGAAGGATAATCAAGGCCTTCATAGCATTTTTGATAATATTTCCTTTCCTTATATTGAAGAAGAATTCATACTTTTCGCATGAAACAGTGGACTATAACGTTCCCGGTGCTGAGGGCTGTGCTGTGTCACTGGATGAGACTGTGACTATGCACGTGGACTTCAAGCATCCTGTTATCAGTATAGCGGCGAAGCTGAATAACGACTCAGATACCGACGCTGAGGTGACGGTAACTCTGAAGTCTGCAGACGGGGAGGTGCTGGGCGAGGATACTCAGACTGTTCCTGCGGCATCGACTGATTATATTCTGTCCTTCTACTACGACATGGAGTATGACTATACCTCGACCTTCGAGGATGCAGCAGTGGTTTTCTCGTGTGAGTCTGATAATGCTGCAGAAGCTTATATCCAGGTGTCCGACGATGAGTTGAGTCTCGATACGGATGACGTAACCGCACGTATCACCGTGGTTTATATACTGTATCAGGGGACCTTCAAGTATGTGGTGGCGGCGGCATTTATGATAGCACTCATGTCTGTGTTCGGACTGTATATACTGCAGATAAGTAAGCCGGAGCAGGTGTTTCTCTACCTGTCTGCTATCATGGGGACCTGCATGCTCTTTATCTATCCCGCTCTTCAGGAGCCGGACTTCATAGTGCAGCTCATCAGATCGTTTGATATATCCTATGGAAATATATTCGGAGACTTTACCTCACTGGTACATCCGACAAACATCTCAAATGTACCCAACAATGTCTGGAATAACTCTATATACAGCGTGACACCGGGCGAGCATCTGGGCTTCTCGTTCTTCGAGCACCTGAACAGCTTCAGCTACTCGGATGAGTACACAGGCATCCTCGGATACTCGGGTAAGATTCCCGTTATTTACTGGCCGCAGGCACTGGGACTCTTCCTCGGCAGAGTGCTTGGGTTGAATGCATTCTATATGCTGCTGCTCGCAAGATTTCTGAATCTCGCTGTGTACACTGCGATAGTTTACTTCGCCATAAGGCTTATACCCATGGGAAGGAACGTGCTCATGGCTATAGCTCTTATGCCTATATCTATGTCACAGGCTGCATCACTCTCACAGGATGCCATGATAAATGCTCTCGGCTTCCTGTTCACAGCGCTGTGTCTGCGATATGCATACTCGGAGGATTATAAGGATAAGCAGCTGGGTATAAAGCATATGCTACTCCCGACTCTCATACTGTACTTCCTGTTCAGGACTAAGTACATATATATACTCATGGGGCTGCTGGTATTTATGATACCTGTGGAGCACTTCGGAGGTAAGAAGAGATATATGAAGCTCCTGCTCATCGCGGCAGGTGTACTTATGGTGCTGTGTATCATAGCTTTTCTGCCGAATCTGAAGTGGATACTCTTCAACAACAGTACAACAGTTACAAGTACTACAGAGAGTGCTGCGTCTGATACAGAAACTATGACACAGCTTGGCTTCCTGCTGGCACATCCGAAGAAGATAGTCAGCGTGCTGTATGGTACTATATATCAGGCACTGTACTCGTATCTGATATCACTTAATATGCTGGGCAGTATAGTGTACAGCATGGATCTGCTGATTATACTGAGCCCCTGCCTTATAGTAGGAGTCAGTGCTCTGGACTTCGGCGGTACGCCGGTAAGACGCAGGGATAAGTGGATTATGATGGCTGCATTTCTGGCAGTATCGATAGCTTGCTTCTTCGCTATCTATATAGCCGACAGTGCACAGAATCCTGTGGGAGCAAGCTTCATAAGCGGTATCCAGGGACGATACTTCATCGTGGTGCTGCCACTCCTTCTTGCGGCGATATCGTCCGGCAGGATTAAGAACAACATATGGAACTTTAGTAATAAGGTAGGTGTGCTCGCAGGCTCTGTACTGGCGTTTGCATTTATCAAGCTGATAGACCTTTGCTACTAACTGAGGGACAGGCATGAAGATATCTGTTATAGTGACATTTTATAATCTGAGAGACTATGTCAGGGGATGCCTGGACAGTGTGCTTGGACAGGACTTCGATGACTTCGAGGTAATCGTGGTGGATGACGGCTCGACTGACGGCACGGGAGCTGCTGTGCAGGATTATATAGACAGCTATGAGGGCACGCATCCGATCAAGTATATCTACAGAGCTAATGCCGGTGTGTCGGCGGCGAGAAATGTCGGCTTCAGCGAGAGCAGCGGTGACTATGTGATGTTCGTAGACGGTGACGATGAGCTGGGCTTCGTCGAAACCTGTAGTGAGTCGGGAGAACTCGATAAGATAGGAGATAGTGGCAGGACCGGAGGCAGCAAGGTCGGAATATTGAGCGTACTCTATGACGCAGCCGTAAGGCGCAAACCTGCGGATATAGTGATGTGCAGCTGTACGGCCTTTGACGAAGATGAGGAGTGGGAGTGCCACTTCTTCGACGGAAACCGTGACTTCTCACGTGATAAGACCAGACCTCTGCTGCAGCTCATGAACGGAGCACTGTTTCAGACTGGTAAGGTTATTACGGCATGTGGTGTGCCGTGGGGGAAACTTTATAGACGTAGGTTTCTGATTGACAGAGGACTGAGATTTGACGAGCAGCTTCGTAGGATGGAGGATAATGTGTTCTGTATGAATGCATTTATGGAAGCAAATGTCCTGTATTATATCGATGAGCCGCTTTATAGATATAGACTGAGTCATACGCTGTCATATGCGTCCGCTTACTACAGTCCTGACGTTTACCGTCTGATGCTGGACAGACGTGAGAAATTTATATCAGAGTATAGAGACAGGTTGCCGGCACATTTTACAGATGAGTATAAATGCGAAATAGTGAGATGTTTATATATGTCGCTGAAGAATGTTGTCAGTACATGTGATAGGCGGATAGCACCCGGCAGGATGCGGGAGATTGCTGCTGATGACAGATATAGAAATGCGGAGTGGTTCAGAACAGGTGTGGAGCCGGGCTTCAAGGTGTTCATGCTGCTTGTGCGCCTCAGATTGTGGCATATACTGTGTATGCTTCTCAAGCGTATATAAGCTGCAGCATGATTATGAGACATAGGGACGGCAGAGTGCCCGTAAATACTGATAAGTGGTAGATAAGATGATAGGATCAATGTGGAAAGACAGGAAGGTCGCGTGGATACTGGCCTTCGACAACTTCAGGAGCAGGTTTGCAGGCTCATACTTCGGTATACTGTGGGCCTTCATACAGCCGATGGTTACGGTGTTTGTGTACTGGTTTATCTTCGAGGTAGGCTTCAAGGCCGGCCAGAGCATGGATGTACCCTTCGTGCTGTATCTTGTTGTGGGTATAGTTCCGTGGTTCTTCATAGTGGAGTCGCTCTCCGGCGGCACGCAGTCACTGATAGAGTACAGCTATCTTGTGAAGAAGGTAGTATTTAATATAGATATCATACCGCTTGTGAAGATACTGGCGGCACTTTTTATACATATGTTCTTTCTCATAATTATGTTCGTGCTGCTGCTGCTCTATGGCTACATGCCTACAGTTCATATAGCGCAGCTGCCGTACATATTTGTCGGACTGGCGCTATTGATTATAGGCATGGTCTATCTGACCGCCTCAGTAAACGTATTTTTCCGTGACGTGACTCAGTTTGTAAATGTTATCGTGATCCAGCTTGGTGTATGGCTCACACCCATCATGTGGGATGCGGAGTCTATGCTTGCTGATAAGCCTGTGATACTTAAAATCCTGAAGCTGAATCCGGTTTACTATATAGTGCAGACCTGCAGAGACAGTCTGCTCTATCATGAGTGGACGGTACTGAAGCATCCGCTGTGGTCTGTGTACTTTTGGTGTGTGACTGTTGTGATGGCGGTGATAGGTCTCAGTACATTTAAGAGGCTGAAGGTACACTATGCGGATGTATTGTAGGAGATATGGAAGCTTTGAGTGAATATGCGATAAAAGTAAATAACGTATCCAAGGTATATAAGCTGTACGACAGAAATATCGACAGGCTCCGTGACTCGCTGGGCTTCGGTGCGGCAAGGAGATATAAGGAGCACCATGCCCTCGGAGGCATATCCTTCGGTGTACGCAAGGGCGAGTGTATCGGCATTATAGGTACGAACGGTGCCGGTAAGTCGACTCTGCTGAAGATTATAACCGGAGTGCTTTCTCCAACGGAGGGAAAGGTAGATGTGGACGGCAGGATATCTGCATTGCTGGAACTGGGCGCAGGCTTCAATATGGAGTACACCGGTCTCGAGAATATATATCTGAACGGTACTATGATAGGCTTCACGCGTAATGAGATAGATGCGAGACTGGATGCTATACTCGAGTTTGCGGATATAGGAGATTTCATAAATCAGCCGGTCAGGACGTACTCGTCGGGAATGTTTGTGAGGCTGGCCTTTGCGGTGGCTATAAATATAGATCCGGAGATACTGGTCGTGGATGAGGCACTGTCGGTGGGTGATGTGTTTTTCCAGGCTAAGTGCTTCAAGAAGTTTGAGGAGTTTAAGGAGCAGGGTAAGACGATACTCTTCGTAAGCCATGACCTGTCGACTATAAGGAGGTACTGTGACAGAGCACTGCTCATCAATAAGGGCCATCTGATAGGTGACGGTACACCTATGGAGATGATAGATAAGTTTAAGAGAGTCATGGCCGGACAGGAAGACACGGAAACGAGTGGCACTGCAGAGAGAGGTACGACGAGCAGCGTGGCGGATGGTACGGCTGAGAACACCGCGGCAGAGAAAACAGCTGCGGAAGATACCGGTGCATCTGATAAGGATACCGTAACGTCAGCGGAAGGCACGGCAGCAGCTGCGAAAAACTCTACGGCAGCCTCTGCAGTGGCAAAGGGCAGGATGTCAGCAACGGATACTGTGGCAGCTCAGATATCAGATGCCAAGACAGTGTCAGATGGTACGAGATGGATGGACTCTCTATCAGTAAACGGTGATACACAGGAGTACGGTGACAGGCTCGTCGAGATAGTGGACTTCGGTATATGGGATGAGCAGGGCACACTCACGGGAAGTATCATCAAGGGTCAGAGCTTCAGACTCGGTATAAGGATCAGAGCTAACGAAGAGGTGGAGGACCCGATAGTAGCATTTACCATAAGAGACGTGAAGGGTGTGGATATCACGGGAACTAATACGGTGTACGAGGGTACTCCAATCGGACATATGTCGCCGGGAGAGGAGAGAGTCGTGTACTTCACTCAGCGTATGCAGCTGCAGGGCGGTGAGTATCTGATACTTCTCGGCTGTACGAGATATGAGAGTGATGGCTTCCACATATATCACAGACTGTACGATATCCTCAACATGACAGTTATATCGGACAGAAACACGCTCGGTTACTTCGATATGGAATCAACCGTAAGTATAGATAAGGAGAGTTAAATGGCTGACAACATAAGCATAACTGAAAAAGATAGTACCATAAGTGTCGGAAGTGTAAGGATGAACATGACCTACTACGGAGGCAGTGATCTGTACTCAGAGGGAGATATAGAGGATAAGCTGCTGAGTATCGTGAAGGAAACTGATGACTATGAGGATGTCCTGATGCAGGAGAGCGAGTGGTCCATACTATATCACCTCAGTCCTATCAGACAAAATGTCATCAACTGGTACGACTTTAAGGAGGGGAGCTCATGCCTCGAGATAGGTGCCGGCTGTGGTGCCATAACGGGGGCACTGTGTGACAGGTGCGGTACGGTCACATGTATAGAGCTCTCGAAGAGAAGGTCGATGATTAATGCATACAGAAATGCGAGCCGTGACAACCTGGAGATAATAGTCGGTAACTTCCGTGATATAGAGATTAAGGAGAAGTATGACTATGTGACGCTTATAGGTGTGCTGGAGTATGCACCCTCGTATATAGGCTCAGAGAGTCCATTCGCTGATATGCTTGAGCGCTGCAGAGGATATCTGAAGCCGGGCGGTAAGCTGATAGTTGCTATCGAGAACAAGTACGGTATGAAGTACTGGTCCGGAGTGCATGAGGATCATACGGGTAAGATGTATGACGGTATAATGGGGTATCTGACAGATAATGGAGTGACAACATTTTCGAGGGGAGGACTCGAGAAGCTGCTCGAGGGAGCGGGCTTCAGGGGGACAGAGTTCTACTATCCCATGCCGGATTATAAGCTTCCCATGAGTGTTTACTCTGACAGGAGACTTCCTGAGTCGGGTGAGATATGGCAGGACAGTCATGTATATGACAAGACGTTCTATAAGATGTTCAGTGAGGCGTCTGCCTATGAGAGTGTAGTGAAGGATGGACTCTACCCTGTATTTGCTAACTCGTTCCTCGTGGTTGCGTCTCTCGATGTACTTCCGGAGTCGGATGCAGCCTATGTGAAGCTGAATACCATCAGAGCACCCAAGTACAGGACCAGAACAGTTAAGCTGTTAGGCGGCGGAGTAAGGTACCGCAAGCAGCCTGAGTGTGAGGCGGCAAGGGAGCATATAGCGGATATATATAAGGGCTATATGCTGCTTCGTGACTACTATAACAGTATAGAGGTATGTCCGTGCAGCAGAGTCGGTGAGGATATCGAGTTTGAGGAAGCAAGCGGTGAGCTGCTGAGCGAGTATATGCTGAAGTCCGTGACAGGCTATGAGGACTTTATGGAGACTGTCAGGACGTATATGGACAGAGTGCTCGATGTAAGGGATGAGTTTAAGAAAACATTTGAGCTGTCGGATGGGTTCCGCGAGCTCTTCGGTGAGGTGGAGCTGCCGGAGGGAACACCTGCACTCAGCGTGTCGAATATAGACTCGAACTTCGATAACTTCGTTATGATCGGAGATAAGCTGACATGTATAGACTATGAGTGGGTTGTGGACTTCGATGTGCCGGTGGACTATCTGAGATACAGGATACTGAGGTATCTCTATGACAGATACGGTGACGGTATACTGAGTGCTGTGACGAGAGAGGAGCTCTTCGAGAACTTCGGCATAGCAGCTGATGTAGTCGGTATATATGACGCTATGGAGCTGAGACTTCAGTTCGAGATAACCGGTGAGGATAACTGCTATAACTATCAGGTGAGGTATGCCAAGACCTATACTACGTTCGATGCTCTCGTGGAGCATGATGCATGGGCTACTGCTACGATGCTTGAGAAGATAGAGGAGCTGCAGGAGACGGCAACCAAGCTTAATCATGACGTAAGGGTGCGTGACGGTCAGATTATAGAATACGCACAGACCTTCAAGAGTCCGTCGAAGATGACGAAGTACTATGCGAAGAGAGCTAAGGGCGTGATGGAGAGAAGGCTGCTCCGCGGTAACGATATCAGCACCGCTGCACGTAAGGTGACAAGGCGTCTCAGAGGAGATGTGTACAGCAGGTGGCTGAAGCAGCATACTCCGACAGAGCAGGAGCTGGCGGCTCAGAGAGAGACGAGCTTCGCATACAGACCGAGGATAAGTATACTGGTGCCACTCTATAACACGAATCCGGTATTCCTGCAGGAGTTGATGGATGCAGTGCTGGCACAGACCTACGATAACTGGGAGATATGTCTGTCGGACGGCAGCCCCGAGCATGCGGCGATGAAACCTGTGCTGGAGCCGTATCTTACGGATGAGAGAGTTAAGTATGTGGCAGGAGATAAGTATCCTCTGGGTATCTCAGAGAATACAAATCAGGCCTATAGTGTGGCAACCGGTGACTATATCATGCTCTGTGACCATGATGATCTGATATATCCAGAGTCTGTCTATGAGGTTGTTAAGACCATAAATGACGAGGGAGCGGATGTTATATATACGGATGAGGATAAGGTAAGTGAGGACGGAGAGAAGAGATTTCTCCCTGCTATCAAGCCTGATTTCTCACCCTACTACCTGGAGAGCGGTAACTATATCACGCATCTCTATACGGTAAAGAGAAGTATAGTTGAGGAGGTCGGACTCTTCGATGAGAGGATGAACGGAGCACAGGACTACGACTTCATACTGAGGACCACTGAGAAGGCAGAGAAGGTAGTGCATATACCGAAGGTGCTGTACTCCTGGAGACTGAGCGAGACCTCGACCGCTGGAAACGAAAATGCAAAGACCTATGCTTATGATGCGGGCACACTTGCACTTGAGGAGCACTATAAGCGTATGGGTATAGTTGCCGGTGCCGAGAAAAGTGAGTATGCAGGTTACTACAGTTCTGTATATGAGCTGCGGACCGACCCGCTTGTATCTGCTGTTATAAGGGAGAGAAAGCCTGACAAGGCATATCTGGCAGAGGGTAAGCTGAAGGTTAAGTATGAGGAGACTATCTACTCGGTTAAGAGAGCTGACTACAAGAGAATAGAGGTTATGCATAATCAGGAGCGGGCGCACGGTAAGTATGTACTGCTTATAAGACCGGGTGTAAGGCTTGCAGACGGCGTAAGTATAAGTAGCCTCATAGCATATATGGAGGAGAGACCGGAGGTAACGGCTGTGTCCGGCTGTGTGAACCGCGGCGGTGTATATAGACACGGCGGACTGAGAAGTATCGGTGAGAGTGAGGAGTACCTCGAGCTGATCAGAGAGGATTCACTCACTAAGGCACTGTATAGCTTTAGAGAGTTCCCTGTACTCAGGACGGATGTGATACTTATGAGAGCAGATGCAAGACTTACCGACAGGGCAGCAGCAGATGAGTATATAACTGCAGAGGACGGCGAGGTGTTCCTGTATTCACCGCGTCTTGAGGTTATCTCTGAGTAGAGGACAAAGCTATGAATATAACCTATTACATAAGTATGGTACGTAAGTGCATAAAGGATTGCGGAGTAGGCTGGACTGTCAGCAGAGCTGTAAGAGAGCTTAGCGGCGGTCAGGGGCTGTATACGGGCTATAGTGACTATCTGAAGGAGCATACCTTGACTGGAGATGAGCTGGCAGCCGAGAAGGAGGAAAAGCTCAGTTTCAAACCGCTTATAAGTGTCATCATTCCTCTATATGAATCTGACACGCGACTGCTCGGTGAGCTTCTGGATGCATATATGTCACAAACGTATACGAGGTGGGAGCTATGTATGTCAGACGGAAGTGCTGATAAGGAAAGGCTTCGAAGCTTCGTAGAGAAGTATGTGACTCAGCATGACGTTACAGGATATATAAACGGAGAGTGTATAGGTAAGTCGGAGTGTGGCTCCGTTATAAAATATGTGGCAAAGGATGAAGGCACGCTTAACATTTCGGAGAATACGAATCAGGCTATAGGTGTGGCAGACGGTGAGTTTATAGCGCTCTGCGATCATGATGATATGATTTATCCGGAAACCCTGTATACTATAGTTAAGGCTATAAATGAGCATCCTGACGATACGGACTTTATATATACGGATGAGGATAAGCTGAGTGAGGACGGAACGACGAGATTTCAACCTTCTGTGAAGCCGGACTTTTCGCCGCACTATCTGGAGTCAGCAAACTATATAGTTCATATGTGCGTGATAAGGCGCAGTGTGGCAGCTGCTGTGGGCGGTTTTGACAGCAGTGTGAACGGCTCGCAGGATTATGACTATATACTCAGAGCCACAGAGCTCTCCCGCAGGGTGGTACATGTACCTGGGATAGTATACTCATGGCGTGTAAATGCCACCTCAGCCGCAGGAAATGAGAATGCAAAGACGTATGCCTATGATGCTGGACTGAGGGCTATAAGAAATCACTATAAGAGGATGGGTGTTTCGGCACAGATTGATCAGTCAGAGAACCCGGGACACTATATAGCAAGCTATGAGCTGAGCGGGGACCCGCTTATATCCGTTGTTATAAACTCGAGTGAGAACAGTAAGTACAGCAGACGTGCATGCGCCGAAACTATCAGATCAATCCGCCAGAACTGCGGCTATAAAAATCTCGAATTTGTGAGAAGCCTAAGCAGAGCAAAGGGTAACTACATAGTTCTCGTGTCACCCGGACTGAAGCTTGCACCACAGACCGGGTGTAAGTGGATAGGACATACGGTGGAGAGAGAGAGAGGTGTACTCGCGGCTGCGGCAGCATATCTCGGAGTGAGGAGAGAGGTGAAGCTTGTGGCAGGCTGTGTGGCCTCCGACTATAGGTTCAGACACGGAGGATACATACCGGGAGTGACCGATGACAGAACTCTTACTATGATGAGGGATAGTGATTTCCTGAGACCACTGTATCAGTACAGGGACTTTCCTGCTTTACGCGAAGGTATATGCATGGTCAGGAGTGAGGATAAGCAGCTTCTGAGGCTTATGCTGAAGAAGGGCTGTGTGACTCAGGAGGATGTGGATGGTATATACGGGGAAGATAACCTCGATGATGCAGACTCCAAAGGTGATGCTGCTATGACAGGTCATGATGATAAAGTACCTTCCGATGAAATGCGTGATGAAGATAAGACAGACAGGTTCATGTACTACCTGAGAAGACCGTGTCTGATATATGCTGCAGGACTTACCTGCATGGGAAGGAGATAGGATGAATAACATACTTGTAGCACAGTCAGGCGGTCCTACGGCTGCCATAAATGCATCGCTGGTTGGTGTCGTGGAGGCGGCGAAGGTTCAGGGCTATGACAGAGTATATGGTTCTCTGCATGGTATACGCGGAGTGCTGGACAGCGAAATCATAGATATGACGGATATGTCGAAGGAGGAGCTGGATACTATAAGGCTCACTCCGTCGAGCTATCTCGGCTCCTGCAGATACAGGCTGGAGAGAGATACCGATGACATGCGTCAGATTCTGGAAACCTTTAAGGAGCTGCAGATAGCAGCCTTCTTCTATATCGGTGGCAACGACTCTATGGATACCGTGATGAAGCTTACGGAGTACGGAGAGTCAGTAGGAACTGATATACAGTTCGTCGGAGTACCGAAGACTATAGATAACGATTTGGTATTTACGGATCACGCGCCGGGCTACGGCTCAGCAGCTAAGTACATAGCTGCATCCATGCTGGAGATAGCGCATGATACGGCAGTTTATAAGCTCCCGTGTGTAACCATAGTTGAGATCATGGGACGAGACGAGGGCTGGCTTACGGCTGCTGCAGCTCTTGCCAGAAATGAGGATAACAGGACACCACAGCTTATATATATGCCTGAGGTTACATTTTCGAGGAGGCAGTTCCTGGATGATGTAAAGGAGTGTCTCACGAAGACTGATAATGTCATCGTGGCTGTGTCCGAGGGTGTGCGTGACAGCCATGGCGAGTATATATGTGCACGTACGGCGGCGAGGGACCGCTTCGGTCATGTGCAGCTGTCAGGTGCCGGTAAGTATCTGGAGTTCTATATAAGGGACGAGCTCGGCATCAAGTGCCGCTCGGTCGAGCTGAATATCCTGCAGAGATGCGCGGGACATATCGCATCTGCGACGGATATAGATGAGTCCTATAAGCTCGGACGTGCTGCGGTGAGCTATGCGGCAGGCGGTGCAACAGGCGTGATGGTAGGACTTGTAAGACGCGACGGTAATGGCAGAGATACTGATGTGACCGGAGTAGAGGTGACACCGGGACAGTACTCATGTGATATAATGACCGGGGATATTCGTACCATAGCAAATGCCACGGCACCGGTACCCCGTGCATGGATAAGTGAAGCCGGAAATGATGTGACTCAGGAGTTTATCGACTACGCAAGACCGCTTATAATGGGTGAAACGGGGCTTGTATATAGAGACGGACTTCCGGTGTATGCGACGACGTCGCAGCTGTGCTGATGCTTTATGTTAGCGTGAGTGCTGAGGCTATGGACAGGAGTAGCGGAGGACATGCCGTGACGCATGAAGCATCGGCTGATGCTTTGCGACAGCGTATAGGTGCTGAGGCTGTGGACAACCGCAGATAAATATGGAGGGGGACACGACATGATATATGTCATAACACATAAGACCTTCGATGACAGTATACTTCCGCAGGACGGCTACAGGGTACTCTATGTGGGTGCGGGAGAGGATGCGAAGGAGAACTACATCAGAGATAATACGGGAGATAACATTTCCGAGAAGAACAAGAGTTACTGTGAGCTTACGGGAATGTACTGGATATGGAAGAATGCAGAGGAGACTCCTGATGACACAGTGGGGATAGTTCACTACAGACGGTTCTTCACCGAGAAGGAGGAGGACAGGGAGTATATGCGGACCGGTGTGATGCCGAGACCGCTTGACTACGAAGTATGTGAGTATGCGACGGATGACAGGAGTGTGCTGGTGCCGGAGAAGCTGATGTCGGTGTTTAATGTGTACGGTGTATACAGGAACACTCATGACAGAAGTGATATATTCAAGCTCCGCTCGATACTGATGAGTAAGTATCCGGAGTATGTGGATGCTCTTGATGAAACGATGAACTCTCACTATGGCTACTACTACAACATGTTTGCGTGTAAGAAGCGGTACTTCGATGAGTACTGTGAGTGGCTCTTCGATGTGATGAGTGAGCTGGAGAAGAGGATAGATGTGACGGACCGTGTGGATGACTACCAGAAGAGGGTAATCGGATTTATCTCCGAGAGGCTTCTGAAGGTGTGGTTTGAGACGCAGGGCTTCGACTTCGTTGAGTATCCTGTTTTCAACACGGAGGTTAAGACGAGGAGTACGGTGGAGTCGGCTGTATACAGAGTCGGCTGCTACAGAGACTATCTGAAGAAGAAGTATGATATAAAGTGAGGTAAGCTGTGAAGAACAAATCTGACAAGCTGATCATAGTTCCGGCGTATAACGAGCAGGGGAATATCGAGAGGGTTATAGCCGATATACGGGAGAATGCACCCGGCTGGGACTACATCATAGTAAATGACTGCTCTACGGATGATACGCTGGAGGTATGCAGGAGAAATCATTTTAAGTATCTGAACTTCCCTGTGAATCTCGGGATAGGCGGTGCGGTGCAGGCAGGCTACAGATATGCCTTCTACCACGGCTATAGCTATGCGGTGCAGTTCGACGGTGACGGACAGCATAATGCTGCATACATACCCGAGCTGTTCAGGACCATGGAGAAGACTAAGGCTTCTATGGTTATAGGCTCAAGGTTTATACAGAATGAGGGCTTCCAGTCCAGTAAGCTGAGACGTGTGGGCATACGGTACTTCACGTGGCTTATAAAGCTGCTCACTAAGGTGACTGTTACGGACCCGACATCAGGCTTCAGGCTGGTGAACAAGAGGCTGATGAAGGAGTTCGTGGATGACTATCCGAAGGACTATCCGGAGCCGGAGAGTACTGTTGCGGCTATCGAGAGGAACTATACGGTATATGAGCTGCCTGTTGTGATGAACGAGAGACTGTCGGGTAAGTCGTCGATATCACTTGGCAAGAGTGCTTACTACATGATCAAGGTATCATTTGCGATAATTATTGCTAAGATAAAGAACTGAACTCGGAGGGACTATGACACTTAGACTTCAGATTATAATAGTTGTTGTTGCGCTGCTTGCGGTATTCTACATAAGCACGCTGATGGCAAAGAAGAGGATGGACTACCGCTTCGGACTCAGGTGGATACTGATAGCGATAGTTGTGGCTGTGTTTGCCATATGGCCGGATATACTCGTGGCAGTATCAAGGCTGGTAGGTATATATGCTCCCGTAAATATGCTCTTCTTTGCGGGATTCATCATAGCTATCATGGTAATCTTCAGCCTGTCGATGGAGGTCAGCCGTCAGTCAGAGCAGATCAAGAAGCTGACTCAGGAGATGGCTATCTATAAGAAGGATACCTACGATGAGATGCGTAAGGTGAAGAAGGTTGCAAAGGGCGGAGTAAGGAAGAGTAGGACACAGACGAGTAAGAGCGAGTAGAGCAGAACTGAGACAGGCAGAGTGGGACACAGACGTAGTGGCAGACGTGACGGCGAGGTACAGGATGAACAGACAGAACATAGATAACTACATCATGACGAGCAGCAGTGTGCCGGCTAAGGTTCTGAAGAACCTGAAGAGCTACGGCCTTAAGACCACGGCTGTGAAGTGTGCGAGTACCCTTATGTCGTCAGTGTTTCCGTATGACAGATGGGTCAGAGGGAGGTTCTACAACACTGCATCACTTAGAAAGCAGTCCGAGACTCACTTCGACTATGAGCCGCGTCTCAGTGTGGTTATACCTCTGTATAACTCGAATCCTGAGTATCTGGCGATGCTGATAGAGTCTGTGAGGAGCCAGACCTACAGTAACTGGGAGCTGTGTCTCTCAGACGGAAGTCCGGAGCCCGGAGCACTCGGATGCATAGTGGATGCGTACGAGGATGAGAGGATAAGGTATATAGTCGGAGAGACCGGCGGACTCGGTATCTCGGATAATACCAATCAGGCACTTGCGGCGGCAATAGGTGAGTATATAGTGTTCGGCGATCACGATGATCTCTTCACCCCAAATGCCTTCTATGAGTGCGTGCGAGTACTGAACAGGAAGCGGTTTGATATCATTTACACGGATGAGGATAAGATAGATGCTGCGGGTAAGAAACTGTCGAGCCCGAACTTCAAGCCGTGCTTCAGCATAGACTATCTGAGGTCGACAAACTATATATGTCATATGCTGGTAGTGAAGAGGTCGCTGGTGGACAGTGTGGGTGGACTGAGGAGCGAGTATGATGGCGCTCAGGACTATGACCTCGTGCTGAGGTGTGTGGAGAAGACAAGGAGTATATATCATATACCGAAGCCACTCTATCACTGGAGAGTGTCAGAGGGGTCAACCGCTATGGCTCAGGAGGAGAAGCCGTACGCACATATAGCCGGCAGGAGAGCTCTGGAGGAGCATCTCAGACGTGTGGGACTAGAGGCAGAGGTGACGGATAATGTGGATCCGGGTTGCTACTCGGTGAAGTACAGGGTGACGGGCGAGCCGAGGGTGTCGGTCATCATACCGAATAAGGATCATATAGAGGATTTGGACAGGTGTATAGGCTCGATACGTGAGAGAAGCACCTACAGAAATCTGGAGATAATAGTTGTAGAGAACAACAGTACAGAGGCGAAGACATATGAGTACTATAGGAAACTCGAGAGCGGCGGAGTAGATGTGTCGGACAGGGGCGATGCGGCAGGTAGCGGCAGTGGCTCAGGTGATAGAGACAGCGGTATAGCCGGTAATCGAGACAGCGATATACCTGTAAGGGTTGTGTACTATGACGGAGACTTCAACTTCTCTGCAATCAACAACTTCGGTGTCGGATATGCGACAGGTGAGTATCTGCTGCTGCTTAACAACGACACGGAGCTTAGGAGTGATGATGCTATAGAGCATATGCTCGGATACTGTCAGAGACCGGAGGTTGGTATAGTCGGTGCCAGACTGTACTTCCCGGACGGTACACTGCAGCATGCGGGAGTTGTGCTGGGTGTCGGAGGCTTCGCGGGACATATATTCTCCGGAATGTATGATGAGATGACCTGGTTCCATAAGAGTATGAGGACCTGTGACTACAGCATAGTTACGGCAGCCTGTATGATGGCAAGGCGGTCGGTGTATGATGAGGTCGGAGGACTGGACTGCGGCTTTAAGGTGGCTCTGAATGATGTGGACTTCTGCCTCAGGGTGAGAAGGAAGGGCTATCTCGTCGTATATGATGCGGCGGCACAGCTGTGGCACTATGAGTCGAAGTCCCGTGGACGTGAGGATACACCCGAGAAGCAGAAGCGCTACAAGGATGAGACGGCGAGATTTCAGGAGAGATGGCTCAAGGTACTGGAGAAGGGGGATCCCTACTATAATCCGAACCTTACACTGGTGAAGAGAGACTTCTCACTGAGAGGCTTAGAGAAGAATGTGTTTATCAAGGTGAAGTAATGGTATGTGATGTACTGCAGGTCGGCGAATCGGAGCAGATAGAAGAGACGGAGTATGGGAAAGATTAGATATGGATAAGTCGAAGATACATACATTTGTGATATGTGCATATAAGGAGAGCGAGTACCTGGAGGAGTGTATACATTCACTTCTCAGTCAGACTGTGAGGTCAGGGATTATCATGGTGACATCGACACCGTGTGACTATATAAGTGACATGGCTGCAAGGTATGATATACCTCTCTATGTAAATCCCGGAGAGGGAGGTATCACTCAGGACTGGAACTTCGGGCTCTCGTGCGTGAGGACAAGGCTTGCCACGATTGCACATCAGGATGATATATATGCACCTGAGTATACGGAGTCATTTCTAAGGGCACTCAGACACAGCAAAAAGCCGCTTATCATCTTCTCGGACTATGGAGAACTGAGAAACGGTGAGATGGTGACGGATAACAAGCTCCTTAGGATTAAGAGACTTATGCTGCTGCCACTGCTGCCGAGGCTGAGCCGCGGTTCGAGATTTATCAGGAGACGTGTGCTCTCGATGGGAGACCCGATAGACTGCCCGTCGGTTATGTATGCTATGAGGAATCTCTCTCAGCCGATATTTGAGAACCACTATACCTGCTGCGAGGACTGGGAGGCATGGGAGAAGCTGTCGAAGCAACGCGGTGACTTCATATATGTAAACAAGGTGCTGATGTATCACAGGATACATGAGGAGTCGACTACGACGAAGACTCTCGAGGCGGGAGGCAGGATACAGGAGAACTACGAGATGTTTTGCAAATTCTGGCCGAAGCCTGTGGCCGGATTTATAAATAAGTTCTACACAGCGTCGGAGGACTCGAACGAGCTGGAGTAGTCATCTCAGCCTGATACGCGGGGCATGGCTTCGTAAACGTGAGTGGTATAGATGATATGAGATTTGGACTTCACTATAAATCGGTGATGGTCTATAATTTTACAGAATTAAGATATATAATGTGCGTAAAGCATGGTTAAATATATATGGCGAGGTATGAGCAAACATACGTCGTCAGACAGATGTGGATTATCGTCAAATAAATGTACGGGAGGTACAACACATGAAGGGAATTATACTTGCAGGCGGATCGGGTACAAGACTGTATCCGCTTACGAAGGCTGTATCCAAGCAGCTGATGCCTGTTTATGACAAGCCGATGATATACTATCCTCTGTCCACGCTGATGCTGGCAGGAATCAGGGAGGTACTCATCATATCCACACCGAGAGATCTGCCGGCCTTTAGAGAGCTCTTCGGAAGCGGTGAGCAGCTGGGCATGAGCTTCTCATATGCGGTGCAGGAGACACCGAGAGGGCTGGCGGATGCATTTATCATAGGTGCGGACTTTATCGGCAGCGACAGCTGTGCACTGGTACTCGGAGATAACATCTTCTACGGTCAGAGCTTCTCGAGGGTACTGAAGGAGGCAGCGTCGCGAGAGTCAGGAGCAACTATCTTCGGCTACTATGTAAAGGACCCGAGGGAGTACGGAGTTGTAGAGTTTGATGAGTCGGGTAAGGCACTCTCTATCGAGGAGAAGCCGGAGCATCCGAAGTCAAACTATGCTGTACCGGGACTCTACTTCTATGACAATGATGTGGTAGAGATAGCTAAGAATGTTAAGCCCTCGGCAAGAGGAGAGATAGAGATTACGTCGATTAACAACGAGTACCTGAGCCGCGGCACACTTATGGTTGAAACACTTGGTCGAGGCTTCGCATGGCTCGATACAGGTAACCATGACATGCTGCTCGATGCGGCAGACTTCGTGGCTGCATTCCAGAAGAGACAGGGACTCTATATCTCATGTATAGAGGAGATAGCCTATAAGAGAGGCTTCATAGACAGGAACCAGCTCGTGAAGCTGGCAGAGCCTCTGATGAAGACTCACTACGGACAGTATCTGATGGATGTAGCGAATGGTCTGTAGGAGGTATCTGTACGGTGATTTACCGTAGAATATCCCGGGAATACGGGATTACTGAAGACAGAGTGTAGAAACAGGAGATATGACGGATGCTTGCATGTCCCAACTGCGGCGGCAGTTTAAAATTTAATGTGTCCTCACAGGATGTGATGTGTGACTCGTGCGGCACACACTTTAACCCGTATGCTGTGTCTGACAGCAGCGGTGCTGAAACTGACAGTGACTTCGATGTTACTGTCTTTCGCTGTTCGCAGTGCGGTGGTGAGATATACTCTACGGACGATACGATAGCCGGCTTCTGCAGCTACTGCGGTGCATCGAATACGCTTACCGGCAGGCTGACGAGGGGAATGCGTCCGGAGTTTATCATACCCTTCAAGAAGACGAAGCAGGAGTGTAAGGATATATACAAGGCGAAGATTAAGAGGTTCTTCTATGCTCCTGATGACATGAAGAGTGAGAGCGGTATAGACGGCTTCCGCGGTATATATATGCCATACTGGGTGTATGACATATACATAGGCGGTCCATTCGCAGCGCGGCTGTCGCAGACTAAGCGGCGAGGTGACTATATAATCACTGACCACTACTCGGCAACCGGTAGTGTTAACGACTCCTACGGCGGACTGTCGTATGATGCGTCATCGAGCTTTGCCGATGATATAAGCGGTAAGATAGCTCCCTATAGTGCTGAGCATATCATGAACTTCACACCCTCGTATCTGAGCGGCTTCTATGCCGACAGCTCTGATGTGCCGGCAGAGCTCTACAGCATGGATGCGATGAGTATAGCTGCTGATAAGACAGCATCAAATGTGAGGTTTGAGATACCGGCTATGTATGCCATAGACGGCGGGGAGCAGACTGTAGCAAATCAGCTTCGCCCACAGCTTACGAAGACGCACAGTGCACTCTTCCCTGTATGGTTCATGTCATACAGGAATAAGGACAGAGTGGCATATGCTACGGTGAACGGTGAGACGGGTAAGGTTACGGCTGATATCCCGATAAGTGTGAAGAAGTTTACACTGATATCGCTTGCGACGGCATTTGTACTATTCATGATTATAGACTGGATACTGAATATAACGCTTACGCCTGCGACACTTGTTTCTCTTGCGGCTGTAATCGGTGTGGTGATAGAGTGGCTTGCATCCGGTGAGTATAAGAGTATAGCGATGCGTGAGGAGCGTGACACCGGTAAGGTATATGTAGAGAGGCAGAGAGTGCTCTCGCAGACGAGGTCATTTGACGACTTTGAAGCAGGGGCGGCTGTTGAGATGCCGGTTTACAGTACAAAGAGTAGGACCACTGTAAAGAAAACGAAGAAGAAAAGTTCGGCTGTGAACATGTTTCTGGTGATTTGGTGTATGGCGTTCTTCGGTCCGTTTCTGTTGATGTTTGGTCAGGTGGGTATGGGCGACTTCGGTGCGAAGGCCGTGACTGTTATATGTGCGGTAGTTACGCTCATATTTATGCTGAAGGACTTGAGGAACTATAATAAGATAGACGAGCTAAGGGGACATCTCCCCATGAGTGTGGTGCTCCTATCAGCACTTGTGATATGTGCAGCTATACTTGTGCTTGCACCGGCAAGTGATATCTACTACTATGCGGCTGTTATAGTAACACTTGTCGGTACGCTGTCGACGATGGTGGGCATGATAACCCACTATAATCTCCTTGCGACGAGACCGCTTCCCCAGTTTGCAACACATAAGGGAGGTGATGACCGTGCTTAGAGATATAGGACTGCGCACGTCTGACGTTGTGTCATGCAGGAAGGAATGCGGCACGACACATAGGAAATCGTGCAGTGCAGCACAGAATATGAGAAGGCGTGCATACAGACACGACCGTATAGGCAGGCTGTCGGTCATCATGTCACTTCTCGTGATAGTCGGTGTGCTGCTTAGTTCAAATGTAGCGCAGGCAGATGATACTACAAGCTACACAAATTCCGAGACAGGCTACGAGGCTATAATAGTTGATGAGGCTGATCTGCTTACTGAGGACGAGGAGCAGGAGCTGATGGAAACCTACATGGAGCCCGTCACGACCTACGGAAATGTAGTCTTCTACTCATCCTCGTCATATAATTCGTCCACGTCAAAAACTGCGGAGAACAAGTACCTGGATCTCTTCGGGAATACCAGTGGTACGCTGTTTTTCGTCGATATGTATAACAGGTATATCTATATATTTAACCATAATGACGTGGCTGATATCATCACTTCGTCCTACAGCGATACTATCACGGATAACGTATATAAGTATGCGAGTGACGGAGACTATCTGAGCTGTGCGGGTAAGGCGTTTGAGCAGGAGTATACGCTCCTTGAGGGTGGTAAGATAGCACAGCCGATGAAGCATATATGTAATGTGCTGATAGCTATTCTGCTTGGATTTTTGCTGAACTATATAGTGCTGAAGGTTATGTCACACAGCAGTGAGGCGTCGGCGAGTGAGCTCCTGCTTGGTGCGAAGGTTGATGCGCACGTGGAGAATCTGGATATAAACTTTACCAATCAGACGAGAACCTACTCACCTCAGTCGTCGGGAGGCGGCGGAGGCGGAGGTGGCCACCGCGGCGGCGGAGGCGGCGGAGGTCACAGCTCCGGCGGAGGCCACAGGTTCTGATGTGGCAACTGAAGTGCTGTGATGACACATTGGACTTTCTTCAATGCAGCGACACACCAGATGTTCTGCAGAACCTGGTTTTAATATAAAATATACAGAAGAGGATTAATAAATTATGAGAAAGACTAAGATTATATGTACTATAGGACCTGCATCGGAGGATGAGGCAACACTCAGACGCCTGATGGAGGAGGGCATGAATGTAGCCCGACTGAACTTTTCACATGGCTCACATGAGGAGCATAAGAAGAAGATAGACCGTATCAAGAAGGTACGCTCGGATCTGAGACTTCCCATAGCTATAATGCTGGATACGAAGGGACCCGAGTACCGCATCGGTACATTTGAGCATGGAAGCATCACACTGAATGAGGGTGACCTCTTCAGCTTCACCACAGACGATATCGTGGGTAATCAGAACAGGGTTTCTGTAAGCTATAAGAATCTGATAGAGAATCTCGAGGTGGGTGACAAGGTACTCGTTAACAACGGTCTTGTAATCTTCGAGGTAGCAGAGCTAAAGGGTTCAGAGGCAGTATGTAAATGTCTGGCCGGTGGTGTACTGTCAGACAGGAAGAGCATGAACTTCCCCAATAAGGTGCTTGACCAGCCCTTCCTCAGTGAGCAGGATAAGTCAGACCTTCTGTTCGGTATACAGAACAGTGTGGAGTACGTGGCAGCATCATTTGTGTCGACCAAGGCTGATGTGCAGGCTATGCGTGACTTCCTGGATGCGAACGGCGGTAACGATATAGAGATAATCGCGAAGATAGAGAACCGCTCGGGTGTGGAGCATATAGAGGAGATATGTGAGCTGGCTGACGGCATCATGATAGCGCGTGGTGACCTCGGTGTGGAGATACCCGGAGTCGAGGTACCCTCGGTGCAGAAGTACCTCATCAGTAAGTGCCGTATGCTCGGAAGCCGTGTTATCACGGCAACAGAGATGCTTGAGTCGATGATTACCAAGCCCCGTCCCACAAGAGCTGAGATATCTGACGTTGCAAATGCTGTCTATGACGGAACCTCAGCAGTTATGCTCTCAGGTGAAACGGCCTCCGGACAGCATCCCGTAGAGGCACTCAGGACTATGGTTGAGACGGTTACATTTACGGAGAGTAAGATACACTATACGAAGCGTTTCCGTAACGCTGACTTCGATGTAAGGAGCAATCTGGATGCTATATCGCATACGGTTTGTACGATGGCGATAGACCTGGATGCGAAGTGTATCATAGTTAACTCGCTGTCGGGACGTACGGCGCGTATGGTCAGCCGTTTCAGATGCCCGGTGGATATCATCGGCATGACAACGTCCTCGAGAGTCTGGAGGAAGCTGAATCTGTCATGGGGCGTAACTCCTGTGATGTGCGGTATCTATGACTCGATGGAGGAGATGTTTAAGAACTCGGTTCAGGAGGCGAAGGAGACATTTGGGCTTGAGTCTGGTGACAACGTGGTTATAACCGGTGGTATCATGGATGGTAACAGCGGTAACACTAACCTGATAAAGGTTGAGACGATAGAGTAGTTTGGCTTATCTGTACATGGATGAGTGTAAAAGATGCGGTAGGTGCGTACTGCTGCGGATAGCGGCAGGAGTTTAGAGAAGGGTCGTGATTATATGATGGATGACAGTTTTGGGCGAGAACCTGAGTTATCAGAATCTGTGTCGGATAATACCGGTGTGGACGCGACCGGTGCGCTTGGTGCGGGTGTCGCAGCAGGTGATGATGGTGCCTTCGCAGTTGGTGGTGCGGTAGGTAGTGCTTCCGCAGCCGGTAGTGCGGTGGATAGTACTGCCGCGACCGATAGTACCTCTGCAGCCGGTGGTGTGGTTAGCAGTACGGAGCTGTCCGAGGAGGAGAGAAAACGTCTGGCACAGCAGGAGTTTAAGAAACGCTTTAAGAGACTTAAGAGCGGCGGTAAATTTTAACGTTCGGGGACAGATCTCCCCGGGCGGGGAGGTTTATGATGGACGAGAATAGAACTGTTGATATAGACGAGATAATGACTCTTCTGTCGGAGAGAAGATTTATGGAGCTTCGCGACCGGCTGGACGCGATGAATCCGATAGATGTGGCACAGCTGCTCGGCGAGGTGCCGGAGGAGAAGCTGCTGCTTCTCTACAGGATACTGCCGAAGGAGAATGCGGCGGAGATCTTCTCGGAGATGGACCCGGATGAGCAGGAGCTTCTGATCAGGGGCTTTACCGACCGGGAGATGAAGGAAGTCATCGAGGAGATGTATATCGATGATGCCGTGGATATGATCGAGGAGATGCCGGCGGTTGTGGTTAATAAGGTACTGAAGCATGCTAATCCTGACACGAGACGTGAGATAAACGAGCTTCTCAAGTATCCGGAGGACAGCGCAGGCTCTGTCATGACGACAGAGTATATGAGCCTTAAGTCCGGACTCACGGTGGAGCAGGCATTTGAGCGTATCAGAAGAACCGGTGATGAGAAGGAGGATATCTATAACTGCTATGTTATAGATGCCAACAGGAAGCTGCAGGGTATAGTAACCGTGAAGGAGCTGCTGCTTACCTCGAAGGATACGCTGGTCGGCGACCTGATGGAAACGAATATCATTTCCGCAAATACTCTCGATGACCAGGAGAATGTGGCTAAGACTCTGGCGAAGTACGACCTTACGGCGGTTCCTATCGTGGATAAGGAGAATCGTCTGGTCGGTATCGTAACCATCGATGATGCTATCGATGTCATCCAGGAGGAGAACACGGAGGACTTCGAGAAGATGGCCGCCGTTATGCCTCAGGATAAGAGTTACTTCGATACGTCCGTATGGCAGCATGTAAGGAACAGGCTTCCGTGGCTCTTTATACTGATGTTTTCGTCGATAGGGACGAGTATAATACTTGAACACTACGAGGCTGCTTTTGCGGCGATGCCGGTGCTGGTTGCACTTATGCCGATGCTTAGCGGCACGAGCGGTAACTGCGGATCGCAGTCGTCAACGCTTATAATCCGTGGTATGGCACTGGATGAGATAAAGCTCGGTGACTACTTCAAGGCTGTGTGGAAGGAGATTCGTATAGCACTTCTGGTCGGACTTGCACTGTCACTCGGAAATGGCATCAGGATATACATACAGTATGGAAGTGTACGCCTTGCCATAGTGGTTGGCATATCGCTCTGCTTCTGTGTACTTGTGGCGAAGTTTCTGGGATGCTCACTGCCGATGCTTGCGAGAAGGCTGAACATCGACCCTGCCATCATGGCGTCGCCTGTGCTTACAACACTTGTAGACCTTAGCTCTGTGTGGATATATTTCCAGATAGCGACGGAGCTGCTGCTGAAGTAAGAGGTGGATTATGGATAACATATGTAGGATGAGTCCGGGTAAGGATGAGACCTTCAGGATTCTTATGTCAGAAATTGAGGAAGGCATGGAGTCCGGTGAAAAGGAAGGCTGGATATCTGAGGAGGACTTTATAAAATATATCCTAAATAAGAGCATGGAGGAAGAGTAATGGTTGGATTCAGAGAAGAGATAGGTTCAGTAACGTACCCCGGAAGAGGTATCCTCATAGGCAGGACGCCTGATGGTAAGAAGGCTGCGGTAGCATACTTCATCATGGGCAGGTCGTCAAACTCACGTAATCGTGTATTCGTGAGAGAGGATAAGGACACCGGCATAGGTGACTGGGGCATCAAGACAGAGGCGTATGACCCGAGCAAGCTTGAGGACCCGAGCCTCATCATATATTCACCTGTGAGAGTACGCGGAAATGATATGATAGTTACTAACGGTGACCAGACGGACACCATCTACGACCTCATGTCAGAGGGCAAGACCTTCGAGGAGTCGCTTCGTGGACGTACCTATGAGCCGGACGAGCCGAACTTTACACCGAGGATTTCCGGAGTTCTCCACTTTGCTGATGCAGGCTTCTCTATAGAGATGTCTATCCTTAAGTCAGACGCGGGAGACCCGGACGGACATAACAGATATACCTTCTCATATGAGAATCCCAAGGCAGGAGTCGGCAGATATATCCATACATATATGGGAGACGGAAATCCCCTTCCCTCATATACTGGAGAGCCCACACCGGTAGAGATAGATACAGACGATATCGATACATTTACGGATGGTGTATGGACAAGTCTTAACGAGGACAACAAGGTATCGCTCTTCACACGATTTGTGGATCTCGCGACGGGAGAGTGTGAGACGAGGATAGTAAATAAAAACGAGTAGTTTTTAATTATAACGTAAGTGAGCAGGAGGGACGGCCGGTGTGCTCCGAGAGCGCGTATTAGCGCGCCAGCGCGACTCGACGCGTCTCGAGGAGTATCATCCGAGCCGAGGGACCCCTGCGAACGTATTGTATTAAAAGGAGTGTGCGACTATGCAGGAACTGGAACTTAAGTACGGATGTAATCCGAATCAGAAACCGGCCAGGGTATATATGAAGGAGGGAGAACTTCCTATCACAGTTCTCTCGGGACGCCCCGGCTACATAAATCTGCTGGATGCCCTGAACGGCTGGCAGCTTGTAAAGGAGCTGAAGAAGGCAACAGGTCTTCCGGCTGCGACATCATTTAAGCATGTATCGCCCGCAGGTGCGGCGGTAGGTCTTCCTCTTACGGATGTTGAGAAGAAGATATACTGGGTGGATGACCTCGGTGACCTCTCGCCGCTTGCATGTGCATATGCGAGAGCCAGAGGCGCAGACAGGATGTCGTCATTTGGTGACTTCATATCGCTGTCGGATGAGTGTGATGCAGATACGGCACGTCTTGTGAAGCGTGAGGTATCTGACGGTATCATAGCTCCGTGCTACACGGACGAGGCACTTGAGATACTCAGACAGAAGAAGAAGGGTAACTACTGCATCCTTCAGATGGATGAGAGCTATGTGCCCGCACCCGTTGAGACTAAGGATGTATACGGCGTAACATTTGAGCAGGGCAGAAATGAGCTTGTAATCGGTGATGACTTCTTTGATAATATAGTAACTGACAACAAGGAGCTGACGGAGCAGGCAAAGATAGACCTTGCTATCTCGATGATTACTCTGAAGTATACACAGTCGAATTCAGTTTGCTATGTAAAGGGCGGCCAGGCTATCGGTATCGGCGCCGGACAGCAGTCGAGAATTCACTGTACACGTCTTGCAGGTGATAAGGCAGATAAGTGGTATCTGAGACAGTCGCCCAGGGTTCTCGAGCTTCCCTTCAAGGAGGGCATAAAGCGTGCGGATAGAGATAATACGATAGATGTGTATATAAGCGATGACTACGAGGATGTGCTTGCGGACGGCGAGTGGCAGAAGTACTTTACAGAGTGCCCGGAGCCCTTTACGAGAGAGCAGCGTAAGGAGTGGCTCAAGGGTAACACTGATGTTGCACTTGGCTCGGATGCTTTCTTCCCGTTCGGAGATAATGTGGAGCGCGCTCACAGAAGCGGTGTTAAGTATATCGCTCAGCCGGGTGGCTCGATAAGGGATGATAATGTAATCGATACCTGTAATAAGTATGGTATAGTTATGAGCTTCACGGGTATCAGGCTGTTCCATCACTAGGAAATATTTGCCAACTTAATGATAATTTAAGACTTCGAGGGTATCATATAACGTAGGTTATATGTAGGGATATCAAAGGAGATGAAGATATATGGAAAACAATAACGGATATTATAATGATCAGAACCAGCAGGGAGGTTATTATCAGCAGAATCAGCAGGGTGGATATTACCAGCAGGGACAGCAGGGGTACTACCAGCAGCAGAGCGGATATACGGCAAACGGTCAGGGCTACAACGGCGGACAGCAGTATAATCAGCAGGGTGGCTACTACCAGCAGGACCAGAGGCAGCAAAGTCAGGATGCATACTTTGATCAGTTTGCTGCACAGCAGACGGCTATGCAGGGTATGAATCAGGGCTTCTATCAGCAGAGTGGTTCAGCTGTTCTTACAGGTGCCGCAGCTGAGGAGAGAACCAGAGCGGTGCTTACGAGAAGCTTCGGTTTCATGTTTATAGCGCTTATGCTTACAGGCATCGTAGCACTTGCAACAATTAGCTCAAGTGGTATGTATGAGATATTCTGGGGCACTGGCAGTGCAGTACCGCTTCTTATAGTGATGATAGCGAACTTCGCTCTTGTTATAGCATGTCAGTCAGCTATGACAAAGGATAACGTGGCCGTATCGGCAGTTCTCTTCGGACTCTTTGTTATAACAAATGGTATCATGATGTCGGTGATTTTTCTGGCATTCCAGCTGTCATCGATAGCAACGATATTTTTCATGACAGGCGTGATATTCGGAGTTATGGCAGCTATCGGAGCACTCACGAAGATAGACCTAACGAGCATGGGTTCGGTGCTGTTTGTGGGACTCATAGGAATCCTCATAGCGTCGATTGTAAATATATTCATAGGCTCGTCGATTGTTGATACAGTCGTATGTATACTCGGTATCGTGATATTTATCGGATATACGGTTTATGATACAGCGAAGATTAAGCAGATGGCTGTTGCATATACGAGTATGTCGGTTACGACACTTGGTATGCTCGGAGCTATGACACTCTATCTCGACTTCGAGAACCTCTTCCTGAAGCTGCTGCAGCTGTTCGGAAAGAGGAAGTAGTAACAACATTATAGGCGATGGTTGTAGATTAATCGACGCACATAGAAAAAGCAGGTCCTCGGACCTGCTTTTTCTATGCACGGTAGCGATGAGTCAAGTGGACAGAAATACGAAGTGTTTCAGGACATTCGGCAAATGCCGCGACACAGGCCATACCTACAAAGTAGGCATGGCACGAAATATACTGTTTAAACGTAGCCATATATTCCACGTACTGAGATCTCGCCGCTGATTATCTCGTGTACCGTGCCGGATGAATCCTCTGCGAGAAGTGCCCCGGACGGAGATATGCCGCGGCAGATGTAGATTTCCTGGTTTGTGTGAGAAGTGATATCGGACGTATGTGGCTGTCTACATACCGGCTCCTGTGACGAAGCACTATCCGGCGTCGCAGATGATGAAAGCACGACCTCTTTATTCATGTGCACAAGTCTGTCATTATATCTTGCGGCGAGATATCTCATATCACCGTCCTTTTCAAGAAGGTGGATGTACTCTGTCAGATTTCGGATAATCTCATATATGAAGTTTCCACGGTTTATGACCTTGCCTGTTTCCAGCAGTACAGAGGTTGCTCTGTCACGGAGCTCCTCCGGAAAATCAGTTGTAGTTACATTTATACCGATGCCGCAGATGGTGTGCGTGCCGATTTGCTCGGTCAGGATGCCGCTTATCTTGCGACCACCGATTACAACGTCGTTCGGCCACTTGATGCCGAAGTCCGTGTCCTTTGGCATATGAGTAGCATCTACAGTGGTTAATGTGTCAGACTCGCTCTCCTCTGACAGCATGGTTTGCAGTGCATCTGTGATAGCAAGTGCAGAGAGCAGTGTGACCGACGACAGTGACTCTGGATGCAGCTTCGGATGACATAGCAGACTCATCCAGATTCCCGTGCCGGGAGGTGAACTCCACGCACGTCCCATCCGACCTCTTCCTGCAGTCTGCTCATCAGCGACAACGAGGATGGTGCCGATCTTTCTTGAGAGCGAGTACTCATCTGTGAAGGGGTTATCCTCTCTCTCCCGTATATATTCCTTTATAAAATCGTTGGTAGATGAGATGCTTTCAAAGTACATCAAATTATCTACTATGCAATCTGACTCAAGTCTTCCCATATGGGACTTCATGATGTCACTCATGTGTATGCATTCTCCTTGTACAATTATGTGGTGCGTGCTCCTCGAAGCAGACCGGATAATATGTGGGACCCGTTCTTCGAAGCGGTGATATGTAGTATCCGCCTGCCGAAGCTGAGTTACTCTGAATCACTCGCCTCAGTCTCAAGCTTCTGCGATGTCACACGTTCATTCAGAAACTTGTATATCGTGTCTGAAACCTCCTTCTTATAGGAGAAGGGCAGCAGATACGAGGTTTTGCCTATGGTTATATGTATGAGACTATATATCAGTTCATTTTCGGGGATTATCTGATTCACGTCGTCAATTTCTGAGTAAGCGTAAGTCTTGTCACCGTAGTGCGTATGGACTATCATTTTATCTTCGTTAAACTCATAGTCGATATCGTAGGATGTGCTCTTGAATGAATATGCAAGAAGATAGAATCCATACATCAACAGGAGTATACATATGATGCCACCTAATATGTGCCCCCGGCCGTAGCCCATGGCGAGCATGACAACCTCCGTTCCGCAGACCAGCATCAGTACCAGTCCCATGATTCTGTAGGTGTAGCGCCTGCGACGAGGCTTCTTGACATGATATTTCAACATGACGGACTCCCTTAATTCGAAATGTGATGCGGCACAGCAGTACCGCTTCTTCGCTATTATAGTTAATGTGAGCTGCAAAAACAAGCGGAGGGGATTATACATCTATGATGGTGAGTACATGATGAAATATTTGGGGGTTTAATTAATATGGCTATATGATGCATTTTATGATAAAATGTTGATGAACTATGGGTAGAATACAAACTACCCGTATATTAAGAAGCATTTAAGGATTAAGGTTATGATAAAGCTAATAGCAAGTGATATAGACGGCACGCTGGTACCGGACGGGACACCGAATATCGACCCGGAGATTTTTGATGTGATACGGCAGCTGCAGGATAGAGGAGTGGTATTCGCCGGAGCGAGCGGCAGACAGTTTGTCAGCATGAAGAAGCTCTTCGCTCCCGTGGCAGACAGGATGTACTTTATCACAGAGAACGGTCCGATACTTCGCGACATGCATCAGGTCTACAGTATGGCAGCCATAGACCGCCGCATGCTCATGGAAATGATAGCCGATGCGAAGGATTTGCCAGACTGTGATATAATGATTTGCGGCAAGGAAAGGGCGTATGCTGAAACTGAAGGAAGAATGTTCAGATGGATGCGCGATTCATATAAGTATGACATAGAGGCGATAGGTTCATTTGAGGATAATCTCGATGACGATATAGTGAAAATGTCAATCTACCATGCAGGCAATCGCTGTGAGGAAGTGGTGAAGAAGTGGTTCTACGGCAAGTGGAAGGACAGGCTTAACATATCCGCAGCGGGACTGATGTGGATGGACTGCATACTTCCCGGAGTCGATAAGGGAAGTGCGGTAAGACATCTCCAGCAGATGCTCGGTATCAGCCGCGAGGAAACCATGAGCTTCGGAGACAACCTGAACGACCTCGGACTCATCGCAGCAGCCGAGGAGAGCTATGCCATAGGAAGCGCAAGAGACGAAGTAAAGGCTGCGGCAAAGCATGTGGCACCGCCGCTCTCGGAGAACGGGGTGACGCAGGTGCTGAAGGCATACTTAGAAACACTGTGATGATGAATAGTTACAAAGTACGTCATATTTCGTCCTGGCGTCGACGTAACGGTACTAGGTTAAGCCTTCGTCTTCGACTCGGATGTCACTAAGTACCGACGTCTCATTACAGTCCGCTTATGCAACAGTACACACACCCTATACGATGAAATATGACTGGTTGCTGACACATACATTCAAGGAGGAAAAATAGTAACATGGAAAAGATTATGATGACCACACCTCTCGTCGAGATGGACGGCGATGAGATGACAAGGATTCTCTGGCAGCTGATCAAGGAGCATCTTATCATGCCCTATGTAGACCTGAAGACTGAGTACTACGATCTGGGTCTTGTCCACAGAAATGAAACCGACGATCAGGTAACAAAGGATGCAGCACATGCAACAGAGAAGTACGGCGTTGCTGTTAAGTGCGCAACCATCACACCGAACGCAGCACGTGTTAAGGAGTACGACCTCAAGGAGATGTGGAAGAGCCCGAACGGCACTATCCGTGCTATTCTCGACGGTACAGTATTCAGAGCTCCTATCCGGGTGAAGGGTATATCACCCTGCGTTAAGAACTGGGAGCAGCCTATCACGATTGCACGTCACGCATACGGTGATGTATATAAGGCAAGTGAGATGAAGATTCCCGGCCCCGGAAAGGTAGAACTCGTCTATACTGCAGATGACGGATCTGTGGAGAGAGTTACTGTACATGACTTCGACGGTCCCGGTATAGTTCAGGGTATGCACAACCTCTGTGCATCAATCGAGAGCTTTGCAAGAAGCTGCTTCACATACGCACTTGATACCAAGCAGTCACTGTGGTTCTCTTCCAAGGATACTATTTCCAAGAAGTATGATCACACATTTAAGGATATCTTCCAGGATATCTATGATGCAGAGTTTAAGGAGAAGTTCGAGGCGGCAGGTATAGAGTATTTCTACACGCTTATCGACGATGCGGTTGCCCGTGTTATGAAGTCGAAGGGTGGCTTCATCTGGGCATGTAAGAACTATGACGGAGATGTTATGAGCGATATGCTTTCGTCAGCATTCGGTTCACTTGCTATGATGACATCGGTGCTTGTATCTCCGAAGGGCTACTATGAGTACGAGGCGGCTCACGGCACGGTGCAGAGACACTACTACAAGCATCTGAAGGGTGAGGAGACATCGACCAATCCTGTAGCGACAATATTTGCATGGACAGGCGCCTTCAGGAAGAGGGGCGAGCTCGATGGTAACTCAGAGCTCATGAGCTTCGCTGATAAGCTCGAGAAGGCTACAATAGACACTATAGAGTCAGGTGTGATGACTAAGGACCTGGCACTGATTACAGAGCTCGAGGACGTTCAGGTGAAGAATACGGTGGACTTCATCGATGCTATACATGATACCCTCGATGCGATGATGGCATAGAGTACTGATATGCAGCTGATACGCAATCGCATGATACCGCATAATATAGAAGATATGCCGGTGAATGCTGTAGTGTAAGACGGCGTATGTACGCTGACGACATGTATCGGCAGCAGGGCGGTTGGTATAGCTGTGGCAGTGTATAAGAGGTATACAAATATATGAGAAAACAGGATTTAGTAAAACTTGGCTTCGATGAGAAGGTGCTGGATATAATCATAGAGCATGGTGGTGATATCATCGCCTCACCGCTCTTTGAGAGAGAGAAGCAGTATATACAGCACGGCACGACGACGACCTACACACACTCACTGTGTGTGGCGTATGTCAGTGTGTGTCTCACTATGCGGATGTCTGAGAGACGCCGCAGGAGGCTGGATATGAGAAGTATAGTCAGGGGCGCTCTGCTTCATGACTACTTTCTCTATGACTGGCATACACCGAGAAGTGAGTGGAAGAAGGGTGAGCGCTATGGACTTCACGGGTATACTCATGCGGGGATATCCATGAGAAATGCGCGTCGCGACTTCCATATAAATGATACCGAGGCGGCTATCATTTACAGTCATATGTTTCCACTGAATCTTACGCACATCCCTACATGCAGGGAGGCTGCGATAGTTTGTCTGGCTGACAAGCTGTGTGCCGGTTGTGAGACACTGTCGATAGTAAGCTACAGCCCGGCAGTTGTTGGTGCATAGATACAAGCTACAGCCCTGTTGGTGCGTAGATATAGATAAAAGGTCATCGGCGGCATATAAGGTTCGAGGGTACCGTTACATAAATATGAGAAAGGGCAGCACAGTATGTCATATATAACAACAGGTGACGCTTCCAGGGAGATACAGAAGCTCTCGAAGAAGTGTGCAGCACATAACTACATAGATCCTGAGCTTTTTGACACATATAATGTCAAGCTGGGACTTCGCGAGAAGAACGGTAAGGGCGTACTTACGGGACTGACCGAGGTTTCCACGGTAAATGGCTCGCGGGAGGAGGTTGGTGTAACGGTGCCGATTCCCGGAGAACTCAGATACCGCGGTATCAACATAAACGATCTCGTGTATGGCTTCGTGAAGGGTGAGAGATTTGGCTTCGAGGAAACGGTGTATCTTCTGCTGTTCGGTGAACTGCCAACCTTAGATGAACTGACGAGCTTCAAGCGGCTGCTGGCATACTACAGACAGCTGCCTACGGACTTCGTAGAGGACGTAATCCTGCGAAATCCTAACAAGGATATCATGAACTCTATGGCACGTGCAGTGCTGTCACTTGATTCATATGACAGAAATCCCGACGACCTCAGTATTCCGAATGTTCTGCGGCAGAGTCTGAAGCTTATAGCAACACTTCCGACGATAGCTGCATACTCATATCTGTCATATCGGCACTATATTCAGAGACGCGGACTCTATCTGCATAATCCGAAGCCGGAGTTCTCAACCTCGGAAAATATCCTCAGGATGCTTCGACTTGATAAGGAGTTTACGCAGCTCGAGGCAAGAGTCCTCGATATCGCGCTGGTGCTTCATGCAGAGCACGGCGGCGGTAATAACTCAACATTTACAACACATGTCGTAACCTCATCGGGAACCGATACATACTCATCGGTTGCCGCATCGCTCTGCTCACTCAAGGGACCGAAGCACGGCGGAGCAAATCTCAAGGTTATGCGCATGATGGACGAGATCAAGACAAATGTTTCTGACTGGCATGATGACGATGAGATAGCTGCATATCTGAGAAAGATACTCGCAGGAGAAGCATTTGATAGGATGGGACTTATATATGGTATCGGACATGCGGTTTATACCATATCTGACCCGAGAGCTGTTATAGCTAAGAAGTATACGATGAAGCTGGCCGAGGAGACGGGACGTGACGATGAGGCATATCTCTACGAGGCGGTGGAGAGACTGGCTCCCGAGATTATAAAGAGCGAACGTAAGATGTATAAGCCTGTATGTGCAAATATTGACTTCTACAGCGGCTTCGCATACAGCATGATGAACATTCCTGATGAGTTTATCACACCGCTCTTTGCCATATCGAGAATAGCCGGCTGGAGCGCACACAGAATCGAGGAGCTCACGACAGCTCATAAGATTATCAGACCTGCGTATATGTCGGTTGCGACAGACGCAAACTATATACCCTTAAATGAGAGACATAACTAACGATATAACTGTGTGGATAATTGAGATAGCATTTGTTATAATCTCTTTGATTTAGCACTTTAGACTGTGAAATTATAATTCGGAGGATTAAGGATGACAGATAACGGACTTATGATGCAGTACTTCGAGGCAAGTCTCAGGAGTGACTGCGGACTTTGGAGGAGTATTAAGAAGGAAGCATCGAAGCTGGCTGCTGAGGGAGTTACGTCACTGTGGCTGCCACCTGCATATAAGGGTGCTGCCGGTGTGGAGGACATGGGCTATGATGTCTATGATCTGTATGATCTGGGTGAGTTTAAGCAGAAGGGTACCATGAAGACAAAGTATGGTACTAAGAAGGACTATCTCGAGGCTATCGAGACACTGCATGCTCTCGGTATAAATGTTTATGCGGACGTGGTACTCGGACGCCGCTCCGGAGCTGATGATATAGAGATAATCAGTGCTGAGGAGTTTAACGAACTGAATCACTATCAGATGATAGGTGATAAGAAGAGAGTAGGCGCTGTAACGAAGTTCAGCTTCCCGGGAAGAAAGGGTAAGTACTCTGACTTCAAGTGGGACTGGAAATGCTTCAGAGGCATCAACTGGGATCAGAAGCAGGTGCTGGAGACGGTGAAGGACCTGCCGGAGGATAAGCTGAAGAAGCTTAAGGCATGTGACTATATCATGGATGCTGATATCGACTTCGAGAATCATGAGGTGTTCGAGGAACTCGTACACTGGGCACTCTGGTATCTGGAGACAACCGGTGTGGACGGCTTCAGACTTGACGGTGCGAAGGATATACCGGCTATGTTCAGCCGTGACTTCATGTATAGGATACGTGAGAACTGCGACAGGGAGCTCTTTACGGTAGGTGACTACTGGAACGGTGACGTAAATGTTCTCGAGAGATATCTGGAGGATATAAAGTCGGAGGCATCACTCTTTGATGTACCTCTTCACTATAACTTCTATCACTGCAGTCAGGCACACGGCGACTATGACCTGCGCGGACTCTTCGACGGTACGCTGATGAGAGCAAATCCTATCAAGGCGGTAACATTTGTTGATAGTCACTCCACACAGCCGGGACAGCCGATGGAGAGCTTCGTTGAGGAGTGGTTCAAGCCGCATGCATATGCATCGATACTGCTTCGTAACGAGGGATATCCGTGTGTATTCTATGGTGACTATAATGGCATACAGAGTGATAAAATAAAGCCTCATAAGACTATGCTTAACAAGCTGATGAAGCTTCGTAAGACTAAGGCATACGGTATCCAGCACGATTATCTGGATGATCCGAACTGCATCGGATGGACGCGTGAGGGTGACGGTGAGCATCCCGACTCGGGACTTGCGGTTATCATGTCGGACGGTGCAGGCGGTACAAAGCGTATGTATATCGGCAGACAGTTCGCCGGCGCACACTTCTCTGATGTCATGGGAAATGCTAAGTACAACATCAAGATTGATGATGAGGGCTGCGGCAACTTCTATGTAAACAGAGACAGTGTAGCGGTCTGGGTAAGACGCGAGCCGAAGTAGTACATCGAAGGACGGAGGAAATATGGCTAAAACTATAAAGACAGAGGCAGTGGATGACTTCTTCGATGCTATCATGTCACTTAAAAGTAAGGATGAGTTCTACGAGTTCTTCGAGGATATCTGCACTGTAAATGAGGTGTTGTCCATAGCGGAGCGTTTTGAGGTGGCAAAGCTTTTGAAACAGGGTAAGACATACGTTGAGATAGCGGCTAAGACGGGCGCGTCAACCGCAACCATCAGCCGTGTCAACAGATCTGTAGGCTACGGCAACGGAAGCTATGAATATATATTTGAGAGACTCGGCATAAGGGCTGAGGATGCAGAATAGAAAAGGGACGCAGGTAATATATGACCGGAATAGTAGATTGCCGGTGATGTATTACCGACGGAGCGGCTGGTCATGCCAGCGAATGTAACTAAGTAGGTTACCGGTGATATACACCGGTGTAGGATTTTTAAGTGCCGGCAGTGCCGGCATACGGGGAATGAACCCCGAAGGAGGATATACTTGGACGCGGGTTCCATAGGGCAACTAATTGTACTTGTAGTGCTTCTTGCACTTTCGGCATTTTTTTCATCGGCGGAGACGGCACTTACAACGTCGAATATCAATAAGCTTAAAGCAATAGCTGATGAGGGAGGACGCCGCAGCAGGGCTGCAGCAAGAGTTATAAAGATGAGGGAGAACTCATCGAAGCTTCTGTCGGCGGTTCTTATCGGCAACAACATCGTAAATATGTCGGCATCGGCGCTGATGACGGTGCTCTGTACCAGGGTACTCGGCAGTGCGTATGTAGGCGTTGCAACAGGTGTGCTGACCATGCTGGTGCTTATCTTTGGTGAGATTACACCTAAATCAGTAGCATCACTTTATAATGTAAAGCTTGCTATGCTGGTTTCATATCCAATCTATATACTTATGATAATTCTGACACCCGTTATATGGCTTCTCGATAAGGTGTGCGGCGGACTCTTCAAACTGGTTGGCATCGATCCGAACGCAAATCCGAATCAGATGACGGAGAGCGAGCTTAGGAAGGTTGTCGATGTCAGTGAGGAAGAGGGTGTCATCGAGGAGAGCGAGAGCAAGATGATATCAAATGTTGTCGATTTCGGTGATGCTGTTTCTAAGGATATCATGATACCGAGAGCAGATATGGTGTGTGCCGATGTAAATATCAGCTATGAGGATCTGATAGAGCTGATAAAGTCCGAGAATTACTCCAGAATTCCTATATACAGTGAGTCGAAGGATCATATCATAGGTATACTGCACGTGAAGGACCTTATCGTTGAGAGAGAGCTAAAGGGCGGAGTTGACATTTCCGTGAGAGAGCTGATGCGTGAGCCGGTCTTTGTGTATGAGTATCAGAGAACGGCAGAGATTTTCTCGGACATGAAGACGTCATCTGTTACGATGTGCATAGTGCTTGATGAGTATGGTATAACTGCGGGACTTATCACGATGGAGGACCTGATAGAGGAAATCGTCGGAGATATCAGAGATGAGTATGACGAGCAGGAGGACGACCTGATAGTACAACAGCCGAATGGTTCGTACAGTGTGGATGCGTCTGTCAAGCTTGATGACCTGAATGATGCAATCGATACCTCGCTTGAGTCGGATAACTATGACTCGCTCGGAGGACTGATGATAGAGCTGCTCGATAGGCTGCCTGAGGAGGGTGAGGCTGTCAGGACAGGAGATGTACTGCTGACTGTGACGAAGGTGGACGGTAACCGTATCGTTCGTGTGAATGTGAAGCAGGAGACAGTGTAGAGATAAACATGTGCCGGATAATAGGTTATAGTAAGTTGATATGCAGTGTGCTATATGCTGCGGCATTTAAAGTATAAATACAGCACTGGATGTGATTGCACCGCGCCCGGAGCACGGTGGTGAATATAAATAAGGCACGCATATGGGCGTGACAAGGGAAAGAGGAAAGATATGATAAGCGCAAATAATATATCACTGAGATTTGGTAAGAAGGCACTTTTTGAGGATGTAAATATTACATTTACGCCCGGAAACTGCTACGGACTGATAGGTGCCAACGGTGCCGGTAAGTCGACATTTCTGAAGATACTGTCGGGACAGCTGGAGTCAACGACGGGTGATGTGACCATGGATCCGGGTGAGAGACTGTCAGTGCTCGAACAGGATCACTTCAAGTATGATGAGTATTCGGTACTGGATACTGTCATCATGGGTAATGACAGACTGTATAGTGTCATGAAGGAGAAGGATGCCATCTATATGAAGGAGGACTTTTCTGATGAGGATGGAGTCAGAGCAGCTGAACTCGAGGCTGAGTTTGCTGAGATGGACGGCTGGAATGCTGAGGCTGATGCGGAGACACTGCTTAACGGTCTGGGTATAGAGACTGAGGACCACTATAAGATGATGCAGGAGCTTGATGGCAACAAGAAGGTTAAGGTGCTGCTTGCAAAGGCACTCTTCGGAAATCCTGATGTACTGCTTCTGGACGAGCCGACTAACCACCTGGATCTCGATGCTATCGGATGGCTTGAGGAGTTCCTGATTAATTTCGAGAATACAGTAATAGTTGTCAGCCACGACCGTTACTTCCTGAATAAGGTTTGTACGCATATCGCTGACCTTGATTATGGCAAGATACAGATATACGCAGGTAACTACGACTTCTGGTATGAGTCGAGTCAGCTGATTATCCGTCAGAAGAAGGAGGCTAACAAGAAGAAGGAGGAGCAGATTAAGGAACTGAAGGAGTTCATCGCCCGCTTCTCTGCAAATGCTTCTAAGTCGAAGCAGGCAACCTCCCGTAAGAAGGCTCTCGAGAAGATTGAGCTTGAGGAAATCAAGCCCTCGAGCCGTAAGTATCCTTTTATAGAGTTCAGACCTAACCGCGAAATCGGAAATGAGGTGCTGACGGTTCAGCATATCTCAAAGACGGTAGATGGCGAGAAGCTGCTGGATGATATAACATTTACGGTCGGACGTGAGCATAAGATAGCCTTTGTCGGACCGAAGACCAAGGCTACGACGGAGCTCTTCAAGATACTTGCAGGCGAGGAGGAGCCGGACAGCGGCGAGTATAAGTGGGGCGTCACGACCTCACAGGGCTACTTCCCGAAGGATAATACGAAGGAGTTCGATAATGACCTCGTAATCGTGGACTGGCTGACACAGTACTCTGAGGAGAAGGATGCAACCTATGTGCGCGGTTTCCTTGGCAGAATGCTCTTCAAGGGTGAGGACGGTATCAAGAAGGTGAAGGTGCTCTCCGGAGGTGAGAAGGTGAGGTGCCTTCTGGCTAAGCTTCAGATTATGGGCTGCAACTGCCTGATACTCGACGAGCCGACGAACCACCTCGATATGGAGGCTATCACGTCACTCAACAACGCCCTGATTAAGTTTCCCGGAGTTGTGCTCTTTGCAGCGCAGGACCACCAGTTCATCCAGACTACGGCAAACCGAATCATGGAGCTGACAGAGTCAGGTCTCATCGACAAGCAGTGCACATACGACGAGTACCTCGAGAATGACGAGCTCGCACGTAAGAGACAGATTATGAACTTCGATACGGCGGAGTGAGGCTGCGTGGTGCAGGGCTTTGCAGCTAAGTGAATATAAGTTATATAATGCAAAAGGAAAAACGAGCGTGGAAGCAGAGCTTCCATGCTCGTTTTTGCGGTAGTAGTGAATTGTGGGATGTCGGCAAATGCTGCGACATAGTCCACGCAGCCGAAGCATGGTGCAGATCCAAAAAGCTTTGTTTCTGCAGTACGGTGTGCTGCGGGCACTAACCGAGTGGAGATAAAAATCTCTTAATTGATTAATAGTCTCTCCACATCCTTCTTCATAAACAGCGTACTCTTTGCTGTCTTAATTACAGGTGTCAGGTTTCCCTTTTTTACGAGCTCTGATATGTACTGTCTGGAGCAGGAGAGAAGTTCGGTGGCTACTTCGGTTGAGATTACATTTTCGGTTGGTTAATATATAACATTGAATTAATTATAATTATAGATGTACTGAATAAATGAATCTGCCCGGCTCTTGTTGTCATCGGACGTACCGGGGAAGATGATATATACGGTATCATAGTAGAGGTTTAGTTCCTGGATGAATTTGCTGTCTGAAACGTCAATTGCAACGAGTGCAGCATTATCTGCATCGGCATCTACGATATTGGCACGCGTCTGCTGTTCGAGCTCTTCATCGGAAATGTAAGCGTCCGGGTCATACGGATCGTATACATCCATGTAGACAAGCCTGTCACTGTAGAGAGACATCGTCTCATCGGACAGGACGGTGTCAGGAGAGTGAGGTGTGCCCTCGAGAGCACAGAACTGAAGTCCCGCCTCATCAGTGATGATTACATCATAGTAATCATCCTCAGTCATGGCGTTAAATCTCACGTAATAACCGTTCATAGTTGAGTTCTCATCGTGATCTTCCATGGAAAATGTATACATGGTATCAGATATAATCTGATAACCGTTTGACACGCTCTTACCTACGGAGTCTGCATAGTCTTCGAATATATAGGTATGAAGTGAATCATCGCTGTCACTTATGACCCAGCTATTCAGAATCGCATACGAAAAAGCAATCGGCTTGGAGCTTTTTGCTACATTAATGCAAACATATATTGCCAAAAGTATCAGCACCACTGCAACAAGCAGATACCATTTGTAGTAGTAGAAGAGGTACTTTGCCTTCTCCTTGCCGGTCATATCCTTTGTGTTTTCGGCTATGGCGTCCCGACTTCTTGAGAAGAGGTGTTTCCTTGATGGTGTGCCGTGACCGTCGGACAGTTGTCCACTATTGGTATTTGTATCATTATCACTGCTGATATTGGCGTCAGAATTCTCTCTCATGTCTAAAAAATCACCCCAAATTCTTAAAAATGTCTGAAAAAATTACCCTCGAATTCTAACATATACATATTGCACAATCAATACGAAGATTGTTGTATAATCTATTGTGAAACCGATTGCTCAAAGCGCGCAACCCTTTGTAAAAAATGAACAAAAAAGGTGACCGATTTTCAATTTATTACTTGCAATATTGTTCATAATACCTTATAATCGGTTTTACGTTGTGGGTAATCCATAACAAAATACAATGGATCCGGTAAAGACCGGAATGTATTGAATAGCAAATGTGCCGGACAAAGGAAGCAGAACCGGCGTTAGTAATCTCGGGTTACTGATAAGGAGAGGGACTGGCGTTCAGTATCAGATGCGAATCAGTACAACTACACAAACACCAAAAGGAGGGTTTTTTTGTGAAGAAGTTTAAGAAGGCATTAGCTCTTTCACTTGCACTTGCTATGGGACTTTCACTTGTAGCATGCGGTGGATCAAGCGACACAACAGACACAAGTAGTGATGACTCAGCTGCAACAACTACAGAGAGCGCAGCTGCAGACGACACAGAGGAAGCAACAACAGAGGAAGCTGCTGCAGATGACACAGAGGAAGCTGCAACAGAGGAAGCTGCTTCAACTTCAACAGCTAACATCTCAAACGATGGCACAACACTTAATGTATGGGCATGGAACACAGAGTTCATCAGCCGTCTTGCTGATTACTATCCCGGATTTGAGTACAACGATCCTGATGATGTAACAGCTGGTGGTAAGATTGGTGATGTAAACGTTGTATTCACTATCACACCTTCAGATGACAATGCATATCAGAACGCTCTTGATGCTGCGCTTCTTGCACAGGCTGATGCTGATGCAGACAGCAAGATTGATATCTTCGCTTGCGAGATTGACTACGCTAAGAAGTATGTTGAGCAGACAGATTATGTACTTGATGTAAAGAACGACCTCGGTCTTACAGATGACGAGCTTTCAACACAGTTCCAGTACACAAAGGATGTTATGACAGCTGCAGACGGAACACTCAGAGGTGTTTCATGGCAGGCATGTTCATCAGGTATGATTTATAGAAGAGATATCGCTGAGGAGGTTCTCGGTGTATCTGAGCCTGATGATGTACAGGCACTTGTATCTGATTGGGATGCATATAAGACAGTTGCTCAGCAGCTTGCTGACGCTGGATACTATTCATCATCAGTATTTGATACATTCCGTATCTTCCAGATGAACGCTGGTTCAGCATTCGTAGTTGATGACAAGCTTAATCTTGATTCTAAGATTACAGAGTGGGTTGAGCTTTCTAAGGAGATGGTTGATGCCGGTACAGCTACAACAGCTGCTCTTTGGGGAGATGAGTGGGCAACAGGTGAGCTTAGCGATGGAAAGGCATTCGCTTACTTTGGACCTGCTTGGTTCTTCAATTTCTGTCTCCAGGCAGATACAGAGGGATCAGTTGCTTATGATGGAAACTGGGGATTCTGTGAAGGACCTGAGTCATTCTCTTGGGGCGGTACATGGATCTGTGGCGTTAACGGAACAGATAACGCTGACCTTGTCGCAGATATCATGAGAGTTCTTTCAACTGACTATGACACAATGAAGCAGATCGCTGTTGATAACTCAGAGTGCGTAAACAACGTTAATGTACTTAACGACCTTGGCGCATCTGATGAGGGTAATGTTGCACTTCTTGGTGGACAGAATCCTTGGTCAACACTTGCATCAGCTGCTGAGAACATTGACCTTTCAAGCAACCTTTCAGCTTATGATCAGGGTTGTGTAGAGACATTCCAGAATAAGATGAAGGAGTACCTTGATGGTACAACTGATTACGATTCAGCTTACGCTGCATATGTATCAGAGGTGCTTGAGAAGTATCCTAACCTTTCAGAGTAATAATTAATCCTGAGGGGCGACTCTTAATTGAGTCTCTAAACTAAAGAAAAATCTATGCGTGCCTGCTTGGGCGCTGAGTCTGGCAGGCACGCTTTTTCTTTGAAATCATAACAATATGGATAAGGTATAGCGGAGGTATAGCAGGATGAATAAAGGTAAGAATAAGAACGTTGTACGCTATAACCGATGGGGCTACATATTCTTAATTCCTTTCATTGTGGTATTTATAATCTTTCAGTTGATACCACTTATTTCAACTATTAAAAACAGCTTTTATGAGCACTACATGGCGGGTCTTACGGAAGTAGGTCCCAACTGGGTTGGCTTAGAAAACTACAAGACGCTTATAACAAACGGCGACTTGTTAAAATATTTCAAGAACACCATGATTATGTGGATTGCAGGTTTCATACCTCAGATTCTCGTTTCACTGCTTCTTGCAGCATGGTTCTCAGATCCTTCACTTAAGTTGAAGGCGAGACCGTTCTTCCAGACGATTATCTATATGCCCAATCTGATTATGGCTTCGGCATTTGCAATGCTTTTCTTTGCCCTCTTCTCAACTGTAGGACCTATCAATGCACTCCTTCAGAATATGGGAATAATTGAGACGTCATATGACTTCCTTCAGCATACGGGAAGTGCGAGATTCCTGGTAGCATTCATGAACTTCCTGATGTGGTTCGGTAATACAACCATACTGCTTCTTGCAGGTATGCTTGGTATCGATACGTCACTCTTCGAGGCTGCAGAGGTTGACGGTGCTACGTCTACACAGGTATTCTTCAAGATTACATTGCCGATACTTAAGCCCATACTTGTATATGTGCTTCTGACATCACTTATCGGTGGTCTGCAGATGTTCGATGTTCCTCAGATACTTACAAACGGAGATGGTTCTCCTTCGAGAAACTCCATGACACTTATCATGTATCTGAACAAGCATCTCTACAGTAAGAACTATGGTATAGGTGGTGCACTTTCAGTGTACCTGTTCATCATTACCCTTATACTTAGCTTGATTATCTTCAAGATAAATACGGGTGAGAAGAATAACTACTAAGGAGGTGCAGACATGGATGAATATAAGGTAAAAGAGCATGGACTGAATGTTCATGTCAGAAGAGTTATAGCATATATAGTTCTTGTATTTTTCACGATACTGTGTCTCTTCTGGTTCTATTTGCTTATAATAAATGCAACAAGATCAAACAGTGAGCTGTCACGAGGATTTACAATGATGCCCAGCACGCATCTTGTGGACAATTTCCTCAATGTGCTTCATAACGGTACTGTTCCTATAGGAACCGGACTTCTTAACAGCTTGATTATAGCAGTATGTAATGCAGGTCTTTGCGTATACTTCTCGACTATGACAGCATTTGCTATACATGCATATGACTTCAAGCTTCGTAAGTTTATGTTCCTCTTCATACTTGCCATCATGATGATTCCCACGCAGGTAACTGCACTCGGATTCATACAACTGATGAGAACTATGAAGCTCATGGATACATTTGTGCCGCTTATAGTTCCGGCTATAGCATCACCCATTACTTTCTTCTACATGAGACAGTATATGGAGAGTTCACTTCCTCTTGAACTGCTTGAGGCAGCTCGTATAGACGGAGCCGGCGAGGTTAGAATATTTAATCAGATAGCACTTCCTCTTATGAGACCTGCTATCGCTGTACAGGCTATCTTCACATTTGTTGCAAGCTGGAATAACTACTTTACTCCTGCTCTTGTACTTACGACAAAGAAGAAGCAGACACTTCCCATACTTATCGCACTTCTTCGTTCAGCAGACTTCCTGAAGTTTGATATGGGACAGGTATACATGATGATTGCACTTTCAATTCTTCCTGTGGTTGTTGTTTACATCATTCTTTCTAAGAATATCGTACAGGGACTTACGGTTGGAGCTGTAAAGGGTTAATTAGCCTGATACAAATTAATATGAGTACAAAAAGGTACGGACAGTGAAACTGCCCGTACCTTTTTATGAGCAAATTAATATACTTGTATCTAAACCACATTAATTATCCCATGAAAGCCTGTGCAGCTTGCCCGTGTCCTCAAGCTGCGGAAAGTCCATTTGCCTCAGAGCCTCGTACAGTACCACGGCCACAGAGTTAGATAGATTGAGAGAACGTTCATTCGGAATCATGGGGATACGTATACAGTCATCGGGATGTTGTACCAGTATCTCTTCCGGTATACCGGCACTTTCCTTACCGAACATGATATAGTCTCCATCCTGAAAAGCTACATCAGTATACCTATGATGCGCCTTTGTAGTGGCATAGTAGATGTGTGATGTATCCGGTACCTTGCTGTAGAAGTCGTTTATATCCATATACTCGGTTACATTCAGTCGCGGCCAGTAGTCAAGACCGGAGCGCCTGAGCATCTTATCGTTTATCAGATATCCAAGCGGATGTATGAGATGCAGGGCGCTGCCTGTTGCAACGCAGGTACGTCCTATGTTTCCTGTATTTGCCGGTATCTCCGGCTCTAACAGAACTATGTTTAGCATGATTATTCCTCACTGTGTTAGTAGGGAGGATTCTGTCCTCCTATCTCGCGGTATTCGCGTATATTAAAGCGTGCCATGAGTTTTCATGACACGCTTATATTATGTGTATGCTTGCAGTATGTCAAGTGAAGATACAGCACATCATCACTGGCATCAATATTTTATAAATTCATACAGGTTTATTACCTTGACAGCTCATGCAGCAGTCTTCCGTAGAAATCAGTCCTTATAGCATCGGTCGCATTAAATATCTCGTGCTTTGAGTCTGCATATCTATAGACCTTGATGTCCGGGCGTTTCTTCAGCAGTTCATCGGTGTAGCCCTCAACATCTACCAGATGATCGTTACCTGCCTGGAATACTGTGATATCAGCTGTTAATCTGCCTGCGTACTTGATAGCCATATTTGTGGCTTTGATGCTTTCTATCACCCAACCGTAGGTGCCGCCGGACATCTGGTAGTTCACATCTTCGATACGTCTTCTGAGTATATAGTTATATCTCGATTCAGAGAGCATGCTGCTGTGCTCGAAGTTCGGCTCCGGGTCGAAGTGGTGCTGGTTAAATGACAACTCCTTCTCCTTGTGAGTAACCTTCACATATGCAGTAAGGGCCTTAACTGCAGCTCCGGGAACATTCATCCGGAGCTTCAGCATAGGGGATGATAGTATAGCCCTGTCAAAATACTCCGGATATTTCTCCAGAAAGAGAGTACCTACAGCACCGCCCATGGAGTGAGCAAACATTATATGAGTCTTGTCCGGCGTCTGTTTAGTAACTATTTTATCCATAAATGCTTTAAGGTCTGCTACGTAATCTCTGAAATCATTTACATGAACTACATCCTTGTCATCAACCTCTCTCTCTGATAGTCCGTGTCCTCGTTGTTCGTAGAAGTATACGCCATATCCTGCGTTATAGAGATAATATATCATTTCAGAATATTTATCCCGGAATTCGCAGAAACCGTGCACTATAATGATGATTTTATCCGCCCCTTCAGGTACTGCGCTGTAGTAGTGAAGAAGCACGCCGCCGTGTCCCTTGAAGAAGCTTTCTTTTACGCAGTTCATCTGCCAGTCGGCGATATCTCCGTTTATAGCATCGGGGAACTCCGAGTCGGTGTATATGTGTATATGATTGGGAACCGGATATTCCGGTGTCTCGATGTCAGTGCTGCTTAGCACTTTTATGTTAGTTGAATCCATATATATCCTTTCGAATTACAGGTAAACATTATATTTTGCTCTGCCCACTGCTGATACAGGCAATACAGCAGGGCTTACTCATATTTATGTACTTTATACAGACTCTGTGATTTTCTTCACCTTATCTGGATAGTTCGTGATAATCGCATGTACACCGCGTTCGATGCACTCAAGTATGTCTCGTTTTCTGTTGATGGTCCAGACGTTTACATCAAGACCGTTCTCAGCACACTCCTCCATGTAGTTTGGATATCTGAGGTTGTAGCCTGCAGGATGAAGTGCATTTGCACCGTGAGACTTAGCGTAAGCCGGCATATCTACAGGACCGTCACTATAGAGCAGTCCGATATAAGCATTAGGATCATACTTACGAATCTTCATAACTGATGCATGGTTAAACGAAGAGTAGATTACTCTATCCTTGAACCCACACTCCTCGGCCAAATCTACGATTTTCTTCTCTATATCGTAGAAGATGATTCCGGTCTTAAGCTCTATATTTATCGTAAGACTTGTAGGGACGAGCAGCTCGAACACCTCACGCATGGTTGGTATCTGTACTCCCTCGTAGGCTGAGTTACCATTACTGAAGTCGAAGCTCTTTAGCTCCTCCAGCGTGTAATCTACAACGAGTCCCTTCTGAGAACTGGTCCGGTCGATGGTTTCGTCGTGGCATACCACAATCTCTCCGTCCTTAGTGAGCTGTACGTCCAGCTCGACTCCGTCTGCACCCTGCTCAGCTGCAAGCTTAAATGCAGGAAGAGTGTTCTCCGGTGCATATCCGCTGGCTCCTCTGTGAGCCCATATGAGTGGTTTGTTCATGATGTGTTTCCTCCGTATTCTGTGTTTTAGTATGATACATTCTATCGGTGAAAATATATGCTTCAAAATAGTCCTTCCTACTCGTGTGTTTGTCCATCTAAACGGTTTTTGATATTCCTCCGTTAGCCCTGTCCCACAGCTTATCGTAGGGCATGCCTGTAACCTTCTCGAGTATACGCTTCTCATCATCTGTCGTCTCGGATGAATCCTCGCCCCGACGCCTTGCGATTTCCTTCTTTACAAGCTCGAACTCCTCCTTCGCCATAGGGAAGCGGTAGCCGAGTATGAAGAGGCAAACTATCAGTACGGCAGGTGCAAGTATGTATATCCAGCCGATACCTGATGCGGTTGAGGCTGATTGTCTGATGCCCTCCGTGGCAAGCTGCGAGTCATAGCCAACAAGCGAAAGGAGCAGTCCTATCGTACCTGCTGAGAGTCCCGACGAGCACTTTCTTGCAAATGTAGCCATACCGGACACCGTACCCGGTCGGCTTACGGATGTGATAAGCTCATCAACATCTGCCATATCCGCCATGATGGCAAATATACTCGTAAGCGTTGCAGCATTTCCGATACCCATCAGAGCCGTAAGTATCAGTATCATCACGATACTTGAGCCTTCATAAGAGAAGAAGATGAGACCGAGTGTTCCAACGAGTCGTATCGGAGCACCGATAAGGATGGTGGTACGCTTCGAGGTACGCGCCATCACTGGTCCGAAGATAAGCATACCGACGAGCTGAGATATCAGCAGCACACCCATCAGATAGATGAAGTAGCCGTTACTGTAGCCGTTCAGAACCTCTGTTACATAGTAAACTGCCATGCCCGACACGAAGTCTGTTGCACACTGACCGGTAAGGTAGATGCCGATGAAGAGTCTGAAGGAACGGCTCTTAAATACACTGATAGCCTCAGCGAAGGCCTCCTTCGTACTGGTCTTAACAGGCTCCTTATCCTTCTCCCATGTCCCCAGAAATGTAACGAACGATGTCACGAAGAACAGTACTCCGAAGAGTATCGCAACCGACAGGTACTGTGAAGAGTCAGTCGTATTTTTAATCTTGAGTGTGGGAATAAGACCTGATGCCATAGAGCCGAGAGTTGACCATATCATACGTGTGTTCGAGAATTTAGAACGCGTCTTATAGTCATCTATCATATCCGGCAGAAGTCCATTATACGGCACCATCAGCACGGTAAAGCCCGTCGAGAAGAGACAGTACATCAGCAGATAGTACGCGTACTGTGCGCCTGTCGACTGAGTGGGCGGAACCGTCCACATCAAGAGAAACGTCAGTGCCGATACGATGGAGCCTATCATGATATAGAACCTCTTCGCTCCGAAACGTGACCTCGTGCGGTCGGTTATATTTCCCATGATGGGATCCGTTATGGCATCCCAGATTTTACCGACGAGCGGTATGCTTCCTGCAAGTGCCGCCGGCATGCCGATTGCATTTGTCATAAATACCGTGAAGTAGGTGTTGATGATGACAAAGGCACCGCCGTTAAAGAACTCGCCCATGCCATAGGTCATACGATTCAAAAAGCCGTATCCCGGCTTCCTGCCTTTTATTTCATTTTCCATGTGATTCCCCCTGAATGCCGGACTTGGACTATCCGACTGAATTTTGCTACGAAATACATTTTAACATAGATACAGGGTAAAGCCACTCACATTTTGTAAAATTCTGGTAAGATTATGCAGGAGGATGAAGTGAGGGGAGTTTGGTGATTTCAGCTGTCAGCTGTGATACACGTCTGTGGGTGTAAACACGTTCGGTGACATCGCTTATGGTATGTCCGACAATGATTTTCAGGATGTATTCATCTAGTCCGCAGTCCTTTGACATAGTGACGAAGGTATGCCGTGTGTCATGTGGGAGATGAGTAATTTTCAGGCGATTCATGATGACATTAAATATATAGCGATAGCCCGAGTAGGTAATAGGTGTGCCATCACGCTTTGAAATCAGATACTCCGAACATCGTTTTTTTGATATCACATATCTTCTGTACACAAGATCAAATATATCACTATGTATTGGTACGAGTCTGTTTATTCCTGCCGCGGTTTTAATCCCTCCTATTATGTATCCTGAATACGTTCCGGTATCAAGCTTCACGTCGGATAATTTTAGCCGTGTAAGTTCCTGAGGACGCCACCCCATATAGATAGCTATCAGTATCAAATCGACATTAGGGATATCGAAGTGCTGCCACAGCATTCGGATCTCATCCTCGGTAAAGGGTTTCCTGATAATCTTAGGCGGATCAGGCTTTATCCTGTCGCAGAGTTCAGCATAGTTTATAGTGGCGATTTCATTTTTGATAGCATATTTGTAAAGCAGGTTGCATAGTGACTTCATCCGGAGCTTCGTGCTGCTGTGTGCGTTCGTGTGTCCTATACATGTCTCTATATGCCTTGGCCTTATATCCGCAAATGTCATGTCATGCAGTTCACTGAGATGCATGTATGCCGCCCGCCATGTACGGATTGTTGTTGGCGAAATTGATTTGAAGTGAACCTTACTCCATGCTTCGTATATATCGGAAAAAGTTGGTGATTCAGTCGATTCACCTATTGACAGTTGGTGTATGGCTGATTCGTATAATGCATCTGTGTGAGACGCTTTGACCGAGGTGATATGCATGGTATCAGTGGATGCTGCTTCACTCATAGAGTTATTATATACATACAGTGCCGTAATTGCTTCTGCTTTTGTTTTGTAATAACCTATGGATTTACGTTTTTGTATGTAGTTGTCACCTATACATTTGCAATCAACTGTTACTACAGCAGTATACGGACGTCTTCTCCTTCCGGAAAGCTTGTATACTGTACCGGAACCATTCGCTCTTTTAAGCTTCATATATATATCTCATACCTCCTGTTTGCTATGTGTTAGCTACCGGCATAACCGCAGCTGTAACCATATTTTTGTATTATATTCAATATTCGAAATATATGTAGCTAACGGGTAGCAGACAAGGTACACCTGTAAAACAGATCTATTAATCATCAGTTTTTTTGTTTGCTTTTTCTTTGGTCATTTCTATATATTCACTGTTTTTGTAAAAAACAGCTCTGACAGAGTATGATGAGCCATATATGATAAGGCCAAAGATTATAATCAGCCACAGATACCATGTTTGAAGAAAAATGAGCGGGTATATGAAGGAAAGTGCTATCGGAGCAACCCAAGCGACAACTATTTTCAGCCACTTACCGAGATATCCCACCGACAGGAGAAATGCATTCTTAAAGGTTTGCAGAATTGTATTCTCGTAACGAGCTATCAGCGGAAACAGAAACGGAAGTACAAAGAGCATAAGCACAAGCTCTATTCCAAGCACTATCATATATATAGACGCTATCGTTCCTGTTGTCGTATTTATAACCAGATACTCTGCAAACATTACCGCAAATGCGGCGATGACGATAAGAAAACTAAGTGTTGCCTGCTTGAAGTTTCTCTTGAAGTCCTCTATAAATCCTCTCAGTACATACTCCTCCTTGCCCTCCTGCAGCTTCATAGACATAGAGTATGCAGCAGTAAGAGATGCACCTATTGTAAATACCGGAAGGCAGCCTATCACAAAGCATATATTTATACCGAAGCAGTTTCCGAAGCCGTCAAGTATACGTCTGAGCAGACCTATTCGTCCTGAAGTCTGTGCCTGTTTTTCCTTATCATCCATAACGTCCATTGTCATAATCCCCCCTAAAAGTAAGAGGGGCGTGTTCTGTAAACACACCCCTCATTATTTAATGCATTATTTTCTGAATAATTACTCCTTTACACCACCCAGAGCAACACCTGCAATTATGTACTTGGATAAGAAGAAGTATGCTACCAGTATAGGAAGAACTGTGACGAAGAGTCCGCAGTATATAAGACCCCAGTCTCGATCCTTATCATTAGCCTTGAGGGCTGATACATACATGGGCATGGTCATCTTCTCTCTGTACTCGGCAAGGATTACCGAAGGTGTATAGAGATTGTTCCATGATGCAACGAATGCGAAGATTGCCTGTGTAGCCATAGCCGGCTTCAGCAGAGGCAAAACTATCGTATTAAACGTATGGAACTCTCGTGATCCATCGATACGCGCTGCCTCTATAATCTCCAGCGACAGACCTGTTTCCATATACTGCTTCATGAAGTATACAGTAGTAGGTGCTGCGATAGCCGGAATTATGAGCGGCCATCTTGTACCATAGAGATGTGTCAGCTGACATACCTTTACGAAACCAACTATAGATACCTGTGTGGGAATCATCATGATACCGTATATGAATGCCCATACAAACTTCTTACCCTTGAAGTTATATGCGGTAACAGCATATGCAGTAAGTGATCCGAAGTATATCTGAAGTATCGTAGCAGGAACCGTAACGAGCAGTGAGTTCATCATGGCCTGAAGTACATTTACACCACTGGTCTTTTCACCTGAAGCAAGCAGGTTCTTAAAGTTTGTAACAAACTGATCGCCGGGGATAAGCTTGATACCTGTGGTTATGTCAGACGATTTCAGTGTTGAATTGATAATCAGTATATAAAACGGAAAAATCGATAAGAAGCAAAGCAGGATACATATAATGTATCTGAACAGCTTCTGTCCGGAAAATCCCTTAACTTCCTGTTCCACTCTGCTCACCTACCTTCCGTCAATCGGCTTCTCACTGGTAACCTTATAGAATACCAGGCTGACAGCCATAGTTACAACGAACAGTACGATTGAGTATGCCGCAGCACGACCGTAATTCGTATATCCGTTACCTATAGTTGCATACTGCTTTATCAACATCATAACAGTGGTTGTGGACTTGACACCATTAACGACAGGACCTCCATCGTTGAACAGCAGAGGTATATCGAACATCTGCAAACCACCGATAGCTGATGTAACAAGTGTGTACTGGAGTATCGGCTTCAGCAGAGGCAGTGTTATCTTGAAGAACGTCTGTCTTGACGTGGCTCCGTCAACCATAGCCGCCTCATAAAGTGCTGGATTAATTCCAAGTATACCTGCACACAGAACTATCATGGTATTTCCGTACCACATCCAGAACTGTATAAAAGCAATAATTATGAGCGATGCCCAACCCTTATCCAGGAAACCGTCCTTGCCTACGAGCCCCATACCCTTGGCAATCTGAGTTAAAGCACCATTATTTGAAAACATAGCATAGAAAAGTACTGCGATTGTAGCTGCAGTAATGATGTTGGGGAGATACATGATAACCTTGAATATACCTGCACCCTTAAGCTTATACTTGACATCTGTGAACCATGCGGCAAGCAACAGTGACAGAAGTATCTGAGGTATGAAGTTAAGTACCCAGAGCACTACTGTTATACAGAGTGCCTTCCATACCTCTCCGCCACCCATGGCGCCAAATACATAGTTGGTGAAGTTGCCAAGTCCGAACTCCTGTATCTCATTACGTCCATTCTTAGCTCTGTAATCCAGTGAGCAATAGAATGTATATAACAGCGGATACAGCTGAAATATAGCAAATACGATAAAGAACGGAACTATAAAGAACACGCCATACTTACCGTATTCAACAGTCTTTTGCTTCTTCAAGACATAACCCTCCTCCCAAATTTGTTTCTTTTTTAAACACACGCACCGGCGAACCGGTGCGTGCTAAACACGTTATTTATAACTTGGAGTAGAATTACTCAGCCTGAGGAATACCAAGCTTTGTCATTGACTGCTCGTATACATATGCGAGTGCGTCATCAACTGTAGCATAGTCTCCTGTGTTGTAGCCTGTCATAGCCTCCTTGATGTAAGACTCATAGTTCTTATCCTGGTATGTGCAAGCTGACTGATCGATACCCTCTGCTGCTGCAGCCCATGTTGCGTAAGGGTTCTGTCCGCCGAGGAACTTAAGTCCGTTGTTGTCGTCTGAAAGGCTTCCGTTAGCAAGCATATCGTTAGCTGTCTTGTTAACTACAGCATCACCTGTTACATTTGTGATATTTACACCGATCTCAGGATCGAATGCAAGCTCATAGCAGATGAATGCAGCAAGCTCGGGGTTAGGGGTGTCCTTACCGATTGATACGTAAGTACCGCCCCAGTAGTATGACTGAGGTCCTACACAAGCGCCCCAGCTACCGTCTGTAGCACCGTTACCCTGGAATACACCAATCATCCAAGGACAAGCGAAGTAGCAGAATACATTTCCGCCGTCAGCCATGTTAGCTGCCCAGTCGCTGTCCCACATAGATGAGTTGTTTGTGTAATCTCCGTCATACAGCTTCTTAGCTGTCTCAAGGAATGTGTTAACTGAGCTGTCAAGAGCAACTGACTCTGAACCGTCATCAGCAACCTGTACCCACTGCTCTGTATGAGCGTTGATGATTGCATAGTAAACTTCGTCAGGTCCTGAAACAATCTTGTAGCCAGCCTCCTTAAGCTTATCAGCTGCTGCGAAGAAACTGTCCCAGTCACCGATAAGTGCCTGAACCTCATCCGGATCATCTGTTCCGAATACTTCCTGTGCGATAGCTCTGTTGTAGAATACAGAACCAGCTGTTGACTGCCATGTTACAGCCTTGATCTCTCCGTTGTATGAAGCATACTCAAGAGCGTAATCATAGTTGTCTGCCCACATATCCTCTGTGAATCCAACATCGAGGAGGTTAAGTGTGAGGTTATCATCCTCTGTCCAGTACTTAGCTGATCCAACATCGCCGGGGATAAGTGAAGGATACTTGTCTCCACTTGTCATAGCGTTTGTGATTTGCTCAAGTGAATCCTCTGAAGCTGAACCAAGGTTTACATACTCTACATAATCCTTGTACTCAGGATATGCATCGAGAACAACGTTGAGCTTCTTCTCGAAGTCATCATCCCATGAATAAGCGTAAATCTTCTTGCTCTCATCCCAACCGTCTGTGCTGGGTGCTGCTATACCGCCTGTTGAAGCTGTATCATCAGCCGCAGTATCATCTGCTGTATCATCAGCAGCTGCTTCCTCTGTGTCATCTGCAGCAGCTTCCTCTGTTGTTGCTTCCTCTGTGTCATCTGCAGCTGCGCTCTCTGTAGTTGTTGCAGCTGAGACTGGAGAATTGTTGACAAAGTATCACCGTGGTGATACTTGAACTATTTCGATAAGATGTATATCAGAGATAAAGAGGCGAGAACAGCGTTTAGAGAACTGTTAATGCATAGTGAAGATGGCATATATGCTATGGATTTGTTGAGAGGAGGGCATCTTTAGATGCGTTTGAGACTGTGTATAGGTTGGCTGTGGCTCTGGGATGCAGACCGGAGGAACTAATCACATGATTTTGAAAAATGTGATAGAAATTATATATATTCCCTTGAAAAAATGTGATTGCACTTATAAACTCTATGAAGACATAAATAAAAGAATATAAGAAGACTGAAGGGCAGTAATATGAGTGACAAGGAAATAAATGAAGTGTTAGATAAAGAATCTGATAAAGGCTTAGAGGAGAATAAAAAAGAGACAGAACCGATTTTCGAGGAACATCCGGAGTCGGAGCATAAGGAGAAGAAGACAGCAGGACAGAAGTTCTTCGAACTGTGCGACAGGTTTGGAGATTTGTTTTTACTGAATATTCTCTTTGACCTTACGTGCATTCCGATATTTACAATCGGTGCATCGATTACCGCGCTATATACTGTTACCAATAAGATGGTAAAGGGTGAAGAGGGTGTGGTGCGTGATGAGTACTTCAAGGCCTTTAAGAAGAACTTCAAGGCGGCAACACCTGCGTGGCTGATAGTTCTTGTGCTGGGATATATTGTATATGTGGGAGTTGCTTACTCAGCAACCGGGGATGCGGATTCTGTTAAGTATACGGCGCTTCTTACTGCGGCAGGTATGATACTGCTGTCGTTTCTCGTGCCGCTGCTTTTCCCGCTCATAGCGAGATACGAGAACAGCACATTTGCAATGATTAAGAATACGCTGATTATATCTGTGACGAACCTCGGTATATGGTTCAGGGTGTTCTTCGTGTGGATAGTGCCGGTAATACTCTATGTGATGATTCCGAAGATTTTCTACTATACGTGGTACATATGGCTGCTCTTCCTGATGGCCTTTCTGGCGTATGTAAATTCTATGTCGCTGTGGAAGCTGTATGAGAAGCTGGAAGCAAGAGATGAAGAGTAAGCAGATTGCTTTCATGAGGCACATTCTGCGAATATGTATCAACCTACAGGAAGATTGAAAATGTGTATAATCAAAAACAGCAAGCCGACCGACTTGCTGTTTTTGTGAGTGACCACGATGACTGTAGTGGTGTATGTTCTCTTATGCAGGATGGTTACTGCTGCAAGGATGGGATTATTCGTCCACTATCGTATGCTCTGTCTTCACTATCGCCCGCTGCACAGCGTCTCTTGAGTTTTTCCAGTCGGCCTCCTTATTGCGATAGTCGTGCTTGTCGATGAACCACGACAGGTCTCCGGCTACACGCTCCATGTTGTCAAAGTATATACGGTTCAGCACAGGGATAAACTCCTCGTACTGAGACTGACTGAGCTGCTCCTGAGCTCTCTCATAGAGCACGCCGTAGTGGTAGGTGCACATACCCTTGCAGGACTTAAACTTCTCGACAAATTCGGAGTCCTTCTTCCACATGTGAAATATAGTATGTATATATCTCTCAAATATCGGTTTGATACGACTGCATACGAAGCAGGTGCTCTCGAGCTCGGCGATATACTTTACGACAGGGGATTTGTCCTGCTTTCTTGAAAGCAGTCCTTTCGACTTGGTCGTATCCTTCTCAGCGAGCTTTGTAAGGTCGCGGTTTACCTTCTCGATATGAGTGCTCAGCATCAGTGCAACACCAAGCTTGTTCTTATCTGCATACATCATCTTTATATGCTTCGGGCAGAAGCCCAGTTTATCGGTAACTTCGCGGTTGTCGTCCTCCATGTAGCTCGGACCCATGGTGAACTCTATGGAGCTTTGCTCCAGGTCGCGGTACATTTCGCAGAGGGGACATTCGCAGTCTTTTGTAAATGCATCGTTTACGGGTATTGTATATAACTGTTCCATATTGTAACCTCATCTCTTTTTGAATTGTAAAGGCTTCACATCTCACGCAGCAGTGTGTGAAGCACAGCGGCATAAGCCGGACTGTTTAACATGCATTCACACGTGGATTTAATTTTATCATAGAAAAGAAAATAAAAGAACAGAAATACTTTCAAAAAGCAACCTCTACGGGGACTGTCTTCAATTGACTATAAGGGTACCGAGTGATAAAATCAGAAGGTAAATCATAGGTATAAATTTTAATAAGGAGTGTAAAGTTATCATGGAAACACTTATACCGTTTCTGATAATTTTCCCCATGGTGGTAGCTGTCCTGATGTTCTGCATCAGGAAGACTTCTGTGCGGAATTTTATCGCCTACGTAGGTGCTGCTGCGATTATAGCAGCGGACATACTTCTTGTGTTCTACTGGCTGGACAACGGAGCCGTGCCTGTAGAGCTCTTTGTGAACACCGAACTTGCGGACCATGTAATACTCGGCGCTGAGGTGCTTATAATGGTGGTGGTCACATATCTAAGCTTCAAGTATAAGAAATACTGGGTAAGCTTACTTTCTATCATCCCTACACTTTTGATTGCATATCTGGAGCTTGCGGGCCCCGAGATGGAGGAGCAGAGCCATATCTGCCTTGACCATCTCTCAATTCTTATGTGTATCATAGTAGGTATCATAGGAAGCCTTATCGTTGTGTATGCTGTAGGATATATGCACGGCTATCACAATCATCACACAGAGGTACAGGACAGAAGATACTACTTCTTCATGGTTCTCTTCCTCTTCCTTGGGGCGATGTTCGGTTTTGTAACCTCATCGAGCCTGCTCTGGATAGATCTCTTCTGGGAGATGACAAGTGTTTGCTCGTTCCTGCTGATAGGCTATACAAGAACTGAGGAGGCAGTGAACAACTCATTCAGAGCTCTGTGGATGAACCTGCTTGGAGGTGTTGGACTTGCTGTAGGTATAGTTTACTTCGCATACAAGGCAGGAACGGTAAATATATTCACACTTATAGATATGGGAGCTGCAGGAGAGAAGTTAGCTGTTATACCGGTTGCCCTCATAGCATTTGCGGCACTTACAAAGGCTGCTCAGCTTCCCTTCTCAACATGGCTTGTCGGAGCCATGGTTGCACCCACACCGTCATCAGCACTGCTTCACAGTGCCACGATGGTTAAGGCAGGTATCTACATACTTTACAGACTTGCACCTGCCATGGCAGATACAACCACAGGCTTCATGATAGCATTTGTCGGAGGCTTCACATTTATCGCAATGTCTATAGTTGCCATAGCTCAGAGTGACGGCAAGAAGGTACTCGCCTTCTCAACTATATCAAACCTTGGACTTATGACAGCCTGCGCAGGTATCGGTCGTGCGGAGACCATATGGGCAGGTGTGTTCCTGATGATATTCCATGCTATATCGAAGTCACTGCTCTTCCAGGATGTCGGAGCTACAGAGAATGCTCTGCATTCAAGAGACATAGAGGACTTCCACGGACTGCTCTACAGACTGCCGAAGCTTGCAATATACATGTTCATCGGTATCGCCGGCATGTTCCTTGCACCGTTCGGCATGCTGATATCGAAGTGGGCAGCACTCAAGGCATCCATCGACAGCAGCAACATCATCATGGTATTCTTCATCTGCTTCGGTAGTGCCACGACATCATTCTACTGGACCAAGTGGATGGGTAAGATAATCAGCCACGGCTATGCTTACGAGACACCCGTTAAGGATGTAACCAAGAAGAATGAAATGCTATCTCTTACGATTCATGCGATTCTGATGGTACTCACCTGTGTACTGTTCCCGCTGATATCGAAGATATACGTAAATCCTCTCCTCGTTGAGATGTACGGACACGAGACAGAGGTTCTCTCACAGAGCGTGCTCTATGTACTGGTAGCCATAATTCTTGTGGTATTTATGGTTCCCTTCATCGCACACATCTTCGCGGAGAATGTTCAGACAAATCAGAAGCTGTCCTACATGAACGGTATCAACGAGGGCGATAATCGCTCGTTTACAAGCTCATTTGGAAACAGAAAGATGCTGTACCTTACAAACTACTACTTCGCTGATCTCGTAGGTCAGAGGAGGGTCATGCTTCCTGTACAGCTGTTTATGATGGCATTTCTGATAGTGATGCTTTGTATCGTGATAGGAGGTGTTATGTAATGGCATATAAGATTATAGCGGCAGTTGTATATGTGCTTCTGGCACCTTTCATCGGAGGCTTCCTCGAGGGACTCGACCGTAAGCTATCCGCAAGGATGCAGAGACGTGTTGGACCTCCTGTGCTTCAGCCCTTCTACGATGTGGCAAAGCTCTTCAAGAAGCAGGTTATAGCAGTTAACAAGTCACAGTTCTTCCTGCTTGTGACATACATGGTTATGATGATAGTTTCGGGTGCAATGTTCTACGCCGGAGTGGACATGCTGATGTGCTTCTTCGTTATGTCCACGGCAGCAACCTTCTTCTACTTTGCGGGAGTTATCACAAGCTCACCGTACAGTACAATCGGTTCATCGCGTGAGCTGATACAGATGATGGCATACGAGCCTGCAGTGCTCCTTACGGCAGTCGGCTTCTACCTTGTTGCTGACTCCTTCGAGGTTGACGTTATAGCTACTCAGGACATCAGTGCAATCATACTGCTGCCCGGATTCTTCATAGCATTTGTGTTTATCCTCACCATCAAGATGAGGAAGTCACCCTTCGACCTGTCAACCTCACACCATCCTCATCAGGAGCTGGTAAAGGGTATCACATCAGAGATGGGTGCGAGAAACCTTGCTATATTCCAGATTACCGAGTGGTACGAAAATGTATTCATGCTCGGAGTTGTAGCGCTTTTCTTTGTAAACAGCAATCCATGGAGCTATCTTACAGCAGCACTCTGTATCGCTGTTGTTTACTTCCTGGAGATACTTATAGATAACAGCAATGCACGTGTAAAGATGGATGTGATGCTGAAGCAGGCTTGGGCAGTTACACTGCTTGCTGCAGGCGTTAACCTTCTTGTACTCATGCTTGCAAAGTAGTTTGAATAGGAGGAAGTAAAAGATGGGAAAGGTTAAGAGATCACCGTGGCTTCTCCACTATGACGGATCAAGCTGTAACGGTTGTGATATAGAGGTGCTTGCATGCCTTACCCCTGTGTATGACGCAGAGAGATTCGGAATCATCAACACCGGTGACCCGATGCAGGCTGACATACTTCTCATAACGGGAGGTATAAATTCTCAGAACAGCGCGGTAGTTAAGCAACTGTATGACCAGATGCCGAGACCTAAGGTTGTAGTGGCAGTTGGTGTATGTGCTTGTACCGGCGGTGTATTTAAGGAGTGCTATAACATCCTTGGCGGTGCGGATACTGTTATCCCTGTTGATATCTACGTACCCGGATGTGCAGCAAGACCTCAGGCTATAATCGACGGTATAGTCAAGGCTGTGGAGCTGTTCCAGCAGCGCTCGGATGAGCATGACAAGATGGTTAAGGAACATAAGACCTACGCCGATAAGGTGACAGAGGATAGCATCACTAAGGAGAAGGGAGGAGAGAACTCATGACAGAGTTAAAGAACCCTGATAACATCCTTGAGGTTATAGATAAGGATGATATATATGAGAAGTGCCTGGAGAAGAAGAAGGAGGGACTGAGACTGTCGCAGATATGCGCAGCATTTATAGACGACAAGCTCGAGCTCAGCTACTCATTTATGAACGATGCCACATATCAGTTCACAACACTGAGAGTGGTTATAGACCAGGACGATGAGATATACAGTGTCAGTGAGATACTTCCCTGTGCTGTATTCTACGAGAACGAGATGAAGGAACTGTTCGGAGTTAAGATCAAGATGATAAATCTTGATTATAATAACAAGCTCTATCGTATAAATGTTGAGACACCCTTTATCCCCGAGGATAAGAGGGAGGCGGCACGTAAGGCTGCAGCTGAGGCGGCTGATAAAGAAGCATCAGATGATAAGAAGGATGAGACTGACAGTGACAAGAAGGAGGGTAAGTAAATGGCTAATAAGAGAAGTGTAATACCCTTCGGACCGCAGCATCCGGTTCTCCCGGAGCCTATACATCTTGACCTGGTGGTAGAGGACGAGAAGGTTGTAGAAGCTATACCTTCAATCGGCTTCATCCACAGAGGACTTGAGAGCCTGACGGCTAAGAAGGATTTTAATACCTATACATATATAGCAGAGCGAGTTTGCGGTATATGCAGCTTCGGACACGGTTTCGGATATGTATCTACTATAGAGAAGATTATGAATATCGAGGTTCCTGAGAGAGCAAACTATCTCAGAACCATCTGGTTTGAGCTTTCGCGTATGCACAGCCACCTCCTGTGGCTCGGACTTCTGGCAGACGGTTTCGGATTTGAGAATCTGTTCTATCAGTGCTGGAGAATACGTGAGAAGGTGCTCGACCTTATAGAGATGTCAAGCGGTGGCCGAGTTATATTTTCAGTAAATAAGGTCGGCGGCGTGCTTAAGGATATGGATGCCGAGATGCTCAGCCACTTCCTTACGGTTATGGATGAGATAGAGGCTGATATGAACGATATCAAGGTAACATTTTTCGAGGACTTTACAGTACAGTCCAGACTTCGTGGTGTCGGAGTGCTTACAGCACAGCAGGTGCATGACCTCGGATGTGTCGGACCCTTCGCACGTGGAAGCGGAGTTGCAAGTGACCACAGAATGCGCGGATATGCAGCATATAAGGATCTCGACTTTGAGCCTATAACCAGTAAGGACGGCGATTGCTACGCAAGATGCTATGTAAGAGCCATGGAGGTATTCCAATCCATAGACCTGATACGTCAGGCTATCGGTAAGATACCTGATGGTGAGATATCAGCAGTGGTTAAGGGTAATCCGAACGGTGAGGCATTTGTGACTATCGAGCAGCCCAGAGGTGAGGCGGTTTACTATGTGAAGGCAAACGGTAAGCCGAACATCCAGAGATTCAGACTGCGTACACCCACCTTTGCAAATCTCATGGGACTTTGTGAGACGCTTAAGGGTGCGAACTTCGCTGATGTGCCGCTTCTGATACTTGCTATAGACCCGTGCATAAGCTGTACAGAGAGATAGGAGGGGACGACTATGAAGATAATGAGCTTTTACAAGGAATCCATAAAGAACCTCTTCTCTAAGCCTGTTACGACGGAGTATCCGTTTAAGCCTGCAGAGTATCCTGAGAGATCAAGAGGTCATATAGAGATAAATATAGATGAGTGTATATCCTGTGGTATGTGCTCAAGAGTGTGTCCTCCGGGAGCACTTGAGGTGAGCATGCCGAACGGTACATGGACCATCAACCGTTTTGACTGTATAGCATGCGGCTTCTGTGTAGAGAAGTGTCCAAAGAAGTGTCTGTCGATAGTTCCTGGGTATCAGGAGCCTCAGCCTGAGAAGGCTACGGAAACCTTCCATATCTCTGAGGAGGAGATGAAGAAGCGTGCCGAGGCTAAGGCTAAGCAGATGGAGCTTGCCAAGAAGAAGGCAGCCGAGGCTGCAGCTAAGAAGGCTGCGGAGGCTAAGGCGAAGGAAGAGGCTGAGAAGAAGTAGGCTTCTCGGATCGGTAAGCGAGCAAGGGTGTTGCTGATAGTCTGATAGTAATGCAACGAACCTGCAAGCAAGAAGAGTATATGATGTGCAGCAGATAAAGTTTCGATTTTGTCTGCTGCATTTTATTATGATATATTTTTATATGTCAGGAATCATGTATAGGATGGGTTTATGACGGAATTTGAAGCGCTGCATAATCTCTATTTGCTTTGCAAAGACATATAGAAGAAAAGAGATTTAAAAAATAGTAAGGGTATGGGAAATATATAAATGCATGGAAATATCTGGAAACAATTAAAAAAGTACTGGCTCACGGCTCTGCTGTCACCACTCTTCATGCTGGGTGAGGCAGGGATGGACCTGCTGCAGCCGGCTCTCATGGCTACTATAGTTGACGAGGGTGTACTGGGGCTGAGCACAGGCGGAGTCGGTGATATATCGATAGTTATAAGCGTCGGAGTCAGGATGATACTGCTTGTCCTCTTCGGTGCTTTTTGTGGTGTGATGAGCGGAGTTTTCGCCAATATGTGTGCACAGAACTTCGGCAACGACATCAGGAAGGATGCGTTCAGTCATATCGTGGACATGTCATTTGACCAGACAGACAGCTTCACGACGGGCTCACTTGTCACACGTATAACCAACGACGTGACGCAGGTACAGAACATGGTCATGATGGCGGTGAGAGGCTTCATCAGAACACTGATACTCTTCCTCGGAGGCATCATCTTCATGATGCAGCTTGACCTGAGCTTCGGTGTGATAGTGCTCTGTGCTATGCCGCCAATTATGGCGATAATCATAATCTTCCTCGGGAAGATTACACCGCAGTTTACAAGTCTGCAGGAGAGACTCGATGACGTGAACAATGTAATGCAGGAAAATGTCTCAGGAGTCCGCGTGGTGAAGGCATACGTCCGCGAGGAGTACGAGAAAGAACGATTCGGTAAGGCGAACGGGGCACTTGTCGGAGTACAGCTGAGGCTTCTGCTCCTCATGAACTACATGAATCCTCTCGTAAATATCATCATGAACCTTACGGTAATTGCTGTCATAAAGGTAGGTGCGATGCGTGTAGCGGGCGGCACCGTCACTCCCGGAAATGTTATGGCAGCCATCACATATATCACACAGATACTTAATGCCCTCATGAGATTTGCCATGATGTTCCAGAATGTATCACGTGGTATGGCATCGGCTAAGCGACTCGAGGAGGTTATAGACACAGAGTCTACTATACGAGGCGGTGGCACTGTGCCGGAGGACAGAAGCGGTACCGTTGAGTTTAAGGATGCAGCCTTCTTCTATCCTGACTCGGAGGGAAGTGAGCTGATACTGCATGACATCAACCTGAAGATAAACTCCGGCGAGACTATCGGAATCCTTGGAGAGACCGGAAGCGGTAAGACAAGCCTTATAAACCTGATACCGAGATTCTACGATGTAACAGGCGGAGAGGTACTGGTCGATGGAGTGAATGTCCGTGATTTTGAGCTGACAGAGCTGAGGCAGAGGATTTCATTTGCATTTCAGAGGAGCGAAATATTCCATGAAACTATTCGCGAGAATATACTCTGGGGCAAGTCGGATGCTTCAGAAGACGATATAAAGGCTGCTGCGGATACGGCACAGGCTACAGAGTTTATAAGTACGAGAGAGTCCGGCTTCGACGAGGTAGTGGCTCAGGACGGACACAGTCTGTCAGGCGGTCAGAAGCAGAGACTTGCCATAGCGAGAGCAGTGCTTAAAAAGGCAGAGATACTGATATTTGATGATACGACAAGTGCGCTTGACCTTAAGACAGAGGCAAAGCTCTACGAGGCACTCGGCAGCAGATACCCGGGACAGACTAAGATTATAATAGCTCAGCGTATCGCATCGGTCAGAAATGCTGACAGGATAGTGGTGCTGTCAGAGGGTACCATCGCAGCGTGTGGCTCGCATGCAGAGCTGATGGAGACAAGTCCTATATACAGGGATATATATAATTCGCAGCTTGGCGGTACGGAGAGCAGCGTATCAACAGGAACAGCCGGTGTATCAGAGAGTGAAGGCAGTACGTCGAACAATACAGATGATGTGTCGGCAGGAATGCCGGTATATGTGGGAGGTACATCGACGTATGAGGACAGTAAATCTGCAGGCGTGACAGCAGGTACAGGTGATGAAGGCGTAGGAAATATACCAGCAGATACAGATGGCGCGAAGGGAGGTGACTCTCTTGGCAGATAACAGTAAGAAGGCAGACATCAAGGACTACAGGATGCCCGGACAGCGCGGACCACATAACAGGATGGGAGAGCAGCAGAAGGCTGACGATACCGGAAAGACTCTAAGGAAGCTCCTGGGATACTTCGCACATGAGAAGAGTACAGTAACGGTACTTCTCGTATGCGTGCTTGTAAGTGTCATATGCGGCATCATCACTCCTAAGCTTATGAGCGACGCCATCGACCTTATCACGAATGCAGAGTATGACAAGGTCACATCGGCACTTATTGTGATGTTTATAGTGTACATGATAGCAAATGCAGGCTCCTTCCTGCAGGGACGAAGCTCGGCCATGCTCAGTCAGCGTACAGTAAAGAGAATGCGCGAGGACCTCTTTGAATCGATAGTAAATCTGCCGGTAGGATACCTGGACAGCCACTCGCATGGAGATATCATGAGCCGTATGACAAATGATGTCGAAAACATCTCAAACACGATATCACAGTCGGTAAGCTCGCTCTTCTCCGGAGTTTTCACGATAATAGGAACAGTATTTATGATGGTTTATCTCTGCCCGCAGCTTGCGGCACTCTCGTGTATAACGGTGGTACTGACCGTGGTGGGTACGAAGTATCTGTCGAAGGCTATGAGGAAGGTATACCTTGAGAGACAGACCGTGCTCGGAGAGCTGAACGGAAATGCAGAGGAGATGGTTAACTGCTATAAGACAGTCACGGCATACGGCAGACAGCAGTTCGTAAAGGATGAGTTTAATGCTCTGTCTGACAGACTGACGAAGGTTGGTATACATGCCGAGATACTGGGCGGCTCCATGGGACCTCTTATGAACTGTATTAACAATATCGGCTTCGTAATAATCGCGGCCTTCGGAGGCTACTTCGCAATTACCGGTACGATATCAGTCGGAACAATCAGCGCATTTATAGTATATGCGAAGCAGTTCGGCCGTCCTATCGATGAGATAGCTCAGATATGGGGACAGATACAGACGGCGCTTGCCGGCGCGGAGAGAGTATTCATCATCATGGATGAGAAGCCTGAGGACAAGTCCGGTGAGTATATGATGGATGACTATGAGGGTAGCGGTCCCCAGGTAATCGGCGGACATGGTGATAACCACAGCAGCAACGGTACGATAGAGTTTAGACATGTCAACTTCTCATATGTAGAGGGAAAGCGCGTGCTGAACGACTTTACATTTAAGGTATATGCAGGTCATAAGGTGGCACTGGTAGGTGCTACGGGCAGCGGTAAGACGACGGTTGTAAATCTGCTGATGAGATTCTATAAGCCGGACAGCGGTGAGATACTTATCGACGGAGTAAATATACAGGATATAAACTGTGACAGCCTGAGACGTAATACTGCCATAGTTCTTCAGGATACCGTGCTCTTCACAGATACAGTCAGAAATAATCTCAAGTACTCGAAGTCTGATGCAACCGATGATGAGATGATAACAGCTGCAAGGCAGAGTCACGTGCATCACATGGTGCAGCAGCTCCGCGATAGCTATGATACAGTGCTTGTATCTGCCGGGGAGAATCTGTCGCAGGGACAGAGACAGCTGCTTACGATAGCGAGGGCATTTCTTGCGACACCGCAGATACTGATACTTGATGAGGCAACCTCGAGTGTCGACACCAGAACCGAGAAGAGAATCCAGGATGCTATGCTGACACTTATGGAAGGAAGGACAAGTGTGGTTATCGCACATCGTCTCTCGACCATACAGGATGCGGACGTTATCGTAGTCATGGATCAGGGAAGTATTGTTGAGACCGGAAATCATGAGGAGCTCCTCAGACAGAAGGGCAAGTACTACGAACTCTATATGACACAGTTTGCGGGACAGAGTACTTAAGTTCATAATAATGTATTGTAAAACGATATACATAGTGATATGATGTAGTAAGAAAGAAGGTGAACGTATGGCAGTCAAAAGTGCAAATGTTATAGCTCGTGTGGAGCCTGATATAAAAGAAAAAGCAGAGGCTATTTTATCACAGATTGGAATCTCTGCATCCACTGGGATAAATATGTTTTATCGTCAGGTGATACATAGTAACGGATTACCTTTTCGCCCTTCCGTTCCAGAGAGGCGCCCTACAGCTTTGGATGAAATGACAGAGGACGAGTTTAATGCCAAGCTTAGTCGTGCTTTAAAACAGGCTGAGGCGGGTGAAGGCACATCGGCTGATGAGTTTTTTGAATCGCTCAGACAGGAGATTTTGAATGAGTACACATAAAAAATATGAGGTTATCATTACTCCTGAAGCAAAACAAGATGTAAGGAGCATCATTGTATATATAGCAAGGGAGCTTTGTGCACCGCAAGCAGCCTTGAGTCTAAATGATGCTATAGAAAAGCATATAAATGCATTATCCGAAATGCCGAGTCGTGTAAAGATATTTGCTAAAGAACCGTGGAAGAAAGCAGGAGTACGAAGATCAAGAGTAAAAAATTTTTATGTATACTTTGTTATAGACGAAGGAGAAAATTGTGTAAATATCCTTGCAGTTATATATATTGGGCGAGATCAAGAAAAGCAGCTGGAGGATAAAGGGATATCATAGAATTGACGGAGACTTAGAGGAAAATCCGCAGTATTGCTATAAATAAAAGAAGTGTGTATAATGAGGGCTGGGTTTTTCAGCCCTCTAAATTTATAGGTAATTACAGAAAACGGAGGATGACAAGATGGAAAAGGAAACAAAGTGTATCGAAGCAGGATATATACCCGGTAACGGCGAGCCCCGTATGGTTCCCATCATACAGAGTACGACCTTTAAGTATGACACAAGTGAGGATATGGGAAAACTCTTTGACCTGGAGGCTTCGGGCTACTTCTACACCCGTCTTCAGAATCCCACAAATGATTTCGTAGCAGCAAAGATCGCGGCACTTGAGGGCGGTACAGCAGCTATGCTTACATCGAGCGGACAGGCAGCATCCTTCTTCTCGGTATTTAATGTGGCAAACCAGGGAGATCATGTGGTAGCATCATCGACTATATACGGAGGAACCTTCAACCTCTTCAATGTAACCATGCGTAAGATGGGCATCGATTTCACATTTGTAGAGCCTGATGCAACAGAGGAGGAGCTTGCAGCTGCATTTAAGCCGAACACAAAGGCTATGTTTGGTGAAACTATCGCAAACCCTGCACTCAAGGTGCTCGATATCGAGAAGTTTGCTAAGGTTGCTCACGCACACGGCGTTCCCCTTATTGTTGATAATACATTTGCAACACCTATCAACTGCAGACCTATCGAGTGGGGCGCAGATATAGTTATACACTCGACTACCAAGTACATGGACGGACATGACACGGGTGTCGGCGGAGCTATCGTAGACAGCGGTAACTTCGACTGGATGGCACATGCAGACAAGTTCCCCGGACTTACGACTCCCGACGAGTCATATCATGGCATCACATATGCAGAGAAGTTCGGCAAGGAGGGTGCGTTTATAACTAAGTGTACTGCGCAGCTGATGAGAGATCTCGGCTCTATACAGTCACCTCAGAACGCATTCTACCTTAACCTCGGACTTGAGTCACTCGCAGTTCGTATGGAGCGTCACTGCAGAAATGCTGAGACTGTTGCGAGGTTCCTGTCAGAGAACGAGAATGTGGCATGGGTTAAGTATCCGTCACTTCCCGGAGATGCAGACTACGAGCTTGCTCAGAAGTATCTGAAGGACGGCTCCTGCGGAGTTATCAGCTTCGGTGTAAAGGGCGGCAGAAGTGCGGCTGAGGAATTTATGAAGAAGCTTAAGCTCGCTATCATCGCAACTCATGTTGCAGATGCTCATACCTGCGTACTTCATCCCGCATCATCGACGCATAGACAGCTCACGGACGAGGAGCTTGTGGCATGCGGAGTAGGTCCTGACATGGTAAGACTCTCAGTCGGCATCGAAAATGTTAACGACATCATCATAGACCTGAGCCAGGCACTCGCATAAATAGAGAAAACAGGTGGCCACATCCTGTGTGGCAAGAGATAAAATCATGATATATCTTATAAATGTTTCATTAAATAAATACATAGTAACAGTAATAGGCGCCGTCGCAGCATTTGTACTGACGTACTTCCTTCTGAAGGCTGACTTTGCCTTTCTTCCGAAGGATCACGGACGTGCATTCGCGGTGGACGGCGAGAAGTCGAAGGGTAAGACCAGAGGCGTGGGCATCATCATGATACTTTCACTTATGGTAGTGTCGATCCTGTTCATGCCCATGAATCCGGAAGCTGCCATATATCTGGCAATCATCGTGCTCTGCATGATAAGTGGATATCTGGACGATGCGGCTGCAGAGGCATGGACCGACTACAAGAAGGGGGCTATCGACCTGGTGCTGTCAATTGCGATGGTAGTAACATTTATCCATTACAACAGTACAGACATACACCTGCTGGGATACCAGCTGCATATCAATCCGATTATCTACGGGATTCTTGGAGTCATCCTCATATGGGTATCCATAAATGTAACGAACTGTTCGGACGGTGTGGATGGTCTGTGCGCATCGGTTGCGGTTGTGGAGCTGAGTGCCTTCGTTATCATCTTTAGGAATACACTTGGTTCTTATAACTGCATGACGATATTCTTCATCGAAGTACTGATTGCGTACCTGATATTTAACTGGTCACCCAGCACGATGCTGATGGGAGACGCAGGCTCACGTGCAATAGGTATCTACATAGCACTGATAGCTATGAAGTCCGGACATCCGTTTATATTCATCATCCTGTCGCTTGTATATATAATCGACGGCGGTACAGGTCTCGTGAAGGTTTTCCTGAAGAGGTTTCTGCATATCAACTTTATGATGAGTATCGTATGTCCGATACATGATCATCTCCGTAAGCAGAAGGGACTTGCAAATGTTACGACTGTCTATGTGATGATTATATCCGAGGCAATATGTGCTGTGGTTGCTCTGCTGATAATGCTGCTGGCACACGTTTCATAGATGAGTAACTGTGATGATTTATGAGCTTGCTACTCGAGAAATGCTTCCGTAAATGCCGAAGATAGGCGGCTACGGACCGGATAGATAAAAGCTTGAGATACGGAGTAAGACATATGAAGAATAGATGTGTAATAATAGCAGGCGGTGAATACTCGTCGGGGAGAATCCTTCCCGGCGATTTTGTTATAGCCTGTGACAGGGGATATGAGAATGCTATGCGGCTCGGTGTGACACCGGAACTTGTGATAGCGGACTTTGACTCGTATAAGGGAGAGGTTGCAGAGGGGATACCTGTTATGCGTCTTCCTGTTGAGAAGGACTATACCGATCTTCAGACGGCGGTAAGATATGCCGTGGATGAGGGGTATGGTGAGATAGTTATACTGTCAGCACTCGGAGGACGGCTGGACCATACATTTACGAATCTTCAAACCGTCGTGTATGCGGCGAGCCGCGGTGTCCGTGTGTCGCTGATTGGAGAAACAGATGCAGTGTATGCTGTGGTAAATTCAAGCATCACGCTGCCCAGGATGGATGACTATATGCTGTCGGTGTTTTCTATGACGGACGTAAGCCTCGGTATCACTCTCCGGGGTGTGAAGTACGAGCTGACAGACGGTACACTCACACGGCTTGAAAATATCGGTACCAGCAACGAATGGGTGAGCGAAGAGGCATATATAGAGGTGAAGGACGGAACGCTTCTTATAATCGCATCGAGGAGGAACTGATCTAATCAGGGATAGGTTTGAGGTATAAGATTGGTAAGAGTGCTATGGACGAAAGAACTACAAAAAGTGAATTAACCGGCATCACAGACGCTGCTGATGTAGCAGAAGCTGCTGTGACGGAGAAAGCAAATACTGCGGCTGTACAGGGAGATGATATAGCTGCCCGTATCGAGGAGAGTATCAGAAAGAAGTTTCGGCGAGATACATTTTCGAAATTTACGAAGGCTATCAGAGAGTATGAGCTGGTCAGCCCGGGTGATAAAATCGCAGTTTGTATATCCGGGGGCAAGGACTCCATGCTGATGGCGATGCTCTTTAAGGAGTTGAAGATGCATAACAAGTTCCCGTTCGAGCTTGTATATCTCTGCATGGATCCCGGTTACGCTCCGGCTAACAGGCAGATGATAGAGAGCAATGCGGCTCTTATGGATATTCCCATAGTATTCTATGAAACGGATATATTTGAGTCAGTGGAGAGTGTCGTGAAGTCACCGTGTTATCTATGTGCAAGGATGCGCCGCGGACACCTGTACAGTAAGGCAAAGGAACTCGGATGTAATAAGATAGCACTCGGACATCACTATGATGATGTAATCGAGACGCTGCTTATGGGAATGCTCTATAGCGGACAGTTTCAGGCTATGATGCCAAAGCTTCACAGTACGAACTTCGAAGGGATGGAGCTTATCAGACCGCTGTATCTTATAAGAGAAGAGACGATTATAAGCTGGAGAGATTATAATAATCTGACATTCCTCAGATGTGCGTGCCGCTTTACAGAGAAATGTGCTGCAGAGGTCGGCATATCTCTCGGAGACTCATCATCGAAGCGTCTTGAGACTAAGAGGATTATAGCGAAGCTTAAGGAGACCAATCCATATGTCGAGAATCATATCTTTCATGCTGCAGAGAATATCCCTCTCAGTAAGGTGATGGGAGTCAAGGCTGCAGGGGAGAAGCACTCATTTCTGGAGTACTATGACAGGGATGAGGAGGAGATAGCGGCGGTGCTGAGAGAACTGTCGAATCGGAACACGGCGTTATAAAGCTGCAACCATATTATGATGATGTGGTGACAGTATATAGTAAACTTTGATGACACAGGGGCAGTTTGTCGCAGGGGGCTATACTTTGACATACCGGGGATAAGATATTATTATATTTCGATATAAAAGGCTCTAATGAATACGGTGAAAGCATGATGACACCGGAAAGAGGTATATATGAGTAGAGAAGAAGATGAATTAAAGCGTATACAGGCAGAGGAGGCACTTCGCACCGAGGCAAGGCATCAGGCTGAGTATGAGGAGCTGATGCGTATCAGGGCTGAGGAGAAGGCACGCCTTGAGAGACAGAGTGAGCTGGATGAGAGAGAACGATCCATAGAGGAGAGAGAACGTCTGGTGGAGCTTGAGGAGCGCGAGAGGCGTGTCGCTGAGCGTGAGAGACGTCTGGCTGAGATGGAGCAGGCTGCAGGTATATCACACGAAGATACGGACTATACTGGTGAAACCGACCATAATCGGGAATATACTGATGATACAGGGTACAGTACTGCTGATAACAACAGATATCGTAATGATGGCACAGGCTATCGCGATAAACCGGTTTATGCTTCCGGAGATTCGTCGGATGATGATTATTCAGACGGTTCAGAGGACTTCGAGTACGATGAGGAAGAAGAGGGACTGAAGCGGGAGGAAAAGTCAAAGAAGAGTCAGCAGCAGGATAGAGACCGCCGCATAGAGGAGGAGAGACGTCGTCTCCGTGAGGACCTCGCTGCGGCTGACGGAGTGTCCTACGATGATGACGAGCCTGTCGATACCTTTAAGAGAAAGAAGAAAAAGGATGCGTATGATGATACAAGGTCCTCTAAGAAGAAACGTAAGAAGAGAAGGAAGGGACCTATAAGACGCTTCCTGAGATTTGTACTTGTGATGCTGCTTATCTTCTGTCTGCTGGTAGGACTTGTATGTCATCACATAGTTTCGAAGTTTGACCATATAGATACTACTGTGTCAGAACGCGCAACCTCTATGAAAGGAACACACGTAAACTTCCTACTGATAGGACAGGATGCACGTGAAGGGGAGTCACAGACCAGGTCTGACTCTATGATACTTGTATCTATCGACCTTAAGACCAGGCATGCGGCACTTATATCACTGATGAGAGATATGTATGTGGAGATACCGGGCTACGGTTCGAACCGTATAAATGCAGCCTACGCCTATGGTGGTGTGGATCTGCTGGATGCTACGATAGAGCAAAACTTCGGTATAACTATCGATGGAAATGCAATCGTAGACCTGGACGGCTTCCTCTCTGCCATGACGGCCATCGGTAATCTCGACATAGAGCTCACCGCTGAGGAGGCTGCTTACCTGAACGCTAATACCGGACTCGGTACTAACAACGATACGGCAACAGGTGAGGTATGGAACCTGACAGAGGGGGTTAACTCACTTACACCCTCGCAGGCACTTGCATACTCGAGAATCAGATATGTCGGAAACTCTGACTGGGAGAGAACAGAGAGACAGAGAACCGTCATAAATGCAGTGTTTGATAAGATAAAGAGCGGACATCTGCTTGCAGGCTTCAGGATGGTATCAAGTGCGGCACCGAGTGTGTCTACGGATATAAGTGACCTTGGTTTCACCAAGTGTGTACTGATGATGATACTGTGTGGAGGCTTCGACAGCTATCGTATCCCTGTGGATGGATCGTACACAAGCCAGACCGTAGACGGTATGGCAGTGCTGGTTCCCGACATAAGTGCAAATACCGAGTACCTGCAGCAGTTTATGGATGGAACATATGAAGAGGAGACTGAGTAGTTGTATACAGTCGCAAGACTCAGTAAGTATTATAGTAAAGCCCTGAACGTCATGTTCAGGGCTTTTTCACTATATTGTATGTTTTGTGAGTGTGTCGTCTTAACAATCGGAGCAATCATGCTTCCTCCCTACCATCTATCACGATACGTCCCCTGCCGTGAGTCTTTGCGTAGTACATAGCTTTATCGGATCTGTCGAGCACCTGTGCCGGATCGTCAGTGGTTTCGGGATAGTTTGCTACACCGACGCTGACATTTAACTTTATTTCCATATCCTCGTAGGTTACAATACCTGACTTAATGTTCTCGTGAAGCTCCCTGGCTATAGCATAGGCCTCATCTATTGTCTTGCCCGGCATGACGAGCAGAAACTCCTCTCCTCCGAAACGGACAGCCTTGGCACCGTACTTCCTGGCCATAGCCTGATCTGCACGGGCGACATACTTGATAGCCTCATCACCTGCGAGGTGGCCGTAGGTGTCATTTACGTTCTTGAAGTGATCTATATCCATCATGAGGATAGACATTGTGCCGCCGTTTGCTATGGTTTCCTTTACCAGCCTGTCATGAGTCTGGTTAAAGTAGATACGGTTGTATATCTTGGTGAGTCCGTCCTTCTTGGCTGCATCCTCGGTAGCCATGTAGAGACGGTTACTCAGAAGACTCGATGTGAAGTTGATGATGGCTGACTGATAGAACTCGCAGCCGTTATAGAAGAAGTCGTACTTATCACCGACTATCACCAGTACGCCGTAGAGCTGCTCCTTATCAAATGCCGGAAATGCTGTGATGCAGCAGCCCTTACGCTTGAAGTAGGGATACTTATAGTCGAAGTTGTCACAGATAACCAGCGGTTCTGTGAGAGCTTCCTTATGCATATACTCGAATACAGCCGCCGTATCCTTCTTGAGTCTCTCGGGAGAGTAGTTAATCTGAGACACATACTCGAAGAGAGGATCGTCATTCAGGCATACATCGGTGTCTATGTAGAAGCAGCAAAGAGAAGCTTCCTTGATTCTTGATATACTCTCCACGAGGTGCCTCATGTCACGGTTGGTATCGAAGTCCTGGTTGTACTCAATCATCATTTCCATGAGTGCATGAGTTTCCTCGTTTTTCGTGGTGAGGGTTTCATTAACCTCCTTCATAGCTATCTTCTGATAGTTGATGGTGGAGTTAACCTCCTCGATACGCTGCTGGTACTCCTGCAGCTTTAGGTTCTCCTTACGTACATCCTCGCTTGCGAAGAGTACATCGTTATACTTCTTGTTCCATATCTTCTCCTTGTCGACAGTTACCTGTCTGACGCAAAGTATGGAGATAAATATAACCACAACCATGAGAGATGAGATGAAGAATTCTGCAAGCTCAGCCTCGCCGATAATAGGCACGAAAAGTGTAGCCGAAAGAAGTATGGCATATACTATGCAGAAGCTCAGACTTCTGGGCACAAACACATCGTCATACAGCAGAGTTTCGAATATAAGGAATACACCGTAAAATGTCATCGACACCACGATGCTGTACGGTATCTCTGCAACAAAGTCGGCCACGATAAATGCAGTCATGTATACGATGCACTTAGCGTAGGAAAGCATGACGATGTTTCGCTTACTGCTGAAGAATCTTACATATGCCTCATCCAAAGCATACGTCACAATCAGTGAAGCGGTCAGAAACACCAGCAGTTTGGTGCTCGTGAGTATATTAAAGAAACGGGCTATCACTATCATACAGATTATAATGATAGTATATATCCTCGAAAGCATAATACGCCTGTTAAAAAAATGCATAGAAAGTTCGTCTGACATTTTAATTCCCCCAAAGTAAAATGTACAACCCCACTTAGAAAATTATAGTCCATAAAGAAATTTTCGTCAATCAATTGCACGGTGCCGCTACTATGTGTAAAATAAGAAGGTAAACAAAGTAAAGGAGAGTGAAGCATAGTGTCATCAAAGCTGAAGAGAAGAATAGTATCATGGTCTGAAATAATAATAGGTGCTGTGGTCGCGGCATTTGCACTTGAGGAGTTTCTGGCTCCGAATCATATATTTGACGGAGGCGTAACAGGTATCAGTATGATACTCCGTAACTTCATCAACGTACCTCTCGGCCTTCTGGTTGTTATCTGCAACATCCCGTTTATGATTATCGGCATGAGGAAGCTGGGTAAGAGATTTATAGTCAAGGTTGTAGTGGCAATCGGCATATTCTCTGTTATGACGAGTGTCTTTGAGGAGTTTGCAAATGCCACCGATGACATGATACTTGCGGTTACCTTCGGTGGTGTGCTGCTGGGTGCGGGCGTCGGACTCGTGCTGCGCGGCGGCTCATGTCTGGACGGTACCGAGATAGTCGCCATACTTCTCAGTAAGAAGATATCTATGTCGACGGGAACCATAATACTCCTTATAAATGTTGTCATATACACGGTAGCAGGTATTGTATTCGGTGCAGAGAAGGGTATGTACTCGCTTCTGATGTACTTCATAACCTCGAAGGTTATAGATATAGTCGAGGTCGGCTGGGATAACACGAAGTCGGTTATGATCATCACAGACCACGGCAGAGAGCTGGCTGAGGAGATATATAGTGAGCTTGGCCGTACGGTTACATTTATGAAGGGGGCGGGGCTTGTGAGCAGCAGTGAGAAGGATATCCTGTACTGCGTGGTTACGAGAGCCGAGCTGCATGACCTGAAGGGTATCATCGCGTCAGATGAGGGCAGCACATTTACGACGATATCGGATGTATCGGAGATTATCGGTACGCATATGAAGTCTAAGAAGAAGGCAGAGCAGATACTTCAGAGTGATAAGACTGAGTAGACCGGACCTATATGACGTGTCGGAGATGAGTATCCGGCAAATGTCAGCATATACAAGCTGTGCAAACGGTTACGCAGTTATTCAAAATTTAAGAAAAAACAGGTGGAATATTAAAAACATCTGCGTTATAATGAGCGTTAAATTTTTTCAAATAGTGTAGATTTAGTAGAGATTATATTAGGAGGATAATCATGGCAACCTTTATTACAGAACCGTCACATACATTTAATGAGTATTTGCTTATACCCGGATATTCGTCAAAGGACTGTATCCCGGCAAACGTAAGCCTCGAGACACCCCTTGTTAAGTTTAAGAAGGGTGAGGAGCCCACTATCAAGATGTCGATACCTATGGTGTCTGCTATCATGCAGTCAGTTTCAGGTGACAGACTTGCAGTTGCACTTGCAAAGAGCGGCGGAGTTTCATTTATATACGGATCACAGTCAATCGAGGACGAGGCTAAGATGGTAGCTAAGGTAAAGGGCTATAAGGCTGGCTTTGTAAGGTCAGACTCAAATGTTAAGCCCGATGCAACCCTTGCAGATATACTTGAGATGAAGAAGAAGTCAGGTCACTCAACAGTTGCAGTAACAGATGACGGTACCTCACACGGTAAGCTTGTAGGTATAGTTTCAAGCCGTGACTACAGAGTAAGCCGTATGGATCCCTCAGAGAAGGTCAGCACATTTATGACTCCCTTTGAAAAGCTGATAGTAGGTCGCGACGGTATCACACTTTCAGAGGCAAACAACATCATTTGGGATAACAAGCTTAACTCACTTCCTATCATAGATGATGAGGGAAGGATGGTAGCCTTCGTATTCCGTAAGGACTATGACGAGCATAAGGACAATCCCGGTGAGATGCTTGATGCACATAAGAGATATATCGTAGGTGCCGGTATCAACACGAGAGACTATGCAGAGAGAGTTCCTGCACTGCTTGAGGCAGGTGCGGATGTGCTCTGTATAGATTCATCAGAGGGCTTCTCAGACTGGCAGAAGTTTACACTTCAGTGGATCAGAGAGAACTACGGTGACTCGGTTAAGGTAGGTGCCGGAAATGTTGTCGATGCTGATGGTTTCAGATTCCTTGCTGACTGCGGTGCTGACTTCATAAAGGTCGGTATCGGCGGCGGCTCTATCTGTATTACAAGAGAGACAAAGGGTATCGGACGCGGACAGGCAACAGCTCTTATCGAGGTTTGTGAGGAGAGAGACCGCTACTATGAGGAGACAGGTGTTTACATCCCTGTATGCTCAGACGGTGGTATCGTATATGACCATCATATAACACTGTCACTTGCCATGGGAGCTGACTTCGTCATGCTTGGCCGTTACTTCGCAAGATTTGATGAGAGCCCCACAGAGAAGCTTCTCATCAACGGCAATTATGTAAAGGAGTACTGGGGTGAGGGCTCTAACAGAGCTCGTAACTGGCAGAGATATGACCTCGGCGGTGACAAGAAGCTGTCATTTGAAGAGGGTGTAGACTCGTACGTACCCTACGCAGGACCGCTTAAGGATAACGTAGCGAGAACACTCAGCAAGGTTAAGTCTACCATGTGTAACTGCGGTGCACTTACCATCAAGGAGCTTCAGGAGAAGGCGAAGATTACGCTTGTATCCTCAACCTCTATCGTAGAGGGTGGCGCTCATGATGTAATCCGTAAGGAGCATACACAGACAAACGATAATTAAGATTTATATTTATAGATTTATACTTACTATGGAAGGCCGATATGGAAGACCGATATGGAAGACCGATATGGAAGGTCGATATCAGCATTAGCCGACCACAAAAAATACAGCCCGCGGGCTGTATTTTTTGTGGTTATTCATGGTGATGCAGCAGGTACGAAAGGCCTCCGGACATTAGATAAGCACCGCAAGACATTTGGGATAATTCCCGGCTGTTATACGGTATCGAGATGTCTCGATATCCAGTCATACATATCTGCAAAAACTGTTTCCCTATCAGGCTCGTTCAGTATCTCGTGGCGGTCATTCGGATAGAGCTTACACTCGATATCTGTGATGCCGGATTCCACATACTTCTTGTAAACAGTCTTTACACCCTTGCCGAGATTTCCAACGGGGTCAAGCTCGCCGGAGGCAAGCAGGATAGGCAGTGACTTCGGTATCATATCGATATTCTTAGTCTGTCCCGTGAACTGTACAGTACTGAGCAGTGCTTCGTAGCCACTGAGCGTAAATGTAAACTGACAGCGGGCATCACTGTTATATGCAGCCATAATCTCAGAATCGCTGCATACCCAGCTGTTACTGTTATCGATGCCGTTAAGGTCGTACATCTTGTACGGTGCTGTGTAGGTCATGTTTTTGATGGTATCACTTCTGTGACGTGCACCCTCCTTAAGAGTCATGCTGCGTACCAGCATGAGACCGCCTGCAGTGGCAGCCTTACTCTCGTAGCCTGTGCCGACTATTATGGCACCTGCGAGACCGTCACCCTTATAGGAGAGGTATCTTCTTACGAGGTACGAGCCCATACTGTGTCCCAGTATAAAGTAGGGGGTGTCGGGATACTTACGGGATATACCGCTTCTCAGACGATGTATGTCACGTATCATAATGTCGGCGGGATTCTTATCTGAGATATAGCCCCAGTCCTCGACAGAGCATACTGAGCGGCCATGTCCCAGGTGGTCATGTCCGACAACCAGGAACCCCTTGCCCGCCATATATCTCGCGAAGGTATCGTATCTCTCTATATACTCAACCATACCATGCACAAGCTGCAGCACACCGACAGGTGTCACCGACGGTGCCCAGCATACGGCATGAATCCTGGTTCTTCCGTCAGCCGACGGAAATGCGAGGTTGGATTTCTTGACTTCGATATCGTTTATCATGACTGACTCCTTTCATACGAAATATGACTGTTAATGGTGCTTTGCCATATCATCTGTGATTCTGACGTACTGTTTCAAAAGTCAAAATATGTTTACATTATATCTCATACATCCGGAAATGAGAAACAAAAATACGCCGGAACTTCAGTCCACAAGCGGATTATGGACATCCTGTGAACATCCAAAAACAGATTGCAACACCTCATACTATTGATTTATAATTGCTTTGATAATATGCACTCAGTGTATGTATCAGCAATATGTGAAGGTGAGAGAGCACATTTTGCTGAGTTTGTTTTATATATATATAGAAGAGGTGGAGTTATAAAGAATCTGTACTTTACAGATTGGGAAACAGATTAGGGAAAATAGGGGGAACATATATGAGTGATTATGTACTGAGCTGTTGTGCTTCGTGTGATTTAAATCCGAAGCTGATGGAGGAGAGAGGTATTCCGTATCAGGCGTTTAATCTGACAGTTGACGGAGTAGCGAAGCTGGATGACATGGGACTGACCTTCTCAGCGAGGAAGCTACTGGAGCTTATGGTAGAGGGTATAGATGCCAAGACATCTATGGTAAGCGTAGGTCAGTATCTGGACTTCTTCAAGACATTTCTGGATGAGGGTAAGGACGTTATACATGTGTCGCTGTCGAGCGGTATATCAGGAACGGTTAACTCGGCAAGGCAGGCAGCTGAGCAGCTGCTGGATGACTATCCGGACAGAAGGATAACGATTATAGATTCACTTGCGGCATCATCAGGCTACGGACTGCTGATGATACTTGCAGCAGATAAGAGAGACGAGGGACTCTCATACGACGATTTGGTAGACTGGATAGAGTCGAATAAGTTAAATGTAAGACACTGGTTTTTCTCAACAGATTTATCCTTCTATATCAAGGGAGGTCGAATATCCAAGACTGCCGGTGTGATAGGTCAGGCACTCAGTATATGTCCGCTTCTGGATGTAGACCTTGAGGGACGTCTTATCCCGAGAGAGAAGATCAGAACCAAGAAGAAGGTAGTTAAGAGAATCGTAGAGGAGATGGTCGAGACTGCCGAGGACGGAACAGAGTACAGCGGACGCTGCTTCATATCTGACTCAGATACAGAGCTCGGAGATGAGGTTGCTAAGCTGGTCAGCGAGACATTTCCGAATATCAAGGGCGGCGTGCAGAGATTTGACATAGGCTGTACCATAGTAAGCCACACAGGCCCCGGAACGGTTGCACTGTTTTTTAAGGGTAAGGAGAGAGTTAACTGACAGCATACGCAGGTTATATAAAATTTAATATATAAATGATAAAATGTTAATTCCGGAGACGGCCGTTTGCTTTCCGGATTCGGATTAAGATCGTTATACAATTTGGAGGAAGAACGATGAGCAAGATTATACTTACGGGAGACCGTCCGACCGGACGACTCCACATGGGACACTATGTAGGTTCGCTTAAGAGGAGAGTGGAGCTGCAGAACTCCGGAGAGTTTGACAAGATATTTGTCATGATAGCTGACGCACAGGCACTGACAGATAACTTCGATAATCCGGCTAAGATACGTGACAGTATCACAAATGTAGTACTTGACTATCTGTCTGTGGGACTTGATCCTGCGAAGACGAATATGTTTATACAGTCTGAGATATCAGAGCTGACGGAGCTGACATTTTACTATATGAACCTCGTGACTGTTTCGAGACTCGAGAGGAATCCTACCGTTAAGGCAGAGATACAGCTGAGAAACTTCGAGACCAGTATACCTGCTGGCTTCTTTACGTATCCTGTAAGTCAGACGTCAGACATCACGGCGTTTAAGGCAACTACGGTTCCGGTTGGTGAGGATCAGCTGCCGATGATAGAGCAGGCACGCGAGATTGTCAGGAAGTTCAACACCACATATGACTGTGATGTACTGGTTGAGCCGGAGGCACTTGTGCCGAAGAATCAGGTTTGTTCAAGGCTTCCCGGTACAGACGGCAAGGCTAAGATGAGTAAGTCACTCGGAAACTGTATATACCTGTCTGACTCAGCTGATGAGGTAAGGGCTAAGGTTATGGATATGTACACAGATCCCGAGCATATACAGGTATCGGATCCCGGACACGTTGAGGGAAATGCGGTATTTACATATCTTGATGCATTTTCGACGGAGGAGGACTTCGGTTTATTCCTGCCTGAGTATACTAATCTCGATGAGATGAAGGATCACTACAGACGCGGAGGTCTGGGTGACGTGAAGTGTAAGAAGTTCCTGTTAAATGTCATCAATAAGGAGCTCGAGCCTATCCGTGCAAGACGTGCGGAGCTTGAGAAGGATATATCAGGAGTATATGAGGTTCTGAAGCAGGGCTGTGATGTGGCCCGCAGTGAGGCTGCACAGACACTCTCGGAGGTTAAGGCTGCTATGAGAATTAACTACTTCGATGATGATACTATGGTACGTGAGCAGCAGGCAAGATTTACAAAGTAATATATAAATTAACAGATACGAAGCGGGGCAGTATGCCTCGCTTCTGTAAAATGTACGCAGTGGCAGTATGTCATATCGGAGGTGTGGATATATGATATATACAGACATGACCAGGAAGGCTGTGAAGATAGCATTTAAGGCGCATGCAGGACAGCTCGATAAGTCGGGGCTGCCGTATATACTGCATCCCATACATTTGGCAGAACAGATGGAGACAGAGGATACATGTGTGGTTGCACTTCTGCATGATGTGGTGGAGGACACGGATATGACTCTGGAGGAGCTGGCAGCGGAGGGCTTTACCGATGTACAGTTGGAGGCTCTGAGGCTCCTCACACACGGAAGTGATATATCATATATGGACTATGTCAGACGTCTGAAGCATAATCCTGTTGCAAGGGCGGTGAAGCTTGCGGATCTGAGACACAACTCAGACCTTACGAGACTGACTGAGGTGCGAGAGTCAGATATGGACAGAGTTAGGAAGTACGAGAGGGCGATGAAGCTACTACTTGATGAGACGGGGGATAATTAGTGCGAATATACTACTTTGACATATGTGCGATTATAACGCTGGGACTGATGATCTTCTCAGTCTACAGCAGGAAGATGAACAGAGGAAGGCTGAACAGTGTCTTCGTCGGTTTGTCGTGGCTTGCGCTTGCCGATACTATATTCGACCTCATATGTAATGCACCGCTTGAACATTTTCCTGCAGTAATGAGGAGTATAGCCTTCAGAACAGTATCGTGCTACGGATACTTCGCTCTGAGAGTGCTTACAGCTGCCGTATATGCACTGCTCATCTTTGTGGCAACGGGATATGCCTTCAAGAACTCGAAGGTGCTGAAGATACTCTTTGTGGTACCTGTTGTGGTTGACTATATATTTCTGATACAGAATATATGGACCCGAAATGTTTTCTACTACACCTATAAGGATAGTATATCTGACCTCACCGGAGATGCGATGATTACAACCGAGTATCACAGAGGTCCGCTGATTCCGATTATATATATCGTATCGATATTATATCTTGTGCTTGGTATAGCACGTCTTATACAGAAGCGTAAAATGTTCGGCAGGAGTAAGTTCATAGCTTACTTTGCCATATTTCCGCTGAACTTCCTGGCTGTCGGACTGCAGTTTGTATATCCCAGACTTCTCGTGGAAATGTTTGCGATGATGATATCGCTGTATCTGATAAGTATCACGATTATGCGGCCGGAGGATACAGTGGACCCGACGAGTGGAGCAAAGGTATATAATGCGTATAAGACGGATTTCCTGACTGACTTCGACGCGGGCAGAAACGAGTGGGTCATAATATTTAAGATAACAAATGATATGTCGCTTAACTCACTGTTGGATGAGACTATGTACAGGGCTATTACCTCGCATATAGTTGCAACAGTCTTTAAGGATGCTGATAAGCACGCGAGAGGAGTGTCGGATGTCTACTATCTGCAGCATGGTCGGTATGTTTGTGAGTATAGATATCGGACAGAGCAGGGATAAGGTTCATCAGATTGCGGAGGATATAAACCGGGATTTGCATAGGAGCTTCGAGCTTAAGAGTATCGATATACACCTGGCTACGGCTATGTGCGTGGCGTCACTTCAGGAGAATTTCGAAAACTTTGATGAGTTTACGTCATTTGTAGAGGCTGTCGAGAGCGATATACAAACTGATGATGTTATATTCCTGTCAGAGCTTACAGGCAGGAGCTTTGATGTAAAGAAAAATATCAACAAGACCATCCGCTCGGCTTTGCAGACAGGCGGTTTTGAAATGTTCTATCAGCCGATATACTCAATAAAGAGCGGGCGCTTTGAGTCGGCAGAGGCACTTATCAGAATGAAGGATGTATCCGGGGGCTACATCTCACCGGCGGTATTTATACCGGCAGCGGAGAAGAGCGGTGCAATAGTCAGGATAGGTGACTTCGTACTCAGGGATGTATTCGAGTTTGTGGCAAGCGATGAGTTTAAGAAACTCGGGCTGAACTATGTGGAGATTAATCTCTCGACACTCCAGTGTATGCAGGATGATATCGTCAGCAATATAGTTAGCTACAGAGAGAAGTACGGTGTGGAGCCGGAGTATGTAAACTTTGAGATTACAGAGACTGACTCAAACTATGTAAGAAAAATCGTAGTTGAAAATATGAAGGCTATCAGGAATGAGGGCTTCGAGTTTTCGCTCGATGACTATGGCTCCGGCTTCTCAAACCTGCAGCGTATCATGGCATTTCCATACAAGATTATAAAGATAGATAAGAGTCTCGTGGATAATATGAATAAGCAGCGTGGTAAGATACTGCTGAGAGATACTATCGGGATGATACACGGTCAGGGGGCTGAGATAGTGGTAGAGGGTGTGGAAACCGCTGAGGCAGCCGAGTGGCTTGCTGACGCCGGATGTGATCATATACAGGGCTTCTACTATGCAAGACCCATGCCGAGGGATGAGTTTGTTGAGTTTATAAGGAAGCAGGCGGAGGCTTAAGAATAGAACCTAAGAATAGAACAGATATGAGTGTGGGAGGATTGCTGCAGAGCTGCGGCAGTCCTCTTTTGTGCGGTAGCAATGAGCCGAGTGGACAGAAACATGAAGTGTTTCAGGACATTCGGCGAATAGCTGATAGGAAAATGAGCTTGACATACAAATATAACAGTACTATATTGAACATATGAACAAATGAACATATGTTCGATATATAATAACGGAGGTTACTTATGTCGGAAAATTGTGAGAAGGAGTTTTGCATGCCGGATGATGAGTATATATATGAGCTGGCGGATCTCTTCAGAATATTCGGTGATTCATCGAGAATCAAGATACTTTTTACGCTGTTTAGTGAGGAGAGGAAGGTCGGTGATATAGCGACGATGCTGGGACTCAGTCAGTCATCGGTCAGCCATCAGCTGAGAGCACTCAAGGATGCGAAGCTTGTGAAGTTTAGACGCGACGGTAAGAGCATGTACTACTCACTGGATGACGAGCATGTTAGAACCATACTCAGTATGGGTATGGAGCATGTGGAGGAGTGAGTGAAGCTGACTTTAAGGTATCGATATTCCCGGAGGTGTATACGGGAAACAAGGCTGTGGATGTATTATAGCTTAGTAATGAGTATATAAATTAATATATTTATCATACAGGGAGGATTTTACTATGAAGAAGACGTACAAGGTAGAGGTTGACTGTGCAGCATGTGCTGAGAAGATGCAGGAGGCTATCAGGAACACAGATGGTGTGAAGGATGCGACACTCAGCTTCATGACACTGAAGTGCAAGGTGGAGTTTGAGGACGGAGCAGATCCGGATGCAGTTATGAAGCAGGCAAGAGCTAACTGCAAGAAGATAGAGGATGATATGGAGATATATCTCTGACAGTTGAAAGCTGTATCGTGAGATGACAGAAGGACTCGTATGGCGGTTAAGACTTAAACGACTTAAAAAAGGACTGAGATGATATGACCGGAAAGCAGAAGAAAACACTTATAAGATGTATAGTCGCACTCGTGCTTGTGGTGGCGGTGTCGATATTTGCGAGGAATCTTAATGTATGGATACAGTTGCCGCTGTATCTGATACCATACTTTATAGTAGGCTACGATGTGCTTATAGGAGCAGCAAAAAATATCAGAAACGGACAGGTATTTGACGAGAAGTTTCTGATGACTGTTGCAACCATTGGCGCCATAGGTACAGGAGAGTTCCGCGAGGGTGTTGCTGTTATGCTGTTCTATCAGATAGGTGAGCTGTTTCAGAGCATCGCAGTCGGCAGGAGCAGACGTAATATCTCAGAGCTGATGGACATACGTCCTGATGTAGCCTATGTGGTCGGTGAGGATGGAAGCGTATCAGAGGAGGACCCGGATGATGTAGAGATAGGCTCCGTGCTCAGAGTTAATCCGGGCGAGAAGGTTCCGATAGACGGTGTAGTAATCGAGGGTGAGTCTTCACTTGATACTGTCGCACTTACAGGTGAGTCTGTGCCTCGTATGGTCAGACCCGGTGATGAGGTTATAAGCGGTTGTATAGCACTGAGCGGTCAGATAAAGATAAGGACAGAGAAGGAGTTCGGCGACTCTACTGTATCGAAGATACTGGAGCTTATGGAGAACTCGAGTCTCAAGAAGGCAAAGGCAGAGAACTTCATCTCAAAGTTTGCCAGATACTATACTCCGATAGTTTGTTACTCGGCACTTGCACTTGCCATACTTCCGCCGGTTATAAGGCTGATTATGGGACTCAGTCCGGAGTGGCTTGACTGGTTGATGAGGGCACTGACATTTCTGGTAATATCGTGTCCGTGTGCGGTGGTTATATCCGTACCGCTCAGCTTCTTCGGAGGCATAGGCTGTGCATCATCGAGGGGCATACTGGTGAAGGGCTCCAACTATCTGGAGGCGCTTGCTGATACGGGAACGATAGTTTTCGACAAGACAGGAACTATCACGAAGGGTGTATTCGAGGTAAATGATATAACAGCCGCACCGGGTGTTGAGCGTGCAGAGCTTCTCAGATATGCGGCATGTGCCGAGGATGCGTCGAGTCATCCGATTGCACTGTCGATTAAGAGGGCGTATGAGGATTCGGTGGCAAACGGAAGCTCCGGCGAAGACCTATCGGGTGGTGTCATCATAAACGAGATAAAGGAGATAACAGGTAAGGGTGTATCGGCACTTGTGAGACTGCCTGAGGGCGATAAGATAAGCCGGATATATGCAGGAAGCCTGAAGCTGATGGAGGATATCGGCTGCAGGGCAGAGGAGGCACATAGTGCCGGAACCGTTGTATATGTGGCAGCTGCAAACTGCAGCGGCGCGGCTGCTGACATAACCGGTGATACAGCCGGCGAGACAGTAAGAAGTAATGCAGTTAAGCATGAAGAAGGTGCCACTCGCTATCTTGGCAGCATAAGCATATCTGATGAGATAAAGGACAGCGCGTCGGAGGCTATGCGGAGCCTGAGAGACCGGGGCATATGTACAGTGATGCTGACCGGCGACACCGAGAAGGCTGCGGCATATGTGGCTGAGAAGGTCGGCGTAAGTGAGTATAAGGCAGAGCTGCTTCCTCAGGATAAGGTCAGAGAGGTAGAGGCACTGATGGCTGACAGGAGTCGTAATATTGCATTTGTCGGAGACGGTATAAATGATGCGCCTGTGCTTGCAAGAGCAGATATCGGTATAGCGATGGGAGCTATGGGCTCTGATGCTGCGATAGAGGCTGCTGACATAGTGCTGATGGATGATGATCCGGCGAAGCTATCGCTTGCTATGAAGATATCGGCAAAGACACTGAAGATAGTGAGACAGAATATAGTATTTGCGATAGCTGTTAAGGTTATATGTCTGGTGCTTAGTGCTCTTGGAATTGCGAATATGTGGCTGGCTATCTTTGCAGATGTAGGTGTTATGATAATAGCGGTTCTGAATGCTACGAGAACTTTGAAAATTAAGTGAAGCTGTACCAAAGTATCCGAAGAAGTATTATAATACGACGTGTGTTTCCGGTTACATAGCAGTGTACCGGTAAATGCTGTGTGCAGGCTTTATGACATATACACGGATTATTTCAGAAAGGATATATGGTGCAGGATGAAAACAGGAGCAGAGTGGGCAACAGAAGCCTTCAAGGATGATATATATGCAACAGAGGTAACAGGTATAGCCATAGAGGAGGCGTCAGAGAACCATGCGGTGCTCTCGGTACAGCTCGAGTCTAAGCACAGAAATGCTATGAATCAGGTGCAGGGCGGTGTGATGTTTACGCTGGCAGACTTCTCATTTGCGATTGCGTCGGGCTACAAACGGCCGATTACGGTGACGCTGTCAGCAGAGATTAAATATATGAGCCGCATGAATGGTGATAAGCTGATTGCCGAGGCTGTGTGCCTTAAGGACGGCAGGTCCACATGCTTCTATGGCATAGATATACGGGATGAGCTCGGTACACCGGTAGCATATGTTACGGCTACAGGCTATCGCTTCAGAGCACACGCAGAGTCTGAGTTTCCGGCAGAGCAGCTGGATAATCCATACAGAGAGCAGGTCTGCTTTCAGAAGAAGTCCTGATGTCTTACAAAATTGTAAGTATAAAAGTCACGAATATTTTTATGGAATGCTGTATCATTATGGTACAGCATTCTTTGTTTGCGATAGTTCATAAGTTATGAAACGCATGACAGGGTTTTTGAGAGAGGTTTGGGAATCATGGAACACTATATATCACTGGGAATCAGATATTTGAAGTTTAATAAAAAGCGACTGGCCGCAACAATTATCGCCACGGCACTTGTTGCCGCACTTATGTATGCGGCGCTTAATATCCCTGAGTCAGCCCTGCTTAATCAGAGAGCTGCGGGCTACGAGGATGGTTATGAGCTGACTATCTATACAGATTCACAGGAGCTGACAGAGGCGATACTTTCGGATAGTGTCATACGTGAGGGCTCCGTAGGTACGCAGACAACATATGACTACGAGGACGAAACGGGTATCATGACAGCAAGGGAGGAGACAGTTCTTCTCGTAAATGTCAGACATCCGTATAAACTGCTCTCCACGGCTGAGTATATCGAGAATACCTACGGTGTATCGGTAAGTACAAATAACGAGATAGCATTTACATATTTCCAGGATACGTATAGTGTGATGTATATTGCACTCGGACTTGTGGTGATATTCCTGGTATATATATTTACGATAATCGGTGTCGGAATAGTTAAGAACAGTGTGCAGCTCTCAACGCTTGAGCAGATAAGGGATTACGGAAATCTAAGGTGTATAGGTGCAACAAAGGGTGAGGTAAGATCTGTATTTGCTGTGCAGTGTGCGGTGATAGAGGCAGTGGGTATAGCGCTCGGAACGATTATAGGATATGCAGCATCGCTGATAGTCGGACACTTCATAGGCGTAGAAGCACATTTTCACTTCCTGCCGCTGATGGTGATTGTCATAGCCTTTGCATTTGATCTGTACTTCACGGCGGATGAGCTGACGAAGCTTGTGACGCGTATATCTCCTGCGGATGCAGTGAGGGGGCGCTTCACTTATACAGGCACGAAGGTGGATAAGATACGCGCCAGAGGTAAGAGCCTGTTCGGAGTTCTGTTTGGTGTAGAGGGTGACTATGCATATAAGAACCTGAGACGCGGCAGCAGAAGATTCGGTAAGAGCGTGGCAAGTATAGCAGTGTCGGTTGCCGGTATAATCATGATAATCCTGGCGAGCCGCACGGCGATACATATATTTACTGATACAGAGGACCTCTTCGGTTACTATCAGATAGTGTATGCTCCGACATCTGAGACTGCATATCTGAATGTAACGACAGACGACGAGAGGACTGCACTTATGACAGCCGACCAGCTCGAATCGGTCAAGCAGCTGAAGGGTATAAACGGCTTCAAGTACTACTACATGAGAAATGTTTTCCTGGCTGATGAAGAGGACTACGTATCAAAGCATGTGACCGAGAGGGCTGACGAGCTGCTCGGATGTTCGAGGATGCTTACATCATTTAACAATATATTTGAGGAGAGGGGCAACTACTTCTATAAGTGGCTCTGTATGTCGGCTGATGAGGCTCCGCGGATGATGGGGCTCGATGCAGAGGATATGGAGATGTGTAAGGACTATCTCGTTGAGGGTACGACGGAGCTCTCTGATACGGGAATAATCCTGATAAGAAGCAACGACTTCGAGGATGAGTACATGGCAGCAGTTGAAGGCTCGGACTACCATGATACGATGTTTGCATCGGTTATAAATATAGAGCTTACGGACTATCAGCTGGGAGATGAGATAAGAATAGTAAATGCAAAGAAGCTGCGCGAGAGGTTCCTTGCAGAGTATGACAAGAGGTGCGAAGCGGCATATGAGGAGAACAGGGAATATATAGACAGTCAGGAAAATCCTGAGTCAGCAGAGTATCTGATATCTCATCAGGTGCTTGTAGAGCTCTACACAGAGCTTAAGGCTGAGCTTATAGCAGAGGGGGAGTATACCGACTGCGTGATAGAGGGTGTTGTGGAGAAGAATCCATTTACGTATCATGACTACTTTGACTATATGCCGAACTTCCTGCTTACGAGTCTGGATAACTTCGAGCGTATAACCGGCTACGGCGAGAGCGAGTATAACGGCTTTATGACACATGTAAACCCGGTAGACACGGTGGCATGGAGCACGGAGGATATGTATGCAGTTGACTACTCTTATACAAATATCTCTGATACGGTGCAGCTATCAGGCGGCAGATCGGCGACCTACTTTTATGCCATAGAGAATAGAGATAAGATAGTAAAGGTTATAGTTATAGCAGCTATAGTTATACTTGTAATACTTGCCATAAACCTGGTAAATATCATCAACACCTGTACCAGCAATATATACCTGAGACGACGCGAGTTTGCAGAGCTTCGAGCAATCGGTGTATCTGAGAAGGGGCTTACGAAGATGGTGCTGCTCGAGGGCTTCATCATGGGCGGTATGGCTATGTTCTTCGGAACAGCAGCCGGTATAGGACTCGGATATCTGCTTCACAGGAGGCTGCTGAGTCTGCTGTATACGACATCCTTCAGTGTGCCGTGGATTGCAATTTTAGCAGTATTTGTGCTGCTGTTGATATGTCTTGTGGCGGCACTGTACAGACCACTTAAGGCTGTGAGAGGAACGCTGGCGGAGAACCTGATACTGAGCGGACAGTAGGAGAGAAGGTGGGATATGGATAACTACATAGAACTCGGAATCCGGTATCTGAAGATGAATAAGCGTCGGACGATGGCGACTGCAGCGGGCGTGGCATTTGTATCGATGGTGCTGTATATCATGCTGGCGATGTCATTTGCATATGTGTATGCGCAGCGTGCGGATGCAAGGTCGTACCTGGATGCTGAGGTTGCAATCTACACAAGTACCAAGGAGGAGACCGAGGCGGTACTGTCGGACTATCGAATCAGGAGTGCCTCCATCGCAAGCACCGTTTCGGAGGATACGGCGAAGAATTATGAGACCGTCATATACGCAAATGTAACGAACCCCTACAGGATGAGAACTATTCTGGAGGATATCTGTGAGGAGTATGGTGTCACGGGTGAACTGAATCAGTCGGTTGCGTGGACGTACCTGCAGGATGACGGCGCAGGCGGTGTGCTGCTGATACTCTTCGTGGTGACAGTTACATATATGTTTGCGGTAATCGGAATAGGTATCATCAGGACGTCGATACAGCTTATGACGATAGAGCAGATACGTGATTACGGAAATCTGAGATGTATCGGAGCCACTAAGACCGAGCTGAGACGTGTCATAACCGTTGAGAGCGTGTGCCTTGAGGCTATCGGTATGGCGGCGGGCTGTATAGTGGGTGAGATAGTATATCTTATCCTGTCGGGTATCTGCTTCGATACCAGGCAGGTCACCTTCTGGCCGCTTGTGATGGTTATAGTAGCATTTCTCTTTGACCTCTTCTTTATGATTAGAGAGAATGCAAAGCTTGTGACGAGCATAACCCCGGTGGAGGCTGTACGCGGTAAGTACAAGCTGAAGGAAAAGAGAGTGAGAAGCAGTGCGGGAATGAGAGTTCCCTTCCTCAGCATAGAGACAGAGTATGCGATGAAGAACGTATGGCGTAATCCCTTCAGGTTTATGAAGACTGTCGGAATCCTCGCTATCGGTGTTGCGGCGGTGATGCTCATGACACTGGCTATACCTATGGTAAGTAACATGATACGCGGAGAGCTTGGGCAGAACGGCTACTACCAGATGTATATAGCGGGAGATAACTCGCCGCTTACGAAGAGAAGCGCTATGCTGTCAGAGCTTCCGTCTGCTGACTGGATAGATCAGATACAGGACTTTAATGTAACGGAGTCTGTGAAGTACCTGTACAGTACGACACTTGTTACAGCAGGCAGCAGGACTGAGAAGTATGATCTGATGACGGATGAGGCAAAGAAAGGTATATACGCTGACACATATATGTTAACCATGAGAAGCGCATACGGAGATGAGGGGCTTGAGTACCTGGATACAGATGAGTCCATAAGCTTCTACAGCTATGGCAAGGAGGTAGGTTACCCTCTCTACGGCTATGATGAGGCGGATTACGCGAGGTTTGAGAAGACACTGACAGACGGAACCACAGACCTCTCGGACGATGGAATACTTATAGTAAACGGAGGTGAGGAGGTCGAGCAAAATGACCTTAATCTCTATACGATTTCTGATATAGATTATACGACACTTAAGGTTGGTGACACACTTTCCTTTATCGACTTCGAAACCTTCTATGAGAGGTCTGAAGAAGCGGCCGACGAGGTGAAGGAGGAGATGAATCAAAGGTACAGTCATGCATCGACCGACGAAACTGTACCGGAGACTATAACTGCTGAGTGGATTAAGTATCATACAACCTTTACGGATGATGACGGTAATGAGATTAAATATGCAAGAATCCAGTATGAATATATGGAAACTGTTCTGGCACGCATGGAGCATATAAGGCAGGAGATGATAGAAGCAGGCGAGTATAAGACATACACCATCGAGGGTATATGCGACTCGGATCCGAATCTCGGAAACTGCTACGGTGAGACACTGGTGAAGGTCATCCTGCCGATGGACCGCTTCCGTGAGCTGACGGGATACGACGAGGATGATTATAACGGCTTCATGATTCATTTTAATACGCTCAGAACAGCGTTTCTGTCGGAGTCGACACTTGAGGTATTTGGTGACTACGTGTCGCAGCTGACATTTGTCAGTGAGTATGTGGATCCGTACTCTGCATATAATATCGGCGAAAACGGTAACAGTAACACATATTTCCTTGGAAATGTAAAGGACCTCATGAAGGCGGCTGTGGGAATTGCAATATGTGCTGTGTCTGTGCTGGTTATACTGACAGCCGGATGTATAAATATAATCAACACCGGTATCAGCAATCTCCATATCAGACGACGTGAGTTCGCAGAGCTTCGCGCCATAGGCTTCTCAGTGAGGGAGTTGAAGGTCGTGGTTATAACGGAGGTGCTTCTGGCGGTTGTTGCAGCATTTGCAATCGGAATCGCAGTCGGCTTCGCGGTGGAGTGCTGCCTTCTGTATGAGGTCGGAAATATCGTGGGACTAAACATGTGGGTGCTTAGCTCGTGGCTTGTGATTATAGGCTTTACGGTGCTGATGCTGGTGATACTGGCAGGTGCAGAGGTAAAGGAGCTGGTAAGGATGTGCGGTTCGCTTCAGGAGGACTTGATACTGAGCGGTGAGTAGCGGATGTTAAGAAGGATGACAGCAGTGATATGCTGCCTGTAGTGATAGGATGCGGCTAAGCTGTTGATAATAAATAAAGAGAGGTACAAAGATGGACATAGTAAAGCTTGAGAAGGTAACGAAGATTTACGGTGAGAAGGAGAATCAGGTTATAGCGCTGCATAACGTGAACCTGAATATAGAGAGGGGCGTTGTAACGGCCATCGTCGGAGCATCGGGCTCGGGTAAGTCGACGCTGCTTCATATCATGGGCGGCGTGGATACACCGTCGGACGGCAGAGTCATAGTGGATGATAAGGAAATCACGAAGCTGAGTGATGAGCAGCTGTCGGTCTTCAGACGCAGGAAGGTCGGATTTGTATTCCAGGCATATCACCTGATACCTGTTCTCACGGTTGAAGAAAATATAACCCTGCCGGTACTTCTGGATCACAGGAAGCCGGATAAGGAGTATGTCGACCATATACTTGAGTTGCTCGGACTTGCAGACAGGAGGAAACACCTGCCCAGTCAGCTCTCGGGTGGTCAGCAGCAGAGGACAGCTATAGCACGTGCACTTGCAAACAGACCTTCGCTTATACTTGCAGATGAGCCGACAGGAGCACTTGATTCAAAGAACGGTGACGAGGTTATGGGACTTCTCAGGAAGTCGGTGGATGAGCTCGGACAGACGCTTGTAATCATCACCCACAACATGGATATTGCGAGAGATGCAGACAGAATTGTCAGACTGGTGGATGGTGAAATCGCAGAGGATTAATCTGCATCATGGAGGTGAACAGCAAAGCTGCCGGCGGTGTATGAGCATGCAGCGAAGCGTGGTACGAATGCCCGCTTTTACTGTGGGATTTTACAGATAAATATAAATCCATGAAAAATAAAAGGTCGTAAATTGCAATAATAAGTTGGACACCCCATCAAGCTGCATCTAACTGATAGATTTTATCTAACTCTTCCTCAAAGATTTCATCCGGTGTCCTGTAGTTCAAAAGCTTACGAGGAAGACTGTTACACC
>Ga0065711_1000054_pt1 | contig 111755 bp, 61 predicted proteins | sample Hoacrofraction12_FD_59098 | JGI IMG/M metagenome (GOLD analysis project Ga0065711, IMG submission 59098) | Hoatzin crop microbial communities from Cojedes, Venezuela - Epithelial fraction 12 v2 (version 2) | ecosystem: Host-associated > Birds > Digestive system > Esophagus > Crop | place... | reverse complement strand
GACCCGCCTGGACAAGGTCCTGTGCAGCCTGCTGTAGGTGACCCTGCTTCGGCGGGAGGGTTGGACTAGATGACCCACAGAGGTCCCTTCCAACCCCTACCATTCTGTGATTCTACTGATACTTTTATTTCAGTTTATTTGTAGTTAGAAGTCAGATTCTGTGTGTGGAAAAAGTGAAAGATGAAATCAGCACTTTTCCCTCCAACAAAGATTTATGTGTATGTTACAATTAGGGTAACAGATTATGCCTCCAATTTTAGAAATTTTTCTGTTTAAAGTTGCAAGTACATATACGCCTCTACAATATTTGACATCTGCTCGAACATGCAGATATTTGTTTTGACACTGTGAGAGTTGCAGAAAATATTTTTTTTTACTTTTGAAACATGTCAGTGTGATAATTAGACCTTAATTTCCATTTGCCATTGGCATAGATTTTGAAGTCAAGTATTTTCTGATTTACTTGCAGGCCATTTTTTCTAGTCCCCACTGATTGCTTTTGAAACCTGTGATATTTCTGCAAGATGCAAACTTTATTCAATAACCTATTCAGCCCATTTCCCCCTGCTCTCCCCGCTTCAGTATCTTGAAGCTGGTCAAAGCCAGGACTTCATTGTTCCCTGCTGTTTGTTTACTGATTAGTGAAAGATACATTGTCTAGAGAAGTCTTACAGTCCGAAAGACAAGACGACCTTTGTCTTAGTGGCTGAGTCTCTATAAACATGCCATAAAGCCCTCAGGAACCTACTCCTTTCCAAGCATGCTAGATGTGTTTCCATGCCATATGGCTTACCTCATAATAAGTCCACCCACAGGCCAAATTATTTTCCAGTGCTTAGATCAGTTCTTGCCCTGAAGGGCATACACACTGCCATGCAAAGCCACAAAATAGGGGAGGATTTTCCACAGTTAAGGAACTCCATCAGCTACCCCAAGCTATATTGTGAGTGTAAGATGCAGCCTTTCCTTTACTTGTTGTTTTGTGTACAAGGTTTCCCATTTTGTATTGTGTCTCTCGTGGTGTTATTGTGTTGTAACCTGATGGTATTCACTATAAATTTCTATGAATAATTTCATTTTTATTACTGTGTCCCCAAGCTCCTGGCATTGTTTACTTCTGGTTTTTCTCAGCATTTTCATGAATTCCATCATAAATGTGCTGGTTCCTCATCCTTGTGATGAAAAGATGATCTTTTGTTCTCTCTTCATAGCCTTTAGCATTTTGCACTGCTTGCGTAGGCATGAACATCTCACATGTAGTTCCTTCTTTCTTACAGATCTGTCTTTCTCAAAACCCATTCTGTCTCTTATTAGAATCTGTTTTGAAGAGCAAGGAAGACCTGAAAAGCATCACAGCAAAAGGTAAAGGCAAATGGAGAAATGTCAGAGATAAGTACAGAGCTGGAAAATTTCTAGAAGCAAAGTTGGGACTTAAGGTCATTTGAGATGTCAGGGGAAAAATATCTTTTCTCACCCATGAATTTGACATTGGGTGTTTTGACATTATAGGATTATTAGAGGATAATTCTCCTCAGGACCTGAGTCTTGGATTCTGTTTTACTTGCTTTGTAGCATTCTGCAATGTCTTGGTGCTCTGGAGCTCTGTCCAAGTCTTGAAGGAGGGTCAGCAGGGTATAGACTTTTGTACCTGGACACAGGAGTAGTTCAGGCACTTTGGAAAGTTTGAGTCTTTGTTGAACTCTTTGGATGAAAACAGCTAATCTCTCTAACCTGCATAACACTACTTTCCTTTGTTCTGTTTGGTTTGCAAGCTCCTTGAGGCCAGTCTGTACGTGCGTTTGTGCAGCACATAGCACAGAGGGCTGTAGTCTCAGTTGGGTTCCTGCTTCAGCAATACATAATTAAGCTCTCTATTTCTTTAGAAGAATACAGAGTCTGCCTAAAATGCACTATCAAATTGGTGCCTTAAAACAGACGTGTGAATCTCCTTACTAACTTCTTCCAGATGCATTTGCTATTGTGATTATAAGGACAATACATCTTCTTGTTTATGTTGTTTTGTGACTGGCCTAGGATAAAGCTTCCCACTGCTGGGGACTGTTTTCAAACCGTTCTGTTTGCTGACTCCTAAAGAGGATAGCAGAAAGGGGTTGTTCCTTCCTAGGCTCTGATGGGATGGCATTTTTGTGAGGCCTGTCCTGTAGACATCCATGCAGTCTTGGTAATTCCACGTACCAAGACACCATTAGATCATGGGTTGGTAGAGAATATGGAAGAGTAATGTGCTTGCTTAAATATGCTTACGGAGGATTTGACACATGTAAACTTTTCTGTCTTTGTTTATCACTGGTGAGCCCACATCTGGAGTGGTGTCCACTCCTGGGCTCACCAGTGTGAGACACATGTGGACATATTGGAATGAGGTCAGTGAAGGACCACAGAGATGACGAAGGAATTGGGGCATACACACACAGAGAATTTGGGAGAGCTGGGGTTGTTCATTCTTGGAAGATGAGGCTCAGGGGGATTTCTTCAGTGCGTATCAGTACCTCATGTGAGTAAGAAAGGGGGAGCCAGACTCTCCCAGTGGGGCCTTGTGACAGGACAAGAGGCAATGGGCACAGATGGAGTTACAAGAAATTCCATCTGAGCATAAACTTTTCTCTGTGAGCACTGGCACAGATTGCCCAGAGAGGTTGTGGGGTCTCCATCCTTGGAGGTATTCAAAACCAGACTGGACATGGTCCTGGGCATCCTGCTCTAGCTGACCTTGCTTGAACAGGCGGGTTGGGCTAGGCGATTACCAGAGGTCCCTTCACACCTCAACCGTGTTGTGAGTCTGTTGTTTGTGTTGACTTCCAGTTGTCTTTAAATGGCTCAGTAAATGAAACTGGCCTTTTACAAAGGGAAAACAGAAGTCTGTGTTGCTTCCAATGGTTATAATACACTACCAAGTAAGTGGCTCAATCTTCTGAATGTGTTTTTTTGGTCTCTTCTGTAAATTTCCTCCTTTTTCTGAGGACTTTCTTTTCCCTCTTTAATTTTTTTTGACAAGTAAGGGAAGGCTTTCTGTAGAAGATGAAAATTATTTTCTCTGCTCTATGGGCAGAATCCTGGGCTCCAGATGCTCATAAGCTTTGTCTGATGATAGTCAGATACCCTTTTAGGACTATTAAAAATTAATTCAAATAGCGGTATTGTTCAGTAATAGAGTGCAACTCGCGCTTACCTGTGCTCCCAGCTAACTTTTTCCAAGTCCAGAGAGAGGGAAGTGTTAAAGACCCACCGCAAGTGCGTTTTATTTTTTTTAGCTCAGAATTTACCTGCTCCCTGGTTCAGTTAGAAGTATTTACTAAAATGATCACCTCTACAAAACCAAGTATTCAGCTTTTCAACATTTCATAGTGCTTCAGGTATATTCGCTAATTAAGCCTCTCAACATCCCTGTGTTGGAGATGAGTCAGTATATATTGCAAATTAATAGCTAAGGAAGTTAATAATTCACTCATACAGCTATTTTATTTAAGCTTTAGTCCTCTGGCTTCTAATTACATGTTGTAACAACCACACTATGCTTCCCTGGTAGGGAAAGTCCTTTAGTGAAGAGCTTTATACCAGGAAGTATCTTGTTCCCCTCCTGCTGATCAGGAAAGCTCTGTCGGATGGCGTTCCGAATCAGGGTGGCAAAAAAGACGGATTTCATTCCAAGACAAACTTAGGAAGGCACACTCGAGGTTTGATTGGTAGAAGCAAAGGATTTGGGCAGACTTGGCATTAAATGAGGGCAGCAGTTGGTTAAAGTGCCTGAAGCACTGTCAGTCACTTACTAAAGATCTGATCATGAAACAAGAAAATATACTGGTAGCAGCACCTGAGTAATCTTCCCTCTCATTCCCCCTTAAATCCCGTATCGGACATATTCAGCAGCCTCGTAGCTCTGTCTTCTGGAGAAGATAACCTGCACCTACGGTTTTCTTTCTATATGAGGAATGATTTGAGTTGTGGAAAAGTAAATCCTGACAGTGAGTCTGAGAGGGGCAAATGTGGTCTTCTGTGCAAAATTAAGCCAGCTGGTTCAGCTCGTGGAGCGATGCAAAAGCAGCTTTAAGATTATTCTAATATTTTCCAGGTTGACAGTGGCCCCAAGCAGCTGTTCCAGCAGCTGGAGAATTGCGATCACGAGCTGCTGCTGACATTTGCCTACATCACCTCCACAGGGAGGAAAAATGATATGGAGTTGGTGTTTCTGGCTTCGCGGTGCATGAATTCCCCATGCAAGGGGAATCTCTGGCTTGTCAGCCAGTGTGGCTTTATGGCTCCTTTGTGCTACTGCGGAGGTGTAGATTAGAGCCACGTTCTGTGCTGAACTAAAGCAGAAGATGGCTGCTACTACTTGTAATGGCACAGCTAATTCTTTCTACCCAGTTCCACTCTCGCTTGAACTTAAGTAGTCTTTCAGGTTAGTTCAACATTTTGCACCCTCTGTAGAGATACGTGGCTGAAAAACTTCTTCAAATTTCTCTCCAAGAAACTTGGACCATCTGTGAAGGTTGTGTTAGAGTGCTCAGATATGATTTGCATCACTGTTCCTTGTAAAAGGCGTTGGTCAGATGTGGGATTATACAGAGGTTTATACTGGGTGGTGGTGGTGGGGCAGGACCTGGGTCACAAATGCAAAGACCTGTAAGGCTTCCTTCATGCCCGGACCCAAATGTTTTCTCCATGGCCAAGTACTTCAGACACTAAATCAAAATCTGAATACTTCTGTGCCTGCTTTTCTCTCAGAATGCTGACAGGGCACTTACTGATGTCAGTGTCATCACAGCTCTATGATGCAAATTGTCACTCTCTGCTACAGGGCAATGTCTCTCAGGGGATCTATTTCACATTGAAAGACCAGCCTTTGCTCTCAGTAACCCTACTATAAATCTAGAATAAATTTTAATATCGTCAACAGCAATTATACATGCCATTCAGAAGATAAGTTATGGATGCAGGTCCTGCCCAAAAGCCTATTCAAAGCTCTGATGATTAGAAAGTGTCTCTTGCTGCCCTGTACACGTATCTCCCATCTTCTTAACTTTCGGGATGGACTCATTGCTTTATTTTGGATTCATACTCTCATTTTGTAGTGCAAAATCAAACTTGCCTACGAGTGCTAAATATGACCTCACCATACTAATTGCCATGTGTTGTCTTGGATTTCAGCAAACTGTCCGTCAATAGCTGTGACCTTTTGCATTTTGTTTCTTCGCCTGGCTGCATTCACTTGAGTGGTGTGTTGGGCAAATTAACACTGCTTTGGATGCCTCTGATTTTACCCATAGAATGAGAAAAAAATTTTCTAGCCTCTCTTTCAAAGTCAGCTTTTTTCCCAATTAATTTAAAATCAAACAGACCCTTCTTAAAAAAAAGAATAACCACCAAAAATGAACAACAAAGAAATTTAAAGCAAAACAAGACTCTGCAAAATGAGACTCATCAAAAATGTATTAGGTGCAAAATAAGCTGAAACCCTGTTTCAGGTGTGCAGATGCTGTGATATCCCTCCTTGTTTTTGTGTCAGCCAAGGTTACTACGAAACCGTGAGAGTTCACTGAATAAACCACTGAACACTGTGAGTGCTCCTACTATATCACAATTACAGAAATAGAGGTGCTAAGTAAGTTTATGCTGATCCACTGGGAACATTTTTAGAAAGTTTAATAGCCCTTAAAATTTCTCATTTCTAACCTGTCATGGGCTTGCCTCATCACTGCTCATTTTGCTGTGTTGTAAAAGCAGATAGAAAATCATATTTCTGGCTTAAGACCTCACCAAACCCATCATTCCAGTTTAAGACAGCAATAGCCACATACAATTGAAGCCTGGATAGCCATTTCTCTTTACATCTACTGCAACAACATAGCAACACATTGCATGGCTTGAAATGCTTCTGGTCTAATTAGAAGAGCTTATGAAATTCTGTGTAAAGATTATATGAAAAGAACACTGGAAAGAATAAATAACAGGAGTCGAATTTCCAGTTCTGGGTACCTCACAAATGAGAAAAGCATCTCTAAAATATGGATTCAGCTGAGAAGATCATTAAATAGCTGCAGTGATTACACGGGCTTTGAACCCCAATCAGGAACTTCTGCTATGATTCACAGAAAAAGGAGATTTTTAACTCTCTGATGCATTTCCAGTCTAGTAGCTCCAAGTATCTGGATCCTGTCCAAGTGCACCTGAGCAGAGCACCTGTTGTGGCAAAGAGCTTAAAAATGCACATAACTTTAAGCACATTAATTTTCCCTCTTTTTTACAGAGCATTACTCAATTGAGGGAAGGGTCCTTGAAATGAAGGATGTTCATATACGTGTTGCTGGATCAGAAGAGAACTACCCAATATATTACAGGATTGTGTTTGTGAAATTAGTACTCCTTTACAGCTGCTTTGCACACATGGCTGAAAACACGATGTCGTGTTAGTTGATGGAGTAGTCAGTAGAGAAAGTTGGAAACTAGCCTATAAAATCACTCCTGTTGGGATATTAAAGAGCTATTAAAAATTGAATTGATTAAGGATTCGGTATAGTTTCAGAGAAAGTTGCTTAAAAACTTCAATGTCTGCCTTCCTAATGGGTTGACAACTCAAAAGAAAGGCCAGCTGCTGGGAAGCTGCATTCATAGAATGTGCATCTTTACTTGTACAAAGTAACATGTTATCAAGTACTGCAGCAAATTAACCTGATAAATAGGGTTTGTTTCTCTGTCATTGTTTTCCCTGCCTTGTTCTGTACCTCTTGGGCTGCTCCATTCCAACTGGAGCAAAATGCATGCACAGGGGAACAGGGAGGCTGCGGAAAGGCAGAGATCACTTTGGGATGAGCAAAGCGCTCCTCCGGATAAGTCCTGGTTTGGGGCAGAAACTGAGTGTGTTGTACGGGAAGCATTCATCTTGGCTGCTTCTTTTTGGTGGGGTAGAAGAGTTTCAGGTTAATTGCCCCTCAGTGAAGTAGTTTCTTCTGGTATACCGGGATCAAACCAGTGGGGCACTGTTCCTCCTGGAGTGGACAGGCCACCCTCTAAACCATGTCAGAAGTTGACACCCCATGACTGTAGCTGTGGCAGGTGGTAAGGTAGTCTGCTCAGCAGGTCTAGTTTTAATAACAGGTCACTAAGGCTTACTTCTACAAAGAGACATGGTGTGGTACAAGCCTCAGCATACCTGGGATTCTAGGACCTAGCTGAAGTTCTGAATGAACATAGGAATCTGCCCTTCTGCATCTAAGTGGGAGATTCAGTCTGATGAAAACATAAAGCAAATGCATGGTTTGCATTGCTGGCTGAGTATTTTACACCTGCAGGGACAGAGACTGAGGAAAGATTTCATGAGGTCCCCTAAAACACCATCCTCTCACTCCTTGTTGACACAATGCCACAATATCTTGTTACATCTCTCTCAGGGTGCACGTTAAACCCATCTCTCTGGCCTTGAGGTTCCTTATATCCTGTTCCTGATAATACTCTGGTTGGACTAGATGACCTTTAAAGGTCCCTTCCAACCCAAACTATTCTATGATTCTATGATTGTCTGCAGTGACTTCTGTATAGGAAAAAAGACGGCCTTAATTGGACAGAATCACAATGAACCAAGGGTAAAAGTTCAGCCAGATATAAACCAAAGAGGAGTCAAAAGTGAACAAGATGGATGGAGAAGTGCTGAAGAGATGTTAGAGTCCTTGGGAAGTGTTTCTGGGCGATTGCAAGTCCCCACTTTTCTTCTCTGGAGTGGGCTGTGGGGAGCCAGGGGTGGTCTTGCCGAGGTCCTGGCTGCATGCAGTCTGTGGGAAGCGAAAGTTTTGGGCAGAATGCTCCTCCCACTCGAGTTCTGTGCTGGTGTGGCTCTGCCAGCTTTAGTGTGGTTGCTCCTGGTGAAAAATCTCTGTCACTCTTGCCTCATGTTTTTTCTTCCTCTGCTATCTTTTGGTGTGTGTTTTTACAGAAATCAGAGATCTGTGTTTTTAAGATTTTGTTTAATCCATGTGGTTTTTTTTTTATTAGTTCCTATTCTATTAGTTATTGCACACAAAACATGGCCAGCAACTGGGAATCCATTTCACTTACATGTATCTCATTACTCATCTGAGAACTAGTGGATTCATGACCAACACAAGTTCCCTGCTTGAAAACAAAGGTCTAAGTTTTGCTATGCGCTGATGTTAAAGGTGGCCAGCCAGGTTATAACCAGCTCTCTCTGGCACCCTGTAAGTTAGAGTATTCTTGGTGTCAAAATGTGAAGAAAATGTTAATAAATTCTTTCTGGCTTTTGAAGCATAGAAGAAAATGAAAGCAAGTACTCTCAGGGTGATTCGTAATATCGAATATCTTTCTGGCCGTAAGTCAGACTGAAAAAAAAGCCTTATACCATAGTGCTGGATGAAGAAAACTACGTAGTCATTACTAGCAGAAGTAATATGAGACTGAATCTCCCTTTATCAAAAGGTTTTCAAAAACATAAAGCTCTTCTCACAATATCTTCCAAGCCATTCATAAGCAGCTCCTTAGCCATTATCTGCTTAGATTAATACTAATACACGAGAAGATTCAGTACGTATACCATCACAGAAGATGATGTAAGATAAGTCTTTATAGTATTGATAGAAGCAGGTGATGTATTACTCCTTTGTGGATGGATGAATCTGTTATTGTAACAAGCTTGCTTGCTTGTTTGTTTGTTTGTTTGTTTTAGCTGCTGAAAGCCAAAGTACATCCATTCCTGCTATGGTATTTTATTTTCTGGTAATGGGCATATTTTTAGCTGGATTGAAGTCTCAATTTCAACTGTGTGATTTATACCAGGACTTTATCAGGGTACTTCAGGTATTCATATCAGTATTTATAGTTCATCTGGTTCAGAGAGAAGGGCTGGAAAAGCTATGTGCAAAGGAAAAGCAAAATCCTTTTGAGCTCTTAAACAGCTATTGATTTCAGAAAACCAGCTAAGTCCAACTACCAATACTTGAGGTTGGACTGCAAATGAGGGGACCAGGGGGAAGTATTTTTCTTAAGGAACAATGTTCAGAGAAATGGGATGGGAAGGCACCACCTAGGCTGAGGCAAGTCCACTGTTTTGCAGTACTTATGTCATTTAATCATTTCAGGAAGTGGATCACACTGCACCTTAATACTAGAAGGAGTTCTTGTTACCACTTTCCCATAAGAAAATGGCTTTTCTGCCTGTCTCTTCTTCCTATCTCCGTCTTAATATGTGGTCATGACAAACTGATGGTTTTTTGTGCCTACACTGTCCTTTAGCGTAAGTAATCATTTTCCCTGGTAGGTGTTTATTCTCTGCTGTGCCTGTGGCCAGCATTCGTATCTACTGAAGCCTTTGTTTCACCTGTTTCCATCCTTTTGGAAGATGAAGCTGTTCATTTCCTTGATGACCCTAATCACCTAGTCTAGATTCAAGAATTTTTTTTTTCTCTGTTTAAATATGACTGCCTAGAAGTGTACTGCAGAAGCCATCTCCATGGCATTTATAAGTGGTATTTATGGTACTGGTAATTCCATGTTTCTACCAGAAACTTTTTACCTGATAACAACCGAGGACTGTATTTACAGTTTCCATCATGGCTCAGTGATCCTGTGCTCCATGAATATCCCCAGGCCTTTTCCCCTTCCGTCATCCCTGACTAACGAGCTTAGAGAAGAACTTCTTGTTCCTAGTCTCTTAGCGCAAGGTGATGCCACTTTTGTACTATGCAAATCGATTCAATTTCCACTACTCCTGTTCCTGAATGTCTCAGGTTCTTCCCACGCAATATCCTGACACTTATCTTTATCAATGATATCCCTCAGCAAATGTCAAAGCTCAGTCCTTTTTTTAACTGAAGTCGTTATATGAAAACATGAGACGTGACTGATTCCCACTGATTTTTAAGCTACAGCAGCAGTCAGCTCTGTTTTGCCTAAGACCACCTTTTCTAAACTCTGACTGCTACATTCGTTGTACTAATCCCTATCTTCTCCTGCTTAATAATTACTTTCCCATGTGGCATTCCATCAAATGCTTTTTTCATGTCAAGCTTGATGAAGGCCCTGTGTTTTTTTCATCTAGGAAATCACCTATCATAGAAGAACAGTAAGTTTATTTTGTATTGTCATTCACACCATGCCCCCCAATCACTAAGTTTTCCACAGGCTCTGTTTTCTTTGTTTGCAGCTGCTGTTGGCACTATGCACAGGCTTAAATATGTCCTGGTAAGACAACTCAATCACTCATCTCAAAAATCCCTCAGTAATTTTTCAAACACTAATAGTGGGGTCTTTTCACTGCCTTTACAAAGATGATTTCTTTCCTGTTATAGTCTGATGACGATTTGCCATTAAATCCAGGTTGCAGGAAGACTAGAAGTCATGACCCTTCAGAATAGAAATAACGTTTCAGGGAATAAGAGACCAGTTCTGCCATTCTTCAAATTTTAAGGCTTATTTAGGCTTCCAGATGAAGTATGCTTCATTATTTTCTATGACCACCACATGAATATTTGTCTGCATCAAAGTGCCGCAGGCAACTAGAAGGGCATTAGCTGACTATCTAGACAAAAGACACCAAGTCCTGAAATAGCTGAGGGTTTTTTTTATTATTTTTGTCTCCTGATTAGGTTTAAAGTGAAATGTGGAGGTAGAAGAGTAAGTTTGAAATAGCATCTGTCCAGGCAATGCTTGGCTTTATCTAGGGCTCTACACACTAGCCTTCTTGAGCTCCTTAATTCATTCTTTATTGCAAAAGAATGAATGTTAACGCTACCTTTCGTTTCAGTCATGCCATTTCAGCAAATTTACCTCTCTGAATCACTAACTGAACTCAAAAGGTTTTTATCTGCTAATAACTTTCCATCTGAGAGATTTAAAGTGCCAGATGACATTAGCTCTAGCTCAACGATGTTATTAAATTCTCACCTTAAATCTCACATACAGAAAGCTCTTGTCAGGTCACATGAATGAGATGATTGCATTAGTCATACTACAAGAGTGATACACTCATTTCAGTAAGTTCACTGTATTCAGGCTGAGTTTGATCTATGACAGGACACTTAGTATCTGGCATGATGTGGTTTCTTCTCTTTGATGATTTTACTAGTTACTTTCTTGTCATTTTAATTTATATCCCCTTTGCTCTGGAGTATGCATTCCTCAGTATCTTTGCTGCTTTTGTTAAACTGTGTTCTGCTACAGTAAAAAACCCCATGATTAGTTTTAGTCAAGAGATTTCTTCTGTTCATAGTTCAGCTTGAAACTAACTGTACATTTTTGAGGTACAGTGTCCATGCCCTGGTCTCTGAATTACAAAACTAAATTAGCATGACTGACATTTTCCATGTGGGAATTTATGCAAGGATCTACTTGTGAAAAGTTTAAATATACCAGCTGAAACACTGATGAATTATGAATGATTAAAATTAAGTGGATTTATTTATTTGTAGTTTTTATTTCATTTCCTACCTTTTCTGGCTTCACTTAACCCAGTAATATCTGGATGGCTTGGAATTTTTTGTGTGTGTGTTGATCTTGAAGGAAAGCAGTGCCAGTAACTAGATTTGGGGATTAAAATGAATTTATCTACGGATTAAGAACTCCATATGCCAGTTTTAGTGGGTGTTATAAAATAGGAATCAGCTAGCTACAGAATTCCTAATACAGTTATATACTTTTATAGCCTAAATCATCTTAGTATCAGAGCTCTTCAGCAACTTGAATGTACCTACAACACCCATGTGAATTAAAAGGGTTATCTCCTGATTCTCCTAACGGGATAACTGAAGTGCAAAAAGATTAAATGGCTAAGTCAAAGCCAGTAAGAAATCTGCAGCAAACTCGGAGCAAAAAGACAGTTCTGTGGGTTCCAGGCCATTGCCTTGAACACAAAGTTGTTTCTCCCTCCATGCATAATAGCCTTACCGAAACCAGCAGCACACCTCCCAAAATGTTCTGTGCGGTGGAGCTCCTCAAGCAGGGCAGAGCAGGGAAGCAGATGCCTGTCCTCCCTGTTTTCAGATCTGTAACTCTGTTTATGGCATCTTTTGTTGGAGGATCACAGGATGCTTTACAAACCTGAACTGTATCTCCTAGTCTTTCTAGTAATTACGGGAGGCTTGTAAGTACAATTATCAGTGTCTTACAGCTGGGAAAAAGGGAAAATGAAGTGCTGGTAAGTGTGTGCATCAGTGTAAAATGAATCTGTGCCTGAGTCAGGAATTGAGTTTTACTTTCCTGAGACTGTCCTGCGCCTCACCCGCCCGAGTCCAGCACCATCTCTGGAGGAGACCCCACCTCGCCAGTCATGTGAAAGAAACAGCAGCAATGCTCAGCAAAGCAGCAGGGGTCTTGCAGTTAATGAAGATTTGCAGATGGTTTCAGAAAGTACATTTTTAAGTAACGTTGGGTTATCTGTGTTGCACACAAGTCGCAGAGAACAGTGACGGCCCTGCTTTCTCTATATTACTGAAATCAGCTGCCCCAGCCTCCTGTTAGCACTGGCGTGTATGCCACACTAGCTTGTATTACAGCCTTATGCCCCGTGTCTCAGGAGCACGGAAACCGTATACTTCTGTGAATCACATTTGTGCAATGAAAATATCAGTTATGATCTGTGCTGAACAAAACCACACGTGCTTCTTTTGGTGTCTTTTTTGATGTTATAAATTCCAAGCAACACCACAAGCAAAGTTCTGGGAGTCCCAGAGCCCCAGCAGATGTGCCATTCTGGTGCTGGGGCTAGATGTGTGCTTCAGCATGGACTATTTTGTAGTCAGCCTTTATTATTATTATTACATTTCCTCTTGCTATTTAAATATTTATCCCTTGCTCTCCCCTTTCTTCCAGTTTCTTTCTGTTATATTTCTCTAGACCTTCAGATCTCATATTCATATAAACTTGTTTTGACACACACCACTGGTTTATTTGGTATATTTTCCATCAGCCCTGGGACTCTTTGGTCTGGTAATAGGTGTGTTTCTCATGAGACTTTCCCTTTGTCTTTTATGTCATTTACTGGCTCAGTGGCCATTTGCCAACTTAGAATTTTGTGTCTTGCCACTCTCTTTCCTACCTTTCTATGTTTCTTTTTTTTCTTCTGTGCAATTTTTTTTTTAAAGTGTTTTTATTTTTTACTTTTATGTCACTTTTTGTTTCTTTTTTTTTTTTTTTAAACTACTCCCTAACTCCTTTCATCCAGATCTGCCTCTCTTCTTTTTCCTTCTATCAGTCCTGATTTTCTGTTTCAGTCTTTTGGCTCCTTTATAGGGCTCTTTTTCAGCTCTAAACCCCTGCCAAGTATCTCACATAGGTCCATGCAGAGCAGTGTATTGGAGAAACCTAAATTACTGTGCATGCCTGAAAGAGCACAAAGTGGCTGATGGCTCCTTGAGAGCCTTGCTTCGCTGTGGGCTGGGGAGCTTAGAAGAAGCTGTTGATCCTGAATTGCAGTCCCTGGCTGGAGTACTTCTCCATGTCCCACAAGTCTGGTTTTCCCTCTCTCCTGACAGCCCCAACTCTATTTTCTGCTTTCTCCTGCTGCAGGACAGGGCAGTGAGAGACCTCGTTTTTGATACTGTTTTCCATCAGTGTGACCACACGAAGCTGGAGTTGGCCCTGGCCTTTCTTGGTTTCTCACCAGTCGTGGCTAGACAGGGGCCATCCCCACCTCTTCTGTGGCCCCACGTGGCTGAGAAGGGGCTTCCCTCTCTTGCAGCACAGTGCTGGGACCATGCCATGGGCCGGCTCCTGCAGCACACTGCTCCACCCTGCACATCCCACCACCCCAGAACAACGCCTTTGCAACCTGTTTCCTCCAGCACGAGCAGTCAGCATTCGGTGAGCCAAAATGTCTATGCAGGCAGGGTTAAATGGCTGCTGCCGCCTTTGGAGCAGTCATGCAGCGGTGCAGGACTCTGCAGATGCCATTTCTCCCTCTGCTTCGTTTGGCTACATGGACTGTGCTGTAAATGGATGGGATTTGAACTTTGCAGATGAGCAACCTGATCCTTGTGGTAGATGCAAGCCTCTGCTCTGTGGTGGTGCATGAAGTGACAGAGGCCATGGCTTGAGGCATCGCTGGTCTCGTGCGTGTAAGCTTTGAGCCTTCAAGATTTTTGGCCTTCCTGGTTGTTGACAGTGACATTCTCTAAAGATTTTTCAGCTTAATGTACTGACATTTATTTACAATGCCACCTTGACTGAGTTTTATTTTATTCTTTCGCTTATAAAATACATTGTTCATGAAAGCAAGGGACTAATGGCAGACTAGAGCTAAGCCTAGTAAAAGCAGGTGTTATGCAATTTGTCACCACGTGACTCTGTTAATGCATCTTTAGTCCAAGACTGCAGTACCCCTGCCATGTTTTAAAGTGCAGAAAGATATGCGTATACTGTACCCTGGAGTGCCTTGGTCTATAAATGTAATTCAGAAATATGGGAAACTGTGCTCTGAATCTGATGGCCTTTTTCAACACAATTACAGAATCAGCTTGAGATGAGATGTTGAACATTTGCAGCAAGGGTGCACAGAGCAAACGGGAAGATGAATGCATGGGCTGTTAATTCAAGCCTAGATAAGTTTCTGACTAAGAGGGTTTTAATCTGTTTTTTTTTTTTTTACCCTAATATGATGCTTGTATGATAGCATTTTTTCTGAGAAGACCTATTATGTCCTATGCTCATCTGCAGAGCCATGTTTAATGATGAGGATACCTCATGCTTTTGAATGGGCCTCTACAGACTTCAAGGACATGAGTCTAAAAAAGCATTGAATATGAAAATGTTTTTATTTGACTGCAGATGAAGACACTTTAATCTGGAAAAATTGTGTGTGGTTTGAAATGAAATGAAATGTGCAATAGATGAAAAGAGTGTTTCCTCTTAAAATGGAGAGAGAAAAGGCATTCAAACCCCCAGTGCCACGTCTATGTCTGTCATTGTCAGGATCACTTCCAGGAAGGTATCAGGAACTGCTTTTGAGCACTCAGTGTCCTCAAACTCTTGCTGATGTGAATGGGAGTTGAAGACTTTCCATACTGTAGAGGAGAGGTTTAACTCCGGGGGTCACAGTTAGGAAGGGTGCATGCCTGTCTTGCAACCTCCAGATGCACAAAGTATTAAATCCATTAGCAGGACAAACCAGGCAAGACTGGGCTGGCTACCAACAGTTTTCAAATGGTTGAACAGCAACAAATCAGTCCTCTAGTTACCTGTTGAGACCTCACTGAATAATCAGAGCCTGCAGTATAGCCTGGAAATGAATAATTTCTGGCTCTGCATATCTGGGAATAGTTAAGAACTAGACAGAGAGAGGGTGGGAAAAGCAAGCATCAGCAGATGCACCCTTACTGGCAATCACAATCTCCATCATTTTATGTGTGTAAAATCAGGGGGAGTTTTTTCTCTGATTTCAGTCAACAACAGGCAGGTAGCTGGAGCATGTGACCAGTTGAGCTTATCTGGTATATTTGGCTTGCTGTTTCTTATGGCTAGAGAAGCAGTTGGTGCGAATGGGTAGATGGAGAAATCTCAGTTTTTCTAACTTGGTTTGCTTTGATATTACCTGTGGGAAATATATGACATCTAAGCAATTTTCCTGGCAATGAGTTATGACACCATCTCAGGAGATGGTTTTGGGGTAGGCAGACGTTGCAAAAATTGTCAACTGTTGCGAGAGTCCTTTGATCTACCTGTGTGTGCAAATAAGTGTTCATACAGCTGGATGGAAGCTCTTTGAAATAGTAGCAGTGGGGAAATGCACTGCTCTTGCTCTTTGTATATTTATGAGTCATTCTCTTTAGTATTGATACTGTGAGAACCTTTTGCTCCCTTCACTTTGTATTCAACAAATCATGTGAGAAGTAAGAGACTCGCTTTTGCATTCTGATGGAGTAAAGTTCTCACCTTTGAAGTGTTTATCAGTAGCAAATGCTGGACCTGATATTACTTACATTTAATGCTCTTTTTCCAAAGGTACAGGTTGTGTAGCTGCCAGCACTGTGTGTGCTTGACCAGGGGCTGGCTTCTACAAAGAGCTGAGATTGTGTCTCTCGGGGGGGAATCTCATCATCAGCCCTAAGGGTTGCTCTGCAATTTACTTGCCTGTAAGGACTGTGGTCCTCTCAAGTGCCGCTACCAAGCATGGCAGGTTGTCTCCCTTTTCCTCTCACGCACTTCAGCATTGCAAAGCTTTCCTCAGGAATACTGACTCCTGTGGACAGCAAGGTCTCTTTTGCATGGAGTGATAACAGACATGCACTAAGGCAAGCAGAAACACTATATGGCCCTCAGCGTGCCAAAAGCCCAAGGGCCACATTCAGAACCTCTTCAGAAACATTGCAGTCAGCAGCTGTGTCTGTCTTGAATTTTAGAAAGATTTTGGCCCAGGTTTGGGTGATGCTTTGAAGGGATTTCTGAAAGAGAAGCTGAACCTGCTGACTTTTGCCGTTCCTCAGCTGCATGGGCCATTCTTCAGGGCCGTCCAGACATAGGGCTGTCTAGTCATTTTGTCCTGGCTGTTGCTGTTTCTACACAGTTTATGCCTTGAGCCCGTGCTAGTAACACAGATGCAAAAGAGACAGGACATGACTGTTGCTGGAGTTAAGCCTGCACTTAAACTTGCTCAGAGCAGGGAAAAGGATGCTCCTGCCTCTGAAAATTTCTCTGTACATTTCTGCTTCAATAAATATTTCGGTTTTCACCCTAAAAATTATTTGCCTTCTGTTGCTATGCCAGGTAATCCCAGTGTTTAGCAATGAGGTATGCTGTTCCTGGCTGTTCCTAATTAATATATTTTAATCTGTCAATAATTAATGTGCAAATCAGGAAGAATAATTCTGTGGAGGCTACAGCCTGAGATCTGCTGCCTGGCAACGGTGGAAGTACATATCTATTATATCAGGAAATTAGAAACTGGAGCAAGAACTGATCTGTCTGACATTTTGTAAGATGATATAAATGGGCCCACTCAACAAACACTAGATTTATGTGAGGATATGAATGATACATGTCTGGGGAAAAGATATTATCTCTCTTATGAGGGTGTAGTTAATACCAGACATCAATTACGTATAGTTCATTAAAGCCTCTGGGTAATCTTATTTTTGGACCAGATCAGAGGAGCAACCTACAAGGACTGACAGAGGGGTTATCTTGGTAATAATCTCCACTTTTGCATGTAGCATCTCCCATAGGATGAGCTAAGTGAAGTAGCACCTAGACTGTAATGAAAATAACCTTTTCAGCTAGCGAGACTGTGCAGTGAAAAGTAACAGTGGCTTATTATGTTTGAAGTAGTTGCATCAGATAGGTATATTGAGATATACCACTCATGATAGTAGTGCTGATATGATAATGATTGGTTTATGCACTCACTCCCCATCCTGTGAGGGAGAGCTTTGCCTCTGCCATGTTCATGGGATGTGGCTTTATCTAAAATATTTCATCCGTACAGATGGGGTGACTGGAGCCAGGGAAGATTATAGTACTGTTAGAGATAAGGAGGTGACATTTTCATGCTTCTTCCTGCTCTGGCTAAAATACTCCTTTATATATCGAGAGACACAGTGTTTTAGTGGAATCAGTTTGCATGTTGTTTTCCTGAACTAGACCAGTTGTCTCCAATTTTTGAATCCCAAGTGTAATGCACCGATTGCTGCTAGGAAATAAAGAGTGTTCAGTAAGGTACGATGTTAATGGCTATTGTGATGCCATATCTTATTCTCAGTTCACAATGTGGCTGGCAGGCAAAGAGAGAGGAGAAACAAATTTCTTCAACACATCTGGAAGAAACAGGGTAAAGCGTGGCATGGAGCCCGAGTTTGCAGGGTGACTTCTGAGAATGCCTTGCTTTCCTATGTTCAGCTACCAAAACAGGCTCCACACTTGCATTTTGACATTAAAACTAACTCCTTCCGAAAGCTGCCCCTCTTTTTGATTTTTCTGGTCTTTCTTGTGAAATCTTCTGTGGCTCCTTGCCTATATTTAGTTTGTGTCATGGTCGCTCCTGTGTCATGAATCATGCAGGCTTGCTGCAGTGTGGGCTTGGGGGTGCAGGAGGAAGCGAGGGGACTGAGCATTGCTAGAGGCAGAGGGGACCAAAGGTTCCCAGAGGGCTGCTGGAGGGTGTCTGGAGAGGGAAGATGGGCTGCCTGCTTGTGGCAGAGCTGGGCTAGCTGGTGTCATCATTTCACCAGAGAGAAGGGTAAGAAGCAGAGAATGGAGAAACAGTGCTGAGGAGAAGATCATGATTTTAAGTCTATGGATGTTAAGACAAACAACACAGAAGTGTGCTGACTTTCACCAAGTAGCTGGCTGAAACTGCACCTCTTTAAGTGGGATGATTTTTCCAAGCCACTTTTTACTTCTTTGCTTGAACTAGGTTTACCAGCACTTAGCATTACCAGCACTGGAACTTTAGCTTGCAGACCCTGTCTGCAGGGGAGAAAAAGGAGCTTTGCTGCTCTGGGATCTCCCCAGAGATTACACCCTCCTCCTCCTCAGTACCCCATGTGGTGAGAGATCATGGGAGCGATGCTTCCCCAGAGCTGCCGTCCATGCAGCCGGCGGTGAGGCCCTGCGGAGGAGCAATGCTGCCAGGCACTTCTGCTGAAATGCTGTGCCATTGCTGTTCCCCTCTTCCTGACTCGCTGCCTCCCTCCTTTTCCCCTCTCCCCGAAGCATGGAGCCTCAGCCTTGCTCGTTGTGTGGGTATAATAACTGCTACAACTCTCCAGAGCTCAACACAGCCTAAAGTATGTCAGGTTTCTGACACTGTAATTCAGCTAATCCTGGTTCATATCTGGGGTTTTCTGTTTCAGAGACACTCAGAGTAGGAAGTCATACCAAATACTGTGTAATGAGAGAAAAGTGGAAATGCTGATTTACTGAAGGGATTATTTCCCATGGGCCATTCATACCATCATGTGTGGTGTTTGAGTTTTCTGCTTCCCACAGCTCTCCCCAAAGCCTTTTAGGATCCTCAGATATCTTTTTCTAGTAATTATTCCCCTTTGTGGATTTGGGTCTTTTCCACTACCTGCGTTAATTGGACAAACAATCATACTCCGCATCCAAAGGCAAGAGATAATCTGTGGAAGTTTTAGGACTTGAGAGGGATATTCAGAATCACATAAAAGTAAATCTGGTGCATACAAGATGAGTCAAAGCAGACTCATTTCCAAAAAGCCCAGTTCTAAACATCCCTGTTAGCAAAGCTTCTGCACTCTACTTAAAGAGCTGGCAGTAATATAGCCAGCTTCAAAAGTATAAAATTTTATTGTATTACTTGCCTTGTTGCACTATAACCAGTGCAGGTCTTTGTCGGGCCATGCTGTGCCTCAGTCCGCAGCAGCTGTCAGCTCCTATGGTAGAGAAGATACGAGAGAAACATATTTCATGGTGCCAGACTCTGGACAGTGCCCAGCTTGCTCTCATTTTCAGGGCAGCTCTGACTCAGATTTCTGCTGTGGGGCTTTGAAGTAGCAGTACTGGAAAACAAACAGTCTGTGGGGCTGCATCGCCCTTTCGGAGCACGAGGAAACTTGCAGCTTCCTGAAGCTGAAGGATTTTAAATTTTTTTTTTTTCCCCCTTTTCTTTCCTGGCAGCTATTCTGTTGGTCCTACCTGATGTTGTTCTGCAGGTTTATTCGCTGCTGTCTCCATATGAGAACCTGATGTTTTTCCTGCCAGGCTGCTGTTGCTCGCACTACAGAAGAGTAAGCTAGGCAGGCTTTGCTGAGCGCCATCGAGACAGACGGATTCCGTAGCTCTTCCTGATGCCTCAGCTCCAGGCTTCGCCTCGGCTGCTGCTGGTACTTACTGCCACCTGAGGTCTCACTGAAACCCGAGTTCTTTATCCCTCCTATGTATGATTAAATTAAGTCAGCATGGTTCCCCAGAGAATTCATGGACCAGAAGGGGGCAAATAAGACAGGAAAGAGTAGATGGTGAACTAGTTATCTCTTACATTTGTACTTTTAACGAGATGCATTAAGAAAGGCACATATAATAGCAGATCTCACTACAGCTTTTTCTGAAACATCTTTGCTGTGAGAGACTTCTAAGGCTGGTGTTCTGATTAAACTGCGTGCTACTGAAGGGCAGCTAATTAGCGAAGCCGTAGTATTTTGGCTGTTACGGTAGGTTCAATCACATATTGTGAAACTATAGGAGATTTGTCTCCCAATCTATTTTTCAAAATGCTTCCTTTTCTTCAGGCTGACTTAATACGTAATTTCAGGGTTTATTTCAGTTCACACATATCCCAAATTCTCACAGAATGTATACAGTAATATACATAGCACAATTTGTGTAAACATTCCATCTCTCACCATTTTGTGTACGTGTGTTCCTTCCCACCCCTGGCTTACATTAGCTGGACATCTATTAATGTTCTGTAACCAAAGACAAGAAATAATATTTTGAAGTGCTGACATTGGAGGCAAGAACTTTGAACGACATAAAATCATTATGGTGATTTATTTAAATGATTACATTTTTTCCAGATTAGTTTTTCAGTTTATACATTTGAACGAATAAAAAAATACTGCAACTGAAACCCCATAAAATAAATGAGCATGCAAATATGATACATTCATTAAAAGACCCCCAGATCTTTATAACTCCACCAACACATTGCAGTTATGCCGAGCATGGTAAGTTCGTATCCTTGCTCTGCCTTTCCAGGTTTCTTTTCATCGTATTAGTTTTTCGTCATGTGCACCACTATGCCTTTGGACTGGCACCTATGTAATGTCAGAATCCAGATGATGGCTGCTTGGCAGATGGTCTTCGTAGTCATCTTACATTTTTCATCTGGTCCCACTGTATATTTTAGGGGTCTTGACAAGCCCTGGAATAAAAAGGAGGAGAATGTGACAGCAAAACCCTTTGCTATTGAGTGCATAAGGCAGAAAAGAGTTTACAAGTAGGGTCTGCATCCCTTTTCCTGTTTTATAGATAGGGTCATTGAGACGCGGCAAAATGATTCAACATGGGTCACCCAGGAGGCAAATAGCAGAGCCAGGATGAAGACACAGGTATCCTGAGCTCTGATTTAATCTACTTCCCACTGGCCAACACTGCCTTTGAGGCCCTGTCTTCTGGAGGATGTTGTTTTTTCTCTCAGTAAGTATCAGACACACATAGAGATCTCTAAGAGCAAACCTACTGAAAGCAATGAGGAAGGCTTACTTTCTTCCCTCAGTGGTAAAAACAAGTAAGACCATAACCCACGCACCCCCCACCCCCCCTTTCAAAATGGAGTTGATATATGGAAGTGTGAAAAGATACTGACTTCTGTGAAGAGCGAAAGATATGTGAGCCAAGAGTGGGCAACAAATTACATGTGCATGCTAAGTATGCTGCTCATAGCATTATAGCTTTGGGGATCAAGAAATTCTTGTCCTAGACACGTGTGCTGATTCACTGAGGAAATGTGCAGTGTTAAATCACTGTGTCATATTTCTTACCCACACTGGGGTTAGACTGGAGGTTGCAAACTGGTTTGTCAAAACAGCACACGTGGGATTTCACAACTGTGTAATCTGGCTGTTTTAAACACCCATTCAAAATCCATCTTGAAAAGACTAGGAGGTGGGACGATATGCCAGGGGCAGGATCATGCTGCTGCTTACTGTGTTTTAGAGCTCTATTTCCTTAATCATCATCTTCAGGCAACCATCTGTGAGCAGACCACAGATCAGGTGAACCTTTGGGATGATCCCAAAGAGCCATCCATATATTTTTATTTGATGTTTCAAGAACCATAATAGGCAGCAAGTATCCACAGAACTAGATTTTGTAAGAGCAATGCTATTGTGTTTAGCATTTCCACTGCAGAATACTTCAGCAGCACTGTAAAAGTAATATCAGATTATGCCCACAATGTGCAGTTGACAGTTTCCTTTGATGACTTTTGGGGTAGAATCAAGGAGAAGGATTTTCACTGCTATCACAACCCACACAGCTCTCGTGATTCTGAGTGTCATTTTCTTCTCAAGAGGAAGTAGGATGATTGAAGAGAATGACATTGTCAAGATGTATTCAACATTATTATTAATTTTTTTAAAGACTGCTTCAGTATCAAGATTTAAGTGAAGACTAGTCGCAGAACCAACAGTCAGGAACTTGCCTGGCACAAAAGAGGAGCTGCTTTTTAACTGCAGAACTGATGATTTGTTGATCTTGGGCCTCAGATTTCAGTAGTTTTGGGTTTGTGTTTTTTTTATTAGAAATATGAAAATGAATAACATGAGGTCACACACACAAGTCTTCTTGAGGGGTAGCATGTATAAAATACAACAAGTGAGTGAAGGCTAGTTGTTTATTTTGGCTGGATTGGGTTGGGTACAACTGGTCTGCCACAAGGCATTTGGCCTCTGAGGTATTGACTGAAATCTTGCAAACCTCAGGAAACACAACTATTTAACAGGCATTGTCAGTAATCTCACTGCATTTTCAGAATCTTCCTTTTGCCGAAGCCAACATTGCATAAGATGCTTCTACTCCTCTGTCTTACTGGTGTTGCTAAAAAAATTGTTAAGGATTTGATGGGCACCGAGACTGTTCTCTTTCAAAACAACACTGATGCACGTCACTGAGATAGATGTGATGTGGTTTGCGTTATCCCCTCTGGCCAGGCTTGGATTGGCAGCTTGCATTGGTGCTGGGTGCCTGGAGCAGCTCATGTAAAAGATGCTGTGTTTGACATTTCTGTGACCTCTTGCTGTCTGTTTTATAAGTAGCTCACTGGAATTTTGTTGCTGGTCTTGCAGACTCTAGTAGAAGTTGTCTGTTTTTTCAAAAATTATGTTCTAACTTATACTTCAGGTCTTATTCTTCATTGCAGGCAAATGCATATTAATAGTAGGAATATTATATGTTTGCAAATGATGTCACAGCTGAAATCTTCATATGCAGTACAAAACAACTACTTGTTCTGAGATGGATGGATGATTATTACCTCTTTGTTTTCTTTTTCATTATCCTTTTGAATTAAAACCTCCTTGCAAAGTCATTATCCTTGCTTTAAACAGCTCTCTATATTGAATCTGCCTCTTCCACTCTTTTTCTTTGCTTAGATTGAGTTCTAATTTTCTGTGATTTCTGAGCTCTAATTTCCTTATTATTTCATGTTTGTACAATGTCCTGTTCATAAATCTGATATGTGCATACTCTATTTTGTTTCTCAAGTACATGTAGACCAAAAAGTAGCAGGAACCTTCTCTAAAAGTCACATTTACAGCTCTAGTGGCAAGCACTCTCCTCCTACACTGGAAAGCTGTGGAAAACTGTCAAGATATGAGTGTGCATAACAATGCTCCTGAAGGCTGGAGCTGATTTCTTTTTTAACCATGGCTTCATTTTGTCAGTTAGACCTAATACAATGGGAAAGAAGCTCTTCCGATAAAACCCAGCAAAACACAGACTTCAAAACTTCTTAAAATTGCAGCGTCTCAAAATACTCCACGCTGCATAGAGTAGACATAGGTATAACAGGACCAAGAAAGACTGGTTGTGCCTATGTCTAATTCCTTGCTTTTCCAGTTCAGAAATGATCAGGAACATTTCCTGTACATGTGACAGTACCTGGTGACCCCCAAAATGCATCCTAGTAGCTACAGGACACACTCAAGGCCAAAAGTAAAAAATGGACCTCAAAACTGCCGCATGCTACAGGAAGGAAAGAAAAAGTCCAGCGGGTGTCATCAGTGACATAGATCCCTGCAATGGAATTAGGTGTGCTCCCTAAAAATAGACAGGTTCTTGTAATACAGAGGAAAGCAAATAACTTCTCCACTCTCTGTAGTCTCCTTGCTAATAATACCCAGGAAGCAAACATCCCTTCCTGTCCTTAATTTAATGCTTGGCTTCAGCCTAAACATCCGAGGCTGATGTAGAGGCTTCAGCCTGTATATCAGCCAAGCACCTCCAGCAATGTGAAGCTTGTAAAGGGGACTAGCTTTCCATAACTGTCATTACAGGCCACATTCTGTTACTCTCGCTCATACTGGACACTATTTTACCACGGGCTGATTCAAAACATGAAGTCAATGGAACCATTTACTGTGATTTCAACATATTTGGAGTCAGGCTTTAGCTGAATAATCCTGTAAAAGCTAATGGGAATTCTTGTCAAATAAGGTATCTCTAAATCAGAGAAAAAGCATTGGAATGTGGCTCTGTGTCATCTGGATGAATACCGAAAGTAATTCAGTTCTGTATATGTAACATTTACTTGCAATTTAACATTTGCATTTTCTGCAGTGTTTTTGTACTCAGGATAGATAAAACTGTCATTGTTCTAGGGGGAAATACCAAGACACAACAAATGATCGGTTTATTCGTTTGTTTGCAGAAGAACTTTAGCTGAATATCTAATGGAAATTTAAAACATCTGATAGTAGAGAGAGAGAATAAAATAGAGCCTTTGGCTACAGTTCTGGTTTGGCTCTTCATTTCATGGTCTTAAACTACAGCGATATTAAGACTGAATCCTTTAAAAACCCAACTGATCTCAAAAGCAGCTAGTATGAAATGCAGATAAGAGCATATGTCTAATACTGACCTCTGTCAATTAGTTGCAGCTGTGATGCCCGTTTCCTGCAGACATCTGTGATAACCATTTTTCCCTTGTGCCATGTTCTCTCCTAGACAACCTTCAGGTGACTTTTTTTGTCCCATAAAACTCATGTTTGTTTATGGAGGCTTTGGGGTATTTTAATGGGAAGTGGCTGCTTTGATTTTGCAAAGGTGTCCCTGACTAAAACGGAACTTCTCTTGCTTATTAGATGAGATAGCTTTCATTGGCTAAACGAGCTTTCAGGCTGGTACCTGCTTGATACAACTGGGAACTAAGCCTGCCTGACATTTCAGCTGAGGATTAAGCACTCGTAAGCCTTTTGTCTGGCTTGTGAAATACTTTCGACCCTGGTCTGTCAGTGACTGATTCCTTAGGTGTTTGTTGTGTCCATTGAAGACAGGCCTGTAATCAGCCTCTTCTCCTCATGCTGTTATCCACCCTTCTCCTTTTCTTGGGTTTCCCCAATTCTGGAATTGACTTCAGAGAGGGGTGTGCAGCACAGGAACTGGGAAACAGGAAAAAAAATGCAGAAAATCTCCAAGAAGGAAACACAGCATCACGAAACGGTAGCTACTACCTCCTTTGCTAGACAAATGATGGATAGGGAAGGTTTTTGGGAGGGTGAAGAAGAGTTAGATTAAGGTCTTTGGGAATTTGGGAGACGGAAAATAATGTCTGACCAATGTAGAGGGTGGGGAGTGATCAGAGGTGGGGTAAGACAAAATAAGGCCAGTAAGGGCTGAAAGAGATGAAAGGGCACCAAGGGGAAAGGGACAAAAATTCAAAGTGAAGAAAAGACATAAGAAGGAGGGATGGAGGTTATTCAGAGGCAGATTTTCGCTTTTTCCTACACAGTATAAGAAAGAACTTTTTCTGAGAAAGCTTGTGCTGGAGAGAGGATGAGGAAAGAGGATACAAGATGGGAGTAGGAGGAGGGAACAGGTTCTCCACTGTCAACATCTGTAGGCCTGACAAACAAAATACCTTTTTCTTATCTGGAGAGCACATACAATTTGTGTAGACAAGTGTCATTGTTTATTTTCAGCACATAAATAGGTTTGCCATAGCAGGTAGGCATATCTGCTTAAATGTCTGTTATGGGGACATTTACTCAACATTGCTTATCACTCCTGTCCTTCATGTTGTGAGTGGGTTATGTCTTCAGCAAGGCCATCTCCCTTTTCTAGACCTTAATTGCAAAAGTTGGCAGAGCATTTTAGAACTGACTGAACAACTGCAAGTGAATGTCACATGAGACTGGCATTTTCATGGGCTGGCACAGTTCTCCAAGCACTGCTGTGTGGTCCGTTGTAGGATCTGTCAGTTGTTATGAGAAAAGATTCAGCTGTCAGAAAAATAATGCAGGGCACAGAGTTGGGTACTGACCCATCAGATTAGCAAGAAAGCACACAAAGATGCTTTTATTATTTTCAGGCTACGGTCTCACTGAATCACCCAGAATAAAAAAAGTAATAATTTATCAGTAGCTTATATTTGCTATATTGAGAGAGATTTAAGGTCCTTTTAGGGTGCACAGAGATAGATGCTTGTGTGAAAGGTGCAAGAAACATTTTCACAGTCAATTAAGGATGAGCCTCTCTGTAGAACTTTTCTTCTGAATCTCATCAGCAGCTAGTTCATGTCCTGGAGCACAATCTCTTACGGTCTGTGTAAACGTTGCTTAGCTTAGCTAGTGTAATAAGAGATTAATATGTTGGCGTGTCTTTAACTAGCAAAAGTCTGAATAACTGTTGATCATTTCCTCCCATTTCTGGTCATTACTCTTGCAGAAGTGTGAAAGTCAGTCTTGCTTTGTATACAGCAGTCAGTAGTATGTGGCCCTGTTATTCATGTTCTGCTAGTCTATTAATGGAGTACAGCACTGAATGTAGGATGCCTGCGTGATCAACAATTTGCTCTGGGTAACCCTCCTTGCATTGCTTTTAACAACAAGTAGCAGTCAGTCAAGACATTAGCAAAACAGCTACAGATATACCACCTTTTCTCCTCATTTGACAGATATTAGGAGGCAGTTTTGTTCTTTCTTACACGTACAAACTTCATTTTGCTGCACAGCTTGAAATGCTGATGTTTCAATGTGCGAAACACTGATTTGCTAAGCCCAGTATAGAATTATCTGAAATTTGTTTTGGGGCATAGATATTGCATCATCCATCAGGGAAATCAAGCTAAACTCAGGCCTCAAGTCTGTCTTAGCTCACAAATGAAAAAGATCAGCCGACCCAAGTCCCCAACAGCAGACGTTTATTTGCTTTACGGAACTGCTGAGCAGTTGATAGACCTGAGAAATTGGTATGCCACAGGGAGGAAAAGACCAATATATTTCCTAGTTGGAAGCTTTGTTGTAAGTATGGGGCATATTTCATAAAATCTCATGCATTTTAGGGTAATATACACCACCTTCAGCAGTGTTTTTATGAATGAGGGAGAATGATAATAACTCTAAAGCCTTTCTAGCTTGTCATGGATTAGTCAGCAGAATCTGGAGATTGAAAGGCTTTACTGGACGTGCTGCTCTCCTTTACTCCTCAACTTCTACAGTTACTTTAACTTCAATGTTAACTCCTCAAGTGTAGCTAAGTGCCCTAAGCTTCAACAGGAAAAGTTTATAGAATTTGTGTCTGAAATTCACCTTGCATAACACCTATCTTACAGCATACAGTGACAACTGACATGATACACATTGATTTTTCAGCTCATCGCCTCTTGGCTATCAGCACAAACAGAAAATCAGAGCCACTAGGCGAAACACTTGGGCCTCTAGTGTTTAATACTAGATGAACTCGTTTAATGCGTGCTGATCTTGCATATACAAATAAAAATGTTTGGTGACCTTTAGCTAGGAAGAAGATACCTTTTCCTCTTGGACAATGACCTGGTCACTGTTGTTTCTAACCGCCAGGACTGACTATTTTCTTTGGTGCTAAACAGAACATTAGCAAAATTTGCCATAGGAACCTTGGCTGTCCCTTACTATTTTCCAATTTTTTTTCAAACAGGTAGGCAATGTGTCCAACCAACATAGAAATTGGTTTTAAGGGAAGGGAATCACTCAAGCAGAGCTGCCCAGTGCTGATGTAATGCAAAAGGAAGAGGTATTCAAACCAGCCTCGAAGAATAGGTCTGAAAAGTCCTTTCAGGAGATGTATGCTCCAGTATCAGAAGAGCTGTGTACCTATCCCCTACCTTCAGTAGGTGTAATACTGTCAGGACCCCAACAAAAACTGCGTGTTCCCAGACCATGTAATTCAAGATCATGGATGCCTCAGTTTGTAAAGTATCTCTCTGCCAGTCATTGCTGTTCAGCATATAGCTACACAAATACATTTGTTTTCTATCCTCACCTCTTCACACTTGTCTGCTAGTTTCTGGTGGATCAGTAGCAGAAAACTTAGCCTCTGGGAAGTCACACCATATGCCCAGTTACAACTGAGCTGAGGTCCCTGCAGTACTTCTTAAAAAAACTTCTGAATGTGTTTCTCACATGAAGATCACAAATGGGTTTCACTTGTGAGATAGCAATGACAATCTCTTTTTTGATCTGTCTTCATGATATGTCATGTAATAAAGAGCTGAGCTAATGTTCTCCTCCCCCCTTCCTGCGTGCATTACCCTCTGCTAGTGTTTCTCCTTTTTTTTAGTTCTTAATGTGCCAAAGAGAACAGCTCGCTTCTGACAGTGAAATCACATTGGCAGGGATTGACAAAAGAAAACATTTGTGCTTATCTAGTTCCTGAAGACACCAGCTGCACAAAAATGTGCTACCCTCTATACCAGGTTTCTCACTTGTCCTGTCTTACCTTGTGGATGGATTCTCTCTACTTCATCCCACACTCTTCCTCCTGTCCCTGCCATGGGACAGGGAGAAACAGGTCAAAAAGATGTATCATTTGCACTGCTTATTTACAGCCCAGAGGACAATAAAGGGAGAACTGAGCAAATCATGAAAGCAGATTTTCTCTTACACACCAAACAGACGGAAACCATAACACAGCCAAAAGACATAGCTTTTTGGCGGAGGAGTGGGATCAGATAAGGAAAGGAAAACATTCAGGTCTTAAGCTTAACCAAGAGTCTGGTAGAGATGGGAGCTAGCATAGATTCCTCCTCCACAGAGTACAGCCAGCCACACCAGAAAAGCAAGAGCATCGAGAGGTGGGAGCAGGTGTTCCAGATGTCAGAAAGGGGCACTGACTCTCCTCCTGCACAGATGTAAACAAGCACTAAAGCTGCCTTGGAGTGACAAACAACATAAGGGGCATATTCAGACCTGGAAGTGAAGCATAGTCTCTACTTAGAGATGGAGATATTTATGTAGACTAGCCGAAAGCATGCTACGATTGAACTGAAGCTATGCTGTTTTCTGAAACAGTACCTTCAGATGTCTCAAAGATCTCAAGGCAGTGACAGAGATGAGCAACTTATTTTGTCCTTTTTCAAACACGGTCTGAGGATGAAGATTTGTATTGCATTTTGGAAATTGTATGGGAAAAAGGCCATAAGTGCAGGGTGGCAGAAAAAAGGCAACAAAAGGAACAGAGTAGAAACTAAAGCAGAGACTGGAGAACATAAAGAACAGGTTTAGAACAGGTTAACAGACTAGAAAGACAGAGAAGCACAAGGAGAAACCAGATGCATGCCATGTATATAATGCAAAACCAGATCAGATAAAATACTTCAGAACAGAAGCAATGAGCATTGACTGAATTCCTATCTCCGGGCTCTGAGGTTTGGCCTTTTTTTGTAATTTAAGCAATAAATTTGTATGGTTGGCAGGTAGCTACAAGCATAAACCCTGGTTTCTAAATATCTTGGTGATTTGTGATGACCAATGCCTTTTCCTTCAAGGTCTACAGTCTTTCTTTTGTTCCCTTCTCCCAGTTCCTTCCTTCCTTTCTGCATTTCTGAGCAGTACCAACATGCAACATGTTATTTATTTATCGTGATGCATTAACAGAATAGCCAACCACCTTCAAAAGATCCTATGACTTGATGCACGCTTACATGTATGTATAACCTATGTGTAATTTCTCACTGCCAGCAGAAGGAATTATGAACTACTAGTGCGTACTTCTTTTCTAGAATTTTCATTTAAATGAGTTCTTTCTTGTAAAAGTTTTATTACATTGAAAGTAGAAAGAGAGAGAAATTTCACCCAGTCATCCTGAAAAGAAGTTCTCCTAGCAAAATGAGAGGTAGTTAAACACGGATTTCTCTAAAGCAATGCACATATTTGCAAACTTACTGCTAGATTGCTTGTAGGGAAACGGTCTAGCATTTAGTATCCCTGGGCAGCTAATCCTAGCCCTTTGAGAGATATGAATGAATCAGTATCATTATGACCATCTTACAGGTGGCTAAGCTGAAGCAAAGCTTTCACTCCTTGGAGACCGTAGGTATAGCTAGTGCTGTAGATATGCAGTCTTTGATTATGATACAACACCTGTTTTAATCCTGAGGAAGGCTAGAGCATTTGTGATGTAAATGGAGAAGAGTTTGATGCAAGAAACCTTGTACAGCGTGGTTCATCTTGCTTAGAGCTGATAAAGAATTAGACAAAGAATTTATTTTCTGAGCATGAGTCATTTTGTTTAAACATTAAACTGTAAAATCAATCTGCTGATTGTTTAGTCTTTTTTTCAGACGAATGGGGATTTATTTACAGTCTCTTTCATTAAACTCTTTCACTGTCCTTGCCACAAATTATGACATTTTTTAGAAGGTCACAATAACTTTCTGCATGAACTAATATTTCTTCCCAAGCTCATGCAACATATATTTACTTACAGCATCTATGAACTGGACCATGAGCCTGTGAAACAGGAGATCCCATTTCTTATTCCTAATGTTGTCTTAGACTCTCTATAGAGTCTTGGGCAAATCACGTTGCTAAAGATCATTGTATCTGACTGGCTTTTGTGTGGAGGTAGATCTGTGGAAGGAGCAAGCTTTTGCTAGAGAAGGTTTGAAGCAAATAAATTGGCCTTTTATTTGCACAAGTGCTAATTAAGCTGGTGAGGGGATTGTCATTTGATCCTAATACTATGAGCTTAAGGATTGTCATGAAGATTCCTTAATCATGATGTAGCTGCAGTAACAGTAATATCCATGTCATTTTCTTCTGAAAGGCTTAAGGAAGTCATATTTCAGGAGAGATACTTGTTAAGCCGTATAAAAGAGGACCATCATCCTTACTCATGATCAGACTGCAGAAAATATATCACCACTGTCCACAATTCTCCATCATGGTTTTTATCCCAGACTCAACACACAGTGAATATCTGGACCAGGACACGTGGTCCCACTGCATCATGTCTGTTGGGCAGATCAAAGTGATCTTTCCTCCTATAGTTCACGTGAGAGAAATCTGCATTAGCTGCTACAGGCGGATTTGCATTCGTTGTCTGTTGGTTTGTATATGTGCAACTGACTGCAAAACTGAGACGTATGTCCCAGAAACAGAACACATTTTGTATGGATAAGGTGGGAGACTGGGTGTTGACTGCCCTCTCTGTTGATTGTAAGTATGCAAATCTGAATTGGAGAATAATGTTTGGCCTATGGAATTTTACTTGAATTTAACACCCAAATATGGCATCAGGAAAGCATACTGAAATTGTTTATTAGACATATGCTATGTGTGTGTTTGTGCATACATATTCTATGGTGGTACTATCTGTAAATTTTATGTATTAGCTAGACGTGGAGAAGGATTTTTTTGAAAGGTTTAATTTCTTGGGTGTGGAGAGATAGAGAATGGATCAATTTACAAAAAGAGCCTACAGTAACAGCAAATCAAATTGAGAGTTTGAAAACCCATAAAATTTCTAGCACATTTGCAAAGCATTATGTATCTCATTACAGACAGACTATAGGAATAGAGCAATGAAAAGATGGCTAATTACAGATGCTCAAACAGAGCACTTTGTGCAAATTGGATAGGATAATGAAATTAATCAAGTATACATGTTGAATTAGCCCTCAAAGGTCAAAGAAAAATAAGCAGGACATGTGTGAAACTCTAATCTTCCCAAAAAAGCAAGTACACTGTACAAATTAATGTCTGCATCAAGACACTTTGTTAGCAGTTGACAAGACTTTCACACATGCTCATGCCTCCGTAGGTGTATTAAATCTCCCTTTTTCAGAAAGAAATTATGGAGTGGGGAAAGAAGCATGTGATCCCTTAAAAAGGACATTTGGAAGTCAACCAAAAAGACCTTGTTATCAGTCTTTTTGATAAAATTCTTAATCCTCCCTCCATTGCCCTGTCTATTAAGAAAAAGGCAACATGACAGTGAACTCGGCAGGATATCGACTTTGAATGTGTGTGAGACTGTAACAACCCCAACATCTAAACTGCTTCTGTTGCTGAGAAGCCAGTAGAAACCTCTCCTCCATTTGTATCTATGGGGAACTTAAAAAAAGTTTTTAGGCTAATGTGATCTGTTGCTTTTATCACTGGCTCAGAAAGTGTCTTCTGCCTTAATTTGATTAGAAAGACAAAAGGAAAATTTTTTTTGTAACTTCTCAAATTATATATCTTGCACATATAATTTTACATCTTTTCTCAAAAGATTCTCCGCTAATGCAAAAGACCTCAATTTTGTCACAAAGAGAGCTTTGCAAAAGTCAAGTTACTATAACAACCAAGTACACCTTTTCAATCCAGGAATCACGCTTTTATGCTAGTCTTCCTCTTTCTTTTTTTTAAGAAAAAGGCTGGATAACGTAAGCAGATACCCTTACAGATGCAGACCAGGTTTATATAGACTTAAAAAGGTTCACAGTTTGAACATATATTTGAGAGACATGCAACATTACGCACACGCATACCTTTCTTCATGTCTATAACTAATCTAGAAATAAAGCAAGAATAGAGGAAGAAATTTGTTTTAGTTGCTTCTGTGCCAAAATACCTACTTTCCTTTCAATAAGATCCTTCTGAAAAGCCAGTGGAGAATGTTAGCTAGAGTCATCACTGGATGAACTGCGTTATTTACCTGCTGGCACGGCTGGGATCCCACTGTGTCTCTCCTTTCCCATTTTGTGCTGTGGCTCCTCGGAGCTGGTGGCAGCTGATAGAAGAGGAGCAGTCTTCAGACAACTCTATATATGCAAGAGGACTAACCGAGGCACTTTTCAAACCAGAGACATGGGCAAAATTGTGTAAATTATTTTTTCCCCATTTTACTCACAAATTGCTCCCTGAAGTCCTTAAATGTAACTAAGAATTTGACCCTCTAAGTCAAATGAGAAAGCACAGTGTAGAACAATTTCATTTATAACCAACTTGTTTGCTAAGCACAGCGTTACCTTTTTAACTTTATATTTTCCCGTCTGAAAAAATACCGATAGTTTTAGCTTTGCATTGTTAAAAATAAAAAATAGCACAGATGAATGCACACAAAAAGCTAAAGCATACAACTCAGCCTTGATCCTCTCTACACTTCCATCTGTTCTCCACAAGTAAATTATTACAGTGTGGGCTCTCTACTTGAAGTGCTGCTGCTTGTGAAAGAAAACAAGCTGCGGTAAGCTATTAAGAAAATAACACTATTTTGGTTTTAAGGGTAAAGCGGGGAAAAAATAACTTCATTTAGGCCACTCAGAGATTTTTAAAATTGGAGCTGGTCTTCCCTGGTGTCTATTCAATGAATAAAACCCCAACCTTTCTGCAGAAATCTGCCAGAACTTCAGATGAAAAGCTTTTTGATGTATGCCATAATGATTGGTTTGGAAGTTGTTGAAGGCAGCAGGAGTGAAAATACTGGGGAAAAATTCTGTCCTCCAGGGCTGGAGTGTGCTGGGGAGAGTCTGCTGCAAACAACGGTTATGGTAAAGGAACATTCCCTGGTCTCCTAAAGTGCAGGTTGAGGCTTGAAAAGCAGAATTGCCTTTATATGTGCATCAGCACATTTTAGATGAGTTGTTCCATGTGGCTCTGTGTCCCTTTGTCAGCCAGGACTGTGGCCTTCCTTTGTAGCCATGAGCAAGGGCTTTACGGGGGAGGATGAGAGATGACAGAATGAAGAGTTAGGAAAGGATAGCTAATATTTGATCTTTTTGCAGTGGGCCACTGCTAGCGGTCTGAAAGAGAAGCCTATTGCCAGTGGTCAGCCTAGTGAAAGCATGTTTAGTAGGCAAGCAAAAAAGAAGCAAATCCTCTGGAAGCATTTAAGATTTTAGGACTGTAAAGATACTGCATTTCCTGATAGCTGTGTAGAAGATGAAGAATTAAGGACCAAGTCCTCATACTGAGTTGACAAAGGAGGTGGGAGTGCAAAAAGGAAACCTAGAATATTGCTTTTATGTTATTGCTCTTAAAAAAAGATGAAAACCAAGTTGACACTCTCTCCTGGAATAATACTGAGAAACAAAGAGGAGAGATGATAGGACTCCTTCAACACTAGTAATCCCAGATAACAAGACAGTAACAAGCTTCATACTAGAAACCAAGAGGTAGAAAAAGACCTTGTCCAAGGAGAAGCAGGATCCAAGTGTGCTGTTTCCTTAGAATAGCAGCAAGACACCAGGGGTCCTGCCTTGAGAAAGGCACTGTGATTCTGGATTGCGCTGGGGGAGAAATTGCCAATATAGAAGGGGAAGCATTAATGCTTCTCTGCAGGGGACGTGGAAGTCTGTGTGCCCTTCTGATCAGCCATACTCCAGAAAGATAAAATCAAATTGGAAAAGATACAGAGAAAAGCTACTAGACTAGCTGAGAGAATGGAGAGCCTTATCTTATAAACAGAGATTAAAGGGACATGCTCTCTTTAGATTAGCAGCATTAAGGCTGAGCAGGGATGATTGCTGTCTACACACGCATCAGGAGAGTAAACACTACAGAGGGATAAAAAACACATTAAGACAAAGAACGATGGTGGCAAATGAACAAAAGATGTAACCTGGCTGTTAATAAGCAGGAGATAGAAATTAGAAAAAGGTTTTCAACCATCAGGGCAATGGAGAAAACTCCTTCCTCAAGGTTTTAAAAAGAACTTTGATAGGTTTATGGAAGGAGTTATTTGACTTGTTGTCTAAAATTTAGAGTGCTGTCCCTGATGGACCAGACTCACTAGCCTCATCCCATGTTCCCAGCATGAATAGATGTGTACATCACTGAGCTGAGATCTCTGACTTCTTTATGTAACTCTGGAAACTTAATAGATTGACTAATTAGAGCCAAGGAAAATCATTTGTATGACCACTGACATCAATTTATGTGAGAGATTATTGAAAACCATATTTAGCCTTAGAGAAAGGCAGGCAAATAACAAAAGGAGCTCAACCGTCCAGAAAAAAAAAGGATCAAACAAGGCAAGCGAGTAGTGGAAAACAAATACAAGGGCTTACGATAAAAGTTTAATGGTAGCAAGACAGAGACAGACAGTCTCTGCAGATGTCTTGCTCTTGGGTGTAGATGCTAGGGAAAGTTGTGGAATAAGTAATATTTGGCCACCACCCAAGAGTCCATAAAGTGGGAAACAGGACAGCTTTATGGAGTGTGGCTACTACTGTCCCAGGAAGAAAAAAGAAGCGAGTATAGAAAGGATTGATGATAATCTGACTGTGGACCTGAAGCTGTGCTCAAGTTGAAACTTCCCTAGTATAAGAGTTGTTTAGGTGTCAATTTGTTTTCAGGTGAAAACTGTGAATTAAGTTTATAGCATGGTTTGAGGGAAAGCTTTGTATTGTGTTATTTCGTAGTATGGGCTGAAGCATATGAGCTGCTGTGTAGAGTTTTTTGACTGAAATTCACTTCAGAAGTAGATTATCTACCTTGGCAGTGCCAGCAGGTGGCTAATGTTGAGTTGGAAAATTGGCCACAGAGGTCCCCCTACAAGGTCTCTTACGTTGTATTTGGCAAGATGAGACAGCACTGGTGGGCAGTCATGGAATAACACGAACATGCCATCTGAGGTACAGATGTACTGTCTGTCTGGCCTGCACTCAGACAGCATAGTGACATCCACGGAAGAGGTCTTCAGTATGTTCAGAGAACTTTGCATCTCTGGCAGGTCCAAAATGTCTTAGGGAAACTTCTGGCTGAAGAAGTGATCAACAGCCTTTACATAGTGCGTCAAATCAGTGACCAGATGGATTTTGTCTGTATTGTGGCCCAGCTTCAGTGTAATCCTGGCAGTACTGATAAGAAGCAGCACTAGATCAGAGAAAGGTGAGTAGATGCTACTGCTGTGGAAGGAAACCTTTCAGAGGCTAGTAGCGTATGCAAGCTGCTGGCAAGAAAAGCAGCAGAATATCTTGCCAAGATAACCCGGTACAACAAAAGATCCATAACTGAATGTGGTCAAGCACCTACAGTGCGTGTTGCCAAGACCTCAGTATGTTGTAATGAAGATAAAATGATAACTGGAAAAGACATTACTGATGCAAGCTGGAAATAACTTCCTGAGTACTACAGGTAGCTATGTGGGAGAGGAAAGATAGCATACTGGTATTAGCCTCTGCATTTTTTATCAGGAAGATGCCAGTAATCCACAAAAGTACTAAATAGGGTGTGATACAACCGGCAGTTGAAAGATCCATAGTGCAGGTGTGAACAGAGCTCAAAAAGTAAGCATCGCAGCGGAGTATGTTGTACTGTAATCAGCTGTGCGTACAGAACAGGATTTATCTTGAAGGGGTGAATGCAAATTTCAATGGATGAGCAGTTAACTTCATTAGGTGGATTAGACTTAACCACTCTAAAAACTTTCCTTTAAAAATTCAGTGTGACTCAAGCTGTTTCTTTCTTTCTTTGCCCAGCAGTTTGGTTTGATGACTGAAATAAAAAAAAAAATCCATTTCATGCCCAAATTTGAACGGGGAGAACACTTTGGCAAGGACTGTGATCAGACAGCCAAAAAAGTTAGATGCATCAGAAATGAGACAGGCTTGAAAGCCTTTATCTGGGAGATTTCTGAACTCCATTTTGCACAGTGTGAGATAAGGTTTAAATAATTCAGATGAAACTTGGTTAGACATTGTATATGTTACTGTTAGTCTCAGCTGAATTCTTCATTGTTTCACTTGAAGTTGTATTTTAGTGTACTAGAGGGTCAGATTTGTAAACAACTCTTTCCTACTTAAAGGAATAAAGTGGAAAAGACAGGTTTTTTTAGAATTGATTGACATTCTCACAGTAAACTTCTGCAAATCTGGCTGAATATTTTGGTCTTTATATGGCAGTAGGTCTTTTCCGAAATCTGTCTTTAAATACGTATTTCAAAGGCTCAGAGGTTGTAGCTCTTTCTGTAAACAAAGCAAACCTGTGCAGTGCTTGATCTGTTGCTACTAAAGTCTTATAGACTCCTGAGTTTATAGACTCCAGAGGCTTACAGACTCCGGAACAGAGTAGCTATATGCAGCCTCCCTGGTGGGAGTGACCTGTGCCACAAACCAGGCTTGGGGACTCTTTGAGAGCACATGGGCAAGTAAAAGGCAATTCCTGCCCAGGGTCTGTGAGCTTCGTGGACTCTCTTTCGTGCACTCGCAGAGTTAATGCAGCCCCAGAGGCTAAACTCTGAGTTGCTGATGTGGTTTCGGATCAGTCCTTGTGCTTTAATGCCCCAAATTATGGTCTAACCAAAAATAAAATAAAAATTTCATGATTACAGCCCTGTATACAGCTGAGGGAGGAAGAAAACCCAGAAAGCTTTGATAAATATATTAGATAGTTAATTGTTCAATTTAGTGCTTTGTTGGTAACAAAATCAGACACATACGGTAATAAGGCTGTGTTTTTACTATTACAAGACACTTTGGGACATTTTGAATATGCAGGGTGCAATGGTATATTAAACCAAATTGTAGTTCTGTATTTGACAATTTGGCTTTGTTAACATAATACAATTTGTTTTTATTGTAGCAGTGAAGAGGGAAACATTTTGATAATAATTTGCTTTCATTATCCATTTATATTACTTCTTCCTACTCAATATTTTATTTTTATCATTCAAACAAAACAGAAAACTTTTACTACCAAAGGGGCTGATTAAAAAAAGTAATCCCAGCCTGATTAGTTCTGTTTTCAATAATATTTAGCAAGGAGAGTGTTGGCAGAAGAACACAACTTTAATATCCATCAACTCTCCACATATTCCAGATATTTTTACAGAAAAGCCTAAACATGATCTTTTAAAATCTGCATGATAGTAAAAAGTTATTTTGCTTGTGATTCTCTCAGGATGTGAGAGAGAGATGGTTTGGAAGGGATGCTAATATCTTCTATTACGTCAACTGGTATAATTGGAAAAAAATTGAGAAGCAGGATTGAAGAGAATATATGAGGAAGCATATATGAAGCATGTATGTCTTGCTTGTTTTTTTGCAGCAGTATCAGTCTTGTCTAATAAAAGGTATTGTTTCTTTCTTCAGATCTTGCCCCTTTTAAATCCCAGACTCTCCTCCATGAAAAGCCTTGCTAAGATACTGTTTGTGCAGATTCTCATGTCCCTCAGCCTTTTCCTTTACATCCAGTTACACCTAGATCCGATCGTTTTCTTTCAGAGTCTACTCCTTCCTTCCACAGCTGGAATTCGGCCCGCTGCTCAGGTGGCCCTGGATAGCTCTGCCACCCCCTTTTGCTGCTGCTACCCTCTCTCTGCCCTGTCTTGCTTTTGCCACAATTACCTTCCTCTTCCCTTTCCCCAGTGCCAGCCTCAGCAAAAGAACACCTTTTCTGTTGGTGTTCTGCTTATTCACTACCTTCTTTGTATTTTGCCTCTAATCTGTATGTAGGAGACACACCAGGAGAAGAATGAAAAGTCTTTTTGGTTATCTAGACTTACACACCAAATTGGCCTCTGCTCATGCCTTACACCCCTACTGTTGGCCTCCTGTCCCCCGCAGGGACCCCTGCAAGGAGGTTGGAACCTGCTGAATCTATGGCTGGGAGATATCTGTCTAGTGCTGTGGTGCACACGTAATGTGCCTGGTGGTGGGTCCTACCTGCCCGCAAGGAAGGAGACATTGCAAGTGGGACTTAAATCTGTGGCTGTGCTTCCTTTGCTTCCCTCAAAAGGAGAGAATATATGCATTTCCATATCCAATCTTTACCTGCATTTCAATATCCAATCTTAACCTGCATTTCAGTGTCCCATCTTACTGCTTTGAGTTGCTCTTTTTGCAATACAGGCAGGCATAGTTAGTTCCAGCTCTTAGCTATGGTCAGTCATTAAATAAGATGGCGTTATTAAGCTAATTAAAAAAGTCTAGCAGGAGAATGGAGTGCAGACTTCTGCAGGATGTACAATTGACCTTAAGTGAGTGAGGAAGGGAAACAGCAAATTAACAAACCGGTTGCCATTATTCAGTTACTGTGCACAGCTTTCCTCTCTGTTAATCAGACAGATTGTTACATGCTTTGGGAAGTTTAGCTGACTTGCCGTATCAGCACAAAGCAGAATCTCACCAAGGAGATCACATGGTGTTTCCAAAAGCATCTGAAGGAATTTATAGCTTGTGAATTACAAAAGCAACTCTAGTCCCGAGAGGCAGTTGCGTAAGAAAAACTGAGAACATTGCCTCATCATATTTGGTGCCTTCTCGCAATTTTCATAAGAGATTCTGATAATGAATGTTTTCTAACAACTGGAGCTTACAGACACTGTGGCTAGTAACACTCCTGAGTAAACAGCATCCTGTATTTGCAGTCCCGTGAAGATCGGTCAGATACCGCTACCTTTGATATGTGTCAGTATTGCCACTGTTGCACAGAGGTTTAAGCTGGAAGATTCTGTAGCCACCTGGGAAATGTCTGAAGGAAAATGGAAGTCCTGCTAGTCTAGAAGTAGACAAGCCACTTGGCAAATGGTTGTTCTTTGGTATGTTTTATTTTCTTTTTTTGAGGTGCAGGTTTTGTTTTTAAGCTCTGGAGGCATGATTTCTTCTTAGTGCATTCCTAATGGGGTCTGTTCCTACATTATGGAAATGACTGGAAGCTTTGCTGTGGTATCAGTGAACTTGATTTCAAGTAGGCAGGAGCATGGATATGGGTAAATGCAAACCATCAATCTTGTATAGTCTAGGTTTTACCATACTCCCTGGCCCATTCCCACGTTCTTATTTTCCGTGGAGTTTTGCATTTGAAACAATGCAAACCAGCTGCCTGCAAAAATCCAAGGCGCCTGAATTTAAAAATTTCCCTTGTGTGGGATCAGTTGGATAGGGATTATAGGGTCAGGCCCATTGATAGATGGCATTCTGAGAACTCCCTAGTCTGAGACAAAGTTAAGAGTTTTAGTAGAGTAACAGTTTTATTGCTGTCTGCTACAGAAGCAAATGTGGCTATCTTAGACTTTGCCACTGCAGTGGCTATCTTAGACTTTGCAGACCCATGTGCTTTGATTTACCAGTCATTAGGAACAGTTTTAATTGCTAGTTGCCTTAAGACCCTCAGGTCAATATACATAACTCGGTGGTACCATGCATTAGTATGTTCGACATTATACGAGAAATAAGAAGTTATCTTCTTAATCCCATAATTTCCAGTTGTCAGCCCAAAGCCCAATTTTGATATTTTTCATTTCTAATATTGGGGAATAAGTTTCTCGGAACAGTGTTCCTAATGTGAATATTTTCAAATGTGAATACCTAAGGTTAGGCATTGTATAATTACTCAATTTTTCACTAGCAATGGGGAACACAAAGTGACTAGGGAAATCAATGGGAATTGCTGGAAGTTCTATATTTTTTTAAATTGGGCTGTTTATTTGGTTACTTCTATATGGATTTATGTGCTTGTCATTAAGCACCTAGGTATAAAATGCGTGGCCTCAGGTAGTTTATTATTTCTCTTCTATTTATCTTGATTAGTGGATGTTTGTTGCCAATCCCTTACAGGAAAGTGAAGTAAAACTTCATTCTCTACGCTGGTGAAAAGGAAATATTTGAATTAACAGCTTGATGATTAAAGAGTTTTATTAGTTTTAAAGGTGAAACAGGACGTGAGAGATTCTGGGGGGAGAAAAGTAGGGAAAGAATAAAAAGTACCCAGGGTAGGAAGAAGGGATGAAAGACAAAAATGAAAATTATATACCATGGACAGATCATAAAATGAGATTAACATGAGTGTTTCTCATTTAAGTTTTGTGTTTGATCACGAATGAAAGAGTTAAGAGCTGTCTAGGCTTTGGAATCAAAAGAATCTACCTTTTTTGACTGCTAGTTTCATTTTTAATAGTGAGAAAATCAGCCACCTATCCAATGGCAGGATTCCTGACCAGCATTCACAGATAATATTTTACAAGGCAAATCAGGCTTTCTAAAAAGATATTTGCAGAACTATAATACTTTCTGTTTCTCAGTCATCGTCTTTGATGCGGATAAAGTGGTCTCAGATTGACTGAAACACAGAACAGGGGCACCTGCTAAGATCAGATTACTTTGAGGTGTGCTGAGTGCCGTTGAAGCTTACGGACTCCTTGAATCAACACCTCACACAATACACACCTCGAATGATCAAAAAGCAGCAGGTAAGTAATGGTTCATTGAAAAACTTGCATTCTACTGCACCAATAGATTTATTAGACAAGATGATTGTCTATGCTGTGCGTTTGATAAAATACAAATACCAGGGCATTATCACAGCTTCTTTGCTCTTACTGTAATAGAGGATAAGTGGCTCTCTTTTGCAATGATATTTGTCCATTAAGTGTTCTAGAAAGGTGATCTATCTTGCCAGTGCATGAAGTTGTGACAATAGTGTAGTCCTCAGACATTAATTCTGCAGTCTTATATGCTAATAAGCATAATTTCCAGGCCATTAAAAAAATACATAAAACTTTGAATGGTTTTGAATATCTAATTAAAAGCCATTTTGCCCCACATTCCATTGGCAATGAGATGCCATCCTTACATCCCTGTGTCAGATTAAAACACCAGCCTAACTGCTCAGGGTTTGGATGCGCTGAGAGAATTGCAGCAGGACCTATTTGCTCACTGGAGCAAAAGAGAAAGGAATGCGTTACAGTCTTGATCTTCATCTGATCCCTGAAACAATATTGGCAAATTGATCAGGTCAGCAGTATGTGCAGGTCATGGTAAGGGAGAAGCGTATCAGGTGTTACTGAGAGGAGGGTGAGAGGTGGGCTGCTGTCAGCTGCTTCTCTGCGACTCTGATTAGTCACTTCTCCGTAACACTGCAAATGAGGCAACAGAAAAATTGAGGCGAATCTGAGGGGATGTCCATTATATTCCGTTGCCTGGGTTGCTCTCTTTGGTTGTCCTTAACCTAAAAGATACCTTTTTTTGTGCGTTTTTTAGTGGTTACTTTCTCGAATTTAAAAGCTGACATTTGCTTTTCCAGTGCTCATGTCTAGGTTGCTTCTGCTCCTTCAGATAGACCCTGTGATTTTGGCTTAATTGCTTCTGCCAATAGGCCAGGTCATGACCTTGCAGAAGATGCAACAAAAAAGCAATGCTGGTAGCACAAGTGGCAAAAGAAAAAGAGAAAAAAAAAATCGTAGAGAGATGACATTTTGAAGTGCCTTGAGTACTCCACAGAAAGACTTAAATGACCCTCTAGTGTTTCCAGGGTGTTAACAAACAAGTTTAATTGGCAGGAGGCTGAGAGTCAGTCATGTGATGAACTGAGACAATCTCCAAACAACTCGTTTACTGTTATCTTTGAGGCTGTGGTGCTTCTGAGAGGATCTGTGAATGGCTGCCATTTCTCTAGACAGATGAACTCATTTACAGGAAAAGGAGAGGCAGAGATACTAAGATTGACAATTCTACAATGTAGTTTGCAACTATAGTGTAAGGCCCTGAGTCCCTCACTGTCCATAGGATGCTCTTCCGCTCAGGTGAGTGAAACTCTAAATGGATCTAGAGAAAAACGTCTGCAAAGGGCAGATAAAGACTATGTTCTTGTGGAGTCCGTTTCTATGCAGGTATGACAGTCACCCTTGAAAGTGAGATTAATTGGCAGCAGACCTACTTTGAAGGGTTCTTCCTGGCTGTGGCAAGAGGCTGTGGGTGTGTGTAGGCAGCTCTTGGCTGTGTGGGGACGCTGTGGGGCAAGGCAAGTCTGCAAACAGGCCCATCTCAGATAAAGATGGGGTAAGAGAGCAGGGTGGGATGAGGCGGGGAACCTAGGGAAAGGGTAGGAAAAGGATAGAGAGAGAAATGTTGAAGGAAAGATGCAAACTAGCTGGCGAGAAACAGTTGGCAAGGAGTGGAAGGAATGGAGCAAGAGAAATCTCGGAGTTGTCTGTTTGAGTCGAGGAGAGAAGTGGGAGCAGGGCTAACTTTGCATGCAGGCAGCAGGGAAGGCTACTGCCTACAGCCTTGAAAATGAGAGCCAGCCATGAGATTCATCATCGTTTAATTGAGGGAACGACAGTGGGCCAGGAGGGCTGACATTTACCAATTAGATTGAACAGAGAGAAGGAGGGAGTGTTTATATTTAAGAACAGCACTCAAATTCACTCTAAATTGGAGGGAGATGCACAAGAAGAAAAATGTTTGCAATGACTTATCTGAATCATTAGCAAACTTCCTCCAGGTCATTTCTGCACAGTTCGAAACTCTGAGTCCTTTACTTGTTTCTCTATTCAGTCTTCTCATTTCTTAGCAATTTATGGCCTGATGAGGCAGGTTTTATTCAGGTGAATTTTCCCTTCGGTCTCAAATTAGTGGAGGTTTTGCCTGAGTAATGGCTGAATTATTTGGTTCTTCAAGCTATTATATCAAGCATTGTAAAGCCATTATTCATTAGCAGTCAATTTGTGCGTGTACCTGACTTGCGCCCTACCTGAATTAAAAAAGGACACTCAGTAAGAAACTGTAAGCCAAAGCCTACAGACCAGAAGAGAAAAGTCTACTTCTTACAGGGATTTGAGCACTGCCAATGTGCAGTGCTGTCTAAGAAAGACCTTCTAGTGATGAACAAGGTATAATTTATTTTAAATTATTTTCTAATGTTCATAAAAGTACTGACATTTCAGTGAACAGCATTGTGCTTAATTGAGTGAAATGGTATTTATTTTCTTTAGTAGTTTCCAAGTTGATATAAAATTGAAAAAGAAGTATTTCAAATTGTGAACACGTACACTCAAACTTTTTCTGTGATAAAAGGTATAAATGCTGAAGACATCTGCAGTGACTTTTGGTGGGGTTTAAAAAAATCAGAACATTTTTGGAACTGCTTTATCATTGTGATGCGAAAGAAGTTTTACTTTGCTTTGCTTTGCTTTTGTCTTGGATGTCTACATTTCTGCTGCCCTTAGCATGTGAAGTTCTCCTCATGACTGTCTCCTTTGCTGAACTTTTCAACTGTGCCATTGGCATTGAAATACATTTCATATTTTCTTCTGACTCTCTGCCGGCAAGTATCCTTCTGTGCTCACCTGATATCAAGGGGCTGAATATCTCTCCGTGGGTTGTATAGTTCATCCCAGAATCTCTGTAATTCAGAATGCCTTGTTACTTTTACCTTTTTTTATGAAGACTTTGGATTTTTTTCCTCATTTTTCCAACTTTCTTCATAGCTATGTTTGTCCACCTTAAACCTGAATTCTGTCCTGCACGTTATCTGTACATGCTTTAGAAATCAAAAATGCCTTCTGATGTTATACCTGCTGTGTGATTGACAAGGACATTCTTGCAACCTGTGTTTTTGGAAAAATGACCGAGGACTTTTTGCCTGACACTTTAGGTCCTTGTGCTTAGGAGAATTGAATCTGCTTTCTGGCTCAGAAGCTCATTGCTAAGAACAGAGGCTTTATGTTTACTTACTTATTTTCATTGTTTGGTACCATCTGGAGGTGACTGATTTTGTGGGAAAAGATAAAAGAATCAGTCTTTGCAATGAGAGAGGACCCCAGGAACTTTGATTACCTTCCAAAATATTTTGAGAGCTAATAAAAGCAGCCAACATGCCATTTCTTGATGATACTTCTCCTCTTCGCACATACTTTCAGAGTTAATCCAGTGCTCTGAGGAGGGGTGCTTGTGTGTGAAGAAAGGAGTTCTTCATTGTCACAAGCCTTAGCATACTGCTCTGGTACACGTGCCTGCGAAATGCATTTCATGCCTCATCTGTTACCTAAATGAGATGTGAAAGCAGTTCACACCTCGTTTACATTTGAGCTGTTTTATGGAACAGCATAGATACAGTTCCACTGAAAGTAACAGAATGAGGTCACCAACCCCCTTCTCTCGCCTTGGATTGCATCCACAAGGCCTGATCCTTTCAATTCACTAAACTGGAAATGAATCTGTTTCTTGGAAGCAATTTACTACAAAATGCCAGCATCCTCCAGCGTGCGACAGTCATTGGTATCTTACAGAGATGTAAGCTGTCCACACTGAAAATAAAAAAGTAAGCTATGCATTAACATGAGTTATCTGAACCCAGAATGATTCCTCCTGCACTGACCAGAATATAATCAGGGTGAATAAACAGGAAAATTGACTAAGCTGATATGGAAATAACACACACAAAAAAAAAAGGTGAAAAGAAATAGGTGCTTCTGCGCTACCAGCTCCTTGGCTGAGCTTGCAGCAGAGTGTATCCAAGGGGCCAAGGGCTGCTGAAAGTCAGGGCACTTCCATGGCTCTGGGAATCCCGGGTTCTTGTTCAGATCCATTTCTGGAGAACTGCAGGGATTTTAACTCTAGAGCCTGGTTCCTTGCTGCTTTATGTTTTACACCAGAATAGAGAAGTGCAAAATCCTACCTTCCTGTCTCAATATGATTGTTTTGTTTGTTTTTTATTTTTTTTTTTAATTTTTGAACCTTTTAATGGTATAAATAGCTGTGTAAGAAAGGACAGTGAAGGCCCAAGAATACAGTTGTACAAATTTAGCTATTTCTATTCTTTCACCAGCTAAGAACCTAGGGAAAGGGTAGGAAAAGGATAGAGAGAGAAGTGTTGAAGGAAAGATACAAACTAGCTGGCGAGAAACAGTTGGCAAGGATTGGAAGGAATGGAGCAAGAGAAATCTGGGAGTTGTCTGTTTGGGTCAAGGAGAGAAGTGGGAGCAGGGCTTGAAAACAGAGTGGAAATGCAAAGCTTACAAAGTGCTATCTACTTTGGTCATCTTGCTAATGTTTCAGAAGACGTGGACTGAAAACACTAGCTTTCTACACAGGGGTACCATTCCAGTGCTCTGGGCTTGTTATGGGATCAGGACGCATTGGCTGGTCTTCACCTGACATAGCTCAGAGAGTACAAAGCAGCCACGTATATCCGAGCAGCCAGCTTTGACTGCTGCTGAGAATGAAGAGAGACGCACATTTCAGTAGCATGGCTATTCTGTACAGATTTTCACAGGAGAAGACGGACCATGATATGCAGGTGCCTTTTTCTTTCTGTTGTCTGCAAAAGAAGTCTAAGGTGCATGGAGAGGCAGATTTTGATTAGATATTAGGAAGAAATTCTTCACCATGAGGGTGGTGAAACACTGGAACAGGTTGCCCAGAGAAGCTATGGACGCCCCCTCCCTGGCAGTGTTCAAGGCCAGGCTGGATGGAGCTCTGAGCAACCTGGTCTAGTGGAAGATGTCGCTGCTCATGGCAGGGGGGTTAGAACCAGATGATCTTTAAGGTCCCTTCCAACCCAGACCATTCTATGATTCTATGTATGGGCACCAAGGTTAGATGAGATGAATCCACCTCCTTAGTTTGTCTGATCAAGGAAAGAAAATGTTAGGATAAAGGAGAAAACTCTCATGTTACCCTGAGAAGAGGCAGTGCAACCTCAGGTCACATCTTCTCAGTGTCCTGCAGTAGAGATGTTAATGGTTCTCAGTTCATTTGGTAACTGCAAGAAAGAAGCAAACAAAACATTTAGTAGCTGCAAACAAAGAAGCAAACAAAACAAAGCTGTCTTGGCTCCCACCATGTGGCAGCAGAAATATTATTGGCCAAGTGGAAAAAGACAAAATCTGTTGAGGAAGAAATGCTATTTCCAAGCTTTATGAGAGGAATACTAAACATTAAGAATAAACAAACTGGAGAGTATAAAATACTGCTTGTGTTCCCCATTTAGCATTTGCAAGGATGACGAGAGGGAATGTGCTGCACCTGCTGGAGATGTGTGAGACTATGACGTGCTGAAATGCTTGTCTTACAAGGCTCTGGGGTTACATCATTATATGAGCAAGAAAACTTAATGAGTAGGTTTCTTCTAATGGCTGGCTCTTTGTCTCAGTTCTGTATGGTGTGGTGTGCCCTCAGACACAACTGAAAGTGCTTGGACTCACAGGATCTCTCTCTGTGCTCAGGTTTAACGAGACAGAGTTGTTCGATTTGTTCCATTGTTCAAAGATGTACCTAGCAATAGTGTTAATGCTTTTCTCTCTCTCTGCGCAGTGACACTTTTACTTTTTTCTGTTATTATGTGCCTTTTGTTTCTACAACTCTCAGTCAGGGCCAGTGTGCAAGGTGTCCAGCCCATGCTACGCAAGACGCATGCATGGATTCACACAGTTCAAAGCATTTTTGGGGCACATTTCAGTTGTGTGAGCAAGTGTTTGGGCTGCTTCACTGGGGAGCAGTACCACGATGACTAAATTCCTGACAAAATACCTCCCCTCCTTCTACTTTGCAGCTTGCCACACCCTTGTCAGGGTCAGAAAAATCTCAGCTCAGGGTTTTTTCTAGCGTTTATGATGCTGAATGTGTCACGTATGTGTTTAGTTTCCCATCTCTGTTGTATTTTGCTTTGCTTTCACTTTGTTGTGGATGCAACACATTGGAGGATCTAAGCCGTGATTCCACCCTTGCTTCTCCTCTGCAAGGTAACCTTTGTGGGAAACACCCTGGGAATGGGGTGCTCCTTCAGTATATACCTGGAAACACTGCAGAAAAGCAGCAGCATATTCATTGATGAGGAAAATTTCTCCAAGGCCAAATTACTGTGTCTGGATGGACTGGAAGTGTTTACAGTGAATCCCGCCAGACCTGAGGAAGTAGGTCCAGTGTCTAGTTTTACAGTGAGAAATTCTACCGTCTCTAAAAGTGCTAATGAGATTTGGAATATTTTGTGGGCTGAAAAGAGGTGAAGAAAACCCACAGCTCCTCTCTCTTTAGTTCACAGACACTAAGTTTATTAACTTCTATGGTCCTGGTATATGCTTGCAGGCTGGGAGGCTGACCTTGCTGACATTTCTATATTTGTTTTGATTATCTGTGTGAATGACCAAACACTGTGTTGATGGCCGGCGTGATAAGTCCTCTGCAGACTTCTGTAACCTGACTGCGTGTGCAAAGCAGTGCCTGGCAATAAACCAAGAGACCTAGTGGAAGGTGTATTTTAGCAGCCAAATGGTCCTGCTGGTGCCAAACATGGCATAGGATCGTCTATGTGAATGAAAGGCAGAGCATCTGGAAATAAATAGATCTTATGATACAGGCCTTTTGATTTCTTTTGAGATTTTACATCTTTCTGATATTCATACAAATTTAGGTCTCACCTGAGTCAGTGCTGAGTCAAACCATGCCTGGTGAGGTCTTTTGCTTTCCTTCCATTGTGTCGATCTATTAACGAACTCCTGACAAATCCTGTATTTGAAGCTCTTTCAGGTCAATAGAAATAAGGCAAGCAGTTAGGTAAGATTTTCCCTGGCTTGGTAGCAAAGTCCTACTGGTGATCTAAATCATAAAGCTCGATATCTTGAAAGAACTTCACTGAGCATATTCCTCAGGTTAGTGTAAAGGTCAAGAGTAAGTATCCTTGAAGGGTTCGTGTTGATCCATAGCAATAAATTTCCTGGATTTAGCTATGTAGTTTCCAGTGCTAATCTCTTGTGTGCTAGACTGCTGCACCAGGTGCCTGGAGCAGAGTGAAGCATGGTTTGCACAGGAACTGCCTGTACTTCTACCACAGGCTAAGCCAACAATGCCACGTGCTAAACTAGCAACTTTTGTGGAGCAGAAGAGAGGGGAGAAAACAGTGATAAGGGGAAAAATCTGGAAAAGTGCTTCTCATAAGTGGATAACAGAACAAATTAAGAAGCAATGGAGATATCAAGAAGTTGGAAAGGATAAGGGGAAGCCCTGTGTTGCTTAGCTAAGGCCAGATAATTCTTATTTTTGCCTAGCAGAGAAACACTTATCTGGAATAAGGAAATTTTTTGCACAGGCTTTTTCATTGGGAAGATGCATTGTTTCTTGAACTGCTAAAATGGCAGCAAGACTCTCTTAAGTTACGTGTAGACTTCCGTGAAGAACTTCACACCTGATGTGAAACAGATGACTCCTGTTTCTCTGGTTTAGATTAGCCTGTTCAAAGAAACTACTATATACTTCATTTGTGAATGTTCTCATTCTTATGCTAAACAGTAAAGGTACATGGCAGTGCTGCTAGAAAATTCCACTTGAGTTCCCCGGAGTATAAACTCTACCTTAACCCAGGGGCAGTAACTGTGCTGCCTAGGAGGGGCAATGGAGAGAGGAGACAGCTTTTCAATACACAAAAGTTTACGAAGTTGGGATTCTTTTTCAACCTATCTGGAACTTCATGATCTCCCTCCAAGGGTTACGGAGATACTCAGGAGTTGGTGAAAGTCAGGGCCCTAAAGAACTATTTTGATTTTTCCATCTGTCCTCCTTTTCTCAGTATCTGCATCTCATGTAGGCAGATCCCCAACTAAACTGTGAAATGTTGCATTCATTTTCACAGCACTTACTGTTTTGATGAACATCTTAAGCTTCCAGAATACTCAATAGTAGACCCCCTTAGTGAAAATGTAGCGTGCTCCATCAAGAACTTGGCTGTTCTTGTACATGTCAAACATTTTTCAGAAGGATATTCAGAAAGATATTGCTATATTTTTGGCTTTGTTCAGAAGAACGTGGAAGTGTTAACAATTTATTCACAGTGTGAGACAAACAGATATTAATAGAATTTTAATGAAGGCCTCTCAACAGGATTTGAAGATTTTTTTGTTATCGAGTATTGTGTGTGTTCCTGTTAATATTGTGTGAGTCCAAAATACAGGCATCGCAGGGCAAGTATGGGAACAGCTGAACGATATTGCCAGGGACAGCAAGAAACAAGAAAGTGGGGAGGCAATTTTAGCTGGACAGTACCACGTGCTCTGTCACCACAGAGCCAAAGCAATGATTTCCAGATTCCCGTAAAAACTATCATGTAATGGCACAAACAGACTTGAGGGCACTTGAAATGCATCTTCACATATTGCTCCAAGGTGGAAGGGCGTTTCCTGTTTTGGGTTCATCTTATGTCTCTCTTTAAATAGTTGCTTCTCAGTTCTGCCTTTTTTCTATACATAATTTAAAACAGCTGCTACCTGCTGATACTCCCTTAAAAGCCTACAATTTTAAGTACACAGAGGCACACTTTGAGGCCTCCAGCTTCCCATCCTTACACCTCAGTGACCTTCATACTGTCGCTACCTACTGAAGTGATAAAGAGAGGATGTACTTCTGTTGGCCCCTGCTCTCTGAAGTGAAATACTGAAGCTTTCATTTTGTTAGTGAGAAAATCCTTGCTATGCACTCTCTCATCTCTGACCCCATATTTTGTTACTGTACTGTAATCTTTTTTTGGGCCACTGCTAGCTCTAATGCCAGCTTTTTGTGGGGAGAGCATGATGTATCTGTGGAAGGCAGCTTCCCAAAGGCTCAATGCCCTTCCCTGACAAAGACGCCCTTCATTAAGTGGACAAGAACAAAAAGGTCAATTATCTCTAAGTGCACGGTACCAACCTACTATCGTCAGAATGCAATAAGGATGCTGGTGACTTCTACTCTATTAGCCCATAGAGCTGCTTTATAATTAGCAATTTCATGTTTCAACACAGCACATTACTGTAGGGCACTTCTTCAGGTGCGGTTCATTCTGAAATGAACACTAATAACTCCTTCCCTTCTAAATCTTTGTGCCTGTATGCCATCCAAAGCATTACCTGCTTTTAATGCAGAGTATGGCTCAGGCACATTTTCTTTGCCCTCTGCAGTTAGTTTAGCTAGTTTCCTGACTTTCACCCAGTCCTTTGCTTGAAATGTGAACACACGGAAAGGCAGAAGATACTGGGGGAGATGAGGGTGGGTACTCCTTCAGGGTCACAGAGAAAAAACCACATTGGCAGTAGCAATTTGGTGTGATATATAGGTCTAGGATGTGTCAGGGCTAATTGACTTGAATCTTAGTGTGTACTGAAACCAAGACCTGTAACTGTAGTCAACTTTTTCCTTAGTCCCTGGACAGATTTCTCACATATGCCACTGTTACCTGCACTTGCCCTGTTAGACTTGGACTTTCGGTATGGCAGTTAGACAGAATTGAAGCCTAAAAACCTTGCTCTAATATAAGGCTTTTAAAGGACCTTTCAGCTAAATACTTACAATACTGAAAATAGTTTACTAACCTCTTCAGGAAGCCAGCTAAACTCCTAGACTTTATTCAGAGAAGGACTTCGCTGAAGTCAATAGAAAAAAGTTAGGATCCCTCCCTCCTACGTTCAAGGGCCTCAGGGTATGGAGCCATCACTGCAAAATACTGTAGTGATATCCTAAAGGGAAAACAAAACACAGCGGCCCCAGTTTGCTTTGCTCTAACAGCTTGTGCTCGTACGAGCAGCTGCCATTTCAGTTTTTTAAACTTTTATCTTGGAGGGCAGGGCAAATTCACTGCTTACATCTAGCAGGAGCTGCTGCCAAAAGGACAGTTCAGGTTGATTCCTGACACTGCATACTGGTAAAAGAAAAGAGGAAAAAAGGATTCACTGGTTATGAGGGAGCCTGTGTTTGCAGAAACCCTTTGGTCTTCCTCTCCAGTTTTTGTTGCTTTCACATTGTATGATGGCAACTTGTTTTAACAAGATGTCTGTGGGATAGATGACTACTTTCACGGTCCATATGCACATTCACCTGCATCAGGACAACGGAAGCTACAATACATTTCGAATTCACCTTGGGAGAAATGCATTATAGTCACAAAAGACACCAGACAGACCCCTTTTCCCATTAGACTCAAAGAATCACCTTTTCACCTGCTCATGCTGTGGACAGCCATGGTCCCACTGGCAGTGTGTGAGACGCAGCCTCTTTCCCCCAATCTTTGGAGCCCCCCTCTCCTAACCAGTAGTTTTGTTTATTATGCAAGCCTCACTGCTGGTTGCCCAGCCTTTCCAGGCTCCTGTGTGCATGACCTTACCCTTGAGATTTAATTCTGAAGTGATTTAAAAAAAAAAAAATCTATTTTGTCTTCCTGCTTTTCCCATTTTTATTTATTTTTTTACTTATGTGTGTCTCATGTACTGAATATTAAATAGGAAAACAAAGATGTATATCATCTGGAGCTGAGAAGGAGCACAGGTGCACCTACCAGGCAGCAAACGAAAACAAAACAATTCATTTGAAAGCTTTTGATTCACTATTGTGCACTCATACTTTATTCAACAGCTCGATATGACACCTTGAGTCTGCCTACACAGGCACGCAGCTTGGAACGGAGATGTTTTCTTGGCTCCCGCACGTTGCAAATTTTTGCCACAGCTCTGCTAGAAGTTGCTTGGCACAGGTGCTTTGCTAAGTATACTGAGGTGGGGAAGGATAGGGGGGGTGAGAAAAGAGTAGGGAGTGAAAAAGAAAAAAAAGGAAAGAGCATGGAAAGAAATTAGTATCTCAAATATTTTTTAAGTGTATTTCTTTACCAAATTTGCTAGCCTCACTCCTACTGGCAAAATTTCCAGCTGGTGGTTTTGACGAGTATTGGGCAATCTTCTGTCTAGCAGAGCACAAGAGCAGAGCTCGGCTCTGGGTGCCTTTGACAGGAGATTTGGGTGGCAATAACAGAAAAATGATCTCTGTATAGAAATACCTCATAACTTACGTGCTTGAGTTATGATTTTTGGAAGAATAAGTGGTTAGCCAAATTCCCCCAATATTTTACTGGGTTCTGGTCAAGGTAGGCAGCAAAAATGACTCTTACATGGCTTAGAGGTGGAGCTGCCTCTCTTGGTTTGGCTCTGGCTTGCTGCGTGTCCTTGGAAGGTGACTTCACTCTCATGCTTTCTTCTTTTTCCTTTGTCTCCTAAGACTGTAAGCTTTTCTTGAGGCAAAATGTTTTCTTTGAAGTGTTTGCATCGTATTTCCCACACAGGAATTGGTGAGATCTCTGGTAGTGATGGTGTGTGGGTAGAATCTGCCCATTCCTGTCCTGCCTGTGAGAGGAGGTGGGATGTGAATTGCCCGGTTGTGTCTCCCCCTTGTGTGTGTGGCCTCAACCTGTCTTATTGTAAATTCATAGTTGGGTTTAGTCCATTTATTTTACTCTGCAGATGGAGCCAGAGAGTAGCAGCCCTGACTCCTGGCTTCTTTCAGGACCCTGTAAGTGCACAGCAGAGAAACGAAGTGCTAAAAGTGCATTGACTGCTGTGTTATTTCTGCTGTAGCTTCTACAAGGCAGGTTGTGGAAAGATGTGTATATAGGGAAAAAATCTAACATCAGGCTGTATGTTACAATTAATGTTACTCCTTGGGAGCAAGATCTTGGAGTTTTGACAGAACTTTCAAAATACGAGCCATTTTTTGGTGGAAATGCTCATTTTTTTTAGTGGAAAAATAAATAAAATATTAGGAATTGCCAAGAAAGAATTAGAGAACAAAGCAGAAAATAACCTTGGCTCATTCCTGTCTTTGATACCATATGCATTTCTCATCTCTCTTTCTCAGGAAGAATGTAGTGGAACTAGAAAGGTTTCAGAGGCAATGGGGGAGGTTAAAGATATGTAATGACTAAATAAGCTAGGACTCTCCAGTCTGGGAAAGAGATGACAAAATCTTGAAAGGCACGGATAAGGCAGATAAGAATTGATTGTGTATTTTTTGTGCCAGTGGGAGAGCTAGGGTGCATGGAGTGAGGCTAGAGAGAGCCAGGCTCAAAACAAATAAAAGGTGTTGGGTGATTCCTCATGCAGTGCGCAGCAGCACGTCTGTGCAGCTCTGTGCCGGAGCAAGTTGTGGGTGCTAACACTTCACAGTGAGTTTGAAGGCAGATCAGACGAGTTTATGCAGTTCCCCAGCTGCGGTAGTTCCAAGGTGGTAAAAGTGCTTTCACTGAAATAAAAAGATAGTGGTCATGAGAAGAGCCTGAGATCTGTGAAGGCTGGACAGATTCTGAGCTATCCCTTCCCCTGAGGATGTAGGGCTACCAAAATGAGCAGTTGGTTTGAATGGCGATACCTAACCCTTTTATCAAAATCGTTGAACTAAAGGTCACGGATCTTAAATATTTAGAAGAACAGTCAGAATATAAGAGATATAAGATTTAAGATACATGTATATATAAAAGAGATACTTCCCTAGAGCAGGAAGAGGCAGCAGGGAGGAATAAAAGACAGAGTGGCATATTAGGACAGGAAAGGAAAACCTGGGAGAGTTTTCCATGTGTATTAACAAGATGTGTTAACAGGGTTTTTGCCATGCTGTCTGGCAGGACAGTGACTCACATGTTTCATAATCTGCTGTGCCAGTCCTGGACCCGGCTCATGGCCAGTGCCGAGCCTAGAGAGAGACACTGGTTTGAAAAGGACTTAATGAATGGGTTAGTAGGGGAAAATCACAACCCACTCACAAAAGAGGATAAAAAGCGCAATAAAACTTTGGACCTGGTTGTTCTAGAGTTACCAAGAGAAAAGCAGGAAGATATTTTCTTTAAAAAGACTTGATTCTCTGCAATGGGGATGTTCCTTGATGGCAGATGAATGACTTCAACAAATACCACTGAACCAGAGATTCAAAACTGGAGGAGGGTGAAGTGCAGACTAGCTACTGGTAGGTGTCCTGTAGGTTAGACGGGAGAACGACTGAGGAAGAAACCCCCACTGCATGGGAAGGGCATGCCTGGTTGACAACACTTGGTGATGCAGTTGGACCCTAACCAGAAACAACAGCTCAGGAGAGCAAGAGCTAATCAGATATTCATTTGAAGGAAAAAGTTATGGAAAAATTGCACTGTGTTAAAATATGCTTGATAGGTAGAAAGCACCCAGGTAGGAATTGGAAGAAAATGTGTAGTCACCACACGCGTAGCCACCATGAGTGGCAGAGAATACCAGGATTAGGTATTCTAACAAGGACTCTGCATCCCAGCTGAAGCTCTGTGCTGCCACACTCACTGTCAGCACTGTGTACCCTTTCTACTGAAGGATGTCGCAAGGGCAGCCACATTTTTCTGTGTTATATTCATTTTCACCTATCAGGAGGAGGAAGGCAGTGAGTGTTTCTTACTACCTTAAAGGTGTTTTTTCCTTGTCTGCAGGGAGATAGAGATGCATTGGTTATAAATTACTTGTAACTCACTCAAAGTGTGCGCTCCCAGGAACATAATTTGGAAATTTGCTGTTGATGGCAGTGGAGCTAGTTACTTCTGACACTGATTCTGCATTTGCAGAGATGCAGCCACTGAAGGCTGAGATGATGGTGGATGGGTTGCTGAGCTTACCCTGCTGGTATTACACCTGTAGGCATCAGGTTATTATGATCAAGTTTTGGTGTGCCCTGGTTATTTCACAATGTTTTCCAACGACTCCAGCCAAGCAAAGTCTGAACTGGCTATGCCAGTGCAAAGCTCATCCATCCATATGAGGGCTCTCAGGAAAGGTGAACGTGATTGCACTTTAAGTTGCATCTGTTACACTGAATTAATCATTGAAGAGGGTTTTTGTATTCTAAATTAAAGAGTCTTTATTTCATGTTTCTATTCCAATACCAAAACAGAGCCTAGAAAGGTGGGAGCTGCATTTCCATCCAGGAAGACACTAAGAAGTAGTCAGGAAACAATTTCAAAAGATGCCTTTTCTTGAGAAGGACTTTATACCCTTTAAATAAAACAATGTCTCCTCGCAGGTCTAGAACGTGAGAGCTTGCCCCTCTGTAGGACTTTTCAAGCACCTGCATAGGAGGAATAAAGAAGAGTAAGCACACAATTCTGTGTAAGAAGAGTGTAATGCTTTTCCATCTCTGTTCTCTGGCTTGGTCCCACTGCACATGGTGGGAAAAGTGACAGCTCCAGACACTTGACCAACTGTGTTTACCTGGTATTGCTTAGCCAGCTTGATAACTATTGCTAATTCTGAGTAAAACAGATTTATCTGTATAAGTCAGTCTTTTTGTGTGCAATAACCTTTCTACTTGAGTTGCTTTTCCAAGATGGTTGGTGAAAAGAAATTGGATGCCATTTCATTTGTACATATGCTACTACTGTTTTTATTTACTTGAGCTGCTGAATTGTTGTGCAGCTTACAATACAGACAGTGTTTTTATTGAAGGTTTGGAGAATAAATGTCACATCTATGGAGAAAAGCAGAGAAGAAGAGGGAGCCAGTGGACATTCTTCCAAATTAGCAAGGAATACGTGAACAATTTACACAACTTCAGAAGATCCGTGTGCCAATGCACTGCCACTGCAGAGCATGAATTTGCAGAATGTCCTTCTGAAACCAGCTCAGAGCCATTGTCGCCTTCTAGTTTTGGAACTTGTCCACTTGGAAGAGAACCACTTAAATATATCTACAGTGCTTGTGATGATACATGCCAAGTGCATTTCAATTGAGTTTTCTGTAATGACTGATTTTCACAGATCATGAATGTCATTGGAGTGTATCTCTGTCACCTAAAAGCATGGCTACCTGGAAAATGCTGGTGGTGGAACCTGTCAGAATTTTGTATTTCTGACATTGGTATAGTCCGCATTATGATGGGACTATTTTGGACATTTAAGCAAGGGGATGGGACAAAATTCTGTTCTGAGAGTCCTTTTTCTAATTGATACGTTGAAATTCTGTACCATAAGTAAACCATATCTTTACTAGAAATCTTCCCAAATGTCCACATGCATCATAAAAATGGGAGACATTCTGTTCGAACTAAAGTGTTCTTTGTAAAAAAAGACTGGTAGCTGGTGAAAGGACAGATAAAGACACTCTTAAGTGCTACAAATGGATTTATTCTTGAACTGGGTTTGTCAGTACATGCTATTTAGCTGTTGAGCAGTGAAGCATTGTATGACAAAATAGACATGGCAAAATGAATAGTTTCTAACTCCAGCAGATCTTTAGCTCCCTAGGATTCAGAAATACCAACCAGGTTTTGAACTTTCATTGGAACTTCTTGAGAACAGTTGGATAGACCTGGTAAGAGTTGAGTAGATGTAAGCCACCTGTCTGACTGCTCGCTAGGAAGTCCTGGCAGGAGATATTGATGACCTACTGAGAGCAACAAAGATAAGGAAGCAAGTGCATGGTGATTTCTAGCAGACTAGAGTGATGCTTCTGAAACTGACCCTCCTGTCCACATTGAAACATTACGACCAGGTGGCTGTTGTGGTAGCGGGAATAGGTGATGTAGATCTCAGGGAATTAACTTCTACACAACACATTGCAATTTTTTTTTTTTTTATAATCACCTTAATTGTTGTCTGAAGATGGACATGAGAAAAGTAATGTACTAAATAGGATCTGGCCTTTGGGCACCAGCATGTTTCAATGAGTCCATATGAAAACCACACAAGGCAATAGAGGCATGGTACAGACTGCAAGTGCTGCTGAAAATGTCCTCTTGCCATCTGGTTAGGATGAGCATGCTCCAAAGAATAAACGGTAGTAACAGAGCATTTTCGGAGCTTATGGACTATACCTGGTTGTCAGCACTGTGTTAAGATGAAGAAAATCATGCAGAACTGATATAGCTTTTAAAGTTTACCAGGAGATATCAATAAAAACAGCTGAGATGCAAAGTAGATCCAAGGCAAACTGTATTTTCATGAGCATAGCAGCAAGGCCCATACAAAAGAACACCTTTTTTTCCAGCAGGTCAACAAATCCAAGCTTAAATAGATCTCTGAACAAAGAAAAAGAGAAATATAAGGACATTACAGAGGAAATTTGTCAATGCTGCACCAGAGTTCCTACACAACGTGCTGACCAAAGATCACCATGTGGAAACAGAACTCGAATTATCTCAGAAGGAAGAAGATCCATGTATTATTTTGCATGTGTTTAGTAACTCAGATGCTATCTGAAAATCAGTCATAACCGACACAGATATGCTTGAGCTCTTCCTGCAATCAGCAATACCATGAGTTGCTCGATACCTCAGAAAGGTGAAATACAGACTTAATTAGGACACTGTTAATGTAATATAATAGACTGTAAAAAGTAGTGTATTCTCTGGGAAACGCTGTACTGGAAGCACTTGAAAACAAGTAACCCTAACATTTAGGCAAAGAGAATACAGCTGTCACCTGACATTTTTCAAACTTGGCAAACATTGTGCAAACACTGATTTTGGCAAATGTTTTCATACCAATGATTCTACTCCAAAATGTGTGAAACAGCCCACCAAGCTCGTGCCATGGAAATCCAACTTGTTTTGTTGTGTTCTCTGTGCAAACTGTTGAGAAGCAATTTGGAGGTAAACCCTGCTATCTGAATGCCTCCTCGTGTTCTGGATCCGTGAAGTCATGGCTGGATAACTGATGCCAAGAGGAGTTTGGGAAGTTGATAAATGTCTGTATTGCCATCACCCAAAGCTGTCTGGGCATCTGGAATTCCGCTGTGTCTATTCCCCACCAAATCAGTGACTGCACGTGTATGAGGAATGGACTCGAGTGTCCAGAGACAGGCAAACTGCAAGTCTGAACCAACTGAAAATTGATAATAAGGAGGAGAATGATGTGCAGTATAATTTCAACAGATTCTGAAGAGAAGAATTATGACATTAGAAATTTTAGAAGCAGTAGTTTCTTCAAAGAGGCTTACAGCAAGTCTAACGTACTTTCATTAAAGAAAAGCATATAGTTACTTTCCTAACATTTGAAAAATTATTTTTGCTTCTAGTTTGTTAATTGCTGGAGGAATCCTGGCTTGATAATGCATCTGAAAAGTGTCATAATGCAAAATATATTTGTCAGAATTTAGGAGGGTATTGCTCTTAAGTACATAATCACATTTACTAAGTTACTGGTCAGAAACGATTATTATAATTAACGGGAACCTATGGACAGAGAGATCTGAAAAATAAAATCAAGGGAAAAAAACACTCAAGTGACACCAATAATGCATTTCTTTCCATGGTTCCTTGACTTTGAAAAAAACTTGGAATAATCCAGCGAGTTCTCATGGCCTATTGTGAGACATTGCTGGTAGTCTGTTACAGACTAGAGCTGGCTGAAATTTTTAGTAAAGTGGGAAAGAATTACTGGCTAGAGTTGAGCTAGAGTAGAAATCTGGTAAGAGCTTGATCAAAATAAAGATGTTCTGTGCAACTGGAATAATATTGTGTGACTTAGGATGAAACATTTTATTTATTTTTTAAAATATTATTATTCATTTGTAAGATTTTTCACTCCTGTTGTTAAATGTTGTTAGTTTTTTAAAAAAAGAGAATGTAGTTTTACGATGAAAATCCAAAGTTTTAATGAGAGAACAGTATAGGCAGTGTTTCCTCAGGATTTTCTCGCTCTCCTGGTCTCCCTCTCTCCCCCCTGAAGTGATGAAATGCAGAACAGAAGACTGTAGCTGAGGCAGCGAGTCGATAGGAAACTCTTCACACGCCTCTTCTGCCAAAGGGAATTCTTTGTCGCCTTTGATCGCAGGGAGGAAGTGGCCAGAAAATAGGTTGAGTCCTGCCTGTGTGTGGCCGAGGTGGTGGTTTGCAATGTTCCTACAAATCCTTTGATTTCTACAACCAAGTGTCTCCCCGTTGCGCCTCCTTCTGCCTGGCTGCTGTGGCCTCCCCAGTGGACACCACCTTCAATGCTGCATGTAAGAGATGCTTCACCTTCTTGTCAGAGAGAAACGCTAAAATGATGTTTGAGATCTGCAGAGGGGCTTGTTTAAATGATGGGCACTGGGCAGCAATGGGAGCATGGCTGGGTCCCGCTGGAGGAGTGGGAAACAGCAGTCCCTGCTGCTGTCGGGAGCGCAGGAGCAGGCTGGGGAGCTCTGCTGGGCTCCCACCCTGGCTGGGCTCAGCAAACCCTGCCAGACAGCCAGGCTGACTGACAGGGTGAGCCATGCCTGCTGTTTCACGATTGGGGTTTTACACCAGATACTTTCCTGGGGTCTTCTCTGCAGTGACATTAATGTCCTTGACAGGCAGCCATCATTACAGTAGGGTGTGTTGTGGTGCTTGAGAAAGCAGAGCCCTGAAGTGACAGCATAAGGACGTATATCCTTCCCTGGATGTGTGTTTCTGTTTTATGGAGTTGTAAGAAATCGGTTTTCCTCCCTTGTGAGGAGATAAGTCAAAAGTCTTTTATATTCTTTTTTCAGATCAAACTAGCTCTCCAAGTTCTGCCAGATGAATTGGGGTGAAAAAACATGAAATAAGCCTCCTGATCTTGCTATGCTCCCTATGCACAGAAAGACAAACAAGTCTGAATGCGAGGAGAAAGATTCCTGCTCATTGTGCATCTTAAAGGCCAGGACGCCTTAGACTATGTCACTCTCTCCTACCTTTAGGCAGTCAAATAGTCCACACAAACCAGGAGACAGGCCAGAGTCGGATGATTTAGAACCAGAGCTAGATTTCAAAGGCTCTAGAAGTCAACTTTCTCAGCAGATCTGGGCTTAAGTTTGAGCTCGTTGGGAAAATAAAGTTCAGCTGCAATAACTCCACATGGGGTGCGAGATCCATTTCACCACCTCAAACGTGGGTGGTGGGAAACAGTTCTGGTGTCAGATTTTAGCCAGTTTGATTCTAGCAAAGCTAGATTTTGTTTTTATTTTAGTTCTGCAGAAGAAAATTTAAAACCCTACCGAACTCATTGGCCTGGTGCTGCAGTTTCCAAAGACTCCAAGTGCGTCTGCCCAATCCAGTGCTGCACTGACTGCCAGGTAAAACTGAAATACATTGCTCCTTGTGAAATACCATATCACTGTTAAATGCTTGGGGAGAAATATGCATGCAGCTGACTGATTAATGGATAACTGAAAGTCAGTTCCATCAACGTATCTTTAAAATCATAACAATATTTTCTCCTTCTCTTTCAAAGACATTTTAGGGCTAAAATGGAAAACGAAAGTGTGAGCCAATTTAACCCTGTGTTATGTTTTGTATGGCTAGCCAGACCTGCCTGCTGCCCTTCTCCTTGCATACTGAGGTCTGTCCCCTCCCTTACCCTCCTTACACAAGCAGAGGGGCTACATAAAAGCTATCCTTTCTGAAGAGCCACCTCAAGGCAGGGCAGTTATGCACAACCCCCATATAATCCCAATGCAGCGGTTTCTGGTAGCTTCCTCATTGTGCAGGTCATCTAACTAATCTCTGGTCTGATGGTTCATATTCTTAAGTTTAATTTCTCTGTGGGGCACTTGGGCCAAATCCTTAAGTGGTGTAAATCACAATGGTGCCATTAGCCATGCTGACTTCAGCAAAGCTGTGCTGATTTATAGCAGCTGAAGGTCTGGACCCCTATTTAAAAACAGAGTTTTCTTAACTCTGAATTCCTGGACATTTTTTTAACCTATTGCTTAGAAACGGATATAGCTGAAATAAATAAAGAAATGCATAAAGTGAAGAGTATTATAGGATGTGGCTCTGTTTCCATGGAAACCTGATCTTTTTCTTATCCAATTCTTTTTTTCTCTGTTAGCCAATTTAACCTCTCTATCCTTCTATTAAAACTCCTCCTCATTAAGCACAAGGTTGCAGGGATTTTGCAAGAGAAGTGTGGGAAGAGAAATATCAGCTTTTGCATCTGTTTGGTGAATTTAAAAAAAGGCATCTGAGCTGTAGGGGAGAATGTGGAGGAGGGTGAACATAGCAGGAAATATAATCGCATTAAAAATAAAAATATGAATCAGTTTGGATAATCACTTCATAAATTAGTAACAGGCATGCAAACCATAAGTCAGTACCTTTTCTTCCTGTATTTGTTCCACTCCGCATTACATTAAGAGATGCTCTGTCACTTTAGGTGTACAACAGGGTGCAGTTTATGGTAATATGACATGATATTAGTTACATAATGGTATGTGACCAATAACATTTAAAAGCAGAATTTGCTTGCTGACTGGCTTGATGGGTTCTTGTTGGAGGGGGAGTTGGATATGGTGCCAGTTCTCTGTCTCTTTCTCATTTTCATTTCTGAGTCACTTTCTCAGCCATGGTGACAGGGTTTTCACATTGAGAACTGCCAATAAAGGATTCAGTTCTTTTCTGAAAGCCGCTTGCTAATTAATTCATACTCTGAAATGCACCTGAATGACAATGGAGGTTTCTGAGCTATTCCTGAGTGCTTTCTACTGGGCCAAGGTGCTCTCTCTGTAACAACTTTAGACACAGCTTTTGCCCTGTCTGCACTCTTGGTAATGTAGTGGTCATTTTTTTTAACTGGTTGCCTGACCCAGCCTTGGGAGCAATACCATTGTTTTTCTCTCTCCCTCTGTTTTGTGATTGCTGGATAATGTAGTGTGCTTCAGTGGCAAGATGCTGAACTTCCAGCGAGGACAGGAGTGTAAGTGCCCAAGTCAAGAGATGTGACACAAAATTACATAAATATTCCTGCATTTTTGTCAGAGGTGGCAGCTAGCATTTTTTAAGCACATCTTGTGTAAAGATCTTGTTTCAGTAAGCTCCAGGCTGTTCCTGATCTCAGTGTAGTCTTGAAGGTCTTGGAAAGCTGTGATTTCTTCTGCATAGGAAGGGTCAAGCAGTTTGACTGTGGGCGAGATCAGAGGGTGCGAAATCTCCACAGGCACGAAAATGCTGTTTTGATTTTCTGCAGAAGCATTAGTCAAGCTTATGTGGTGTATGTAAATATTATTCATAGTGAAATTTATGATACTAATTTTGTGTCTGAGAAAGATATACGCTCTAACGTGCAAGCAATGTCTTAATTTCCCCTTCCGTTCGTGCTCCCAACAATTGTAATTCCTCCTTTACGTTGCCTGGTTTCAGGACATGGCTTCCATGGGAGTTTAACCCAGTCATGTCTGAAAATGCAGCTGGGAATGGGGTGGGTAAAACATCCTTCTTTCTAGAGCTTTACTCTTGCACTTCTTTCCCTGAGGGTGGGGAGCTGCAGCTGGCACCTCTTCGTCCTTACAGCGCTGCTACCCTCTTCTTTCAGCAACACCTTTTTCAGCATTCTGTGAACCTGGTGCCTAGAAGAGTGCCAAGGCCAACCGAAGAGATATGGCAACACTTTTGACTTGCTCAGGGAGTGGTAGTGAAACTGGTTTACGTGTTGTCAAGATGCTAATCAGGCCTGAAGGTGAGAGCCTTGGCTGTGATACAGCCACTTTTCTCACCCCAAGTATGCAACAGAGCTTCGTGTCAGAGAAGTGAACTGTAAAACTAACTGAGCGTGTTGTGTTCACCGTGGCTTGGTGGAGCTGTTTTGTATGTGCTTTGCAACCCAGGGGGCTCATTTGAAGCAGCAAAGTTGGATTTCCAAAAAATCTTCCATGCTATGGCCCAGTCGCTGTCCATATATCAGCGTGTCCAGTCCTGAGAAGGAACGGCTGGACATCTGTTAAGTCGGCTGCAGGGTGAAGAACTTTTTGGTGGGCTGGCAGCAATTCTTGCAGCCTGTGTGTACAAATGCCTCTCTTTCCTGGGATCCTCTATTTTTTCCTCATCGCATAAACAAGTACTATCTGTCATATAGCTAAAATGTCTTTGTCACACAGTTTGTACCCTTTACGTGAGCAGGCTCTGCTTGTACCAACAACCATGTGATCAGATATGTGCTCATTATGTGATAGGATCTGTCAGTCATACAGTGATAAGGCAGAAGGTCAAGGTGACCTGGGAGACAAGGAGTTAGAGGAAGCGTGACAGGTGACATGAACTGCACGTTCAAATAGTTGGATATCAGCATGTGAGATCACTCACAAACTCTCTCATGAATGGGCCTTATGATGCTCATCTGGGATAAATCAAAGCAGGGAAAGTCTTCATTTCCCATCGCCGGAAATGGTCTCCTGAGTCATTCAGTTCCCACAGAGATACTGATTTAATTAAATATGTATTACTTCCTCTAATTATTTCTTGGATAAACTTGGTGGGAGTAGGGGATGGGAAGGGGGAATTTTGATGGGAACCATGAAGCATGTTGCTAATCTTGATTTAGAGTCTTTGCTTTACCTAGGAAAATGTATCCTTCGGTAATCCTAGGCTGCCTTTGTTCTTGCACTGGACTTCCTTGTGCAAGACTCTCTGAGAAGAGATCTTCTCTCAAAAGAAGATCTTGAGATCTTCTTTCAAGAAGATATCTTTGCTACAGGAGTGTGCTGTACCACCACCAAAGTGCCCAATTATAGATTCACACAATAGGCCGGAAGGAACTACTTATCTTGTATGAGCTCCTTCATAACACAAGACATAGGATTTCACCCACTACTTCCTGCATCAAGCCCATAACTTCTGTCTGAGCTAGGCAACATTTTCTGTATGCCCTGCATTAGTGCTTTACTTCCCACTGTGGGATTGTCTCATGTGCTATGGATGTACCTTCAGTGGAGAGCAGCTGCAATGCCCTCTTCCCTTCCCCTCAGGCAGTCACATCATCTGATAGTGCTGTGGGGCTGAGGGTGGGAAGAAGCTCCCTGGGGCTCAGAGGACTGCTGACCTCTGGGCTGTGGTGCAGGGAGCTGGAGGGATGCTCCAGTGCAGTGCTGGGAACGCAGGAGTTGCTGCTGCAGTAACCAGAGATTGGGAGCCAAAGTTGCAGAGGGAGTGGACTACTAGGAATAGTCTGGTCCAGCAGGAACTAGATCGAGCTGTGTGGTTATTACAGACTTTGAGGGGGTTTATGAGGACTGCTCTGGGGTTTGATTCTTGTTTTCTGTTTACTGTCATTCTATTTCTTATAGTGGAGATTTTTGTTATTAAATGTTTACCTATTAAGAATTCAAGTATGCATTCAGATGCGCACTATAGTAAAGCAGCTCTGAATATTGAACTAGTAGTTCTACTGAATTACATGCCTGAGATGACAGCTCACACAAATGTCAGAAAATAACAGGTATATTTAAGTCAGTAGTCAGTTGGATAAATTGAAAAGGAAAACATACCTCTTTAATCTGATCGCTATCAGTAGCATACATTGTGCTTCCGGGTCCGGTTTTATTTCTGTCTTTGTTCTAAATTGAGCTTTTATCTTTGGATGTCTTGGTTCAGCCTTGGTATTAACCAAAATGGTGATTGCCATCTTTCCTGGAAAACAAGCGTGAGCACAGGGCCCTTTGTTATCACTTGCTGCCTGCTTACTTCTAGTGATATCAGTTCTTTCCCGGGAGGAGCATTTGCTGTGGAGAAAACGAGCAGAGGAGTGAGATTAAGTCACTGGCAAACATACAGGGAAAAAAAAAAAAAAGTGAATTTTACTTTTACTAAGCAAGTAACTGCTGTGGATATTTCATCCACGCTGCTACAACAGCAGCCTCTTCACCCTCCCTCCAAAGGGCTCGGTGAAACCTCAGTGGGTGGGATGCAGGTAACTGAACTCCTTGTGCTTAACGCAACAGCGTTACACTCTTGGTAGGATCTCTTCTGCATTGTGGACAGCTCTAGGTATGTTCACTCAGCCAGCATAAGTGTTAATTTACCAAGCTATGGTATGGTTCAGGCTGATAGCAGACAGGATCACAAGATGCAAGTGTTGGAAGACGGAAGTTCATGAGTCTGTTGGTTTTGTGGGAGCAGCGCTTTGGCAGGAGATTAGACCACCATGCTCTTTGCTGAAATGCTGAATGACATTCCTTGTGCCTTTTGTTAAATGTATTTTCCTATCTGATCCTAAATCAGAGGTGAATTTATAAAGGAAAATGTGGATAAGAATAAATCTGCATTTTTCGGGTCAAGCAGTGAGAACTAGGTAGCACGTGCTTTCCTATGTTTTTGCTAATATTTTTAAAATTAACACTGCCTACAAATCAGCCTTGCGTGCTTGTGTCAGTCTCTTTTCTCCACAAGCTCCTGTGCGCCTGAGTCCACTTCTTGCCAGCCTCCTGAAATCCAGGGAATACTTGATCATTGGTTCTGCATTACCTCCACATTTTGTTTGCAGACGATGGTTACTTGCCAGGTTCTTCATCTTCAACAGATGTTGTTGCAGGGTTGCCAGCTACCATAACTCTTGGGGGACTGGTAGCACCAAGGTCTTTTTTTTTTTTTTTTTTTTTAAATTCTGCATCGTGGTATCACTTTGAAGAAGATTTATTTTTTTTCAGAAGTGACCTATTCTGTTCTAAATGTGTGAAGGAAGTTTGAAAATATGAACCTTAAAGCTGAAAAGCCCATCTTAAGAAATACCACATAAAATTTCATGAGATAGAGGATGCTATCAGTGGCTTCTGAATACTCCGTATCCACTGTGGCAGTGCATTATTAACTTTTCTTAGGTAGACTTTTATCTGTTTTTCCTGGCAGTCTGCCATGCTGCCTTTTGCCCTTTTTTTTGTTTTGTTAGACAATGCCAGGAGAGAGAAAAGAAGAGCTCTAATATGTGGTATCTGCTGGAACATTTTATCAAATTAAAAAAATCAGCACCACAATAGCTACATTATGTCATAAACTTGAGAATTCTGTGTTGTGTTGACTTCATCATAATTACTCCAGGCATAGTTAATTATGTTAGGTGTGCTGAAGATCTTGCAATTTCAAATGACTGAGCAAACCTTAAATTGACAAATGGAAATACATGTCCTCTGTCACCCAAAATTCTCCATTTAGGAGAGAAACTTCTGCCACTCCTCTTGGAAATCTCTGCAGTAGTAGGTAGCTTAGCACTGAATTTCCCGATTGTGCTGGCATGTATATAAAACCTGTTTCTCCATAGCAACAAGAGATGATCATGGTAACAAATGCAGCTAAGCCATATATGCACATTTTGTTCTGCTGCTCCCTATCTAGTTTGCCTTAAGTGACTTTTCCTTTTAACAGTCAGTATAAAGCTATCATGTAGACTTTTAGGGAGGAGTAGTACCAAGACACACAGTTAAGCTCTACAAGATCAAGATGAATTTAACATTTATCCTTTCCCGTGAATTGCCTGGAATGGTACAAGAGGGAGTATGGGAAGTTGACCATTTCTGAGTGGAAAGCATTTGGAGTAATGTAATCCCAGTCTTGCTTCTTGCTCCAAAGTCCTTTCTAATTGCCTACTGAGTTCTCTGGCAATTGCAACCTTATTCCCATTTTAAGAAGAAGAAGTGGTCGTGGACTCATTTAAATATAAGACTAAGAACGATGGAAGTAGATGAATGCAGGAAGAAAAGGGAAGAGCAGGACTGTAGCAAGTTGTACCCACGTTGGCTATTAATGCACAAGTCTCTTCTTTTTCTTCTAAAAATAATGAAATGCTTTAGATAATCTTAAGAGTTATTTGATTATGTCATTCACTGCTTTCACCATGTTGCTCTCAAGCTCTCTGCATGAATGCCTGGTGTCAGGAGGATATAACCTCAAGCCTGTGGACCCTGTGCAGTTTACAAATCCAGCGGCTTCATCCTAGTCACACTCTTTCCCAGGGGATCTGCAGTGTCTTCCCCTCTTGACTTGAAATAGTTAATCCATAACTCAGCATTTCAGCAAGTCAAACCTGTGTGTGGTTGCACTATGGCTGTCGATCCATTCGCATCAGGTATGGAAAAGAAAAAGAAGAAGATGCAGAAGAACAAGAAAAAGAGAGTCCCTGCCACAAAGGGCTTCACATTGCAGATGCTGCAGAGCAGCAGCCGGCAGGGCTGGCTGTACCAGGCAGTAAGAGGCGTTACTGGTCAGGAAGGAGGGCAGCGATCCCAGCCAGCCAGAGACCACCTATAGTGTTTGTGTACCTCTGTGCGTGACTATAAAGCACAATTTTCTATCCTGCACAGTTGTGCCCAAAATAGTGGGGTTGTGGCATATGTCATGTGACCATATGTCAGAATAATGTATTTTAAAGAGGGCTGCATCCGCTTGGCATGTTTATCAAAACCTCATTATCTCCCTGTGGGGCATCCTGTGCTCCCCCGTACCAGAGACTTTGGGACTGCAGCTTTAAATCTGGAGCAGGCAAACCTTACAAGCAACTTCACCATCTCAGCTGCCAAGAGACCTTACTATATTCATCTAGATCATTATACCCTACACAACTGTGTAACCTACCTAATTTTTCCTTAATGATTGCTTTCTAACACAAAGAAACATCCCTCCCAAATTGACTCACTCTGCAGCCGAAAACAAGCGAGCGAGTGGAGGCTGAGAGTGATGAGGAAGCACCCGACCTCCTGTTGTAGTCTCATCTCTGCTCAGGAGAGGGCCGGGAAAGGTCACAAGGAGCACAGGGCTAATAACGAGCAGCTTCAGAAAACTGGCCATACAGCCAAGTCACTAGGTGCCTTTTTTTTTTCCGGCTTGCAGTACTTTGTGCTCAGAATGTCCTCTGCTTCTGGCATTTATAAACACATGAGTTAAGTTTGCTCAGGCATATCCAAAAAATCTGGATATTTACTGACACCAAGCAATCTGCAAAACAGAGCTGATATTTTTTCCTGGTTGCTTTCAATGTATCTGCAGCTTCATTAGATCCAGCATAAGGCACAGTAATATACTGCGAGCAACTGAATTATGATTAAGCTTGTAATAATAGCAGAGACATCTGTCAGTGCTGAGCAACAGGTATGTCAGCCTCCCTTGCTGCTTCTGAAGCAGAACTATAGCAGTGGGCAAAATAAAGGAGGATGAGGTAATGACAATTGTCTCTTACCTTTGACAAGAAAGTCAAGCATTACTTCTATAGTTCTTTACTGCAACAACACAGATAGAGATACTCTCATATGCCATAGCTGTTGTGTGTATATTCACATCCAGAGAAAAGTCAGGACTATTTTTATTATTTCATATTTATGTATTTTAGTTGCATAAAAATAAAACATTTTCCTTTTTCATTATATGATATTAGTCATCTATTTTGATGTGGAATAGCAATGTATGGTTGTAGATAGCATGAAAAACCCAGTTTACAAAGTGCTGCCACTGGAGAAAATTAAATTACTCAGATACTTAAAGTTTGGTTTGAATACTGCTGTGGATCAGGACCTGAAAGTGCAATAGGGAAAAGAGACAAGACATGGTTTCAATCCAACCATGTTGTAAAAAAGCTGAACTATCCCTAAGCGCTCTAGTCCCATTGAGAGAGCAAGAAATATGAGTGTTCATTGCAGGAAGTACTCAACTCATGAGAATGTATTTAGCAAAACAAGGAGTAATTGTGTTAAGTTTTTATTTGGAGCTCAGTTTTGCCTGTTCTTAAATTACACCATGGTACAGATGTAAAAGAAAACAGTATTTTCCTCTGAAGAAGTAATTTCACTTGAGCTATAAGATAATGAGAAGCTTGAAGCAATTTTAACACCAACCAGTCATTTAGAAACAGTATCTCCAAACTAAATGCTTTCCTGGTCAAATATGCCCTAAACTGGGATACCTTTACACTCTGATCACATTACAGTGTTCTTGATCAGAGAATCAAAAATATTTCGCTGGCCCATCACTGTACTCAGAGTGCTCCAACAAGTACATTTTATTTATTCTTTTTCTTAACTTTTTATTAAATGTCATTGTGGTAATTTCCTGTATTCCAGAAAAATATTTTCTTTCCTGTATACTATGCGTTCTGTCATCTAGCAAACAGTACTGGCTCTTTCAAGCTAATGATTTCATTGTGTGAAGCTCATGCTGACTTATATTTTAATGTCTGGAATCCCAAAATACAAGAAATATTATGTGAATGTGGCCATGGCAATTCTTTTTAAAATAATTGGGAGAGAGGGAAGAAAACAGAAAAATGAAGCATATGTAGCAATAGATGTTTAAGAAAATATCTTTAAAACCCAGATGTCAAGAGAAATAGCTAAGGATTTTCTCCTTTCACTGAACGCAATGAAGAAGAAAGAAGCTGCTGCACCACAGAGAGCTAGAGAGAAGTGAAAACGGTGCCGCTTAGTGCATAGCTGTGCCCTGGATGTTATGCCCAGATCTCTCAGACTCCTCACAAAATACACAAATGCATCAGTGGTTCCAGAGCAGTTTTGCTCTCAAAGCATGAGCGCGGGCAGCAGGGAGAGGCATTTCTAGAAAGGCAACTCCAAAAATTGTTTCGCTTGTTGCTCCTGCTGCTGTATTTTTTGAAGCCTCTCGAGAAGACTCTGTGATGGGTAGGAAAAGAAAACTGAAGAAAGAAGGGTTTTTGTCCTTGCAGGACTGTAGCTCGAGGCCACGTGAGTGAGGCACAGGAGCCCAGGCTGACTCTTAAGCAAGCTATTAAACTACTAAGTCTTTCACCTCTGGTTATTGCAGAGCTGGAAGTACTGATACTAGTGCTGTTCCTTGAAGACAGGTTTAACAGCCCTCACAAGCCTCATCATTTCACACAGGACTATGTACTAGGGCAGGTCAAGCTTTATAAATGCCAGGTTCCTGGCGCAAGTAATTTCTTTGATCTGCTCACCCACTCAGAGTCCAGCTCCCAGTTCTGGTAAAGCTGTTACCCTGGTTTTAAGAAAGGCGCTCTGCAGAGAAGGTGTGCTGCTCTGTAAGAGTCATTTGCAGGGTTGGGACCAAGGACCTGATGTTCTTAGCTTTTCACTGCAATTAGAGGTACTGGGAATGAAGCTCTTTGTTCTTTCAAAGGCTGATCCAAAGGTGAAAACAGAGAAAAAAACCCCTGAAAGTCTACCTCCAGGTCTTCTACCTCTGAGCTGCAGAAGAATGTGGTTGTTACATGGAGCATGCATGGGACCACGCTGCATCTGCTTGTCAAGTGGCACGTGCTTGCACTGCCCTATAAGACAGAAAACATTTCTTTTATGCCATTAGGTTAGGGGATCTAGACAGGGGAATTTAGGGGGTGAAGAAAGATGGCTTCTGCTGAGCAGATGATCTGTCTCAGGGTTCGCCTGCCGCCTGATTGTAAGTACGGTTGCAGTCCTGCCTCATTTTTCATCCTTTCTTTTCTGCGTCCGTGCACATGCAGCCTTGCTTTCATTAAATACAGATTTCCTTGATGTTTGTGCAGGATACATGTGTATTTCTATCGAGTCAGTTGCAATCAAATGAAACATGCCAAACTTCCCAAAGCAAATACAAGCTGCCTGCTACATCTCTACTAGAACATAACGTAGAAGCCAAATCTCATCTCAGTCCTTGCCTTGGGAACAATTAATGTTCACTCGTCTGAGTCCAGCTTTCTAGAGCTCATATTACAATGTTGCTTCCCAATTATGCTTAAAACACAGTGGTATATGGTGTTTCTATATAAGGAATATACTAATGTGTTTCGTCATCCAACACATGGTAAAAGTGTTTCAGTTCCCTGGAGAAAAGGCTGGGGGGGTGTGGGGGAGGAGTTACAGCCACGCAAGCCCAACTGCATATATTCTTTGCAGTATGGTTCACTTTTCTGAAAGTGAAATTAAACCAACTCCTATAGTATCATTTTTTTCTGCCTTGAAGGAAAAAATAAAAAAAAGACGAAGTCCTGGTAGAAAAACATGAAGAGAAGGAACAGAAAGATGACGAAGAAAACATTATTAACTGCATGCATGTATACCTACTCAAGGGAAAGGAAGAGGAAAGTGGGTTAAAGGAGTGGATTGGCATCCTTGCGCTTTGATATCGCTCACAAGGTGACGCTAGGGAAGACGTGTGGTAGTTTTACCATGGGCTTTGACGGAGGTGGGTATCTGCGGTAAGCGAACCCAACCAGATTATCCTGTATGATGTGTGCAGTGAAGCGTCACTGTGGGCCTATGCTAAAAAAAGTGGCTGGTCCAGGGGGACCAGTTGTTGGTAGGGAGGGTGCGTTACTGCTACACAGCGTGCCAGCCTTCCTTCCCATTTGTCAGCTGCTCTGCCTTGTCTTGCTCTATGCGGTTCCCAAAACGGAACTCCGAACAGCAGTTAGACAGCACGGACAAAGGCACAGGAATAATAAGCAAAGAGTTGCAGTGAAATACCCCAGTATGAGTCCCCCTGCTCCTTCCAGATGCTGCTAGAATTTCCCTTACCAATACTTCTTGTTTAAAAAAAAGAGACGTGTTCTGCAGTGTCCAGACATTAGTGCTGAAGAGATGCAGTCTTTTCTGTCTGTCAGCTAACCTGCTGCTACTCACTGTGATCTGCAAAAGGCCTACCTAACCTTACCTTGCCCTCTAAGATGCACAAAATTCTCAGGAGTCTATTCAAAATAGACTGCACAGTGCTTGTGGATCTGGGACAGAAGTATTCTCTGACTGTGCTACTTTAGGTGTAGATCCATGTGCCTTGGCCTTTCAGTAATTACTGTTTAACTCTCTGAGGGGTTTGTCTCTGAATGGATCAGCTCAGTGTGACAAGGAAGGAGGGGTTATTGGAAAACCAAACCAGAAAACAATAGAAAGGCTCTAGGAAAGAACATTTGGTTGGTGGGGAGGAGAGGGGAAAGGAGAGGACAGTGGTGAATTAATGACTGAGTTGTTGATGTAGGTGATACTTCCAGGGCCTCCTCCTAAGCCACTGCCAAGGCTGACAGTACTTCCAGGAGGTCATTAGCTGGTTAAACAGACTTGTTGAAAGGAGGAATGAGGGATGGCTTCTCCATGTGAGATATACGAGCCTGTGTTTAAGCAGGGTTAGCTGGGAGACCTTCGAACTGCCTGGATCACGCCGCACACCCCAGCTGTGTTCCTAGATGTGCACAGGAGTCAGGGGCAGGTTTGCATCCATCCCTATCCTGCCTGGACTCAGGGAGGACACCTCTGTGTTCGGGGTGGCGAAGAGCCATGTCGAACTTCGAGCAGCTCCCTGGTCTGGAGACTCAAGAGACCGTGACTCCGAGGCACAGACTCACAAGTGCTCATGCATACCTGTCATTTCAGATGCAGCTGGGCTTTGCTCAGCCCCCAGGGGTGAGATTTTGGGGCAGCAACCATGTGTACAGCCTGCTCCTGGGCCCCCTTGCCTCCTCGTTAGCCCTTGTAGAGCTGCCTATAGCTGCTCTGAAATGAGGACTTAACTCTTCACAGGGAGCGGAGACAGCCAGCAGCTATTTTTGCAAAGCAAGACAGCCTTTCTAAAACAAACCAGCATTTGTTGGTCAACTGGACAAGTGCACTGCCTGGACTGGGGCTCTGCTCCCACAATGTCCTCATCAGGCAGAGAGCAGCACATCTGCTCAAGCTTTGTTTCTCAGACCTGGAAAACATTTATCAATGTCTCTTGCGCTCCCCGTTATCCATCATATCTCTGCCTGATCTGCTGCCATCCTGCTCTGAGCAGGGCAGGAGTCCCTGTTGGAAAGCAGTGCTCAGAGAGGACGTTGCTTCCACTTTCTCTTCAAAGAAGTTGTTCCTCGGTGTCTTTCTCTGCTCGGCTCCAGAAGGGTCATTGACTTCCAGATCAGATGAATGAAGACAAATGCCCCTTTTTTCCATAGGTCCCCTTGTCTTTCAACATCAGGCAAGAGTTTAACCCACCCCCCTTATGAACAAAAGGCAGGCTGTTGAATCACACAACTCGAAAATGGACGTCTTTCAAAATACTCTGACATTCACTCACTTAAGAAAATTGAGTTTTAAGATCACTTCAGTAATTAATTGTTTTGATCTTGACACTTCTCTCTGTGGCAAATATTCTCCTGTCAGGATAATGCTGGACTAGTGCTCTTTAAATCCAGCACCTTTCCCAGGTTTCTCCATCTGCTGCTTCTCTTTTAAATCCCTTCCAGTCTGCCTACAGCAATCGCTTCGATTTCTAGTCTCTTCCTCGTGACAGTCCTTTTCATCAGGGCCTCCTTAGTCCTTTGCACAGCTCCTTGCATCTCTCCTCATTCCCTGCAATCTCTCGCAGCCCCTTTCCTGAGTAGGAGTCCCTGTTCCTTCCATGTTGCCCTCCATATCGTCACAGCAATGCTGCTAGTCATCAGGGCCTGGGCGTGAGTATAATCCATTGGGAGAAGTGATTCTGTGTTAAAACGGGACCACTTTACAAACTGAGCCATTTGCACTGGAATTTTAGTTTGGGAGACCATCAGAGAGAAAAAGGCTCATATGAAAACAGTGGGTTTTTGTTTTTACACTACACGTGTGTGAGATTAGATAGTTTAGAAGGGCTAAAAATCAAGATGCAGACTTTCAGTTCTGAGCCAAAATCAGGTTTTTATGGGCATTGATATGTGATTTTCATTCATTACTGGCTTAAACCAGTTTTGGTTTTGGCATATTCAAAATGAAGCAAGCTTTGAAATACCCACATTTCCTTGCATAATGAAACTGATTTCATAGCCTGAACACTCCTGCTTCCTACCTCTTCCAGAAACACTCTTTTTAGGTTGGAGGATTCCTAGATGTGCTTCTACATACTTTTTTGTGCTGTCTTTCTTCTCAGCCAGTCATGGTGCTACTACCAGCTGTTCCTCCTTTTCAGTTCATGCCAAATTTACTGTTCCAGAACCATAGCTGGAGTGCCACAACCCATGTGTAGGAAAGTTAATTTTGTGAAAAACAACCAGAAACTAAATCCAAAGTTTTCCCATTTTGTTATAGAGAAACCATCTTTGTATATTTTAAGACTCCACCCAGCTCTCTCAGTTTTCAGACACTGCAAATACAGGTCCTCCTCCCCCCCCAGATGGGAAAGATTTTCCTTCAGACAGTCCACCAAAATAAAGGACAGGATTGAGCCGTTTCAACATCTGAAAAAAAACCACTTTCAAATTCCTTATAATTTCAAAACTTGATTTGATTTATACCAAACTTCTTGGAACAGGAAGGGATAAAATGCAGCAGAAAACAATCTAATGCAATATCTTTTCTGTGTGGGTAGCTAAGGGACTTAAAATCACATCAAGGTTAGATTTATGATAGTAAAGGTGATGAGTCTAAGCAAATTATCTGGATAGGGAATCATTAGAGGACATTCAGAGCTACCAATGGGATCTTCTTCTACGTGTGTTTTCTGATAACATTTCAGAAATGCTCAAGAGACACCGGCAGCTCAAGTGTTGCATCTATTAAAGGATCCAACTGGCTCTGGCTAAATTATTATTTATTATTTTTATTACGCTATTGCCTAAATGTCAAATGAATCACAGCTGTTGCAAAAAAAGGTCCAATCTCTTTACTCACAGCATCTTTCCTACATTACAGGAATTTATAGCAGACATTTTGCAATCTGGGTCGCTGCTGAGGTGAAATTCCTACCCCCTAGACAGCTGCTGTTATACCAAGTTCCAGTCCATCAAGTTGCGTGTCATCTCACGTTACATCGTACTGTGCCACACGATATCATTAAGAACTTCCTTCCACGTTCCCTCTCCCAGTTGGTGATGCTTTTCCCCTAGGGAGCATCGGCTGTAGATACAACTGGGTGATTTAATACATCCGAGCACCTGGCGGTCCCTGAAGGGTTTGCTGAGTAACACACTGGTGAACACTCGCTGGATGCTGCTGTCACTTCGGCCCCTCTCGCAGCGCTACGGTCTGCTGAATCGCAGAAAGAAGGTCAAAGCAGAGGGCTTGGATTCCAGCTTGAAGTCATGGGGATTGTACTTTCACTTTATTCCTGAACTTTATACTTCATCACCTATCACGCAGCTCTCAGAGGAAAAAGGATAAAAGTAGATGATACACTTTGTAGAAGCAGCAAGTATATTTAGCTGCTGCTGATCTTGTAACTTTTGTTACTTTGTATGTGGCTAGCCATCCATTCTTGCCAATTACCAATGCGGTGCTTTGACAAAAGTGGAATGAGATTCACAGCTACGCGGTCACAGCTTGAGACTTTGCAAATGAACATTCATAGCATGCTTCTCAGCTTCCTTTTTATAGAAAAACTGGCACTTACAATTATATACTTTTTAACAAATACTCCTTCTGCATCTCAAGCTTCCAAGTTTGCTTTGTGATCCTAAGGGAGCATCCTTGCACTGCTAAACTTCCCAAAAATAAAATGAGAACGAGGGAAATTATGTCGTCTCATAAGCAGGAGTAGCTAACAGAGGTTATTAAATGAAGATATCAGTCATCTGATTCACTCTTTGAAAAATATTGTTAATCTAAAAATCTTATTATTATATTTGGCATCCTCAGCTGCATCTAATCCAAGAGAAAAGCTTTTCTAGCTAAAAGTTTTAATTTCTTGGGAAAAATTAAAATATGAAACATTAACATAGCAAGAACCTCAAGGCAAGGCGAAACAACTCACTGTCCTTAAATCTACAGTAATTCCTGCTGAAAAGGAGGTGATAAGCGACCAGTACTAGGTCAACAAGTAGACTTACAGTGTTGCAGGTCACTAGAGGCTAAGGCTGGTGTCTTTCGCAGGGCTGTTAAAGTGAATGCCTCATTTATATATCACGTCAATCTTATAGTAGCCCAGTGCATGTTTATTTCAAATTTTAGCTGAGTGCCAAATGAATTTTATCTGAGTGCTACCTGTTAAAACAGCTGGGAAGAAAAACTCAACCCTCAAACAGGAGATGGCTGGAGGATTTTTGGTTTTGTTTTGTTTCTGGTTTTGAGTAGAAAGCTACCTGAAAGGAGGTTTTAGTGAGGTGGGTGTTGGTCTCTTCTCCCAAGTAACTAGCAATAGGATGAGAGGAAATGGCCTCAAGTTTCATCAGGGGAGGTTTAGATTGGATATTAGGAAAAATTTCTTTACTGAGAGAGTGGTCGGGCATTGGTACAGGCTGCCCAGGGAAGTGGTGGAGTGACCATCCTTGGAGGTGTTCAAAAAATGTGTACACGTGGCACTCAGGACATGGTTTAAGAAGGCAGGGTGGTGTTGGGTTGATGGCTGGACTTGATAGTCTTGGAGGTCTTTTCCAACCTTAATGTTCCATGATTCTAGAACACAGATGAGCAAAACTCTCTCCCTTGGTTTCAGGCAGTTGCTTCTGTCATGGCTACGGGGCTGCAGGGCAGGGTGATGCCTGCTCTGTATTTTTGTTTTATTGTTTCTTCCCTTTCTTCCTGTTCCCACAGATCTCATGTTTATTCTCTTCCCCTATATCATCCCAGCATCAGACTGGGGCCCAGTTAGTACCTTGGCTTAAGTCACAGCCTCACTAGTGGGGGCTGACCCCATCTCCTTCCCAGGAGATGTTGCTCCTTCCCAGGAGAAGCAAATGGTGTTTGTCAATGATGACACGGCAGATATCCTAGCTAAACAGAAACAAACCTTATCTAACCTTCATTTAAGAAAATGGGGTTGTAAGGCAAAGTGTCCGCCTAGATCCTCCTTACCTGAGACCATTCACTCTGGGAAAAGAGGCAAAGACATGAATTTCATAAATTTTTAAAGATAAGGGCTATTTCCATCACACAAAACCACTTCCTTGTGTCATTGGCATTACTGGAAACAAGGTGGTAACATCTGGTATAGCCAATACCTATCAGAACTGTAGACTATAATTAGAGGAATAAATAGAATTTGCTCCACCTAGAATCGTAAAGTATCACTGAAGATACAGTGGAGAGTCACAGTTTGTAACAGGAGTTGGGAGTACAAGGCAAATAATAAGGGGTTTGAGCATGTGTTTATCTATCTTTGTTTATGAAGAAATAGCTATCAATAGAATAGTATCCATGTGCGAGATTGTCTGAAGAAATGCTAGACGTAAATAGTTCTGTAAGGAGGAAACATTAATAATCAAACCTTTTGAAAACTGAGTGATAATACATTCCTTCTCTAATTTTAAGGCATATTCTGAAGTCCTAATTCACACACAACTGTTACTGTTGTCATGTTTCCCCTGATAATAGACAGGAAACCACAATTCCTTATTTTATTGGAGTGTTAACAAAGCTGCATACTTTAACAATAGGACTGTGAAGTAGCTATGGACAAGTTTAAGTTCTGTAGTTAAATGTTAGAATTGCTGGAGAAACTAAATAAATGTTACGTGGTTATTAAGTTTCTTATATTCATGTTTTAAAATGGAATGTTTTTTTTTTATTTTTATGTTAAAGTATATTATTCTGGAAATTTTCATATTAATTCCCCCCCTTTTTCTGTCACTGAGACTAACAATATGAATATCATCTAAGGTTTTTTACTTTCTGTCTCTCTTTTTTAAAAAATGTTTACTCTTTTCAGCTATGGGATTCAACTTCTTAAAACTTAGATTGTTGGCTGGGTTTTTAAAGTTTCTTTCTACTTTTGCTACTCTGTCTTTTCATCCTCACTGAGCTCTCTGATGATTCAGAAGATGGGAAAAAACGCAGTGCTGTTCACTCAAATGCTTATAGTTACCAAAGAAGAAAATAGAATAAAAAGTCTTGAAAATCTTGAAACCCACTGAAACCTGAATGCTTATTTAATTTTATATAAGATAGCCTGTCAAAAAAAGAAAAAAGAAGAAGCTAAAATAGCATTTCTTAGCCAAATCTTGTTCTTGACACAATCTCATTTTTTATACGAAAAATTTTCAGATGACAGTTTTCAACTGTAACAGTTACTAGCTGTAGGAATGACAGAAGAATTGGAGCAGTGAAGCTTTAAACTATTGTTCTTTTACTTGGGGTAGCCTTGAAAGAATACATTCACCCACTTATCAAGGGTGAACAGTTTTTTAGCAGATGACTAAAATACAATTTATTTTTCATTGACATCCATCATCATGATAAATACCTTGATTCTCAACTCTCCTGCAGTCATTTGCAAATGTGGAAGCTAAGTAAAAAATACTACCAGACAGTGTAAATGGTTGCAAAATTCTGTTTCATCAACAATTTGCATGTATTTTTGCTGAGTTTACCTAATTACAAATTTGTGTGACACAGCAGTGTGACGTGCAAGAATTGGACAGTGAAACCACACAGCAGTATTGTGATCACAGTGGCTGATGTCCAACAGGGAGCTGAGGGGAGTCTGTTCTGCTTCAAAATCAGGTGCTGCTACATACACGTATCGGTATCTGCAAACTGCAGTTTCTCAGTCAGTATTATACCATCTAAAAAGAGAAATGAAAGCAGGCTTTGCTGGTAAACAGTCAATGGGCATGACAATCAGACTGGATTAAATAATTAATCTGCAATAATGGTATCTAAACAGGAAGGCACAGTCAATTTGGCAGCTGAGGGAATGTGACCTATTCACTAATGATGGGGAAATGTTTTCATCGTGAAAGAAAAACTAACCCTGAGATGAAAGCCATCTAAGCTGTAGAGTTATGAGGACAGACATGGGCTCAGTGTGTAGCAGCTAAATTCAGTGCAATTTACAGTCCCACAGTCATGATTAGGTTTCCAATACAAAGCATCGGAATTCATAAGTTGCTGTATGGGGAGCCTTTACACATTACAGGACATCTTCAGGAGCCCAAAGGCATCTGAATGACGCATGCCACGGATTTCTTTGATAAGCTAGGCTGCCCCGGCTTGAGAAAGTGACAGATCAATGATGCAGCTTCTGCCAGCATGCTGGCCCTGCACTGAAATCTGTGAGCTTTCCTGTGACTGAACTGGGGCTGAATTTCTCACGTTTCAAATTCCTACTCTCCCGTGTGCTGCCGCCCGTCTCTTCTCTCTGCCTGTCAGTGCAGTCTGTTCGCATGTGGGTAGCAGCCACCATGTGATCTGCTCTTCCCGTTAAGTGTCTGAAGCCTTAAGCACCATTGGAAATGCCACCTGAATGGCTTGCAGGCCTCTGGGAGCACCTGTGTGCGTGTAGAAGTGTGTATATGTGTGTGTTCATAAAATATCACGTGTATTTATGCCAACTCCCAGGCAGCCAAAATAAATTGTGATTAAGCTCTATTCCTCTCTGAAATACTTGTTTCAAAAGCAGATTAAGGTCACAACAAGACCTAGGTGCCTAAAGAGACAGATGGAATTCTTCTTCTGAGGGGTCTTGTCGCCTCAGTTTAGTTCTTGAAGTGCTGCTTGAGAACCGAATTCTTAGCATTGGTATTTCCGATAGCTGTTAAAATAGACGCTAGTGGAAATACCAGTATGAAAACCCCAAGAAATTCAGCAAACTTCTGTATTTAAAACAGGCAGGATGAAAAGTATTTCCCCTCTGTCTGGATTCCCTCGTTGGATAATGCTTTCTACATACTCAAGTCAAAGTATCCCACACTGTCTTTTTTGCTGTAGGCTCTTTTTTTTTGGATGAGGAGCAGTATTTAAAAGTATTTACATCAGTAAAGACAGAGATTTGTCATTAGCGAGACTGGTTCTAGAAATGCAAATCTAGTTACCTAAACGTCTAAGTCATAATTTCAGCTTTTACTTCACTTCTTTAGATTGTTTCAAGTGTAAGAAACCTCGTGCCTGACTTGCAGTTCAAGGTATTTATTTTTCCAGGTCATACTGTAAAGGTACTGCTCTGAAAAAGACTGAAAAGAAAGTCTGGTGCGTGTGCAGACTAAGAGAGGACTAAAACCATTGGGATCAAGGGCAGGGAGACACTAACCTGATCAGAGGCATTTAACAGTCTTCTAAGGCACTTATCTGTATTTTCTTGGAGGATACAAGCATCTAAAATTGTCCCTAAGCTACTTAGACTTGATAGTGCTGCAGATACTGAAACCTCTAAAAGGCAACTGAGGGAGACACTGAGATTTTGCTGATCTGAGCTGCTCCCGATCAAGCCTAGCTCTGTCCTCCAGAGGGAACTGAGGAAGACTCACTTCCCCAGGCTGAAGCTGATCTTGGAAATACCTCCCCGAGACTCTTAAGGCATTTTAGTTCTTGTGTGTTTTGATTATCTAATCCAAACCCCTGTGTGAGTGCCCACATACCTTTGAGGTTTTATACAGTGAATGGTTTGGCTTGTACCCAAGCTTTTCATCTGAACACGAAAACCACTAATGGGGGCAAATATTTGTTAACAGTAAATAAAAAACTTTTCAAGGTGCCTTTATAAAACTAGAAGAAGCACAAAGACATTCCTCTGTCCTTTGTGGATTATGTTTAAGATACTATAAGATACTATAAAAAATACTCTGTGGGCTCGTGAGGAAATACATTTGCAGTATTATTTAGGTAAAAATCCGAACATTTAGCCTGAGTTGTTCATTTTGTAAATGTGCTGTTTTACTTTAAGAAATGCTACACGTGTAACTACAAGAATTATCATCATGGCTTCTCTCAGCCCATATTTGCTTTGATAACCGTACATGTAATGCAAACCTGTTTACATTAAATTCTCAAATTGGTACACTTTTAGCCCAGACTGCATGGCCGAGACACTAGCATTTTGCAGTTGTTATTGGTTGGTTTGCCTGGGTTGTAACAGCCTCTAGTATGTGCTTTCATAATTAGGAATATTGACTTATGTTTACTGTCTTGGCTTTGAACACGTATCATGGATTTTCTCTGTTTCTACATAACAGCAGGCAGAATAGCGAACCCTGAGACTGCCAAGGAGGAAACTGCAAGCATAGACCAATATCACTGCAATTTTTGTCTATAATTTTATTATTGGTTCCTACAGAGGTTTTTGTTTTTGCCCTGGGATAAGCCATGTGAGAATACCTGAACTGATTCTTCGAATCCGTAGTAGGAACCTAGAAAGAGGGTGACTTGGCAGGTGTTCACAGAGAAACACAAACTGTGTCTAATTTGAGACCCAGGAAAGATTTTGGTGTCTTGAATCTAGAGATACTCTTTTGACTATACTCATACGTTAGCAAGTAGTGCAGTATAAATGGACTGGATCTGGAGAGCAATACAACTGGTACTGAGAAAGCAAGACCGCATCAGAAGCAATGCCGTGACAGGGTCTTATGTCAATTCATTTTCATAGATACAGTATAATTTACTATTGTGTGAGCAAGAAAAGACTGCAGCTAAAACATCACAGCTAACCAAAAAAATTGAAGCACTCTACAGAAACATTATGATGCATAAAAAATTAACTCCAAGCTCATGTATGCAAAACTTAATTGCATAGGCATAGGCTTCAAATCTCATCAGAGTCATAGTTTAACTGCTCTTCCCAAACACTAGGGTGACTCTTGAAGCATTTCATATATAATTTATCTGAAAAATTTTCAATGCAGTAAATGTTTAAACTTCAAAGAAAATTCAGTTTCTTTGTCCTGAGCTAAGTTTGCTGTGGGGATTTTTTTGTATTGCTATTTAGACAGATGTTTCACAAATACAAATATGAATGAAAGAAGATGCTTGAGCCCACAACTAAAATCAACGTAAACTGGCATTGCTTTATCAAAGCTCATGGGGGCAGATTTGCTTTAGTAGAGGAGTTTGCTCTTGTCTGGTTTTGAAAATGTGATTCAACATGGTCGTCATCCTAGTCAGAAAACTGGGGCTTTTGGTTGTGGATAAACCTGAGTACCTGCAAGAAAAGTAAACAGTCGCCCAATTCAGGAGTCAGTGCTAATGATTGGGGATTTTTTCTTCACCGAAAAACAGAGGCATTCATGGGCACTGGATGCTCAATGCAGTCCAGACAAACTGTTCTGGGGAGATATTCTAAACATTTTTGACATGTTGTCATTCAGTGTTCACACAGACACTTTAGAAGCATACCTGTTCTGAGGCACTAATAACCAGCTCAAGAAATCCTATACAAAAATCATTATATCTGAGGCTCTGAAATAATCCAGGATGTAATGACAAATATTTTATTTTCTTTTTTCTGTTTAAAAAAGAGAAGGAATAATGCTACATCTTGCACTATCAGAAGGATCAACTAATTACTCTTTCATAATACTATACTGAAAGCTAAGAACTGGTTTTAGTTTGTCATCTCCAGTCCTGCCCATGCCTAAATAACATTAGTGTTGAAGTAACAGTGGTGCTAATAGTTGCTGTGCAGCAGTATCTTGGTCTGTCAGGGTGTCACTCCTGCTAATAACTTCTCTGTCTTGCTCCCTCTTTTCTCTTCTGTTTAAGGAAACATTTTTATAATAGGAATATTTTAAATCCAGCTGATGTTTTTAATGCTCTGCAGCAACTAACAGCGATGGGTATACAGCCTGGCATACTTTTCAATGTTGCTGAAGTGCTGCATAAGGGATTTGGCTGTCTGAGTCCCATTAAGGTATACAGGAACCATATGGCCAGATCCCTAAGTACCACTTGAAAAATGTAGGTGATTCTGTCTGTAACAGAGCACAGGTTTTCGAAAGTGCTATTCAGTGCTCCTGTTTTTGAACCTGTCTCAGGTTTTTATTTTCTGCGATTAACTCTTGGAAATTGCTGTAGATAAAGTGTCATCCTGGAAGCTGGATTCTGGGTCACATCCTGCTTCCTGCTGCTTTAGTTTTCCCACTACTGACTGTATGGACAAGCCTTCTGCAGAAGTTCTAAGAAAGAGCCATTTGGGGCACTGTAAACATGTAGTCTGGCTCTGTTCTAAACATTATTTATTAGATGTCTTGGATACATTTACGTTCCCCTTGAAGAGCGGAGGCAGGTAAATGTTTATAAACATTCCCTTTGCATGCTGAGAAGTCTTTTGAAATGAAAGCTTCCTGGTTTCCTTCTGGCTCCTCTGACTACAATGTGTTATTTAAAGCTTTTCTTTCAGAATTATTAACTGACTTTTACATAGGCTAATGTGATGGACAAGGACAGCAGCCCTATAGATCTGGTTATGACAGGAGATGCTTCTGTGCCTAATTCCTCTAACGTGGGAATGAGCACAAAAGAAGCTCCCAGGGAAAATGGAGGACTTGTGTTTTTAGAAGTTAAAATACATAGTGAATACTTTTTGCAGGTTTTCAGAGTTTCAGGGAGGCCGCTACAACACCTGCCCTGGGAGATCTGGGGCAAACTCCGCGGGGAGGCCCCTGGCTGAACCTGGCTGGCTGCTGCTGCCAGGGAGGGCCGTGAGATGGCCAGTGCCCGGCTTTGGGGTGATCCGGTGATGGTGGCAGCTTGAAGGAGCCCAAAGAGGATGGAAAGCTTGCAGAGGTGACGGTGCAGATGGATAGAGATACAGATATAGATACACTTGTGTCTTGCAAGGTGCATGCACTCTGGCTACCAAAGCATCTCCCTGCTGGTTCTGCTTATCCTGCTCTTATACTGTCCAGTATTGCAAGAACCGACAGTAAAAGCTTTAAATAAGCAAAGGACAAGAAAAATACAAGAAGATGGAAGGAAAGGACAAAAGGCACTGTATAACCAGAGAGGACGACTGGCACATTTTGCATCCAGTCCCTTTTTCCTTGTTGCTACTTGTTCCTTGACTCCACTCATGCGGGCTCCACGGCAAATAAGTTTGGGATGTATTTGCAGCTGATAAGGGTGGAGGTTTCTCCATTCAGATATAAGTGTTTACACTGCACTTGAATATTTTAAAGCAGCTTCAGAACTGCATCTGACGTAGCTGGAACCTGCTTTTCGTACTGGAATCTCAAGTGGTCTTTGCTGCCTCCTTCATCATTCAGGCAGCCACTCTTGTGCAAAAGGCATCTGTGTGCTATGGCAAAAATTAGATAGCATTACCTCCTCATAATTGTGTGGCAGAGATCCTTTTGTCTGTATTTGAGAATTATAGGGGCATAAACACCTTCGTGCTTCTTCAAAATAAAGGCTGGAACTGAATTTTTAACATATGCTGAAATGCGTAGTGGGGTTAATTGTAAACCTGTGTTTGTGGGTATCTGCATGTACATAAGACTGTTGGCAAAGAAGTGTCGGTGTTCTGTGTTCAGACATGACCCTTAGACACATGGTTTTCCAGCTGAAAGGAGTGTCTACCTGAAATTTAAGTGATAATGATCAGACAAGAACCAAAAGGGGGGGAAAAAAGAATTTCTTTGATTCTCCTGAGTTCCATTTAGTGTCTTCTGGACATAATGAAACGGCATGTAAGAACCAAAAATATGCCAGACAGACCTCCAGAGACATCAGTTATGTCATGCCGTGTCAATCCAAACAATCCTTTATTTTTGTAGTTTCTGGATACAACATAGATTTCTGTCTCTCTCTGCTCTCTGTCCCGTTGTCTGTTTTTTCATTTCCAGTCATTGGTGCCAACCCAGCTGAATTCCTGCTTGACACAGCTGAAACTCGGTTGCAACAGCAGGTTCTCAGAAATGCCCCAGACCATGGACGAATGCCCTGGTTCTCTCAGCATCTGTGCTAACCTTGAAACCCTACCTGGCAGGCACAGTGCAATCAAAAACTAATCAGTGAAATCAAGCTGGGATTTGATCTTGGCAGCTAACAGGAGAAAAAAAGATGACTGTGCAAATACGGTATGGCTTTCAAGAGGGGAGATGCACAAAGCTGTTCTTAATCATCAGCATCTCAACAAAGCAGTGATAGGAGGACCTGGCAAAGCCTGTCAGCATCTGCGTTAATCCAGTTAATTAGCAGGAAAGGACAAACTCCTCTGGAAGCACCTATGTGACGGGCAAGCTCTCTTCATGTTTCATTAGGGTGATTTTTTTTAAAGGTTGCAGGCAAAACTGTGCCTGTATTGCTTTAGAGCTTTCCCTCACTGCTATGCTGAAGCTGGGGCGTGTCAGAGGGCAGATGGGGCTGGGAGGTAGCGTGGGGCACAGAACACTCGGGCAACATGGCTTCGCGAGGAAGCAGTGTGATAACGAGAGAGTAACTTGAGCTACAACCCTACGCAGTCTGTGTGATTTTCCTCTCCCTCCTCTTCTGCCTTGCTCTTTCAGCAAGGGGAAAAAAAAAAAAAGGAAAAGGCTGCAATGTGTCACAAAGGAACAGACTGGCAGACATCTGCCTCTTGCCTTATTTATTTATTTCTCTAAAAAAAAAAAAAGCACTGGGTACAGAGCCAACTCTTCACTCCAGAGCCCCCGTTCCCTTAACAAACCAAATGGTGGCTGTTGGCAGGGTATTGACAACTTGTTAATGAAGGAATTCTTGACAAAATGACAACCTGTGTGGGATGCTGTGTGAAGCCTTATCCTCCCATAAACCAGTACTGAGTAATTAGGGTGGTGAAAATAGCAACTAACTACTGCTGGGGAGAAGCGGAAGGGGAAAAAAAAAATCTCCTAAATTAATTATAAAAGCAGTTCTGGTTTGAAAAGTATCCCTACTTCCTTTCCCTGAGAAGACACAACAATTTTCCCTGAACTGTCTATTTTATCCTTTGAGTTTCCCTTCGTGGGCCAAAGGGTGTATCTCAGAAGATCAAGCCTGACGACCATGAATTCAGTGCCTTTTTCTCTGCAAATATGATCACCAAATGAAACATCAATGAAAATCAAACAAAAAGTTGGCCGCTGGCACTGCCCCTTCTGCTCCCCGCAAGGGCCCTGTCTGGTTCACCGTACTCTGTTTTTCCCTTGATTTTTGTCTGATTGCTTCAGGCAGGTGGGCCCAACTGTCGACGTCTGCACTAAGTTTTAAACCCCTGAGAGCAGGCCGGGTGATGAACGAGCCAAAGTAGTGTGCCTGAGTTACAAAGTGGATCTTGTGGTAAAGCACATTTTTGACCAGTGGCTTGGCATCATGGGCTCACAGCAGCGTCCACATTCACAACCGAGGCATCAGTCTCGGGTGCTAAAACAATGGTTAGCAGCAGCTGTGGCAAAATCCACAGCTTGTGGTGGAATTACGTTTGGGATGGTCATTCAGTTTAGCTCACTAGGAAGATACCGTTCTATGCCCTGTCTTGAACATGAGCTCATGATAATTTAACTAAATGGTTCGGAAAATCAGGGCAAAAATGGTTTGTACAAGAAGGAAAATTATGTATTCCATTTTAAATGTTGATTTTTTTTTTCCCCCAGAGGCTGAAAACTTTTGAACAAATGTAACATGTAACAAGCAATGAAATAAAATGAAAAACAAAACAAAACATTTTAGGGAGTTTTGTTTTTTTTTTCTTAAATGAAAGCCAGAATTCTGAGAAATTCAGCTAACTTTGTTGTTTTGTACTTTTAATCTGTCTGGACTTTTCCCACCCTTTACAGCTTCTGGGAGTGACATTTACTTTCTACAATTATAGTTTCAGATAAGCAATACAGACTGAAACAAACATTTTATACCTTCCATTTTTAAAATAATGTGGAGAAATGCAGAACTTGTAGACTTTGAACAACACTCAAAGAGCTTATATGCATTTTCAAATCTTCACAACTTTTTTGTTTTGAATGAGCAAAGGAGCCTCGCTAACTTGCTTGTATCTCACCTATTACTCAGGTAAGTTTGTTCCCGTTTGTGGCTTTTGTTGTCATGCTCTGTTAAAACATTACAAAAGCTACAAATAAATAACTGCCTGATGAGTTATTCATTGATTCTTGAAGTGGATGGATAGTAAGAAATCTATACAGTTAATTATATGAAATATTTTTGGAAGGAATAGAGATTGACTTAGTCGTGGTTTACTGTGTAAGGTCAAGAATAAACATAAGAAAGAACACTTTAAAGGTTAAAGGCTTCACTTTACAGGGAGCTGTCAAGACATCTAGTGTTTCAATAACCTGCTGTACCAGTGAAAGGCAAAAGTCAGGTCATGGATATTTTATTCTTTCCAAGTACGCTAACAGAGTTATGAAATAATTGTTTATGCTGCAAGTAGACAATCTTGTTTTGCCTGCATTATGTGCCTTAAATTACTGATATTTTTTTTTCAATGCCTTCTCACTCCACTCAGTTTTCAAAGAAAGTAAATCAGTTTTTGATGTTGGATAATTATGTTGCTTAGTAGCATCGGCAAATTAATGATAGAACATAAATGAATGTTTTATAATTTGGGTAGTCGGCATTTTCTCTGATGTGAAGAAGTATAGCAATACTGACAATGAAATTCTGATACATGCAAATGCATGAATGCATATTAGCACTGGCTCATAAGAATCTTGCTTTACACAGGTGAAAAAAAGCAGGACTGAAAGTCAGTCATTTCAGTTTCCTTTCTGGCAGCTGGATTAAAGGTTTTGGAGGTTTCATATGACAGTAGGGTTGAGAAATTCCTCTAGAAAACTACTATGCAGGGCACATGGTGAATCAATGCACTAGTTTTGTTCAAAATGCCGATTGTGAGCTCCTTTCTTTTTAGGACGAGTTACTCCATGTTCTGGCCCTCCATATAGGGCCACAGGATGCTACCAAGCAACGGAAAATATATCCAAATGAAAAGAAAATAAGGCTTGTCAGATGATGACTATGTTTAAAAAGCAAATAATAAAAAATTAGTCACAGCACTTATTAAAGTCTGGACTGTACTGTAGAGGATAAACTTTCCTTCATGTAAGTGTGTACTAGGTGCTGTAATACTTTTTGTCACAAATGGGAATGAAAAGGTATATAACCCCTTTGTGTTTGAGCTGGCAGTTTAGGGCTGGCTTGGTGATACTGAATTAGGGAGAAGCTCATTTACAGTGAATAGGACTGCTTGTATGATTGTACTCCTGGGGTCAGGTTCTTTCCTTGTAGACCGAGAGGCAAATATTAAGGCTACCACTGATTCTGAAATTCTCAGCCCTCAGGGGGATGCTGCTGCCTGTGCTATTCATAGATCTTGACCTCCCACTTGTGGTACCTGTGGAGGAAGAGGAACTAGCATTGGTTTCAGTGGAAAATGCTCTCTTGCGGAGTAGGTACGAGCTAGCACTTGTCACTGCTACAGAAGGTGACTGTGAATGGGGCATGCTCCTCTGACGTGCTAAGTAAAACACATTTTTTATGTCAAATGCTTTGCAGGCTCAGCCTCAGTGTGCTCAGTCTTTTGTTGTATCAAACTGTCAGTGAGGAGCCATATACCAGAGGATCTCTTCCTGCTCCAGGGTCTTATTTGTCCAAAAGCAATCTGAAATGCAAGTAAATTCCAAGTAACCACACGAGTGAAACAGCTGGAACACTGTCAGCAGAGACAAACATGCGCAAGCAATAGGGACGATGCTAAACTCACTTGCATGGGATTTGTTCAGTTGCTAAAGAACAAAACAGTGACAGGATGAGCTCTCTCACTCTTTCATTTATTTTAATAAATCTGTATATTTCTTGTGCTAACTAAAATAAAGGGAGCAGGCTTTACAGAGCCTGACAAGGTTTTTTTGTTAGTACCCCTTCATGTATGAGCTCCTATTATGATCAGAGGCTCAGAAAGGAATTCAAGCTGCAGCACAATAATCATATTCTTCAAAGTTCTTTCTCTTGTCTTACAGATGAGGAAGTTTATATCAACTTGCATTTAAAGATCGTGCTGTTGGATTTCATGTGGAGTAGCAATAACTGGCTGAAATAGAAGTGCCTTAGACCTGCTTACTTTTGTGACATTGCAAAATTAAGTTTAATATTTGCAAATTGGTTATCTAAACTCAGATTCTGCCTAATCCATAGTATTATGATTCTTTTAGAAATACTGAGCATCCGTATTTTTTTCATATTTCTTGGGGTCACTCAGAGGTACTGACTACTTGACAGTTTTGAAAACGAAGTTGTTCAAATAGGTGCTGAAATACGGCCAAGGGAACTCTGTTTCAGAGGGTGATTTTGACCTGAGATCTGTCCTGGAATGAAGCAAGAAAATGTAGTTTCTGTGTGTAACACTTCTGTGTATCCCACCCATTCAGCACCAGATCTTGACTTGTCCAAACTTCGTGTTTTGTTACAGCTTCACAGTCAGCGAGTTCTCTTCACGAAGGCTGTCAACCAAGTGTCTGAATTACAGCCTGCAATCTGAGTGTTTTTAGATCTAATAATTTCTATACAGTAGGTAAGGAAAAGAGTAGCAATCGGCAAGCAGCCTCCTTTCCCTCAGCATTCCTGGCTAGTATCGTTCAGGGACTCTCCGAGAAGGGTGTTTGTGAATTTTAGAGCAGAACTCAGCTTTCTCTGTTTTCATTGTATGAGCTAGGAAAAATCCTCGTAACATCAAGCTGCCTCCTCCCTCAGCAGCCAGCCCCAGCTTCCATGTTTGCGCGGGTGCTGACACTCAGCATAGTTATTTCTTTCTCGTAGAACAATTGCATTCCCACCAGTGCTTACCAATTCCAGCAACTGGTGATGGCTGAGCAAATTGTAACCTGGGATCTCTCCTTCCTGCACTGTAGCTGACTTCTCTTTCCCCACCACAGGACCTCAGCGATGGCCTTCCTGTGATGGTACAACTGCACAGTGCCCCACAGGATGGAAACCTGATCCTTGACAGGGACTGCACCAGCATAGTCCAGGTGTTACCCACAACACCATGGGGCAGGGCACTCTTGGTGTAGGTAGGTTGTTGTACATGTACAGGTAGCGTGCATGTATGTTGAGGGAAGATACAGATGAAGGAAGTTGCACCAGCAGCAAAAGTGTACATAGATGGCAACGCATGACAGAACTTCCAGAACAGTGATGGCACTGTGTTGAACTGTTGTTATACCTTCAAAATAATTTACAAAAAAAGACCTAACTAAAGTAAATAAAAGTGAGAAACTGAAAACCAAGGCAAAGAGAGGTAAAGGAAGCTGTCTGAGGAGACTGCAATTAAACCATGAGAATTTCTGACTCCCAGGCACATATTCATCTCAGTTCATCAGATTTGTCTGCCTGATTATTATTTAGAGTGAAATGTATGTTGGCTTGTTCACTTTATTTATTCACTTTAATCATCCCACAGCTCCTTCCACTCCAGGGCATTGCTCATGGACAGGAGATCTATAATTTAGAGAAATCCTGAGCTTGGAAATGGGTGACTTGCTACAGCTTTAGTGCAGGTGTCATTTCATAGCAGTAGATCCTCTGATTTAGACCAGTGGATATTCTGGACTAATAGAAACCGAGCTTGTCTGGCAGGCAGTAATATATAATTGGGAAACTATATGTTGCTGCCTCATTCTTAGGATGAAAACTAGGGCTAGGAGATGTTTGCTCTGTCCCAACAGCAGGCTATCAATATTATCAGCAGCATTATTAGCATTTATTGAAAGTCTTTTGTAAAGAACTGCAAGTTTACACAGAGGTAATTTACATCAGATAATTAGGATGCCTAAAACCACATATGGAAGGATAGATGCTAGTAGTGCTAAGTAGTTGATTATATTACATTGCAATGCTATTCTAGGGGGATTAGAGCATTTTCTGTCACTGCTGATTGCATAGCAACACAATGAGAAGTTTGTTTCACACATTTCTGGGTCTGACGGGTTATGAATTTAGACTGCACCTTAAAATTAGTCTGATACTGCACAATCTAGGTGATACTATCCAGCAGAAGAAGATGTAAATGACATGCCACAAAATGCTGAATCTCATGTTTTGCATAAACCATGCTGTGTTTGCATACAAATGGTTTTGCAACACCCTTCTGTGTAAACTACTGACTTTGCTTTTACCAGTATGCAGTTTTGAAAGACAATATTGACAAATGCAGCCATGTTTAACCATATTTATTGGTTGCTTCTTATCATAAGACTACGTTTTTCCCTTTAAAGAAAGGGAATAATATGCCATCATGCCATCAAGATTCTGGGCTTGAGCTTGAATTGTTCCATTTAGTGAACTGTGAAAAGAAGATCTGGATATTACCAAATCTTTTTTCTGTCTTAATTTCAATTACATATGCGGTGAAACTTGCTATCCATCCAATAGGAGGATGTAGTTCTGTAAGTTGTATGTAAATTCAGTATACGCTTAGGTTTAGATTGGATCTTGAGCCACAGAGCAGCCCACATTGGTGTCAATCAGCCCTTAAACTTATGATGTGTCAGATCCCTAATCAATATTGGGAGCCTGATACAAAACCCTGCAGAAATCAATGGGAGCTTTTTGATCCACATCAGTGGTCTTGGTATGAATCCACTCCGTTTAACTTAGCTTTCCAGTCAAGGTGCAGGCCTGGCTAAGGCATAGGTCTGACCATGCCGTAGGCCTGTATCATCTCAGAAGGGGCAAATGGTAACACTACACTTGGAGGAATTTGTTTGCTGCTTCCTCAGTGTGTGTCAAGAAGTGGCATCTGGGTTAATAGTTTATCTGGTGCATATCTGTAGTCATTTACTGACTGTGCTGAGAGGCTGAGGGGAGACAAGCCGAGCCAGGGCTGCTGCCCCTGCAGTAGGGAGAGTGGGGAGAGTAGGGAGTGCATTTCTTCCTACTTGCAAGCTTTTCAAGGTTGTGAAAGCCTCTATGCCCCCTCCTACTGCTCCTTCCTTAAGTGCTCACAGGGGGGCCAAGCAAAATGTGGTGTTGTGCCTGACAGAAAGATTTTGCTAGGTCAGGCATGAGGATGATGCTCTCCAGGGCTAAGGTTTCATAAAGAGCAGAGGCACTGAGATCCAGGAGCATTACTAAATGGGCCAATCAATACCAAAACCATTTTTCATCATTCATTCACAGGAAGAATAGGGATGTCTAACTCAATCATTCCTTATAGAAAATAAACAGGCACCTTGTCAGCCCATGAGAAAAATCATTCACTGATGCCAAGATAATGTTTCTAAACAACTGACTGGATCAAAGATGAAATTTAATTGATTATGTGTTAAATATTCTTTCCCTCCCTGTCTCTGACATAACACACTCTCATACACACAGAGTGAAAATACCCAGACAGTAGGCCGAAAAATTTCCTTGTTGTTGCCATAGAAATTTCAGGCGATTATCCATTACTGTGGCTGGATTGCTTTTAAAGACACAGGGTATGAGTCTTTTTCACTGAAATGATGTAAATCAGAAACAGCGCTGCTGAACTAGTGTAAATGAGACGAGAGCCAGTGCTACAGTGTTAGAGGCTCTTTCTTTTTTTGGTCGTTTTTCACTAAGCGAAAAAAATGATTGAATTATGCACATAAGCCACAGCATGTCTGTTGTGGCCAAGTTCAAAATCCTGGGTGGAAGGTTACAGTTTTTTAGGATTTTTGTTAATTGCTGCTAAAGTCTTTGGTGTAGGACTTGGGTATTACTCAAACACGTAGTGCAGATATATCCTTCACAGCACGATTTATGTCTGTATGTGGGAAAAAGAGGCAAGAGGAGAAACTAGCAGCATTTGAGCAAAGCAACTTCTCTGGAGTCACAGGCAGATCAAGGGCAGGATAGGAGCAGACCTCCTGTCTCTCCTGCTCCCATCTTACTAGACAACGCCTGTGAGTATAAGCGCAGTGCAGCAGGTAACAAAAAGCAATGCTCCATTAGCCGGTTTGCTTATACCAATATGCATTTGTCAGATCTAGTTTGTAGGCGAATATCCAACTGGGCAGCCCAATAAACAGCATATGACTATGACATCCACCTGCAGTCTGTTGCTGTTGCGTTGAATTAATCAGAGTTTGGCTCTCTGTGCTCTTTATACAAAGGGAGAGCTGAGGGAGTGGAAACAAATGAGACTGATCTCCTTTTATGCCAGGCATGTGTACTTGTAACACTGCATTTGACCTTTGCCCAGGGCACCCACAGCTCTACAAGTCTCTGCCCACCTCCTGCAACAAACCACTTCCAGTGCTTGCCAGGGAGCAGTTGAGAGGGAAATGTCCTGATGCAGATGTTCAGGACCTGAGATTTCCTCTACGTCCAGCCCTACTTTCAGGAGGGTGAGCTGGCTCAGACACAACCCCTGGAACAGCAAGGATTTGACCTAGTGGTGTAGTGACTTTCCAGTCCAGGCTTGGCCAAGTGGAGCATCAATATCACATACCTGCCAGGGTCTTGTGCCTTCACCCTTGCCTGGAAAAAACTCATTCCAGTGCATATACCAGAGTGTCTGAGAACAGCTGTGTTGGGGATCTGCAAATTAGAAGGCTGGCCTTCTTGTTTGCTCGTGCAGTTATGCACACATGGCTTCAAATATGTTCATTCGAGCTCATTCCTGGCCTCCTATATGGGGAGCGTGGAGTGCAAGATAGTCCCCGGGACACAGTGTTGATTGTGCACTGGAAGCGCTCACCTTAGAGGGCGACGAGGCACATGACACACAGCAAGGTCTAAATTCTTGTTTCTCTGAGCAGTATTCGTTTCCCTTCTGCAAGCTGATTAGGCTCTCAAGTGCTGAGGCTGGCTCTCAAGAGCTGCTGCTGGGGTGGCAGTAGTAGGGATATGAACCACTGCTACAGGAACCTTAAATGGATCATAGACAAGTTGAAGTCTATCTCTGTAGCCTGAAAAAGCCTGGGTCTACAGACACAGGTTCTCCAGCAAAAAGTCCCTTCCAGACAGCCCTTCTCCAGGGAGACTTTCCTTCCCTTTCAGCTATTTATATCAGTGGGGAGAAAGATTTGCCAGGTGATATCTTTCCTTCTGTTTTGTGCTGTAGTATAGGAATTTCTAACCTCAGCGCAAATGTGGTGTTAGGCACCTTCCTTGGGCACTATTATTACTTGCTTCTGCCTAGAAAAGTGATTCTGGAACATTCGCACTCTGCTGTTGCTTGGTAATATTTTCACAGAATTAATGGATGAATGCCTGTCAATAATACTGCTGGTAGATGTTAATGCAGTTCAAAGGCGTTAAGACGCTGTCACCCCCTCAATGAGCTGTATATTTTATATCAACTTTCTTGGGAGCACTGTGGACTTTCACATTTGGATCATCTGTAAATACAGCAGCTCCATGACTCATGTATTTTTTTTTCCCTATTTGAACTCAAAGAAAAATTAATCTGGCCCATCTACAGCTGGACTTGTTTAGAAAATCTGATTGCCTTCCAGACATTGTCCATCCATGCTCCAGGGATGACAATCTTTCCACATGCTAATTAACTGAGGACAGAAGAAATCATGACAAAACATTCCCATCTTTGTGCCTGCAGCTGTAAATTCAGAATTAAAGTAATTTTGGGAGAAATAATGTTGTGAAGTGTCACAGAAGATTTGTAACTGCCAGTGCTTTTGAAGGAGCTAAGCTTATAACCATGCACCGAATATGATACTGAAATATAATATTCATTTGTTTAATGACTTCTTTGTTCTGCCAAAAAAGCCCAGCAGGACTGGGGCTCCAGAAAGCATCTACGTAATTCAGATTAGAAGCTTGACCAGGGAATTGCAGAGATAGAGGCTAGAAGTAACTCAGGTATGGACCTTTGATGTCTGCTCTATTCTCTGTTAAACTAAGTCACTGAGAGTCATTAGGACTCTGTTCAAAAACGAGATGTGCCAGGAGAAATGGCAGAGGCATGAGGCTCAGCTGCTAAAGAAGGAAATATAAATGAGCAGTATCTCGAACGCCATAGATTTATGTTATACCAGCTGCCTGAAAAAGACAAATGTTAGTTATTCAAGAGGAATCATGCACAGTAAAGTCTTACCTGTGAACAATATTATGATATTGGTAACTGCTGCATGAAACGGGGAAGGTGAAGAATGTCCGTAAGGATTCCTCAGTGGTGACTGCACTTCTGTCAGCTCTTACCTTTTACCATAAATTTTATGATATGTGCTATTTTCCACTAACTCTTGGTACTATAATAGAAGAATCTCAGATTGCATAGAAAAGAAAGAAAACAGTGTGGGGAAAATGCCTGAAAACATGATTAAAAACATTTGCCACACAGATGATGAATGAAAATAACCCAGCATTTTATCTTTACCTCAAGATTTGTCCTTCAATAAAAGTGAAAATAACTCCTTAGCTGCAGGACTTTGCTCATCACAGTGGCTCCGAGCCATGTGTGTACTCCCATTTACACCCACCCTGATTTCCCAACAGAAATCTTTGTGTGGATGAGTGCATTCAGGGCTGTTCCAAATCCCATTAGTCAGTCAGAGTCTTTCAATAGCCTGCAGTGGTCTTTGAATCAGCACTGTGATCATTAATAACAAGTTAGAAATGGCCATTGCAGTGTCTGGTTGCCCCAAAAGGCTTCTTGTAACATTTTTCTGCTGCAGCAGGCCTAACCAGTGACTGTTCTACTTTTATCCGTACCACTGAGCAAAATAGGTGGGCATGAGGAGTGTGAAAAAGCAGTAAGGAAAATGTCTTCTGCTTTTCTGTCTTCTAAGTATCTCCTTTCTTTAGGTATGCCTGCATCACTGTCAGTCGAATGCTAGATGCCTTGGTAATGAATTAGAATTCAGCATCCCCTGAGTATTCTGCACTGAACAGTTTAAAAAAAAACCCAAAAAAACATTTTAAAAGAGTTGACAGATTGAGAGCAAAAGCAGTCCCAGAAGTTTTGTATGCACTTTACGTGTGACTCAAATCCAGGGTGTCCAGCTGGTTCAGACAGAGCTTGCAATGATTTTCATCCTTGTAGTTCCTGGCTCCTTGGGCATGTGTTATTAAACAACCTCCTGTTGCATGGTTATGCTGGTAAATGTATGTGCTATCCCATAACTGCAAAGGCAGCAAGGGTAGAAAATTTCAGATGGAATCTGGAATATTAGTGTTTACCAATACAGTGAGCCAGAGCACTCTACATGTACATAGCAGCAGGGTCAGCAATCCATGGAAAGTGGCAGAAACAGACAAATTTTTAATGACAGTCAGTGAGACCAGTGAAGTGCTGGGAACTAAATCCACAAAATCTGTAGACAGGTATCTGTGAAGGGTGACAATGATGGCTTTTTTTGAGGGGGAAGACTTGGTGGCTGTTGGGAATTTGTGGATTATGCTGAATCAAGACAATACAAATCAGCTGAACAGCAGCATCTTGCTTACTTCTGGCTCCTGCTGGGTTGCTACTGGGAAATCTGGTGAAGCAAACACAATCTTCTATGAAAGGCAGCAGTAAAAAAACTGAAGGTTACTCTCTTTGACCATTTACAGATATTTTTATTTCTAGCGCTGTGATCCTGGATATTTTAATGAAATCATGCAATGCAAAACAGCTCCTCTGCAGCTGTCTCAGGACCTGGGATACTACCCCAATCTCTTGAGACAGGTTTTACTACACAAAGTAAAAGACCTCTACGTGGGAGGTAAGTCTGAACCCAGGGGATTTATTCAGTGCACACAAGCAGGGAAAGAATAAGAGTACCAGAGTCTGGCTCTACAGGCTGCATCAAACCGTGATCTGCTGGTTTCCAAAGCAAAGGAGTTTGGGGCCAGGCTGGAGCATGCTAGACTTGCACCTACCCATGTGCCCAGCTTCGTCCCCATGGAAACTAGGCATGAAAGAGGGACAGGGTCTCATCTCAGCCTGGAGTCTGGACATGACCCTGGCAGACATCAAGAGCTGGGATCTGGCCAGAAACTGGGCTCCACGGTGTAGATAACATCACTTACTGCAGCAGTTTATGATATGGATTGTAAAGGTGCACATACAGGGCAGTTATTATTTTAGCTGACACTAAAAATGCATAGCTTGATTTGCTCCATGTCAGCTAGCTTGTGTGCTGACACTGCTAGAGCCATTTAGTAGCTTATGGCAACTTCTTATGTGACTTCTTGATTTACTACATATTCCTCATTCAGATTCCTACTGGGAAAGGAGCCCTGACATTCTGTCAGACTTAAATCTATCTACTTGTGACGATAGAAGTTTCATACTTTTGTATTGGTATTCCTTCCTAATAGAAGGATACTAACACTCATTTGACTGCAGCTCAGTTGCAGCTTGATTCCTCAAGCAATGGTTTAAACCATTTGAAAGGAAAGTGTAGGCTTTATAAAATGTGTGGAAAAGATGAGCGATGTCTGAGCATGTAAGCCAGATGTTTCATTAGCAAGACGCATTTTCATGGTGCAGCACACCAAAGAGGATGTGGGCGTAAGGTGCCAAGCTATTTGTCCCACCGGGACCATGCTGGAATTAGGGATGAAAACCCTGTTTCTCCTTTAAACTGGTGTGTTTCCAGTTGTGTTGTTTTCCAGCAACAGCATGTTCCCACAGAAAGCAAACGCTACTCATTAAAAAACACCTACCAAAAGCCTATTTTTTAGAACAGTTCTGAAGTGTGAGCACCTCAAAGTTCAGTAAATGGTGCGTTCTATAGCTACTGGTGGAATTTTCTTCAGATGAGTGGCCATACCTCACAGATTCTGTGGATTTACTTAGTATGGGCCTTAAAGGGGAGATTTGCAAAGGCATAAAGAAGAAGTAAGTATCTAGATGCTGTCATCGTATGAAGCTGTTCATTTAACTAACCTTCATGCTTTTGTATATCCGTGTTTTATCTGTGTTCATATGGCTGATCCTCTATGGTGGTGTGGTAGTGCCAGTCAATCAAGCATTGAGTTAATTAATTACATGTCTTTTATCTTGCTATGTATGAGGCTCCCTTTGGCATTCATGTGATATTCAGGAAGGTTTTTAATTAGGCTATGCCACCATTGCGTTTGAGCTGTGACAGTCTGAATCTATTTGATCAAGAGAAGGTGCAAAATATGCCTGAGGTGACCAGTGCTTGGAGTGGCTCCACCCTGATTTGTTTGTGTTTTGAACTAGGTGGCTCATAATGCACCGAGCAGACATTGAGCACTTTCAGGGAATTATTAATTCAACAGACACTTTATACCTCTGCCCCGAGGGATGGTCAGTTTAAACAGTGCCAGCCAGATTATGTAGCCAGGAGGATGTTAATGGAGCTGAAGTCAACTCGTATGCCAAAACAAATAAATAAAATGTAACAATGTGAAAATATTGTTTAAAGAGTCGTACTGACTTCTTAGTACATGCAAAATGAACATTGATTTAAAATCTCACTTGCAGCTGGTCAGGCCCTGCAAACTGTACAAGCTGACACCAGACTGCATTGGCCCCAGGACAGCAAATTCCTTCAGCAACCTGTGCAACTTACCCACTTTCTCCTTTCAGAGGCTGGTCATTTCTCATCACTGCGAGCTAGTTTGGCCGGCAGGTCTAGCATTGCTCCGGCATGCCGAGAGTGTTCTCTTAGCACAGCATAAGCAGGCAAATAGACTACTTGATCTGGGGATCTGAACTGCAACTCGAATTTCCCTCATATCTTTTTAAAAGCAGTAGAGGAAGTGTAGCACAAAACCGGGTTAGGTTTATATTTCTGTGTACGTACAACTGATATGGATTTAGTATGCTGTTAATAAGCGCCAGAGTGTTTTGTCTAGCATTAAGAAAGCAACCAAAGGAAAGAAAACCACATTAACATGCAGCGTGTGTAGGTGAGCAAAAGATCTGATTACTTTACTTTTCTCATCTCTTTCTGGATGAAAATGTGGATATAATGGAAATAAAAAGACTTGCTAATGACTTTGGTAATGCAGTGTCTCTTAGAAGGGTATTTCGACAAGCATATGACGTACCTGAGAAACAACTGAAGTTGTGGCTTTTGGCACTTCTTGCTCCATTTTAGTCAATAGCTTCCGTTTCTGTAGCTACAAATTGCCAAAGCAGTAACTGCAGCCCTGGTTTAGCTCACAGCGAGTGCCCAGGCTGAGATACAGGAGTCCATGGCAAAACTCCCTTTGGCTTCAGCAGGGCTCTAATATCTACTTCAGTATGCAGTTCCTGGAATTGCTGAATGGCCTGTAAAATGTTTTTCATCTTTAAAATGAACAAGAAGACATAATTAAGACTAGACTGAGGACTGACTCAAACTGTGTGTACACTGGGCGTGTGAATGACTGGGTAGGTACCAGTGCAAATATAAAGCTTACAAGGGCAAATTACTAATTGTGTTCTTAAGCTGGTTTTCCACCTGCACATGAGACACTTCGATTGTAAGAGCAGATCTGGCATCTGTAAGCTTTCTTTTAAACCTTTCAGACACATACGTGCATTTCTTACGCTTAATGACCCTACCAATCTGCTTTCAGCTCAGTAATATCATTGCCAAAGTTTTTTTGTGACTCCAAAGAATGTCTGTTTGAGTGCCTTGAGCAAGTAAGATGTATATTAGATTTGACTGAGGTCTTGTTAAGGGTCCAGAGAGAAACATCAGCTGTGGAAGGTAGCATTGTCCTCTGCCATGGTTGAAACTAAGGTAAGCCTCACACAAGATGCTGAAAGTTTTTGTTTTAAGTACAGGTTTATAATTATGTTACAGATTCCTAACACGTCTGGGGATTTCAGTTGTGAGTTTGCTGATGGGAAGATCCTTTACAAAAGATTAGCTGTTTAGATTCACTCCTGCATGAGCAGAAAACTATTTTAGCATGCTAACACCTCTATTAAGAGCAACCACTTTTTATAGGAAGCTCATTAACTGTCACTTTATTTTTTTCAGTGGACGGTTGTCTTTCTCCCATGTTGCTGTCTGCAGGCTGGCCTGCCTATTCCTTCAGTAGTGGAAAAATATTTTCATATGCAGTACAGAGTGCATACACAGACTATTATTTTTACCAGTATGCTACTCATACTGTGGATGTTTTCCAGCAAATGAGGCAGGAGGCTGTCAGCAGAGATCAAAGGCTGAGCAGCAAAACAAGCTGAATGTCAGGGAGAGAAGAGACATGCTTTCGGTCATGTCTGTGGCCCTGAACTCTTGCGGACAGGATGGGACGAGAAGCCATTTACATTAGTGGGTAGTATGTATGTAGGCAACAGGAACAGCAACTGTTACGTAGTACGAAAATGGCCCCTGGTATATCTGGAAGACCTTCCATACAGAAATATGTACTAGCCTATTCTTATTCTCTAGTATTAACCTATTCTTATATAATTATCCTTTGTATATATAATCCTAATATTATCCTAATCCCTATATAATCCTAATATTAGCCTATTCTTATGCTCTAGCATCAGAGGCAAAAGGAGAAAGGGTCTTGTATTTTTATCGCTGTTGCAAAAGTTTAGCAGTGTTAAAGATACATATTAAAACACTTTTACAGTTGTGTGTCTGATTCTGACATATGCATCTGCAATATCCACTGAATAAATATGCAGAGCAGGGCAGCATCTACTCAATTTGGAAAAAAACCCAGAGTTAAGACAGACCACGTCTTTTGCAGAAGTCAATGAGTGTTTTAGCTATATCACAAGCTTCTCCATTGTTCTCTTTCCTTCTCCAAAAGTTCTCTGTGGTTGCAGCTCTGAAGTCTCTCATTCGGCTATGGTGTATTGTCTATAAAGTCTGCTATTAGTATGGATTTTTAACACTATAGTGAGCACCCTGGAGGGTGATATTAAATGTAGATGATGACAGAGTGCAGAAACTCAGCAGAATTACAGTTTCAATTACCCAACCGCAAACATGGGTCAGAGACATATTCCTAAACCCTCAGTTCCATCTGGGTCTCAAATGACTTCAAACTCCCATACAATTTCCTTGTTCAGTTGAAACTTGTCTTATTTCTGCTTGTGGTCCATTTATTTTCCTGGGACAGCCATTAAAGACATTTAGTCTGGGAGGCACTGAGAATTGCTTTAGAAACATGAGCTGATATCACTGTTGGGAAATGATCTCCTGCCATCTCACACTCTGCGTCTCCAAACGACGTCTGGTGCAAGTCCAGAGGCTGAAATTAAAAGGTACGCTGCAGCTGCTTAAATAACCCAAATTCATCTTGGATGGTTTCTCCAGGAGCATAAAACTGTCTCTCACTATGTGCATGATGAGCCAGCCTCTTCTGAGACCTCCAGGCACTGCTAGATCATAATGTTAGAATAATAGGTATGCAGTATAATAAGAATTGTTAATATAAATGTTGACCTAACAGTATGAGTGAATATATCAACTCTGGCAAGTACATCCAGATCTGAGATAACTTGTTCTGTTCTGTATGGTATTTAAGATACCATGTGGCTAGATTAAAATGGATGGGTATTACAGAGTTTGGTTCATGCCAAAAAAATGAACAAGCAATAAAACAAAGTATAGGCTCAAATACTCTTATGGTAAGGCTATTATAAATACTGAGTCGGGAAGATAAGCATATCAAAACGTCAAGTTTTAGTGAAATAAAAGAAGTTCTTTAGAGTAAAGAGTTTGGAGCAATTCTCCAGCTTACTTCTCCCAGTGAAAAGCATGAGCCTGCCAATTATATATGAAATATCCCACCAGGTTGTGCAAATTCTTATAGTGTGACCAGGCTGAAAGTCAGTGACAGATGTTAGCTGTAGCCTTTCAGCAAGTGCCATTATAAGTAACTGCATAGATCAAACTATTAGACCTTAAGGTAAAGTGAGGATGTCCTGGGTTGATGCTATTATCTCATGTTGCTAAGAATTTTAGGGAATATGTGGAACCGTTGAATGAAGTTTCAACTCTTTCTGGTATGCTGCTCATTACAGAAATAGGGAATTCTGAGAAAGACAGAGAAAGACAGAGAAAGAATATATCAAGCTAGTTAGAAATTGCTGAAAGGGTTATGAATGGTGGGCCAGAACTTCAGCTGACATAAATTGGCATAGCTCAGTTCAACTTGGTGGACTATGCCTATTTTAAATCTGCTGAGATTCCAGCTCATTATATGGAAACCTAAATCCATTTACAGATCATAGCAAGAAAAGGCTAATATTTAAGATCACAGAAGTAAAGTGTTCGTAGATAATACTACCTTTTTCCTTTTTCTTTTTAAGTATCAAAGTCAAAATGACCTTTAAAGATGATATGGTGTTTGAGGCACTGGAAATTTATATGTTGTTGCAGAATAAATCCAATATATTATTAGGAAGATAACATAGCCATATTTCTTTATATTACAATTTTATTTTTAACTACACTTTTACAAGAGACATCATAAAAAGTTAATGTGTCTGAGAATTTAAAAAAAAACCAAACACAACAAGAAAAATCTATCCAGCTACAAGCTCTTAGGCATAGATTTGTAACCATGTTCTTGCCCTGTTCCAGACACAGTCCAGATTTTTCCTTGCTAGCTCTTATCTCCAGATAGCTCAACCCAAAATGTTAATTCTACATGGGAAGCTATAAAAAGCAAATATTTGACCCTTCTCCTTTTTGCTAAGAAGGGAGCTGTGATGGAGGTTTGATGGTGCTCAGCAGCAAGGGTATTGCCATTACAGAGTTATTTTGTGATAAATGCATCCCTTGCCTTTTGACCCGGCTGAGGGAGAAACGATCTGGCTTTTGCCAGAAGGGCTTCACGGTGCAAGCTTCATCCCATGATCATTTCTGCCGGAGTGGCTGACGGAGGGAGAGGCAAGAGATGTGAGGAACCACAGCCAAACATTTCTGCTGCCTGTTACCACTGCTGCATCTTCCAAATGCGGCATGGGGGACTGCAGCTTTAGGGCTTATTTTACTAGAAAAAATAGCAGATGCACCATGCACATTGCTGAGGGGATCAGAAAAGAGTCAAGCTCTGCAGAAAAAAAGAGAAAGTTTTGTTGAGCCGTAAGATCTTTTGCAAGTTTATGTACCACTCTGGCTTTTGAGAAGTAAAGCTGACAGGCTGATATGGTCCTGACGTTTTGATGTATTTTTTGATAGAGTTCAATGACACAAAGGCCCAAACACACATGGGTAGATTCATTTTTCCCTTGAACTGGAATAAATCAGGAGTAGTGGCATTACATCAAAGCCACGCTGGTGTTGGCAGTGCTGAAACGAGGTTCATTTAGCAGTGCGATGCTATGAAAGATGTTATTTTGCATAACCTTCCGCACAGAAATGAACCTATTCCCCCCCCCCCTTTTTTTAATGCCACAAGAGAAGCTGTTTGTGATACTTAGCTAAAGACTTCGTATTTTCAGACTCTCTTGTCCGCTGCTTATGATTTTAATCCTTCAGGCTGAAATTCTGCATGCCGGCTCTCTGTCTCGGGCTTAATATTTTTGTGAGGAAAGCTGCAGGTGAAGGTGAGTCAGCCATTTCTCAGAATGCAATTTGGAGGAAACATATTGTTTTGCCCCTGTTAGAGAATGAAATAGCCTCCCCCCTTCTCCCCAGCTATTTGACTTAGAAAATCAAAATACCAGGTGGCACAAATAAGCTGAAACAGCCCTAAGTGGCCCCACCTGTGAGCACCCCACCCCGCCCGTGGCCCAGGGACTCCATTTTAGCTCAGCCGGGGCCGTTGTTTCTCTTCCCCCCAGACTTGGGGCTGTATCGTGGATGAGCCCCCTCTCAGCCCTGTGACTTGTCCCACCGGCTGCGGGGCCCCAGCCTGCGCCTGCACCTGCACCCTCATCTCCCGCCAGCCCGGTGCTGCTCAGGTATGGTGTGGCTGCGTGCCTGTGGCTTGTGGGCTCTGTGGGTTGCAACAGCGGGCGCCGTGTTTTCTTACCCCCTCTGAAATGGTATGCGGGGTGGGTGGTGTAAGACGGTGCGACGAAGGAAACTTCATTAAATGGCAAAGCAGGCACAGGTGTGAGAAGAAGTTAAGGCTGCAAAGTTAAGCCCTCAACAGGTATGAGATGCTGTTCTCAGGCTCTGTGAACATTAATTGTTTGGCTGGTAGTCCTTTTCCACAGACCTTGTTTGTTGCGCAGCTATTTCTTCAATATTTCCTTCCGGTCTGGCCCGTGCGTGGCTGCAGGCCTGTGTTCAGGGCACCCCACCCAAATCCCGCTCCCAGTGTGTAATGGCTTCTCCCCGGGGGCCTGTCCAGGGTTTTCAGGGTTGTGTCTGAACGCTTGTGAGCATTAATTGGTTGCTGCTCGCGAGGGCCTGGAGAGGCGAAGTAGCCCCTCCAACCTACTGATGGAAGACAGAGGCCTGAAAGCAGAGACTGTGCTAATGTTTTAGATGTAAAATGCTATAGTATGTCTTTTGTAAGTATTTCCTAAGATGGGATATCAAGCCTGAAACTCCAGACTGAGTTTTTGGTTAGTGTGCTTTACAGAAATTTATCAGTCTGCCTGTTACTATTATTATATCAATTCTGAGCGATCGTGGGTTCTGCAAATCTGGTGCTGTGCATCTTAAAGCAGGTACCCAGAATACAGTCTTCATACAAATACTGGCCACTAGCTACCTCTCTGAGCAATGTGCCCAGCATCACATGGAACTGATTTGGCATGCAAAAGTAGGCATAAACATTGTCCAGTCCTCTGGATAGGTGAATTCAGTTTTCACAGGCCCGTGGTTTCCTGACAAGACACCTGTTGAGACTTGGTATAGCAAGTATTCGCAAATATTGGGTGCATGTTTACCTTTGAGAGTCTCTTGTCCAAAGTTGTTCACCACTTGTTTACTTTACAGTTTGTCTCTTGTTGTTCTGTAAGCATACTGATTAGAAGCCTGTCCTTACTGAGGTTATGTAGAAAAAAACCTTTTAGATGAACCCAGAAATGCACTGTTCTAGGTTTCACGTTAATCTTTCACATCTAATCTTTCTGAAAGGCATCGAAAAGCATAGGTCTTCCTTTGGTGTACTGTAATTTCAAATTTGCACTTTATGGTGAAGTTCTCCAAATTATTTATATCCTTTGCTCTTGATTGCAGTGGGATCCCTGTGCATATATGTATAATGGAATGTCTATTTCATCCTTTGTTTGTAAAACACAAAAGTAGCTTTTGGGCCCAAATATTTACTGGTTAGAGCCGTAAAAAAATAAGTTTTAATTTTTCCCCTTCTGGCTCTGGGAGCCTTTCTTAGATGAGAGGTGGTTTCTATGAACAGAGAATGAATTCAATCTACTACCTGTAAGTGATAGGCAGTAAAAACTGGTACCACATACATACATCCTTATTGGACGCTTTGAGCAAAACCTGCATATTTCTTGGTCTTTTTTAAGGTATCTTTTTACTGTTGTTCAGTAGGAACACTTTTTTTTAGTATTCTAAGATAAATCATTCTATTGGCTGGATGAAAAAGCAATAGGGCCTTAATTAAAGAATGAATTTTGTAGAATGAATTTCATAGAGAAAATATATTCCTTTTGAACACCAAAACTATTTAATATTTGAGCTGTAATAAACTCTGCATTTTCCACTTGGATGCTGCATCCTATTACAGTTAGATAAAAACAGCAGTAACCTCTGTTTCTTCACAGTGTGTTTTCGTAAGGGATAAAATTTATGTATTACTGGAAGATATTACAAGTAGGAAAATGATGGAGTTGTCAGTACAATAAGCATACTGAGCATGAAGTCTGAGGCTTTTGGCAATTATGTACAAAATTTATGTAGCAGAACTCAGTGAAAGACCTTACTGAAGATTAAGGTGATAGTAGTCTTAAACACAGTTGATGGCAGTCACTCTCACTTTCTTGTGGACTTCTTCAACATGCCTGCTAGCACAAGGCCAAGATACTCTGGCTAGGATGACTGGTGTGCCACATAGAGGATAAGGGATGCTGGCTGTTGAGCCTTCATTACCCCTTTGGGGTTCCCCTTCACTGGTGAAGACAACAGCTTTTTGCACAGGTTAGCAGTTGCATTAGGAAGCTCATCATAGAGTCTGAAGATGAGACAGACCTTGTGGAGAAGCTGTATTGGAGCCATGCTGCTTCTTCTACTGTTTTATGACTATGAGGCCTTCAGTTTAAGGATTGCTACGGCCTGGCTGCAGGTGTAATCATCTGTAAAAAAGATGGAGGAAACTGTGGATTAGGTGCATAGTTAATTTGGGGCAGATGTCTGCTTCAGTCAAGACCTGCACATATATATATATGCATATTCATGGTATGGTCCCTCCAGCAATACAAAGTTGTTATGTTACAGTGTGTCAGGTACCCAGATTACACCTCATTATGCCAGATGCCCGGTATAAAACTGGTCCCTTATCCAATGTCCTGACAATCTAACAGGAGTGTTGGGAAAAGAACAACAGCTAACTAAATATGGAAAACTGCAGTATGCCGGGGGCATGAACTAGTTCTCAGATCTCCCACCAAATCCACACTTCTAGTGGCCTCAGCTAATATATGTGTATTCCACATTACTCCAGAACAAATCAAGTGAACAAGCAAGTAGGGCAACTGCCCCAACACATTTGCAAGCCAACCTTTGTTTCAGGCAAGGGTCTGGAAAAGCTAATGTTTGCTAAGTGCTGTAATCCACTTGGACAAGATGTGGATGCTCTGTAGAACAGAAAATATTAATATTGTTGATTTGCAGTAATAAAGTACCTTTTTGCATTCCTGCTCTTTCAGGAGACTTTCCTGAGGGAATGGATGACAGGGCCTTTATTAAACTGACAGCATGCATTTTGAGATGAGAAATTACATATCTGAGTCTAGCAATTGTGTAAAGAAAACAAAAATCTCTTGAGAGGTCCTCGGAGATGGAAGAGCAAGGGGGAGGTCACTGGTGTTATTACAGATGGGCCATTCATATTAAATGAAACAAAAAAGAATGGATAAGTTATCATTGCAATTCTGACATGAGTTTCCTTCAGAGAAAATGATGTGGCTTGACACAATGTATGCAACCTGACATAATGCGATGTGATGTTATAAATGAGAGGTACCATGCATAGTTGTAATGTATAATTTGACACACTACCTGTGCTACGCATGAGCTGGAAGACAGTGTACTGTGGTTCACCGAGTACCCAAATTGTTTTCAAGTGGCGAGCTTACTATGTCATGATGCACAAAAGTAAGCGAGCAGTTGTTCGGTGGTTCAGTCATAGACAAACAAATGTAGGCACAGAGACACATTTTTCTTCTGAGTTTCAGGCTGATGCATAGGCACAGGTGCTGAACTAAGGAGCCATAAAATACAGATTGGTGTGTGAAAAAGATCTTTGCTACTAGTACAGAGATAGAAATAAAGCAGTGCGGCTTTTGTTTTCTGCTATGAACTTGGAGAGAGCAGGGCTGTTCTGAACACTCCAACAGTTCTCAGCTAGCTGGGATATGATGAAGTGTGAAGATCTCCAGTTCACTAAGAGCATGTTGTTGAAAGTTAATGGTTTTTCCTGTAAATATTGCCTTTTGACCAGGAAAAGGATGGGAGCAGTCAGGGGTGCACTAATATGTGCTTTTACTGCCAGCATCAGCACTGCTGAGAAAGGAAATAAATCTTGATTATTTTTAAAAATGAGCACGAGACAAATATCTCTATAGGTATGAATGGGAAAAGAATGGAGGACAGAAAAAAATATCTGCATCTATGTATCCCTGCTTTCTTGCTTTGGGCAAAAGGAGAGTTCCAGTGGATCAGAGAGAAGGAATGCCCAATGTTCTCTTTAGTATAGGAAGAATTTTTCTTCATCTTAAAATAGGAATTATTTTGATATAAAGATTATGTAGACTTACCAACCAAGCACCAAATCAGTTAACGCTTTTTCCAAAAGCAAAGAGTGTTGCTAATGATAATACGGACAAAATGGTTTCAACTAATGAGCAGGAAACACAGTGTGATTGTAAGAAGGGGAAGAGGGTACATGCAAAGAAATGTGTTACAAGATGAAATGGACAGGGGAGCATTACCTGTAGGTAATGAAGGAGTGTTCTTCTGTAGTGTTCAGCATTTGTAGGACTCCTAACTGGGTCCAGTTCTGGGGCTAATGATTGCTTGGCTAGCTTAACTTAATATAAGATTTTGAATAGGCAGTGTTCCATCACCTGGAATAACAATGGGTTGGGATCGTCTAAGCAGTAGAAAAATTTGAGACAATGTAAATATGCTAGCATTCTCTGTGTACTTACATGGAGTGACAATCTGAGTCTGTCTGGATTTATTAGCTCCAATTCAGGGATGGCCCTGGATTCCACTCCATCTCTGTCTGGTGATCCCTGGTGACCTAGATTTTGGGCATAGTACTGGAGGAAGAAAAATACTGTTTGCCATCTGTTACAGCATTAGGTCAAGCAGGCCCTAAAGAAATATGGACTGAGATGCGAAGATGCTTGTTCTGAGGGAGGCATTTTGGGTTGTAAATGTTGCTGGATTTTAGCTGACTCTGAGCAAAGACTTTCACTGACATCCTGCAGTTCTAGCAGTGTGGAACTGAGTAGTATCCATAAGGTTAATTAGCACAGGCTCTGTGGTGGGAGAGGGGCTTGTGGTCTTACGTCCACCTTTGTCCTGGGTCTTGTGCAAGGGCATTGCATAGCACTGTTCAGAAGTGATCATTCTCAGCTTAAAGCAAGAGGGCACTCTGCGAAGTTAGAAATATATTTTCTGGAAGGAATCTGGGGGACCTCACATACCTGTGATGTCTGCACTATCAGGCAAAAACTGGTTGGCATCTAGACTTTCAAGTAGTCCTCCTGTAAAGTGTTTCCACTGTACCTTTCTCAGTCTTCCTCTAATAGCAGGTGCAAACTTGTGCAGCAGGTGTGTGGTGTCTCATGCAGTCTTTGTCCCCTCTGGGGATATTCCCAGGTTCACACACTTGGATTTCTTTCTGGATGCTAGGAAGGATAATGAGATGAACCTTTTGACTTTTATCTTAGGACGTGATCAGAAGAAGGTAGGGCATTCCTACCAGCTCCACACCAGGAACTGAGTCCCACTTTGTAGATGTAGTCGTAGAGGGATTTCTGAGCCGGCCACACTCTTTGCATGACTGGATCTTTCTTTAGCTCATCTAGACCACAAGGACCTCTGATTAATTTGCTGTGCCAGCATCCATGCAGGGTTTCTATTCTGGATTACATAATAGCTAATATTATTGTTACACAAAGTATGTAAGTGATTTTTTGCTGCCTCTGTGCAAAGTATTTAAGAAAAAAATCCACACACCTCCCTCTGCTTGCCTTTTCAGAAATATGTCTGGATATTCTATAAATGTAGTTTGATTCACGTGCACATTTTTCTTATTCTCTGGAGAATAAATGCATTGTTTTAAAAGTTGTAATTATGAGCTGCATTATTAAATAAAACAATAATTATTTCAATACAAATGTTTTCAAAGCCAACAAGCATAAAAGAAATTAAAATGTTCTTTTTTTCCCTGCCTTGTCTAGTGCCGAGTAACTGGATTTCTGCCCATCCTGCAATGATATGCATTCATCACACACACCACAGCAGAGGCTTCTCTGCAGGCAGGGATATGGCAAACTAGAAACAGTCTGTGACCAAATTTTAAATGGGTGCAAACTGTCAGAGTTTTAAATGCTCTCAGTTTATTTGGCACTGGGTTCATGAAAGTAATCAGGTCTGATGGGACAGATAATTTTTGACACTCTCTCCCTCTCACCCCTGTTCCTTAGATCTAGAGAGACTAAGGATGAAGTGTATTTCACGTCTGGAGCAAAGGACTGAAGCTCTTTTTTATAACTCCGTTATTGCTTAAGCTACGCTTGGCATAGCACCTTCCATTGTTTCCCCTTTCATCCAGTTTCCTTCTTGATTCTGACTCTGTTAACCTTTGGCAAAACCAGGAAAGAGTAGGATCTAGTGAGTTTGTCCAGCTGGCTGCTATGTTGTGGAACTGCTGCTGTGCAGGAGAGCCCATGCATATGGGCATGGCACCTGCAGAGCTGAGCACTTTGCCAAGGATACATAAGAGGATCTTGACAGAGATTGGCCATAGCATGGAGAAAAATCATGGCAGAGTTGGAAGAAAAGCTTTTGTTTTGAAACAGAAAGCACAGTTGTGTGCCAGAGTGGACTTCATTAGCTCCTGTGGAGGAAGAAAAGCAGATAAAGTGCTAGTGTGTTTTGAAAAAAAAAAAAAACCCAAAACAAGCAATAAATCCACAAACAGACAGAAACACACTAAAAGTCAAACAACAATAACTGCAAAACCAACCCAAAGTGCTTTCTCCAAGCTTAGAGATACCTGTTGAACTTTTGTGCAGACTAAGGAGAGCTTTGGGTAATCTCTTTATGTGCTTATTCTTTAAAGATTCTCCAGCTGCTGCTTTTGAGTTTGAGATAAAGGTATGCATTCATGTGATGGTGGCTTTTTTTAGACTTGACTCAAATTCACTGTCTGAATTTTGAACTTTCCAAAGCTCCCTAGCAACTGATACTCCTGGCCCAAGGAAGCTGCCTGGAAAGCTTTTCCTACATGGAAAGCATATCTTCTCAGCCAGCACCAGGACCTGCTGGAGTTTGGATAGGGCTGGGTACCTGTGGTGCTGTTCAGATCAGCTGAGCTGGGACCTTACCTCTGTTTCTATAGAAACTGCTCTTTCTCCACAGCTAAGACAAAGGTCCTTGGGGTCTGCAGGCACCCTCACTTCCAGGTAATGCCCAGCGAAATTAGTCTGACAAGGTGTAAATGTACTCAGAACTTGAATTGTGGGGAGACATACAAATGTGAAATCAGGTCAAAACACGCAAATGGTTTTGGTGAGAAGATAAGATGCATGTATTAGAAACGTTAAAATGAATTATTTTGTAAAGCTGAATTAAATAATTTCCCTGTTAGTGTTTTTTTTTTGTTTTGGTTTTTAAGTCCTTTTAAACCATTTGTTTCAAAATAGGTTCTGGCTTTTTGAAAAACTTGACCTAGGTAAAACATGGAGAAAAGCAGTAAGCAAAATGGTCGTATAACCCCCAAACAAAACAAACCTTTCGCATCTGCTGTAACTGTTCACTTTGACTGCAAATGGATGTTTTCCATTTCAGCCAATATCCTTTCCCCTGCCTTATTGTACACTCCCACAAATCATACATATCAAAACTGAAACAATATTTTTTCTGCACACTTTCCATTTGGATAAATGAGTTCTTGTTCAGCCACACTCTGATAATCTGCTGTGCTGCTGCTCCTGTGGAGGATGTAATGGCCTGCTACTGGCTCAGGCAGTGCTGTGTTCTGTCACTGTTACCTAGCAGGACACACGAACTCTATCGAATACCATGACTCCATCTTCTTCCTTCACTGCAGGAAAACTTGCAACTCTTGCATTAAATCTCTCAAGCTTTTTTTACTGGCTGTTCCTCATGTAAGGGTAAACATGAAAGAAGGTTTAGCAGATAGTTTTGAGAAACCTTCCAAGGCAGAAGATACCGCTTTTATTCCTCTGACTATAGAGGAAAGGAGAATATAGATTTTAAGCCTCTGAAGTTTAAAAAAAAGTACTTAGATGAAATATTTTTGAGAAAGTGGGGAGCGTTCTTAAAAAAAAAAAGGCAAAGAGAATGCCCTCTCATTTTGATTTCTGCTACTGTGGGTTGTGTGTGACCTTCACAGAGGATTATCTGATTCGTCATTTGGGTCCTGCATCTGGGGAGGAACAACCCCATGCACCAGTACAGGCTTGGGGCAGACCTGCTGGAGACTAGCACTGTAGAGAGGGATGTGGGAGTGCTGGTGGACAACAGGTTGACCATGAGCCAGCAGTGTGCCCTGGCTGCCAAGAAAGCTAATGGGATCCTGGGATGCATTAGGAGCAGTGTGGCCAACAGGTCGAGGGAGGTTCTTCCCCTCTACACTGCCCTAGTGAGGCCTCATCTGGAGTACTGTGTCCAGTTCTGGGCTTCCCACTTCAAGAAAGATGAAGAGCTACTGGAGAGAGTCCAGCGCAGGGCTACAAGGATGATGAGGGGACTGGAGCATCTCTCCTATGAGGAGAGGCTGAGGGAGCTGGGCTTGTTTAGCCTGAAGAAAAGAAGGCTGCGAGGGGACCTAATATATACTTACAAATATCTGAAGGGTGGGTGTCAGGAGGATGGGGCCAAGCTCTTTTCAGTGGTGCCCAGTGACAGGAC